>Ga0209109_10001175_pt1 | contig 14419 bp, 12 predicted proteins | sample Rifsed10ft2_FD_184004 | JGI IMG/M metagenome (GOLD analysis project Ga0209109, IMG submission 184004) | Soil microbial communities from Rifle, Colorado, USA - sediment 10ft 2 (version 2) | ecosystem: Environmental > Terrestrial > Deep subsurface > Rock core/Sediment | place: Rifle, Colorado... | reverse complement strand
GAGGGCAGGGTCGGGTATCGGTGGGGAAGCGGGACCGGCGAGGTCATTACCGGCACGCCCGCACCGGATTTCGACGTGGCGCGGGGTGAGGCTTTCGCGAGGCTGTTCGTTGACACGTTCGATAGCTTGTATTTCCCCCGGAGCGGCCACATTGGAGTGCTCGAGTGGCGCGCCGCACGCGGCGGGCTGGGTGCGAACGTCGACTACGATCAGGTATTGCTCGGCTACGCTCACGCCCATTCCTGGGGCGCCAATACGGTCATCGGCAGGCTCGCCGGCACGACCACGCTGGACGACGACGCACCGCTCGAAGGTCTGTTTCAGCTCGGTGGATTTCTGCGTCTTTCCGGATTGGAAGAGGACCAGCTGAGCGGTCAGCATTCGGGGTTGGCGACGCTGGTCTATATGCGGCGTCTCTTGGACGTTCAGTTGCTGCGCGCATTTGCCGGCGCCAGTCTCGAGCTGGGCAACGTGTGGCAGAACTCGAGCGACGCTTCCCTCGACAACACCATCTTCGCGGGCAGCCTGTTTCTGGGGGTCGATACGCCAATCGGACCGCTCTACATCGGCTATGGGCGCGCTGATACGGACGATCAGAGCGCGTACATCTATCTGGGACCGCGCTTCACTTTCTGAACCGCATCCGCGCTGCCTTCAGGCAGCGCGGGGGAAATCTGCCTATGACTTCTTGCGTCGCCAAGCCTCGCGCAAGCGCTCTCGTATTCGGGGTGCTGCTGATGCGTCTCGCAGGTGCCCTGTCACTGATGTGGAGCGGTGGATTGAGCGCTGCTCCCAAGACAGACGTCGTGATCCTGATCAACGGCGATCGAATTACCGGCGAGGTCAAGGAACTCGAGAGAGGGATCCTGAGCTACAGCACGGACTTCATTGGGACGATCAACATCGAGTGGGAGAAGGTCGCACAGCTGCAGAGTGGCCAGCTGTTCGAAGTTGAAATGATGGACGGCACGAGGCTGTATGGCAGACCGGAAAGTCTTGGTGACCAGGGCTCACTCGTCCTCCTGGTTGAAGACCGTGGAGGCGAACGGCGCGTGCCGCTGGACGAGACGGTCCGAATCGCCGCTCTCGACCAGGGGCGCCTGCGTGACCGCCTGGACGGCTACTTGAGTCTCGGCTGGAGCGCCGCAGCGGCCAACGACGTGAGTCAGTACTCTCTGGGCGCGGGCTTGACCTATCGCGATCCCAAAAGGCTCTGGGACCTCGACTACAGCGGTTCGAGCAGCGAGTCCGAGACCAGTCCTGCGTCCGAAAGTCAGTCGCTTGAAATTGAGCAGCGCCGCTTCCTGCGCGACCGCTGGTTCTGGTCCGGCGCGGGTGCCCTCCAGACCAATGACGCATTGGGTCTCGACTTGCGCGTGCTCCTGGGCGGCGGCTTCGGCCGGTACGTCATTCAGAGTGCCCACCAGGAGCTGGGAGCGCTCGCCGGCCTCGCCGTTACGCGTGAAGAATTCTCTGACGGGACGTCCCAGAGGAGCTTGGAAGGAATCCTGGCGGCGTCCTACGACCTCTTCAAATTCGATGACCCCGAGATTGATATCTCGGCCGACCTGAGCGTCTTTCCCAGCTTCAGCGTGTCCGGACGCGTCCGAACCGATGCCGGTATTACTGTAAGCTACGAAATCATCAAGGACTTCATCTATCAACTTTCGTTCACGCATACCTATGACAGCGAGCCCCAGTCCGCGGGCGCGACGGAAAGCGACTGGACGGTGGTCACGTCGCTCGGTTATGAATTTGACTGACGAGAGCTTCTGCGCGATGGTTTCCCGACACGCTGCGGCAGAGCGCCGCATTCACATTGCGTGCGCCGTGATCGCGGTCTGCGCCATGGCGCTCGTTCTGCGACCGTTGTCGGCTGCCGAGAGCTCGACAGCAGCGGAGGCGCCCGCGATCTCCTCAGCAAGCGAGACCTTCATCGTCGGAAACGTAACGTTTGCGCTGCTGCATGAATTCGGCCACGCCATCATCCGGGATTTCGACGTTCCCTTGCTCGGGCTGGAGGAGGAATCCGCGGACACCATCGCTGCGGTATCGCTGATCCGGCTCGATGTGCAGCACCCGAATGCCGGATTCGGCGAAATGCTGGGCGTGACGGCGCTGGCGCAGGCGTACGTCTGGAAAGCAGGGCTCGAGCGCGAGGGCGCGCAAGTCGCATTGTGGGCGCAGCATGGGCTTAGCGCGCAACGCTATGCACGGCTCCTGTGTCTCTTGTACGGCAGTGACGCCAAGCGGTTCGGCTGGGTCGCCGAGGCGGCCGAAATGCAGGAGATCAGGGCCGAAAGCTGCGAGGACGAATGGAACATCGCCGAGCGTGGCTCACTGTGGGTGCGCGATACCTACGGCATCCCACCGAGTCAGCGCTCGTCCCGGCCCGCTGCCGAGATCGGCGTCAAATATGCGCAGCCCCTCGATGCCAACGAAACCAAGCTCGCGAAGTTGATTCAGGGGCGCCAGCTGCTCGAGAAGCTGGGCCAGCAGATGCAGACGACTTTTGCATTCCCCGAGTCTCTTACGCTAAAGCTCAGCCACTGCCGGATCCCGAATGCGTACTGGGACGATGAGTATCGCGAGGTCGTGCTTTGCTACGAGCTCATGGAGGCGCTTGCGAAGTATTCGCAGCAGCCTGAGGTCACCAAAGTCGTGGAGCGGTTTCGCGCGGGGCGCTGACAGATGCTGCTGTAGCCACGGTTTCTGGAGCTGGCGACTGACTGCAGGCCGCGTTGCACAGTTCACGCGCCACGTCAATCGTATGACAGTCGATTAGGGGCTAATACGCAAAGCTTGATAACATGAAAAAATAACAGCGCGCCAACTCCAACCAGGGGGATCAATATGAATTACCGAGCGCTACTCGCTGCTTCCGCAATCGCCTTGTCTGCGGGCACAGCATTCGCCGCGTCCGGGTTTCTGACCGACTACAGCAAGCTCCAGCCGGTCACCACCGCGACGGGTACGGATCTCGTCTATGGCGCGCCGGATGCCGCCAAGCGCATGGTGGCCTACACCAGTGTGATGATCGATCAACCGGAAATCCACTTCAGCGCCGATTCGGAATACAAGGGGTTGAAGCCCGAGGACATCGAGGCGCTCTCCACGGTTATGCGCGATGCGCTGAAGTCGAGGCTCGAAGCGGGTCGTTACAAAGTGGTAGAGAAACCGGCCGCGGATGTGCTGTTCGTGCGGACGGCACTCACCGAGCTCTATCTCAAGAAGAAAAAGCGCCGCCTCATGGCTTACACACCGGTCGGCGCCGTGACTAAAGTCGGTATCGATGCGCTGAAGGAGACGCTCGACAAGGTCGATATCATCGAGATGGCCCTCGAGGCCGAAATTGCGGACAGTAAGTCCAGTGAAGTGCTGGCAGCCATCGTCGTCAAGCGCGGCGCGCGCAAGGCGGAGGGGCAGAAAGAGCAGCGGATGGACATGGATGAATTCCGGGCAACGGTCGGCGAATATGGCTCACGCCTGCGTTGCCGTCTCGACAATGCCAAGCTGCCAGAGGCGCAGTGGATTGACTGCACCGATCCAAAGGCCCGCGAGGCCCGTGAGGGCAAGGCGAGCTGACGCCCCGTTGACACATCCATAGGAGGGTCCATGTCCTCGCATAGAGTTTGCGTCTACGCGTTCGCCCTGGGTTTCGTGCTCGGCGTGCCGGAGCTGCTCGGCATGCCGGGATCGACGTCAGCTCTTGCGCAGGCGGCCGATGACGGCTGGCGCTGGAGCATCGCCCCCTACCTCTGGGGCAGTGACGTCAAGACCGATGTGCGCTTTCCTTCCGGCCAGGAAGTCAGCGGCGAGGCGGGGTTCGACGACATCCTGGACAAGCTCGACATCGCCGCTCAGGTGCACGCCGAGGGGCACCGTGGCGAGTGGGGAATGTTCTTCGATGCGACCTACCTCACCATGAGCGACGACGGCAGCCGGGGTCCGATCGCGACGGAGGCCGAAATCGACACCGGAATTTACGAGGTTGCAGCGGTTTACACACCCGGCGGTGCGGCCGGTCGGTTCAGCGCGTTTGCTGGCGCGCGCATTCTCGATCTCGGTGTCGATCTCACGTTCTCCGGCGGTTTTCCGAACAGTCCGATTCGCCGCTCGGCGGACAAGAGCTATACCGACTTCATGATCGGTGGACGTTATGCGCAACCCCTCAGCGAGCGCTGGCTGCTGAACCTGCGGGGTGACATCGGGGGCGGTGATTCCGAGTCGACCTGGAACGCGCTCGCCGTCATCGGCTGGCGATTCGGCAGCGATCTCGACAACGCGGTGTTGTTCGGGTGGCGGCACATGGAGATGGAATTCGAGAACGAGGGTGTAGAGCTCGACCTGACCATGGACGGCCCGATTACGGGAGTCCTGTTCGCCTTCTAGTGTGCTTACGAGGAGAGCTGTATGACCGGTCGTTACGCGGGTGGCATCGTTGCATTGCTGGTCGCGGGGCCGATGGCCGCGGACGATTTGACGGGTGCGGATCGATTCCTTTGCTCTGCAGTGCAAGCGACGCAATGCACCGCCCAGGGAGAATGCACCAGCGGTCCACCATGGAACTTGCAGTTCCCCCAGTTCCTCGAAATCGATCTCAAGCAGGGGGTGTTGGCGACTACCGCGGCCAGCGGTGAGAACCGGTCAACACCCATCCTCAGCAAGGAGCGTGCCGAGGGCAGGATCGTGTTGCAGGGAATGCAGCTGGGACGTGCATTCAGCATGGTCATCGGCGAACAGTCGGGACAGGCCGCCGTCGCAATTGCGGCGGAGGGAATGACGGTGACAGTCTTTGCCGCGTGTACGCCGATGACCGGCCGCTGATAGTTCCCGTGCGGTCGTTCGTCTGATCAATTCGCGTTGAAATTCGGGTAGGGGTCGCTCACATGTCTCGATTTGTGGTTGCAATCGCGCTGCTCGTCGCGGCGCCGGTCGGAATTCTTTGGGCTCAGCAGACGCAGCAGGCGGGCACGCAGCCGGCAAGCGCACAGAAGACGCTGGCCGCGACGCTGGGCGTGGCCGTTTTTCCGGCCGCGGGCCAGGCCGCGGACAAGCAGTCAAAGGATGAGGCGGAATGCTACCAGTGGGGTGTGCAGAACACGGGAGTGGATCCGTTCGCGGCGCAGAAGCAGGTGGAGGCGGCACAACAGCAGGCGGCGCAGCAGCAACAGCAAACGCAGCAGGCAACGCAGGGCGCAGGTGCCAAAGGTGCCGTCAAAGGGGCGGCCGCGGGCGCGCTGATAGGCGAGGTCGCGAGCAATGACGCCGGCGAAGGCGCAGCATACGGTGCCGCGGCTGGCCTTCTCATCGCGCGGCGCGGCGCAAAACAGGCGCAGACGCAAGCTCAACAGCAAGGGGAGCAACAGGTTCAGCAGGCACAGGCATTATCGAAGGAACAAACAGACGCGTTCCGCAAGGCGTTCAGCGTGTGCCTCGAAGCGAAGAAATATCTAGTCAAGTACTGATCGAGACAAACAAGCGGCGGGCGCGACTGAAGGCGATCCGGCTACCGGCGCGGCGGATCAGCCTCGACAGGCGCCGCGTCACCGGGTGTTACAAGCAATATCACAATGGAAGTTGATCATGAACGTCTCACAATTCCGCGACGCAATGCTCTCCGGGTTGCTGGCCGTTGGTTTTTCGCTGCCCGCAATCGCCCAAGACGCCGGAGAGCTCACCAAGGCGAAGGCCGAAAGCGCGCATCCTCCTAAGCCGCCGTACTCGCCCTATGCGGGGCGGAATTTCCCCACGCGGCCATTCTTCGGCGACACGCACCTGCACACGGCATTCTCGATGGACGCAGGCGCAGCGGGCGCCCGCCTCAATCCGCGCGATGCCTATCGCTTTGCGCGCGGCGAGGAGGTCATGGCGTCGACCGGCCAGCCGGCAAAACTGTCGCGCCCCCTCGATTTTCTCGTCGTCGCGGACCACTCGGATGGCATGGGCTTTTTCCAGCTGGTCATTGCCGGTGATCCGGCAGTCATGGCCGACCCGCAGGGCCGGAAGTGGAACGAGATGATCCACTCCGGCAAAGGTGCGCAGGCGGCGATGGACATCATCCTCAACTTCGGCAAGGGGACGATTCCCAAGGCGATCTTCCCCGTGCCCGGCACTAAAGCCTACCGCGACGCGTGGCAGGAAACGATCGCCGCAGCCGAGGCCTACAACGAGCCGGGCCGCTTCACAGCGTTCATCGGCTACGAATGGACTTCGAACACCGGTGGCAACAACCTGCATCGCAACGTCATCTTCCGCGACAATGGCGACAAGGCCATCCGGGTCGAGCCGTACACGACGATGAAGCCGCTCGGGAGCGACAATCCCGTCGACCTCTGGAAATGGATGAGCGCCTTCGAGGAAAAGACCGGCGGCAGCCTGTTGGCCATCGCTCACAATGGCAACTTGAGCAACGGCCGGATGTTCCCGATCGTCGAGGCGTTCGGCAAGAAGCTGGACCGCGAGTATGCCGCAACGCGCGTGAAGTGGGAGCGGCTCTACGAGGCCACGCAGACCAAGGGTGACAGCGAGGCACATCCCTTCCTTTCGCCCAACGACGAATTTGCCGACTTCGAGACGTGGGACAAGGGCAACCTTGACCTCACCGTGCCGAAGACCAAGGACATGCTCGAGGCCGAATACGCGCGCGCGGGTTTGAAGACCGGCCTCAGGCTCGAAAAGGAACTGGGAATCAATCCCTACAAATTCGGCATGGTCGGCAGCACCGATGCGCACACGGGCCTTGCCGCTGTGGAGGAAGAGAACTTCTTCGGCAAAGCGACGGTGGGCGAGCCCACCCCCGAGCGGTTGAGCGCGTTCTTCATGAATAATCCAAAGACCGGCCTGAAGGTCATGGACTGGGAAGTTGCCTCAGCAGGCTACGCCGCCGTGTGGGCGAGGGAAAACACCCGCGAGTCGATCTGGGACGCGATGCAGCGCCGGGAGACCTATGCGACCACAGGCACGCGCGTGGTAGTGCGCTTCTTCGGCGGCTGGGACTTTGAGAAAACCGACGCCGAGACGCGCAGCCCCGCCGTCGCCGGCTACACGAAAGGCGTTCCTATGGGAGGTGACCTCACCAAAGCACCCACCGGCAAATCACCGACATTCCTGGTCGCAGCGTTGCGCGACCCGATCGGTGCCAACCTCGACCGCATCCAGATCATCAAGGGCTGGATGGATGCGAAAGGCGAACTGCACGAGAAGGTTTATGACGTCGCGTGGAGCGGTGGCCGAAAGCCGGACGCGAACGGCATACTCCCGAGCGTGGGAAGCACGGTGGACATCGAAAGCGCGACCTGGACCAACACGATCGGGGCGCCCGAGTTGATCACGGTCTGGAAGGATCCGGAATTCGACGCGAAACAACGCGCTTTCTACTATGCCCGCGTGATCGAGATTCCCACGCCGCGCTGGACCGCTTATGACGCCAAGCGTTTCGGCGTCACGCCGCTGCCCGGCACGCGCATGACCATCACCGAGCGCGCTTACACCTCGCCGATCTGGTATACGCCAGGGAACTAACGCCGCGGAGGAATTGGCGTACGGCAGTGGCACGGTTCTCGTAAGCCCCATGAGCCCGACTGTTATCGGCATGATCGTGTTCGCATGCACGCTCGGGTGCGCGCTGCTCGGAAATTGGTTGCGCACAACCTTGCCCGGGCATCACCTTGACGCTGAGTCCAGAGACACGGTGAAGCTTGGCATCGGGCTAATCGCGACGATGACCGCGCGCTGGTTCTTGGCCTCGTCACTGCCTCCGCCAAGGGTTCCTTTGATGCTGTGGACACAGCGGTGAGACACACTGCCATGGACATCCTCAAACTCGACCGTCTGCTGGCTCGCTACGGTCCCGAGACCGCCGAGATTCGTGGGTCTTTGCAGCACATCATTGCGAACCAGATCGTCACGAATTGGCCGCAGAGTTCAACCCGGCACGCCAATCCGGATCCGATGCGCTCGGGAGCAGCGACGGCAGCTGAAGGATTCGCGGTCGCAATCCGCGGTCTAGAGCCGCGCGATGACTCCCAGCGGGCGCTTCAGTCCCGTGCTCTGGACCTCAGCGAGGCGCTGTTGCAAGCGAGGTGGGTGCGGTTCGCCGGCGTCGGAACGTCAGTCCCTCTGGCCTTCCTCGTGGTCCTCATATTCTGGCTGACGATCACGTTCGCGAGCTTCGGGTTGTTTGCCCCGCGAAACGCAACGGTGCTCGTGGTTCTCTTCGTTTGTGCAGTGTCTGTTGGAAGCGCCGTATTTCTCATATTGGAGCTAGATGGGCCGTTCGACGGCCTGATCAAGGTCTCCGCAGATCCGATGCGCTACGCACATGCGCATCTCAACCAGTAGCCGGGTGATGGTCGCGTGCTTCCGTACTTCGTTCCGTCCAGCGCGCCAATTCCTCCTGAGCTTCCCGCACCGCGGCGTCGACCACAGCGTTTGCGTCGCGCATCTCGAAGGTGACGAGACAATACGTACAAACCGCGCGGTGACGCGCGGTCGGCGCAGAGCCAGACTGCTAAGCAAGGTGTGAGTTGTGAAGCCGGCCGGGAGAATCGCTTCTTCACGTGGCAGGTTGCATTGCCGCGGGCTGCATCCGCACCGCGTCGAGCCGTGAGCGCAGGATGCGCGCCCAGTTGGCGATCATGGCGCGAGCCTCGGCAGAGTTTTCAACGCTGCTCGACATCTGCAGGAACATGTCGTCCCGTGCTTCACGCTGATCCGCGACACGGGCAAGGATCGCTCCCGTCTCGGCGTCGCGGAATTCCGCCACTAACGTCATACGGCCGGCATTGACGACATAGGTCGTACTACGGCCCGGTGTCATCACGTCCGGAGCGTTGATGTACACGTCGATCAGCCCGGCCGTCACACGCAAGACGTCGGGCGCCGCCTGGTCGACGACCGGATAGCCGCCCTTTTCCAGCTCTTCCTTGAATGTCTTGTCGAACAATCGGGCAAGGCCTGACCGGATCTCCTCCCGCTCTTTTTCGCTCAATCGCATCCGGGAACCCGTTTTTTGCGGGTCCCAATCCTTGCTGAAAGCCACATCGGCGGGGTCGAGCATGATGCGCTTGTAAGGCGCAAGGCTCGCGCCGGGACGCGAATACGCCACGTCAATTCCCTTGACCGAGATCTTCTGCAGGCCGTCTTCAGTGGTCTCCGGCAACGGCGCAGTCGTCGCACACGCCGTCAGGCCGGCTGTTACAAGCGCGATCACGATGCGACTCAGCAAACTCGAACGGTTCGACTTCACGGCGTTCTCCCTATTCCTTAAATCGCGCAGGCCCTGGATTCAGATTGGAAGTGTCCATGGGCTGCCGATCCGGGTGCATTGGCCGGGGGTCGCGAGCGTACTCCGGCGTCCAGGCAGATTGCAATCGCACTGCAGGGCAATGATGTGATGCGTTGGAAACGTCGGACCGCCTGAAAGTTTCACAAGCCGCGTTCGCTGTGCTAGTTTCGCCGCAGAAACGGGGCCCACAGGGCCTTCATCCAAACATGCAGATCCACCACTGAAGGGAAGTTCCATGCGCAACGTCCTATGGCTTCGCGCCGTCGCACTATCCATTGCATTCGTGTCGGGATGCGCGAGCGGCCCGACGATTCGCGTCGACAAAGACCCGAGTGCCAACATGTCTGCGTACAAGACTTTCGGTTTCTTTGATCAGGTTGCGACGGACCGTGCTCAGTACTCGACCATCGTGACCAGCCGGCTGAAGCAGGCAACGCGGACACAGCTGGAACGTAACGGATACACGTACAGCGAGCAGGACGCGGATCTGCGCGTGAATTTCTTCCTGAACGTCACGGAGAAGCAGGAAATCCGCTCCTCGCCTTCAGCCAGCATGGGGGTCGGCTATTACGGGTACCGCGGCGGGATGTACGGCACGTGGGGTGGTTACCCGCAGGACATCGACACCATCAACTACAAGGCGGGAACACTCAGTATCGACCTGGTCGACGCCAGTAAGAGCACCCTGGTGTGGCAGGGGCTCGCCGAAGGGCGGGTGAAGGACGAATCGATTCGCAATCCCGGTCCGGCGATCGATGCGGTCGTCGCGGAGATTTTCTCGAATTTCCCCAATCCGCCGGTGAAGTAAAACACGCGACCGGACGATTTCGTCATTGCAGCGTCAGTAACTTCGCGCCGACAGTTGTGGGCGCTGGCGGCGCCCGCGCTGTTGTTGGTGATGTTTGCCGGCTGTGAACGCGATTCCCAGCAGGAACCCGGCTCGGCGCCGGCCGCAAGCGTCGCGCCAACCTACGCAGGCGTTGCGAAATGCGTGGCTTGTCATGCGGCGCAGGCGGAGTTATGGCGCGGCTCCCATCATGCACTAGCAATGCAGGCGGCCACTCCCGAAACCGTCCTCGCCGACTTCAACGACGCAAAGTTCGCCAAGGACGGTGTCGTATCGAGGTTCACTAGGCGCGATGGGCAGTACTTCGTGCACACCGATGGATCGGATGGTCGCCTGTCGGACTTTCGTGTGGCGTACACGTTCGGCGTCAAGCCGCTGCAGCAGTATTTGCTGGAGCTTCCGAATGGTCGTTTTCAGGCCCTGAGCATCGCGTGGGATACGCGATCGAAAGAGCAGGGTGGCCAGCGCTGGTTTCATCTGTATCCGAACGAGAAGATCGACCATCGCGATGTTCTGCATTGGACCGGACCGGCGCAGAACTGGAATCACATGTGCGCCGAGTGTCACTCGACCAACCTGGAGAAGAATTATCGAGCCGAGGAAGACCGCTTCGAGACCCGCTGGACGGACGTCAACGTGTCCTGCGAGGCATGCCATGGACCCGGCTCGCTGCATGTGGCCTGGGCGGAAGCGGATGAGGAAACCACCGACTCAACACACGGGCTGGCGGTGGCGTTTGAGAATCCACTCGGCCTGTGGGCGTTTCAGAACGGCGATCTCATCGCGAAGCGCCAGAAAGCCCTCGAATCGGAGGTCGAATTCGAAGCTTGCGGTCGCTGCCACTCGCGTCGTGCGCAGCTGTGGCCTGACTACCATCACAGTGAGCCGCTGGAGCAGACGCATCGGGTCGCGTTGTTGGACGAAGGTCTCTATCACGCCGACGGGCAGATTCTCGACGAGGTATACGAGTACGGGTCATTTCTGCAAAGCAGGATGTTCGCGGCGGGCGTCACCTGCTCGAACTGCCATGATCCGCATAGCGGCCGGTTGCGGGCGGAGGGCAACGCCGTCTGTTCTCAATGTCATCAGGCATCGCACTACGACACGCCGAAGCATCATTTTCACCCGCAGGGCGGCGACGCTGCTCAGTGTGTTTCGTGCCACATGGTGGAACGAACTTACATGGTGATCGACGGCCGGCGTGATCACAGCTTCCGCGTGCCGCGACCGGATCTGTCCGAGAAGCTCAGCACGCCAAATGCCTGCAATGCCTGTCACGAGAAACGGGATGCTCACTGGGCCGCGCAAGCGATCGTGCACTGGTATGGCGCCGAGCGACGCCGCGGGCCTGGCTACGCTGAAGCAATCCATGCCGGTCGCAATTCGCGGGCCGGCGCCGAACAGGCACTCGCGACGATTGCCGCAGATGATTCGATTCCGGCAATCGCGCGTGCGACGGCCGTATCTCTACTGCCGCCGTACCTCAGTGCGAACTCGTTGCCGGCGATCATCGAGGCATCCAAGGACTCAGATGCGCTGGTGCGTCGTGCCTCAATGGAGGCTTTGACGGGTCTTGACCCGCAGATTCGCATACCGATCGCGGCGCCGCTGCTTGCTGATCCGATTCGTACCGTACGACTCGAGGCGTTGGGAAGTGTCCTGGATGGTCCACGCAGCGCGCTTTATGCCGATCAGCAACAGGCATTCGATGCAGCGGTCGAGGAGTATCGCCGGGTACAGGCATACAATGCCGATCGCGCCGAAGCTCAGGTCAATCTGGGAATGCTCGAGGCGCGTCTGGGCAATTCACAATCAGCACAACACGCCTACGAGGCGGCAATCCGGCTGCAACCGTCGTTCGTCCCGTCGTATGTCAATCTCGCCGATCTGTTCCGCAACCAGGGGCAAGAGGACAAGGCCGAGCAGACGCTACGGACGGGTTTGCAAGCGGATGCCTACAACGGCGAGCTTCATGAAGCGCTCGGACTCGCGCTCGTGCGCCAGAAACGGCTACGCGAAGCCGTGAACGAACTCGCCCACGCGGCGCAGCTTCGTCCGGACAACCCACGGTATTCGTACGTGCATGCTATCGCGCTGAGCGAAGTCGGTGATGTTCGCGGCGCAATCAATGTTCTGAGCAGGGCTCACGAGCGCCATCCAGGTGAGCGTCAAATTGTGATGGCGCTGGTCGAGTACAGCGCCCGCGCTAACGACCACGATGCAGCGATTCGTTGGGCACAGAAGCTCGCCGAATTATCGCCAGGCGACAGCCAAGCGCACGAGCTGCTCCGTGAGCTCCAGGACAAGTAGATTGCCGCGGTCTCGCTGGAAATCGCGCTTCCGCGGAGAGCTGGTGCTGCGCTGCAAGCGCACCAATGAGCGGGTGATGCGCATCGCGCGGTGGGTTACACTGCCGCCGGCGCGCTCAAAAAAACCAAATTGGGAGACAGCATGAACGCACGCTTCTTTAAGAATACTCATCGTTTGCTAGGGGGCGTCATCGCGCTACTAGTGGCGAGCACATTTTCACCGGTATTCGCGAAGTCGAAACCCAACATTCTCGTCATCTGGGGCGACGACATCGGCTACTGGAACATCAGCGCCTACAACCAGGGCATGATGGGCTACAGGACGCCGAACATCGACCGCATCGCCAAGGAAGGCGCGCTCTTTACCGACTGGTATGGGCAGCAGAGCTGCACGGCCGGGCGCGCGGCGTTCATCACAGGGCAAAGCGGCTTTCGCACCGGCCTGCTCAAGGTCGGTCTGCCGGGCGCCAAGGAAGGTTTGCAGGCGCGTGACGTCACGCTCGCCCAGTTGCTCAAGGCGCAGGGCTACATGACCGCGCAGTTCGGCAAGAACCACCTCGGCGACCTCGACGAGCATCTGCCCACCGCGCACGGCTTCGACGAGTTCATGGGCTCGCTCTACCACCTCAACGCCGAGGAAGAGTTCGAGAACCCGGACTACTTCAAAGATCCCGCCATGATCAAAAAGTATCAGACGCGCGGCGTGATTCACACGTGGGCGAACCCGGACGGCACGCAGAAGATCGAGTCCACCGGCCCGCTGGGCAAGAAGCGGATGGAGACGATTGACGAGGAGATCACCAAGGCTTCGCTCGACTACCTTGAGAAGGCGAAAAAGGCGGACAAGCCCTTCTTCCTCTGGTGGAACTCCACCCGCATGCACATCTTCACGCACCTCAAGAAGGAGTCGCAGGGCAAGACCGGCTTCGGCGTCTATCCCGACGGCATGGTCGAGCACGACGGCCAGGTCGGCCAGTTACTCGACAAGCTCAAGGAACTAGGCCTCGAAGAGAACACCATCGTGATGTATTCCACCGACAACGGCGCGGAGAAAGCCACCTGGCCGGACGGCGGCGCGTCGCCCTTCCTGGGCGAGAAGAATACCCAGTTCGAGGGCGGCTACCGCGTGCCCTCCGCGATGCGCTGGCCCGGCGTCATCAAGCCCGGCTCCGTGCTGAACGACGTCTTCTCCCACGAAGACATGCTCCCCACGCTGCTCGCCGCCGCCGGCGTCCCCGACGTGAAGGAGCAGTTGCTCAAGGGCATGAAAGTCGGCGACAAGACCTTCAAGGTCCACCTCGACGGCTACAACATCACCGATGCGCTCGCCGGCAAAACCGCCAGCCCGCGCCACGAGTTCTTCTACTTCAACGACGAAGGCTCGCTCGTCGCGTTGCGCTACAACCAGTGGAAGATCGTGTTTGCCGAACAGCGTGGCCACGGCTTCGACGTGTGGCAGGAACCGTTCGTGCCCCTGCGCTTTCCCAAGCTCCTAAATCTGCGCTCGGACCCGTTCGAATCGGCCGTCCACGATTCCGATTACTATTGGAAATGGAGGCTGGAACATCCCTTCGTGCTGGTTCCCGCGCAGGAATACGTCGGGCAGTTCCTGGCCACCTTCAGGGAATTCCCGCCGAGCCAGAAAGCCGGCAGCATGAGCCTCGACAAGGTGCTGGACAGTCTGAGTAAAGGCGCAGGCGACAAGTGACCGCGCGCAGACGGGGACTTTGACTCGACATGCGGGCCGCACCCATCCCAACCGCGTGCGGCCCACCTTGGACCGCGGACTGAAAACCGCTTTCCGATCGTTTGTTCCTGTCCAAATTGTGAGGACCACAACCATGAGCACCAGGAACATCCTCGCTGCCCTCAGCCTCGGGCTTACTCTTTCGGCCTTGGCCGGGTGCGGTAAGTCGCAGGAAGAGACATCCAAACCCGCCGGGGCTACAGCGGGCCTTGATCGAACGGCGCTTC
>Ga0209109_10001174_pt1 | contig 14420 bp, 11 predicted proteins | sample Rifsed10ft2_FD_184004 | JGI IMG/M metagenome (GOLD analysis project Ga0209109, IMG submission 184004) | Soil microbial communities from Rifle, Colorado, USA - sediment 10ft 2 (version 2) | ecosystem: Environmental > Terrestrial > Deep subsurface > Rock core/Sediment | place: Rifle, Colorado... | reverse complement strand
TGTCCTCGGACGCGTTTCCGAGAGCCGCGTTGATCCCGCCTTCGGCCGCGCCCGAGTGGCTGCGCACCGGATGGACCTTGGATATCACGGCGACATCGAGATCCGGCGGTGCAGCAATCGCCGCCCTCATCCCTGCCAGACCAGCTCCGATGATCAGAATGTCGTGTAGTTTCACAGCCTGCCGGATACCTGTCTTGTGTCGTGTGAGTCCGAAGAGGGCTGGAAGTTCCCCCTGGATGGTCTGCACTCATACGTGACTCTCAGTCTGAAGGCAAGTCCAGAAACTCTCGCACCACCCTTGGAGAATAGGAAGTGAGCATGGTATTCTTTGGGCCACGAGTGGGTCAGTCAGTACATCAAGACTCTCGACCAACGAGACATAATCAGAAGGACAAGACGAACACCATGGCCACACCGGACTTTCTGAGCCCGACCGACACGTTTATCCATCGCCATCTTGGTCCTACCGACGCCGATGTTCGCGAGATGCTTATCACGCTCGGCTTGCAGTCGCTGGAGGAGCTGAGCGATGCGACCGTGCCCGCCGACATTCGTTTGCGGAAGGAATTGGATCTGCCTCTTCACCGCGGCGAACAAGCCGTGCTGCAAGAGATCCGCACCATCGCTGCAGAAAACCAGATCTACCGTTCATTAATCGGGACGGGGTATCACGACTGCATTACACCCGGCGTGATCCAACGCAACATTTTCGAAAACCCGGCCTGGTACACCCAGTACACGCCCTACCAGGCCGAGATTTCCCAGGGCCGCTTGGAAGCACTCGTGAATTTTCAAACAGTGGTGGCAGACCTCACCGGCTTGCCTTTAGCCAATGCCTCGCTCTTGGATGAAGCCACGGCGGCAGCGGAGGCGATGGCCATGTGTCTCGCCATTTCTCGTTCGTCCGACCGCGAACGGACAGAGTTCTTCGCCTCGCAGGACTGTCATCCCCAGACCATTGCGGTCATGCAGACGAGGGCTGAACCGCTCGGCATGACGCTGCGCGTGGGGCGGACGCAGGCCATCGACTTTTCCAACCCTCAGCTGGCCGGCATTCTGCTCCAGTATCCGGCCACCGACGGCTATGTCGGGGATTACAGTACGTTGGTGGCGCAGGCCCACGCGGCCGGGGTTCTTGTGGTGGTCGCCACCGATCTGCTGGCCTTGACTCTCTTGCGTCCACCGGGAGAATTCGGGGCCGATATCGCCGTAGGTTCCAGCCAGCGATTTGGTGTCCCGCTCGGATTTGGCGGCCCCCACGCCGCGTTTCTTTCGACCGCTGAGGCATTCAAACGACAGATGCCGGGACGCATCGTTGGGGTGTCCAAGGATGTCACGGGAAAGCTTGCCTTCCGCCTCTCCCTACAGACTCGCGAACAACACATCCGGCGTGAGAAGGCGACAAGCAACATTTGTACGGCGCAGGTGCTCTTGGCCATCATGGCGGGCATGTATGCGGTCTACCACGGGCCGGAAGGCTTGCGGCGGATTGCCGAGCGTGTGCATGGATTGGCTGTGGTGCTGGCAGCGGGATTGCGGCAGCTCGGATTCGATGTCGCACCGGAAGCCTACTTCGATACGATTCGGGTTCGTCTGACGAAGATGCAGTCCGATCCCATCTTGATCCGGGCCAACAAAGCCGGCATCAATCTTCGCCGGCATGAGGACCACTCCATCGGGATTGCGCTGGATGAGGTGAGCACGGAAGACGAAATCCGTCGCCTGATGGAAATCTTTGTCGGCCATGATCGGTTGCCATTTCAGGTACGGGACTTGAGCTGCGGTGTCATCACAAGTTTCCCGGCGAATCTCGCCCGCACTAGCACGTACCTGACCCACGAGGTGTTTAATCGCTATCACACGGAACATGAGATGCTGCGGTATATCCACCGTCTCGGAGCAAAGGATCTGTCACTCGTCCATTCGATGATCCCTTTGGGATCCTGCACCATGAAGCTGAACGCGACGACCGAGATGCTGCCGGTCACCTGGCCGGAGTTCTCGCGGCTGCATCCCTATGCACCGATCGAGCAAACCAAAGGGTATCAAGAGTTGTTCCATCAGCTGGAGGCCTGGCTGGCCGAGATCACCGGACTCTCCGCCGTGTCCTTGCAACCAAATGCAGGCTCTCAGGGCGAGTATACGGGACTGATGGTAATCCGGGCGTACCACCGGAGTCAGGGTGAAGAGCATCGGGATATCTGCTTGATTCCCCTGTCTGCGCACGGCACGAATCCAGCCAGTGCAACTATGGTGGGCATGACGGTTGTGACGGTCGCCTGCGATCGACAGGGCAATGTGGATTTAACCGATCTTGAAGCCAAGGCCGCTCAGCATCGCAATCGACTGTCGGCACTCATGTTGACCTACCCCTCGACCCACGGTGTCTTCGAAGCGGACGTGCGGCGCATCTGTCAGATCGTCCATACGCATGGCGGGCAAGTCTATATGGACGGCGCCAACTTGAATGCTCAAGTGGGGCTCTGTCGGCCCGGGGACATCGGCGCGGATGTGTGCCATCTCAATCTACACAAAACATTCTGTATCCCCCATGGCGGCGGGGGGCCTGGGATGGGACCGGTCGTTGCAGCGCGACATCTAGCGCCGTTTCTTCCCGGCCATCCGGTGACGCAACTGGGCGGGCAAGAGTCCATCGGGCCGGTATCGGCAGCGCCTTATGGCAGCCCCAGTATCGTGACGATTTCCTGGGTCTACATCGCCCTGATGGGACGCGACGGCTTGACCAAGGCGACGCAGGTAGCGATCTTGAACGCCAACTACATGGCCAAACGGCTGGAGAAATACTATCCCGTTCTCTATACGGGAACGTCCGGGTTCGTCGCGCACGAGTTCATTCTCGATCTTCGCCAGTTCAAGGAGACTACGGGAATTGAAGCGATGGATGTAGCGAAGCGATTGATGGATTATGGGTATCATGCTCCGACGGTCTCGTTCCCGGTTGCCGGGACGCTCATGATCGAACCGACGGAGAGCGAATCGAGGGCCGAATTGGACCGGTTCTGCGAGGCACTCATCTTGATTCATGCGGAGATGCAAGACATCGTCGAGGGCCGCCAGCCCCGCGAGAATAATCTGCTGAAGCATGCGCCTCACACGGCACAGGCGGTGACGGCCAACGAATGGAATCGACCCTACAGCCGTGAGCAGGCCGCCTTTCCTGCCCCCTGGGTACGCGACCATAAATTCTGGCCCAGCGTGAGCCGCATCGACGAGGCCTATGGAGATCGCCATCTAGTTTGCACGTGCCCCCCGACCGACACCTACTAGATCGGCTGCTGAAAAAGGCCTCTGACTTCGTTCTCAGTCGCGTGCCTCCCTGCGACGTACCGCACATGGGAAAAGAGATGTTCCGACAGCTCGGGGTGGGAGGGTGAGAAGGGTACGCCTCAGTCGTCCCGCTCCCTGCGGCCTTGTCAGGGAGCCTTTTTGAGCAGCCCTGAAGAGAAGAGCCTCCGGCATAACCTCGCTTACTCAGCCTGTTCCCTGTCTTCTGCTATTGGTAACTTTCTTTGGGGAACTTGTTCTCCACAAGCTCCTTCAATGTATCCTGACTTCCGCCAGGATCGAGAATTCTCCTCATCGAGTCGACTATTGAAATGTTGAAGCCATTTTCCACGTCATCAAAGTAAATGACGCTGTCTTCTTTCTGCGCCACTACAAAAACGGTTTCGTCTCCGTACGTCTCCGGCCTTCGGACCGTGGCTTTCCAGAACGGGACTCGGAACTGATCGAACGCATTCCTCTGTGCCTCACTCAGTTCGGCATACTGAACCTTGAATAATTCGTCGAATTCTGAATCTGTAATGGGCTTCCAGTCATTCATAACTGAACTGGCCACGATTCCATAGACACCCCCGAAGGGGGACAGGGTTTTGGGCTTCGAGCTGCTCGGTGTGGCCCGCAAGAAAGAAGGGATTCAAAGTTCCGAGTCCCAAGAGCCTCGAACTTCGAAAGGGGGAAACGCTTCCAGGAACCGTTTCTCTCATCCCCTCCGGCCGCCTCGTTCAGTTATGCTTCATCCTTTGCTCACGGCTCTTGCATTTCGCGCTTGTCTCACTAGTCTCGCCTTTCTCGCTTTTCTCGCCCGTCGCGCCCGCTTCGCTAATATGCCTCCGCGTTCATGCCGCCGCGCACACACCAGGCGTGGCCGGTGTGGGTCTTACTGTCGTGGTCTACGAAGCCTCTGCCGAAGTATACGAACCAGGCCTCGGAGGCATCTTCGGCACTCGTCGTCGCCGACCAGTAGCCGGCCGACTGAATGTTGTGAAAGGGATGGCCTGACGGGAGGGTCGGGCCCGGAGGGGCTACGGATGGGTCGATCAAACTCGCCAGATCCGGGATGGATGGCAGACGCCATCCTTTCTGACCGCCGACGTTCTTGTTGATGCACGTAAAGCGGGCGCCATTCCACGTGGCGGTCGCCGTCTGCGGGGATTTCTCCCAGACCAACCCGGTGTTGTTGTCTCGAACCGCATCGTTGTTGAACGCTGCCAACAGGACAAACCGCTGCGCCGCCGGCAGCGCCTTGTCCCAGTTCGGCGGGATACCGCTCAGGTCGATCGCCCCTGCGCTCTGCGCCAGAGCGGCTGGAGCGCTCCCTGACACACAGCCTGCCGTGAGCAGCCCACCCAGCACCAGCGCACCCATCGTGACGGTGAGAAACCCTTGTCTCATCATCATTCCCCCCTTGAAACAAGAAAAGAGGTAGGCTAGTTTTTCTTGTTTATCTGGTCTGTCTGGTTTTTTGGTTGAACGAAACTAACCAGATGAACCAAATCAACCAGATAGACCAGATCAACCCTCCCTCGTCCCACCAGGCTACAGCGCCCCCTCGGGAATTTGATCCAGCTTATAGAAATCAATCGGATCCACTCGGCGCTGAGTCGCTTGAGTCGGCTCGCTGCCCTTGGTAAAGAGTTCGACGGTACTAGCCTCTCCCTCCTGCTCGCCCTCAAGTAACCCCGTCGCAGGGTCGACCTTGACGAAGGTGACGCCTTCCGGAATGATAAAGGCCATAACCGGTAGCGGCTTGAGCGCTTCCTTCATGAAATTGATCCAAATAGGCAGCGCGGCATGCGCCCCCGATTCCGTCTCGCCGAGGGAGCGTCGATCGTCAAACCCGACGTAGATGCCTGTGACCAAGTTCGGCGCACCGCCGATAAACCACGCATTGATAAACTCGTCCGTGGTTCCGGTTTTCCCCGCAATCGGCCGCCTGATCACTTTGGCCGCCAGACCGGTCCCCTTTTGGATCACGTCTTCCATCATGTTCGTGATCAAGTAGGCTGTTTCTTTGGAAATCACCGCCAGTGCTTGCGGTTCCGCCTGCTCAAGCACTTTTCCCGCGTTGTCCTTCACTAACAGAATCGCATACGGCTCCGCACGGCTCCCCTGGTTGAGCAACACGCTATAGACAGACGTCAGTTCCATGAGCCCGACGGAGGATGAGCCCAGCCCCAGCGACAGATCTGCCGCCAGCGGACTGGTGATCCCGACCGTTTTTGCAAACTCAATGACATTCTTTACGCCAACCTTCTCCAGCAACCGGACCGTCGCCAGGTTGTGCGAGTGGGCCAGGGCGTCCCGCAAACTCACCATGCCATGGATTTTCTTACCATAGTTCTCCGGCTTCCACGTTTTCTCATCCTGTTCCTGCTCGTAGACAACCGGCGCATCGAGGATCACCGACGCGGGGCTCATCCCCTGACTCAGGGCCGTTGCGTAGATGAGCGGCTTGAAGGCGGACCCGGGCTGACGGTGGGCCTGCACGGCCCGATTGTACTCGCTGCGACCGAAATCGTAGCCTCCGACCATGGCCCGAATGGCGCCCTTGACTGGATCCAGCACAATCAACCCTCCCTCGACGAGAGGAGTCTGCGCCAGTTGCACGTGGACGATCCCACGATCGAGCTTCTTCACCATCACCTCGATAACATCACCGGGCTTCAGCACGTGTTTGAGATTCAGGTTGACGACGACATCTTTCGCCGTATCCGACCCAGTAAGACGGCGCGTCGCCCAGGCCATGTCGTCAAAGGCGAGTTTGGCCAGCGTCGTGCCGATCTGCACCAGATAATGGTCCTTCACCACTTTAGTGACGAACCCCTCGCGATAGTCTCCCACCTTCACCGCCTGATCAGTCACCGCGGCAACAATGGGCGGGGTCGGCGCAGTCACATCTACCGTTCGGAGCGGGCCACGCCACCCTTGGCGTTTATCCAATTCGCGCAGACCGTCCGCAAAGGTCGCTTCAGCGACCTTCTGCATCTCCATGTTCAATGTCGTAAAGACTTTGAGCCCGCCCTTGTACACCATCGCTTCGCCATACTTAGCGACCAACAACTGTCGGATATACTCCACAAAGTAGGGCGCATCCTGCACACCACCGGGACGACGGAAATTGAGTGTCTCCGCTGCAGCCTGTTCGCGTTCTACTGTAGTGAGGAACTTCGCCTCTTCCATGCGAGCCAGTACATGCTCCTGTCGCTTTTTTGCAAGATCGTAGGCCTTGAAGGGCGAATAATGGTTCGGCGATTTCGGAAGTCCTGCCAGAAATGCTGACTCTCCAATCGTGAGGGAGGAGAGATCTTTTCCAAAATACGTTTGAGCCGCCGAGGCGACACCATAGGCACCTTGCCCGAAGTAAATCTGATTCAAATACAGTTCGAGAATTTGCTCTTTCGTCAGGACCAATTCCATCTTGTAGGCCAGAATTAACTCGCGGACTTTGCGGTCGAAGGTGCGTTCGGACGAGAGGAACAGCGACCGCGCCAACTGCTGGGTAATGGTGCTGGCCCCTTCGATCTTGCCCCCTCGGCGCACATTCGTCCAGGCGGCACGGAGCATGCCGATGTAGTCGAGGCCGGGGTGTTCGAAGAACCGGACATCCTCGACCGCGATGACCGCACGTCGCAACCGTTCGGGAATGTCTGCCACCGGGGTCAGGATACGACGCTCGATGAAAAATTGACCGATAAGCCGCTGATCACTCGAATAGACCTGAGTCACCAGGCTTGGCTGATACGCCTCTAACTGCTCCAACACGGGAAGATCGTTGGAGAAGTGCCAAATCAACCCGCCCACTGACAGCCCCCCTAGCAAGACTGCCGCCCCTAGGCCTAGGAGCGAGATTTGCCACCAGCGCCAGGAGCGACGAGGCGGTGGTTGAAGAAGCGTATCTTGTGGTTGTATCGGCTGATCCATCATGGTTACGCGGGGTTACCCTCGAAGGAGGCTTGGATTCCTGAGAAAAATACCAAGGTCACCATACAGTGGGGGCCCTCAAAACTCAAGATTCATGCAGATGCTGGTGTGCCAGCATCTGCATCTTCCTGTAGGCATCGCTTGTGCCGGACATCATACTTCGGGTATACTACCGCACGACGCCTGGATTCCTGGGCGTCTTTTTTTTGGAGCATGCAGCAATATCTATGGATCAGACAGCCACATCAGAATCTCCCGTCACCACGCAACTCGAACCGAAAGAACGTCGGAGCGATATTCGGAATATCGCGATCATCGCCCACGTTGACCATGGCAAGACGACACTGGTCGACGCCGTGCTCCGTCAGACCCATGTCCATCGCAAGATCGACGATATGGGCGAACGGATCATGGACTCGATGGACCAGGAACGTGAGCGTGGGATCACCATCCGGGCCAAGAACGCCAGCGTCATCTACAAGGGCGTGAAGATCAATATCGTCGATACGCCGGGCCACGCCGACTTCGGCGGTGAAGTCGAACGTACCCTGCGCATGGTGGACGGCGTCCTCATCTTGATCGATGCGAAAGAGGGCCCCATGCCGCAAACGACCTTCGTGTTGCGGAAAGCTTTAGCGCTCGGCCACAAAGCCATTGTCGTCATCAACAAGATCGACCGGCCGGACGCGGTGATCGATGACGTGGTGAATCGGACCTTCGACTTGTTTGTTCATCTCGGCGCCACGGACGAGCAGCTCGACTTCCCGATCGTCTATACGGCGGCGATTAAGGGCACCGCAACGCTCGACGTGAATAAGCCCGGCACGGACATTGCGCCGCTCCTCGACACTGTGCTGGAAAAGATTCCCGCACCGGCCATCGACGCCGACGCGCCGCTCCAAATCCTGGTCCTCTCCCTGATTCAGGACCTCTACAAAGGCAAGATGGGCGTGGGGAAGATTCAGTCCGGTTCGATCGCCCGTCGGCAGAATGTGACCGTACTCGGAAAGGATGGCGCACAGTTCCCTGGAAAAGTGTCAGACCTTGCGGTCTACTCCGGCCTTGAACGAACGGATGTGGAGCGGGCCGAGGCAGGAGAAATCGTCGCGGTGGCCGGTCTGGACGAGGTGAGCATCGGCGATACGATTGCGGACGCGGAACATCCAGTCGCACTGACCCGAGTCACGGTCGACGAGCCGACCGTCCAGATGACCTTCTCCGTGAATAATAGCCCGTTCGCCGGGCGGGAAGGCAAGTACCTGACCTCGCGGCATTTGCGCGATCGACTCTTCAAAGAACTCGAAACCAACGTGTCGTTGCGCGCGAGCGAGACGGATAGTGCAGATAAGTTCCTCGTGGCCGGCCGCGGGGAGTTGCATCTCGGCGTCCTCATCGAGCAAATGCGCCGGGAAGGATACGAACTGCAAGTCTCGCAACCGGAAGTGATTGTCCACCGGGAGGGTGACAAAGTCCTCGAACCCTACGAGGAACTGACCATCCAGGTGCCGGAAACCTATCAGGGCACCGTGATTGAAGAGCTCGGCAAACGCCGCGGCGAGTTGCGCCACATGCGACTCATCCATTCCGACGCCGGACCGAGCGAAATGCACCTGGAGTACCATATCCCCACCCGCGGCATCATGGGGCTCAAAAACCTATTGGTCGCCAAGACTCGCGGCACCATCATCATGCACCATGTCTTCGTCGCATACGAACCGGTGGAGGAGCGCGACCTCGCGGTGGCGACACACGGGTCACTCGTCGCACACGAAGACGGAACCAGCACCGGCTATGCCATCTTCATGACCCAAGAACGGGGTACCATGTTTATCGGCCCTGTCGTGGAGGTCTATCGCGGGATGGTCGTCGGCGAGAACAGCCGGGACGAAGATATGGACGTCAACGTCTGTAAAGAAAAGCACCTGTCCAACATGCGGGCGTCAGGCACCGATGAAGCGTTGGTCCTCACGCCGCCACGGGAAATGGGATTGGAATTCGCACTCGAATATATCGGCCCGGATGAACTGGTTGAAGTCACGCCGAAGAGTCTCCGTATTCGCAAACGGCTCCTCAACCCGGATGACCGCCGCAAGGCCCGCAAATCCGGCAAATAGCCTCCCCTGCAGCGATGAGAATCAGGAAGAAAACCCCCAAACCTTCCGCCCGCCGTCCCCCGCTCTACTTTGTCGGCTATCGGGGGGCTGCGCCGGCCACAGACGAACTTAAGACCTGGTACGAACGGGAATACGGCGGGCCGTTGACCATTCGCCACGAAGCGGGCTCAGCAGAATCCTGGCAAGCGACTCACGGCCCCTGGTCGGCCCATGTCGTGATGCCGCTGCCGATGAGCCACGTCGCCGACGTGATGAAGCAGTTGGCTTGGGAGCACGACGTGATGGGCGCAGTCGCGCCTTCCCTCACATCCCCGCGAGACATGCCGGACACGATACTCTTTGCCGCGCGACTCGCCAAGGGCCTCACCCTCCTCACTCAAGGCACAGCCCATGACATCACCACCAACCAGTACGTGAACCCGTCGGATTGGCAGGATCGTCCCCTCACCCACTTCGTCGCCGACGATCACATCCCGATCATGCAGGGCGACGATGAGCAAAGCCATCGGACTTGGTGCTACACCCTTGGCCTCAGCAAGTTCGGGGTGGATGAACTCGAAATATTTCTTCCTCCCGGCCTTCCAGACCAGCCTATACGCGATCTCCTCAGAGAAACGGCAGACGAATTGACCAGGACTGGACAATCGCCAAAAGTCGGAAGCCATATCCGTGTAGGACTCTTGGGCCAGAGCATTGAGATTGCCAACCACCGCACCGCCGCACCAGCTGGACGCATGCTGAGTTTTCGTGAAATTCGGCCGTTACCATCTGGTTGATCTGGTTTATTTTGTTTATCTGGTTGATTTGGTTCATCTAATGAGTTTCGTTCAACCAAAAAACCAAATAAACAAGACAAACCAAATCAACCAAATAACAGTCTTCTTCCGCTGGTGGACTTTTTCAGCATCCTGCTAGGCCTTCAGGGCCGTTGACAAGGTTTCAACCCGCACGGTAAAAAACACATACGACAGTGTCAGAGGCCGGACTAAACCCAGTGAAGGAGGCATACAGATGAGCGACGTAGCAGCAGAAATCAAGGTGGGCGATACCGCACCGGATTTTAACTTAAAGGATCAGGATCAGAAGGACGTGAAGCTGAGCGACTATCGTGGCAAGAAAAATGTGGTGCTCTGCTTCTATCCGCTGGACTGGAGCCCGGTGTGTCAGGGCGAAAATAAGTGTTTGACCGACGACTTCCCCAAGTTCAAATCGGCGAACGCGGAACTCTTCGGCATCAGTTGCGACAGCTTCTTCTCCCACAAGGCGTGGGCTGATTCAATGGACCTCAAGCATCAGCTGCTGTCGGACGTGCATCGGACCACGGCGAAGAGCTATGGCCTCTACTTCGAGCCATTGAACTGCTCGAAGCGTGCGACCGTCATCGTTGACAAGAACGGCAAGGTCGCTTACGCAAAGGTCCAGGAAATCAAGGTGGCGCGGGAAGACAAGGACATCCTCGCGGCCCTCGCGAAGCTCAGCTAATTTCTGTCAGAAAGTCCGAAAGTCGAATGTCTTCAGGTCGAAGGCGTTCCGACTTTCGGACTTTTGACTTTACGACTTTATGACTGGAATTGTCGAAGACGTCAGAGACGAAAATTACAAGGAATTCACCGACGCGCCCGCATCGATCGTCGCCTACGGCCTCGCGACCTGTGAGCCCTGCAAAGCCTACGACCTGATCCTGGAAGAGACCGCCGCCAAGTTTCCCGACGTGAAATTCGGCAAGGCCAAGATGCATGTCCCAGGCCGTTGCCGCGAGATTAAGAAGAGCCACACCTTCGAGACTTACCCCACAACCCACTTCTTTTCCAATGGCAAGCTGCTCCTAACCCGTGAAGGGGTGGTGGAGCCGGCCGAACTCGCCGCGCTGATCGCCGATCATTTAATAAAGTAGTTCCTCCTCACCGACTTTCGCAGAGAGAAGATGAGTCTCCCACATCCATCCTCGCTCTAAGATTGCCTTGGCACCGCCCGTTAGGCCGATGTTCGAGCTCCGCCCTTATTATACGTATTGAAACTTAGTTGTACATTGTTCCACGGGAACACTTCTTCAATCCATTGAGGCTTCGAAAGAGCGCTAGCATGCTCTTTTTTGTACAGTCCGAATTTTGTTCTCCCTCGACGTAAATCGGCGTTGTTTGTCGTTCGATCTCATGTGGGCAATCCGTAACTATGTGAAATTTATCGAGCCTCCGGTCTGTTATGCGGCATACCCTTTGCGATCATTTACAGTGATCGAGAGAGGAGGAGGATTCGCAAAAAGCGCAAGACCTGGTCGCACTTCAGGGCCCAGGCAACAAAGGCCGTTTCTGTGATGAGCAGAGCTTTACATCACAATCAAACAAGAGGTGTGCCATGAGAGAGTACGGAAAGATCGCTTTTGTGAGTATGTTGATGATGGGGTTACTTGCTGTACCGAATCTGTCGCAGGCGACAGATAAATCATCGAGCCGAGATGGAGATGGACGCCACCGTTTATTGAATGCGCAGCTACGGTCAAAAGTCGAACATCTTCGTGACAAGCTCGCAAATCACCGTGAGCATCAACATAACCAGGGCAGCATCCCCGGTTCCCTTGAGGCTTTACAGGCCGAGGTCAACAATTTGAAGGCCAGCTTGGCCGCGATGGCCAACTATGAAGCATCTTTGTCGTCTCAACTCGCTGCTGCAAATAGTCGTCTCAACGCCCTCGAGAAGCCTGTAGTGGGTGGAGGCAGTGTCGACCCTGTGCTTGCCGAACTGGCCAAATACGTAACTGTCGATACGGGTGTTCTAAACGGGGTGAAGGGGCCGCATATCATTGTTACAGGAGTCAATCTCCACCTGCGTAGCGGACATAATGCCACCAATGATGGTGGTGCTCTCTCCGGGCTCGGAAATCTCATCGTTGGATACAATGAAGAGCAAAGCAGCGCCGCCCTCTACAATGATGGAAACAATTGCATGCGTTCCCTTACGGGTTCACACAATATCGTCACAGGAGTTGGGAACCTTTTCACATCATACGGCGCACTTGTCGCTGGGTCCAATAACTGTGTCACGAGCCCGAACAGTTCGATTCTTGCTGGAGATACGAATGAAGCTCACGGTCTTAATTCGGCCATTCTTGGCGGAAATTACTTCGGGACCTCTCAGCCATTCGACATGGTGCCAGCAGTACGCTAGGGTATAAAAGTAAGGGTTCGTGGGTGGCCGGGCCTAGTTGAATTTCAACCGGGCCCGGCCACTCGGCCGTTTCCATAAGAACTGACCAGCACTGCCGCGGATCATCTTATCGAATTATTTCTTGCGAGTACTTTCGTGGGAGTAAAGGATTGATTCCGAACCGATCTCGATAACTACGTATCGTTCTCGCCAAGCACGGAACGAGTCACCACAGGCTACACCCTCCGCCATTAAACTTACACTCTGAAATTAGGCTTTATTGCGATGATTGCGCCCTGGAACAGTGTTCATGCTGAATGAGCCAGGCTGCGCCTTCCTTGCGCAGGAGTATGGTGCATTTCCCAGAGTCCTGCGCTTCGAGTTCGCCTTTCCTGATCGCCTGAAACACGTAGTCGTAGGTAGCCCAAGCCGTTGGGCCTGGCATCCGAACATGCAGGTTCGACACGGCACCGATAAAGCGTAAGGTGCTTCCATTGGTGAGTTCAGATTCGTAGTCCGACAGCCATTTCTCGATTGAGTCCCGCGGCTCCGTCTCGCCATCCTGAATACCGACATAGTCCTTGGTGTACAGCTTCAACACGGCTTGCTTGTCTCTGGTTTCTGAGAAGGTCGCGCCTGCCATAGCGGCTTCCTTGACGGTCCTCTCGATCGCTTCCCCATCCTCGGCAGACCAGGCCACCGCCGTCCACGAGAGGCACACCATCAGCAGTAAATAGACCAACCGTGTGGTCATAGCACACCTAGCAGGCTGCGGAAAAAATATTGTGGCACTGCAGATCTTCGATTACCTTCACATCTTAGGATCAAGGAGAACGCCTCCCCCACAGGATGCTCAAAAAGGCCGTCCAGCAAGGCCGCAGCGAGCGAAGATCCGGAGGCGTACCCTCTTGGGGTACGTTGAGGATCTGAGCGATGCGAGAACGCCGCTGGCGGACTTTTTCAGCTTCCTGTTAGACCCGTCAGCCTGCGTATTCGTAGGACAGGTCCCGGGACAGAACGAGACGAACATTCGAAAGTCTTCCCGAAGAGAGAGAAGAGACCAGTTGTCTCCAGATGTATTCAACCAGCTGCTCGCCGGTCACGGGCTGAGTCCCGAAAATCTGACAAAACTCTTGACGGTTGAACGTCTGCACCACCTTTTCCTGAACCAAACGGTTGAGGTCACCGATATCCGTCACCATACCGGTCACGGGATCAATGGTGCCATGGACCGTCACGAAGCAGTCCCACTCGGGGCCTGGGTTGCCATCCTGCACCGCTGTGAACGAGTAACGGCGCGTGACGCTGGCAACGTTGAGCCCGCCCGCTGCCGTCATATCAGCGTACAGATCTTCATCCTCATACAACCGAATCGCGTGGAGCGTACCGATGGCTTTTTGCGTATCCAGCTTGGTCCAGAGGACCCGTGCAATGTTTTCAGACGTGGGAATCCGGTCCTCGAAGTAGGGCGTGTCCAGGTTCAAATTCTTATGGTCAAATTCTTCGAGCACACTGAGCAAGATACGCTTCAAATCAAAGAGATTCACGACCATGCCGGTCTTCGGATCCACCTCGCCGAAGACCGTCACCTCGACCATGTAGTTATGTCCGTGCGCCGGTGGGTTGTAGCAGGGGCCGAACACGGCTCGGTTCTTGGCCTCATCCCACTCAGCCTTGTTATAACGATGCGCCGCAGCAAATTCGATGCGCTTTGTCAATAAAACGGTAGACATAGTTTAATAATTTTAATGTTGAATGTTTAACGTACAGAATGTCCGATGCTTTGTTACCCGCACTCCAAGTCAACGTTCAACACTACACATTCAACATTTGCCAGGGCGCTTATGCGCCCAGGTCAAAGAGCCACTCTTCACGCATGCTCCCAGGAACAGGCGCTTCGGCGTGGTATGCGTGATGGTGTACCGTCAGCGTGACCGG
>Ga0209109_10001173_pt1 | contig 14422 bp, 12 predicted proteins | sample Rifsed10ft2_FD_184004 | JGI IMG/M metagenome (GOLD analysis project Ga0209109, IMG submission 184004) | Soil microbial communities from Rifle, Colorado, USA - sediment 10ft 2 (version 2) | ecosystem: Environmental > Terrestrial > Deep subsurface > Rock core/Sediment | place: Rifle, Colorado... | reverse complement strand
CCCCCTCCACCATTCTTCTTCCTGGGTCTGCCTCCGCCTCCACCACCGCCCTTCTTCTTCGCCGACCGCGCGCCCGGCCCGCCTTTCTTCTTCGGAGCAGCAGAACGCCGGATCGGCGGTGGAACGCTGGGTCTGATTTCTCCGAACGAACCGCCAAAGTCGAATTCCCGATGACCAGCACCGGAAGACCCGAGCGCACCTTCTGTCAGGTACGGTTCGCGCGTGCGGAAAGCCGGGGAAGGACGCGCCTCCCCCTGAAGAAAGCCGGAATCACGTCTCGATTCAGTCGACTCGCGGTATTTCACAACTCCGCGTTGCCGCCGCTTCACCGTTTTGTGGTAGACCTTGGAAGCGCTCTTGAGCTTCTTGCGCGTCGAAGCGCCGACGACTTGTTGAAACAACGCCGAGGCATTGGAGAGGAAGCCCAGGCGAATGAGTTGCTCGATAATTCGCCGCCGCCTCGCGGGAGAAGCTCGCTCGGCTTCGGCGAGCAGCGCATCCAGCTTTTTCCGGAATGCCGGCCATCGCGTCCCCATCATGCGCGACAGGCGCGGGCGTAGCGCGGTCACATCGCGGACGATGCGATCGACCTCTGAGGCGCGCGTCGTGCGCCTGAGCTCAAACTTCTCTTTCATTGGATCCCGGTTCCGCGGGCCATGAGGCGCCGCGCTTCGATCAGCTCTTCCAGCGGGAACGCCGCTTCAACATCCGCCTGACAGGCACGAAGGGCAATCCCTCGCTGCCCTGAACCGGGCTCACACACCGCCCCGCGGACCCGTCTTGTTGCCAAAAGCGTCCTTAGCATGCGACGACGACCGCGAACATCTCACGTCGTGACGCGAGCGCCTGATGCTGCCTTCGCCTCCTCTTCCCCATCCTTCCGGCGCCGGCTCAACACCCCGGCCGACACCAGCGTCATGATCAACGCCACGGGCAGCGGTTCCAGGAACGTGACGGCGACATTGATCACCGGGTTCCGGTACAGCTTCGCGAACTTCTCCATGTCGGCCTTCCGCTTCGCGATCTGCGCCTCAGTCTCGCCGTCAGCGCGCGCCTGCTCGAGGGTGTGTTCCTGGTACTTGGCGATGAAATTGGGCGAGAGGTTCCCGAAGTAGATCACTTCCCAGGTCGCGACATAGCACACGGACGATACGACCGCGATCAGGGCCCCCACCTTGAATGCCCGGCCGAATCCCACCGTGCCTCCCGCGATGTTGTCACGGTAAGAGCGGATGCCGAAGAAGATCAGGAGACCGGCCAGCACCATTGTCGTGTAGCCGATGATCTCGCCGCGGTCGAATCCGATCTCATCCTGGAAGGGGACAGTGAGGAGCATCATGGCCGACAGAATCGCCCCCGAGATCAGTCCGAAAGTGAGTACAGTCTTTTTCATGGTCGAATCCTGCTGAACGTTGGAATTTGCCGGTGAACGGGGGTCAGTCTGGCCAGTTCACTCGATTCCCGCGTCACCCAAACGGGTGATTTTGCGACGAAAACGCGAAAATCATGCTTTCAGGGGATGAGTCCAGCCTGTTTCGCGAGCTGGACTGCCTGCGTCCGTCGCCTGGCCGAGAGCTTGTCGAACAGCCGGGCGGTGTGGGTCTTCACCGTGTTCTCGCTGACGAACAGCCGTCCGGCTATCTCGCGGTTGCTGAGCCCCGCCGCCATGGCCTCGAGGATCTCGAGCTCCCGCGGTGTGATGCCGAGCTCCTCGAGCCGGGCCTCATTCCGCTCGAACGGACCCGTGACGGGCACGGGAACTTCTTTCACGACAATGCGCGTCCTGGTGAGCTTGAGGCCCAGCCAGATGCCCAGCGCCGAGAAGATGAGGGCGACGATGCCGCCGTAGATCTCGAGCGAGTGTTCGAGGACGAGGAAGCGGTACTCGACGAGCTTGAGGGCGGCGATCAGGACGCCACCGAGTATACCATAGAGAAGGACGGTCTTCTTCACGCGTTCCTGTTGTCGGCGATCTCGACGCTCTACTCGAACTGCTTGCGGAACGCCGCCAACTGCGCGCGCAGGTCGGCGACTTCGTTGCGAAGCTCCTGGGTGAGCTCCTCGAGCGCGGCAATCCTGTCCATGGAGCCGCCGGTAGTCACGGGCGGGATGTCGTCCACCGTGTATGCGACCTCACCGGCCAGCCGATGCGCATAACGGACTTCCTTCTGGCCCGGCCGGCGCGGAAGGCGGGTTACCACCGGCTCCGGTTCGCGCGCGATCAGTGCCTCGAGCGCAACGTCGATGCCACCCGGATCTTCCCCCAGCACGAGCCGCGCGGCGCGGCTCCTGACTTCGGCCAGCGTCTGAGGGCCACGCAGTGCGAGGACGCAGACGACGGCCAGCTCCGTCTGTGTGAGTTCGCCCGCCTCCGCGAGGAGATGCTGGTACTTCGGCACTCTCGACCCGATTGCCTGAATCGATCGCACCAGACCTTGACGGCGAAGCCCATCGATTGACTGCGACACCGTGCTCTCATCCAGCGACATCACCGGATCCCGATTCGACGACTGATTGCAGGCGCTGGTCAGTGCATTGAGGGACAGCGGGTAGTGATCCGGTGTCGAGAGCTCCTTCTCGATGAGTGAGCCAAGGACGCGAATGGCGACTGGCTCCAGGTCATGTAGCAGCATTAAGAGGCCCAGCCGGTTGCGCCTGCGAGACACATTCTGATCATCGGCGGACACCGGCGTCGCGCAGTGCGTTCCACGTCGCCGGATCCTCGGAGCCGAGCAGCCAGACCGAGAACCCACGCAGTCCGTGCTTACGAACGAGCTCCAGCTTGGTCATGAACGCGCGTGAATCTTCGAGCCAGGCGTGCCGGAAGACACCGCGCGATTCCCACATCGCATAGGGCGCCTTCTGGACGTCATCCCATGTTGGCCTGACGCCGGCGCTGTCCAGGATCTGCATCGCGCGAACGTAAGAGATGTCGCTGCCGCGAAGCCGCGAGCCGTTGACGTCGTCGTAGGCGGGATACCACCAGTCAGAATAGCCGGCGAGTCCGAGCGAGATCTTCGACGGTGGCACGCCAAGCGACAGGACGTACTCGAGGCATGCCTTCATCCATTGAAAGCCGGCTACAGGCCCCGGGGGGGATCCCCCCGTGTGCTGCGCGTACGTCATGAACGAAATGAAGTCGAGCGTGTCGGCGAGCGCTTTGTAGTCGAACGCAGCGCGCCAGTTCTCGTAGATCCAGCGGTCGTAGCTGTTCGTGCCCGGGTCTTCATTGAATCGCGGGACGACCGCGGCCGAGAGCTGGCATCCGGCGCGGTGCACCGAGTCGACCGCCTCGCGCGTGAAGGAGCTGAAGGCGTCTTTGTCCCGCAGGTGGAAGTTCTCGAAGTCGAACTGGATGCCGTCAAATTGGTTATCGCGACATAGAGCTGCGAGTGAGCGAAGGGCCTGCGCTCGCGCCTCAGGATGGTTCAGCACGCGATGGATCGTCGGCTGATCGAACCCCGGATTCATCACCAGCGGATGGACCTTCACGCCTTTCTCGCGGGCGGTCGCGATGACTCTGGGGTCGACCTGGCCGCGGATCACCCCGTTCGAATCCATCTGAAAGACCTGCGGCGCCACGATGGTGATCTGGTCGGCGTGCGCGACGAAGGATTGGATGCTCTCTTCGCCGCGGAGGTACCACAGCGCTTCCATGCGCTGGGCGCGCGCCGTTGGCGCGAGTACCAGGACCGAACACACCAATGGTACCGAAATGGGCAGTCTGTTCACTTGGGAAATCGACGCGTCCGCAGTTCAAGTCGCTCGTTGTCGAGTGAATCAACCCTGACGCCGAGCACCCAGTCACGTCCGATATCCAGGAGACGGAACTGATCCGGGGCACGAACGGGGCCGAGCCACGTGCCGTCAGGGGCAAACACGTCCCAGCGCACAGGCTCGCCCCCCGCACGCGGGTACTCGGAGACCCACAGATAACCGGAGGCATCAGCCAGCATGCGGTCATAGGAGGGGCCCCGTTCGGGAACGGGCGACGCCGCGAACACAAAGCGAAGCGGTTCCCGCTGGTCCGGGGGAACCGTCGCGACCTGGGCATCCACCCATCCCGTCACGTCGGCCGTCGTCAGCGTGAGATCCGGACCCGACCAGCGAATCACCTGGCGGTCGCGCCCGTCGGGCCCGACGACCCGCAACGAGTGTTCGGTCTGCGCCCCGAGGACGATCGACTCACCCCAGGTTGTCGCACTCGCTCGCCGCGCGAAGACCGCCACCATCATGACCATGCGCCCGGTTTCGTCTGCGCGCTGCAGGAACTCGCGCCCTGGTGTGGTGGCGACGGTGTCCGCGCGCACGCCGTCACGGTAGCGCACCACCGCAACGGTATCGCGCATCAGCCCCTGCGCGTTCCGGGCGACGTTGCTGCGCCACTGTCCCATGAAGAGGAACGAGCCATCCGGCAGTCGTCCGAGCGCCAGCGCCGACGGGAGTGGTGGCGTCAGGTTCACGATGTCGATCAGGTCGCCTTCAGCGTTGAAGCGGGTCAGGCGAGCCAGCGAGTAGTCGTAGACCCAGACCGTGTCACCCGCGTGTCCCAGGAACTGCGGCAGCCGGAACTCACCCGGTCCGTCCCCTCGGCGGCCGACTGACCGTTTCAGCGCGCCGTCAGGGCTGAAGTACAGCAGTCTCGCGCCGCCCTCTTCGGCCAGTACGGTCGTACCGTTGTCAAGGCGAACGGCGCCGAACACGTCCGCGACATCCACGGAATCGAACTGAGTGGAGACGTCGCCAATCCGCCATTCTGCGCCCGCAGCCCACTGTGGCGCGTTCGACTCGATGATGGAGACTCCGGCCGAGTCGCGGACAAGGACAGCCGACGGTGGGCCGTCCTTTCCCGAACACGCACTCAGCAACCCCGCGACAGTGGCGGCTGTGAAAAGGTGCGCGACGCCGATTGCCGCCGACTCCCTGACAGGCAGGAGCGCTCCGGGGCGTCTCACCGCAGCAGGTCGAGTGCCGCTTCCTGCATGCGGCGCTGGGCCGCACTCGCCGGCGTCGCGCTGTTGGTCGTGTTGAACGCCGCGATTATCGCCGTGCCGCTGCCCGGTTCGAAGTAGAAGAACGCGCGGAATCCCGCCTGGCTCCCCGTGTGGCCCAGGATGCGCTGGCCGTTGCGGTCACGGACGAAGAACGACAGTCCCATCCATTGTTGCGGGTTTGACTCGTAGCTCTGCGACATCGGCTTTCCCGGTCTCCACATCTCCTCGAGACTCGCCCGCGACAGCACGAGGTCATACCGGGCGCGCGACATACCCGGCAGGACGGCGTTGGTGAGAAAGGCGGTGTACTTCACGAGATCGCCCAGCGGCGCGTTCCAGGCACCGTTAGGCGAGGTGATGCCGGGATCGAAGTCGGCGCCGTTGTCTATTACTCGCGGGCGCCCTGCTGAGTCGTTACGCAGGTAGTAGTTGTGCGACCGGTGGGCGGCCAGGAAGTACGGAGTGCCGCGGAAGTAGCTGCGAGTCAGCTCGAGGGGCGCGAAAATATTCTTCTGGACATACGCGTCCCACGGGTCGCCCGTGACCTGCTCGATGACGCGCGCCAGATAGATGAAGGCGGGATTCGAGTAGCTGTAGCGGGAACCAGGTTGGAACAGCAGTTCCTGGTACGGCATCATGGCCACGAGCTGGTTCCACGTCGTGGGCTCGAACGGTTCCCAGAGCTTGTTGTTTCCGTACGGCCACGTGCCGTTCTGGAAGCCGGCGGTGTGCGACAGCAGCATGCGGATCGTTATGCTGTCGATCATCCCCCAGGAGTCGTGCATGAAGCGCAGCTCGGGCACCCAGCGCACGATCCTGTCGTCGAGCGAGAGCTTCCCGCGATCGCGCAGCTGCATGATGGAGATCGCCGTGAGCGTCTTGGTGATGGAGCCCCAGTGGAAGATGGTCAGCGAGTCGACGGCGACTCTCGCGGCCCGATCGGCATCACCCGTGTCGTAGCGGCCAATGACACGCCCGTTCTTCATTAGTACGACGCTGGCCCCGACGACACGGTCGCTGTCGACGTACGCCTGGAACGTGCGTGTGAACTCGGCCCACCCTGAAGGCGCCTGCGCCGTGGCTAAGGCAGGTGTGACGAGCGCCAGGGCGGCGGTGATGTGACGAAGAGAGCTCATGCGGAAAGTCTGCCCTCTGATCGAGCCTGGCGTCAAGCAACTTGCGCGAAAGGCCCAGGAGTCTGGCGCTCCTGGGCACTCACCGAGTCGCTCTCTGTGGTTGACACTTCTTCATCAGGACGATGCCACCAGTCCTTTCAGTCGGTCGATCGCCGCCGTGAGAGAGGAAGGGCTCCGCTGTAGATCGGCCCAGATGTCGCCGGATTCCGAAACGCGCGCCGCCATCGATCGCAGCGTCAGCGTTCGAGGACCGACGGCGCCCGACTCCAGCTCCTCCCACGTACACGGCGCCGAGACGGGCGCGCCGGGCCTGGCGCGCACGGCGTAGACGGCGGCGAAGGTGGCGGGCGGATGGTTCCGGCCCGTGTCGACGTAGATCCGATCGCCGCGATCCGCCTTGCTGAACTCCAGCGTGAGCAGGTCGGGATAGCGGCCGACCATCACCTGGCCGACCGCGTGCGCGAAGCCTGACACCTTGCCCGCCTCGGCGCGGCCGTCGAGCGGCACGGCGATGTGGAACCCCTTCGAGCCCGACGTCTTCACCCAGGTCCGTAGGCCGAGCTCCGACAGGAGGTCGCGCAGCGCCAGCGCCGCGTCGCGCAATTGCCCGGGATCGTCGACCGACGGATCGAGGTCGAAGATACAGACGTCGGGATGGTGGAGACGCGGCACGCGGGACGCCCACACGTGCGGCGTTATGCAGTTCTGGTTCGCGAGCCAGAGGAGGCCACGGGCGTCCCGCACGACGGGATGATGAACGGTGCCGCCCTTCTTCGGCACCTCCACACGCTCGAGCCATTCGGGGAAGCCCTTCGTGACCGATTTCTGGAAGAAACCCTTCTCGGCAATGCCACGGTGGTAGCGCTCCATCGTGATAGGGCGGCCGACGAGGTGCGGCAGCATCACCGGTGCGATGGACTCGTAGTACGCGGCCAGTTCTCCCTTGGTGATGCCGTCGTCCGGGAAGAGCACCTTCTCCGGGTGCGTGATCACGGTGACGTCCGCTTCACGTCGCGCGGATCGCGATCGTCCCGGACGGCGAGCAGGCGCGAATGGCGGAGCTTCTCATGCACGGTCCATTCAATGAACGCGACCTGGACGACGATCTCAGGTCGCGCCCAGTGGGCGCGCAGCCGCGGCAGGCCCTTCGCGCGCGTGAACGGTGGAAGCGAGATCGCAAGCGCATCGAGGCGGCTCCGCAAATCCAGCAGGAGCGCTCGGTCGAACCCGGTACCGACCTTGCCGGCGAAGACGAAGTCGTCCCCGTTGAAGTAGCCAACCAGCAAGGCACCGAGCCCCACTCGCGCGCCCAACGGTTCGGTGAATCCGCCGACGACGAAGTCGTGCGTGGTCTCGCACTTCATCTTGAGCCACAGCTTCGAGCGACGGTGCTCGTACGGCGCATCGCGGCGCTTGGCGATCACTCCTTCCCAGCCCTCGCGGCAGGCGAGCTCCCACGGCTTGGGGTGATCGATCGCTTCGACGCGCTGGAGAGGAGGCGTCAGGGGAAGCGCGGCGAGCAGCGCGCGTCGCTCATCGAGCGGAAGCGACGTCAGGTTGCGGCCATCGAGCCAGAGAACGTCGAAGACGTGATATCCGCCCGAGCGATCCCAGGTGATCTCGCCGTCGAGGATGACCTCGCCAACCGGAAGGCGCGCGATGGCGTCGGCGAGAGGCGGGATGTTCTGCGGGAGGCGGTTGCGCGAGTAGAGCCTGACACTGGCACCCTGTCGGAACGTGAGGAGCCGTATGCCGTCGAACTTCCGCTCGAAGATCCACTCGGGCCCGGTGAAGCGGTCCTGTGACAGCGTCGCAGCCATCGGCTCGAGCCATTCGGGGAAGGGATTCGACATGCGGTATTCAGGTTGTCGCACGGACTGGCGGCGATCGCAGAAGATGAACCGGATCAAGCAGCCCGTAAACGGCTCAACGAGCCACTCGCGTCCTGAAAACCATTCAACCACAGCGTACACAGAGTCTCACGGGGAACCCCCAACATGGGCCGATCTCCTCCGTGAACTCTGTGTCCCCCGTGGTTAAAGCCTTTTTGGCGCCTTCGGTTCAACCCCGAACCGGACGGAATCGCACCAGGTGTGTTGCGGGAATCGGCCAGAGTACCCAGTATCACGATTCGCCCGACACCCTTAAGGAGAACGTATGAAGACTTCGCGTGTTTTCATGGTGGCGCTCGCCTTTCCGGCGGGACTCGCCGCTCAGCAGCCGTCCGGTGCGCCGCCGGCCAATCCGGTCACCGCGGCGTTCCGAGGCCGGATCACTGCGCTGGAGCGCAACCTGGCCCAGGCATTCGATTCAATCCCAGAGCGCCTGTTCAGCTACAAGCCGACGCCGGCGCAGTTGATCATCGGGTACATCGCCCAGCATCTGGCCAGCGACAACTATCTCTTCTGCAACGCGTTTGGCGCCATGAAGGCCACGGTGGCGGCGAAGGACACGACCACCGCCGACTCCATCAAGGCGACGTGGCCGAAGGATTCTCTCGTCACGAAGCTCAAGGCGTCGTTCGCCTTCTGCCAGAGTGCGATCGCGCAGCTCGATGACGCGAAGCTGGCCGACCAGGTTTCGTTGACGTTTGGCGGCAACACACGCCAGGTGCCGCGGGCGAACATGGTGCTGGGCCATGCGCTCGACCTGGCCGATCACTACAGCCAGATCGCGAATTACATGCGCCTGAACGGCATCCTGCCGCCGACCGCGCTGCCCCGGCCGGGCCGCGGAGGTGGAGCGGGAGACGGAGTCAACTAGTGCCGTTCCAGCTTATCCCGCCTGGAATGGTTCGACTACTGGAGTCGGCGGACGATGTGCCGTACCTCGCACCAATTCGGGACATCAATTTGGAACGGCACTAGCAGGGCTGCGGAATACCGCGACATACAGGTCGACTCCCTCCCGGACACTGCCTAACGGTCACGAACGGTGGGTGGGGTCGACCGACTGTCGACTGTTCTCGGCGCGGCGAGCGAGCGGAGCGCCGCGAGGCGTGCCGTGGCCTGCAACCGCCTCGGCGCGAGTTGCGCATCCGCGAACTCCCAGCTGTCCGCCACCCGCTTCCAGTGTACGGCCGCGCTATCGGGTACCCCGGCCATGTCCCACGCCTGCGCAAGCCGCTCGTGCACTTCGGTGAGCGAGAGGTGGAGATTGGTCGTTTCGAGGAACCAGCCGCGCGCTGCGGGACGCAGTATGGCGATCGCCTCGCGCGGGCGGTTCTGTCGCAGATAGATGCCGGCCAGCGCCAGATTCACGCGGCCGAAATCGCTCTTGGCGCTGCCGAGTGCGCGCTCGAAGGCACTGATCGCGTCGGCGTCGTTTCCACGTGCAGCATGTAGCAGGCCGCGCACGAAATGATGCTGGTCGCGCGGACGGAACATGAATGCGCGCTGGCCGTCGCGCTCGAGACTGTCGGCCAGCAGCGCCAATCGGCCGGTGTCGCCGGCGGCGTGAAGACTGACCGCCATCATGGTGAGCGCCTGCACCCGAAACGTTGCCTGGACCGATGCCGGCTGACCTGTCGCGGGCCAGCGCGCGATGGAATCGAACAACGCACTCGCCTCACGCAGCCGGCCCAGCTCGAACAGCGTCTGTGCCTCCACCAGCGCGGACGGTGGTGCCGCGCCACCGAAGGCCCGCTCTCCCGCCATGCCTCGCAGACGGCGCGCCACCTCCAGGGCTACACGGAATCTTCCCTGATGGCGGAGTGCCACGGCGTGGAAGTAGAGCAGCGGGGCGCGGGCCGGACCATTGGTGCGGTTGATCCACGTCTGCAGCAGCGAGTCCACCGTGGCGAGTTCACCCGCCCGAATCCAGTGCTTGGCCACCGAGACGATCGAGTCCTCTCTGTCGCGGGCCGTCGCGCCGCTCCCGAGCAGCGTGGTGGCTTCGGCAAACCTTCCCTGCCCATCGAGAATCTCCACCAGTCGACCGCGCGCGGGCACCGAACCTGGCTGCACCTCGAGCCATCGGCGTGCGTAGCGCTCCGCCTCGGACAGCGAGTCGAGCATCACGTTGGCCTCGATCATGGCTTCCATGGCCGCACACGCGGCGCAGCCATCGCCGCCAGATCGTAACGACGCTGAGTCCATGTCGAGAACGCGCGTGAAATGAACGAGGGCAGGCTGCGGATCGCCCTGCAGGACTGTGCTGATGCCGAGCATCATGTGGCCATCGATTTCGCGCGGATAGCGAACCGCCAGCGTCTCGGCCACGGGTCGCATTGCCGGCGAGAGGTGGAACTGCTCGTAGTAGGCGCGAATCGTCAGGCGCTCGCGATCGCTCGCATTGCCCGCAAGACGCAGCGCGCGCGCAAAACGTCTGGCGAACTCTTCGCGACCGGCGCTCGTTGCACTCGGGAACCGCCACTCGTACAGACTACTGCGGGCGCTGAAGTAGGCGGCCATGGCAAAGGTGGAGTCAACACGGAGCGCCGCCTGGAAGGAGGTGTCGGCCGCCGCCCGCTTGCCTGCATAGAACAGTCGCAACCCTTCCATATAGAGGCGATATGCCTCCAGGGACCGCGTGGTCACGTCGGCAATCGAGCCCGTCGGCGCGACCAGGCCGAGTCCGGAAACCAGGCTCAGTGTGGTGCTATCAGCCAGCGCGAAAAGATCGGCGCCGCTTGCGGTGTGCGCGCCGAGGATGGTGCCTGATGTCAGGCTCTCTCGCCTGAGATCAAGTCGCACACCGCCAGCCGCCGTCGAATAAATGGCGCCGGTCAGAATCTCGGTGGCGCCGGCGAGGCGCGCGGCACGAACGTATGGCTCGTCCGTCGAATCTCCGGCGGCTGCCTGTTGCACCAGCTCGTACATCCGGCCGGCGCTGACCACGGCAAGACCCTGCGTGCGCGCCAGGTTCGTGGCCAGCATGTCGACCAGCGGCGCCGACGACTCGCGACCCGCTCCATCGCGGTAATCGGCAATCCGTCCGATCGCGAGCACCGCACTCGCGGCATTCGATTCGGCAGCAGCAAAACGCGTTCGAACGGGAGAGATGGCCAGCGCCGCCGCGCCAAGCAACATCCCGGCCCCGGCTGCGGCCAGGCTGACCCGGTGCCGGCGGGCGAAGGCGCGCAGCCTGGTGCCTGGCGCGCGTCCGCGGGCGCGAACGGGCAGACCCTTGAGGTGTCGATCGATATCGTCGGCGAGTTGTCCGGCTTCCGCATAACGATGCGCCGGATCCTTGCGCAGCGCCGTGAGCACGATGGCATCGAGATCGCCGCGGAGCCTTCGACGTTCGACGGGACTGGTGACAGCGTCGGACGGCTGCGTCGGTTCCTCTTCGAGGATGGCGCGCTCCAGTTCGTGCCGTGTACGCGAACTCCGCCGGAATGGTCGCTGTCCCGTCAGCAATCGGTGCAGCAGCACTCCAAGCGCGTGCACATCGCTCGCCGGAGTCACCGCCTCGCCGCGGATCTGCTCGGGGCTCGCATACTCGGGGGTGAGCAGCCGCTCGCCGGTGCGAGTCAGTTCGGTCGACTGCGGCGATGCCGGCTCGAGGAGCTTGGCAATGCCAAAGTCGAGCAGCTTGGCTTGGCCCTCGGCCGTGACCAGGATGTTGCCCGGCTTGAGGTCGCGGTGTACCACCTGGTGCCGGTGCGCGTGCTGTACCGCGGCACAGACATTGAGGAAGAGGCGCAGCCGCGCATCGACCGGCAGGCGTTGCTCATCGCAATACCGATCGATCGGCGCGCCTTCGATGTATTGCATCACGAAATACAGACGGCCGTCCGGCGTGATGCCGCCGTCGATCAGCGTGGCAATGTGCGGATGCTCGAGGCGGGCCAGGATCTGGCGCTCCTCGAGGAAACGACGCCGCAGGTGTGCGTCGCTACCCGTACCGCGTCGCATCAACTTGATCGCGACGCGCCTATCGAGTTGTCCGTCGTCGCGCTCGGCCAGGTACACCGTGCCCATTCCACCGCGACCCAGCTCCCGGCCCAGGCGGTATGGTCCGATGTGCAGCGTCTCGGGAGGTTCCTGATCCGATGTCGCGCGGAAGCCGGCTGAGACAAGCGGCGCCGCGAAGACGGCGGCCGGCGCGTCAGGGAACAGCGCGGGATCCTCGCAGGCCGCCAGCCATTCTTCGGCCGCCCGGCGCAGCTCGGAGTCGTCACCGCAGGCGGTGCGCAGGAATGATTCGCGCGCATCGGCCGGCAGGTCGAGGGCCTGATCGACGAGCGCTTCGATTCGTGTCCAGCGGTCCTGCGGGGTTTCAGTCATTCCGAGCCAGACTGAGGATCACGCCGACGTCTCTTGCAGCTCCTGATGCAGCCAACCGCGCGCTTTGATCCAGTCCCGGCGCACCGTTCGGTCCGTGACACCGAGCACCTTCGCCGTATCCTCTTCGGTGAGACCGCCAAAGAACCTGAGCTCCACCACCTGCGCCAGACGCGGACTCATTTCGGCCAACCGCGTGAGCGCCGCATCGAGTGACACCAGGGTGTCGGCCCGGTCGGCCACCGCGATCTGCACGTCGTCCAGATCCACTCGACCCAGGTCACCCCCCCGCCTGGCGGAGCTGTACCTGCGCGCGTAGTCGATCAGGATCTGCCGCATCGCGCGCGAGGCAAGGGAAAAGAAGTGGACGCGGTCCTGCCACTCGAGTCGCTCGGCATCGACCAGCTTCAGGTACGCCTCGTGTACCAGCGCCGTCGTGGACACGGTGCGGCCTTCCCCGTCCGGCCCGAGGTGCGCGTGCGCAATCGCGCGGAGGCGGTCGTAGACGAAGGGAAAGACGCGGTCCAGCGCCGCCGCACCTCCGTCCCGGGCCTCCAGGAGGAGCTGCGTGAGTCCGGTCTGACCGTCGGCCGAGGGAGCGATGTCCGGATTCGGCATCAAGTCGCGTTACTGGTGTGGAACGGACACAGAGGTCCGAGCCAAGCTACTCCGAAAACAGACATCAGCACAAATACAGGGAGCGAACCATGACACGCACACTTGAGCCCCAGACCCCCCGCCGTGGCCTTCAGCACGCAGTCGCCGCCGCCGTTGTAGGACTCACGCTGGCCACCGCGAACACCGCCCAGGCCCAGCGGGCGCTTGGACTTCCGTTCGTGGGCAGGAACCAGTTCAGCGTCTCCGTGACTGAGCTCAGCCGGGATGGCGTCAGCACGGAGAAGGCAGCCGTCTTCGGCGTTTCGTACGGTCGCCGATTCAACGGAGACGACGCGCCAGTGCAGCTCAGCATGATCGTGCGCGCGGCCGCTCGCGCGCTCGACGCGACGGACGATGGGATCCTTGATGCGGGGCTCACGCTTGCCGCGTCGCACTCCGTCCGGGCGATTGACGGGCTGTCGATCACCGGCGCTGCAGGCCTGGGTGCGGTGGTCTGGGGGGAGAAAGGACAGAACCCGGGAGAGGTGGATCGCGGCCGAATCCTCTCCAGCATTCCGCTCAGCGCCGGGCTGGCCTACGATGTGCGGGCGGGACGGGCGACGATTGCGCCTTTCGTGTCACTGACCGGCGCGTACTCGAGGAATCGGGCTTACGTGAACGACGAGGAGATCACCAAGGCCACCGACTGGCGTCTCGGGCACACGGCAGGCGTGTCCGTCCGCTTCCGCGAAGCCGTGGTTTCGCTGAGCCGCATCAGTCGGCAAAGCGGAATGCCCGACAAGGGCCGGGTGGCGCTTTCCGCCGGGATGTCCTGGTAGCGTACCGATCGCAGTGAACCGCGCTGAGGGATGCGGCACCTGACGGGTGTCGCATCCCTTCGCGCATTCCGTCATTGACCCAGGGCACGTCCTCGGCGAGGAGCAGGACCAGCGCCTAACGCCGCGCGCGCGCCTCCTCGGCCAGCCAGCGGGGTTACGGCAGATATGACAAGGACCCGGGACAACGGGCCGTCACCGGAGCAACGCCTCCAACGCGGCGACGCACGCCGGCCGGCTCTGTTCGGCGGTGCCGAGCTGATGGCGCCAGATCACGCGAGGCGGCCTCGATTCCGAGACAAGCCAGGCCCAGGCCCTGGTCCCGTCGGCGGAGCCGCACGTGCCGAATCGGTCCATCACGCCATCGCCATCGACGTCGGACCGTATCGCGTTGCCGGTCGTGTCCAGCGGGATGACACCAAGCACGGCGATCGCGTTCGAAACGTACGGATATCGACTGCGCACGAGCTCCGCCCGGTGGGTAGCAATCCCCGGTTCCTGACTGACTCCGGCGCAATCGCCCAGCGGGTCGGCGCTCACGACGCCGTAGCTCACGATGAGCTGGCTGCTCAGGAATTCGAGCGTCGTGACCGGCGTTCCCATGGGCACGGCACCATTCCGGACCGAAACGC
>Ga0209109_10001172_pt1 | contig 14424 bp, 8 predicted proteins | sample Rifsed10ft2_FD_184004 | JGI IMG/M metagenome (GOLD analysis project Ga0209109, IMG submission 184004) | Soil microbial communities from Rifle, Colorado, USA - sediment 10ft 2 (version 2) | ecosystem: Environmental > Terrestrial > Deep subsurface > Rock core/Sediment | place: Rifle, Colorado... | reverse complement strand
TTTGCATAAACTTCTGGGTCAGCAGTTAAGTACGACGCTACATTATCAGCAGCATCAACAACATCCTGGCGACCTGTTGCAGAAAGGTATCTTCTCATAGACTCGTCATAACCAAATGTAGAAGTAGTAGCACCAATCTCGGCACCCATATTACAAATAGTTCCTTTTCCAGTACATGACATCGAAGTGGCTCCTTCTCCAAAATATTCAACAATAGCACCCGTTCCACCTTTTACAGTAAGGATATCAGCTACTTTAAGAATTACATCTTTTGGTGCAGTCCAACCAGACAATTTTCCAGTTAATTTTACACCTATTAATTTTGGAAATTTTAATTCCCATGACATTCCTGACATTACATCTACCGCGTCAGCTCCACCAACACCAATAGCTAACATTCCTAATCCACCTGCATTTACAGTATGTGAATCCGTACCAATCATCAAGCCTCCAGGGAATGCATAATTCTCTAAAACGATTTGGTGAATAATTCCTGAACCCGGTTTCCAAAAACCAATTCCGTATTTATCCGATACTGAAGAAAGAAAATCAAAAACCTCTTTAGATTGTGTATTTGCTGCAGCTAAATCAAATTCAGCTCCATTTTTAGCCAAAATCAAGTGATCACAGTGAACAGTTGTAGGAACTGCAACTGTTTTCTTTCCAGCATGCATAAATTGCAATAATGCCATTTGAGCTGTTGCATCTTGACAAGCAACTCTGTCCGGAGCAAAATCAACATAATCAGCACCTCTGGTAAAAGCTTGTGATGGAGTTCCATCCCACAGGTGATTGTACAAAATTTTCTCTGTTAAAGTAAGTGGGCGACCAACTATCTCACGTGCTTTATCAACACGAGATGTCATATTTGCGTACACTTTTTTAATCATTTCAATATCAAAAGCCATAAGATTTATATATAATTGTTACTATTCTATTTTAAACATACAAGATACAAAAAAATAGAGTACAAAAAAAAGCCTGAATCATTATACTCAGGCTTTTAAATTATAATTAACTAATATGTGAATTATTTAACTAATAACTTATGAGAAGGCGCAAACTTAGTTAGGTTGATACCTTCCACAGCAGTTTTATATTCTTCTATTGTTGGAGTTCTACCAAGGATTGTAGATAAAACCACAACCGGTGTTGAGGAAAGTAACGACTCTCCCTTTTTACCTTCAGTATCTTCTACAACTCTTCCTTGGAAAAGACGAGTAGATGTTGCCATTACAGTATCTCCTTTAGCAGCTTTTTCCTGGTTACCCATACAAAGGTTACAACCCGGACGCTCTAGATATAACATATTTTCGTATGCTGTACGCGCCAAAGCTTTAGGAACATTATCGTCAAATTCGAAACCAGAGTATTTTCTCAATACATCCCAATCACCTTCAGCTTTAAGCTCATCTACAATATTATAGGTAGGTGGCGCTACTACAAGCGGTGCTAAAAACTCCACTTTACCTTTTTGCTCTTCAATATTCTTAAGCATTTGAGCAAGGATTTTCATATCTCCCTTGTGAACCATGCAAGAACCGATAAATCCAAGATCTACTTTTTTAACTCCTCCATAGAAAGATAAAGGTCTGATGGTATCGTGAGTATATCTTTTAGAAACATCAGCATTATTCACATCTGGATCAGCAATCATTGGTTCAGCAATCTGATCAAGATCAACAACAACTTCAGCGTAATACTTCGCATTTGCATCCGGTCTTAGCGCTGGTTTCTCACCCGAAATAATCTCACCAATTCTCTTATCAGCTATAGCAATCAATCCTTTAAGAACTTGATTTTTATTATCCATTCCCTTATCAATCATGATTTGAATTCTGCCTTTCGCCATCTCTAATGATTCGATCAAAGTATCATCTTCAGAAATACAAATAGAAGCTTTTGCTTTCATTTCTGCAGTCCAGTCCGTAAACGTAAAGGCTTGATCTGCATTAAGAGTTCCAAGATGAACCTCAATGATTCTTCCTTGGAATACATTCTCGCCACCAAATGTTTTAAGCATCTGAGATTGTGTAGCATGAACTACATCTCTAAAATCCATGTAACCTTTCATGTCTCCTTTGAATGTTACCTTCACAGATTCTGGAATTGGCATTGAAGCCTCACCAGTAGCCAGTGCAAGAGCAACAGTTCCTGAGTCTGCGCCAAAAGCAACACCTTTAGACATTCTTGTATGAGAATCTCCACCGATGATGATAGCCCACTCGTTTACTGTAATATCGTTAAGTACTTTGTGAATTACATCAGTCATTGCATGATAAACGTCTTTTGGGTCACGAGCTGTGATCAAACCGAAGTCGTTCATGAATTTCATTAATCTTGGAATATTTGCTTTAGATTTATTATCCCAAACAGAAGCAGTGTGACAGCCTGATTGGTAAGCACCGTCAACAATTGGAGAAATCACAGTAGCAGCCATAGACTCTAATTCCTGAGAAGTCATCAAACCAGTTGTATCTTGCGAACCAACAATATTTACAGTAACACGAACATCTGAACCAGCGTGTAAAACTTTACCCGGAGTTGTTCCAACCGCGTTTTTATTAAATATTTTTTCTACTGCCGTAAGACCTTGTCCTTCAACCGAAACTTCTTTTGACGGAGCATATACAGGTACAATATCAATACCAAGAGTCTTTGATGCAAATGTTTGCAATTTTTTTCCAAATACAATAGCGTAAGACCCACCAGCTTTTATAAATTCAATTTTCTGAGGCGTAAATGCTTTAGAAATGTCTATCAATTCTTTATCGCCATTATAAAGTTTCTTTGTTTTTGTATTGATTGTAAGAACAGTACCAGTAGCAACAGAATAAACTTCCTCAAGAATAGGATCACCGCTTTCATTACGAACTACGTTACCATTTTCATCTAATTTTTTTACCCAGTTTTTAAGATCCAAACCAATACCACCAGTAACATCAACAGTTGTTAGGAAAATCGGAGAAATACCGTTTGTTCCTGCAACAATTGGCGCAAAGTTTACAAATGGAACATAAGGACTTGCTTGTTTACCTGTCCAAAGTGCCACGTTATTTACACCTGACATTCTTGAAGAACCAACACCCATTGTCCCTTTTTCAGCAATTAACATTACCGATTTGTCCGGATGTTGTGCTTGTAATGCTTTAATTTCGGCTTGTGCTTCAGGTGTAATCATACATTTACCATGAAGCTCACGATCTGAACGCGAGTGCGCTTGGTTTCCTGGAGAAAGTAAATCAGTTGAAATATCTCCTTCACCAGCAATAAAAGTAATTACCTTAATTTCTTCTGCTATTTCTGGTAATTTAGTAAAGAACTCAGCCTTAGCATAGCTCTCTAGAATTTCTTTCGCTATTCCGTTACCGCTTTTGAAAGCTGCTTCTAAACGATCTGTATCTGCTTCATAAAGAAAAACTTGTGTCTTTAAAACTTCCGCAGCGTCTTTTGCAATAGCAGCATCATTACCTAAAGCTAAATCAAGTAAAACGGCTATAGAAGTTCCACCTTTCATATGTGACAATAACTCTAAAGCAAAAGCAGGCGTGATTTCAGAAACTACTGATTGACCTAGAACGATTTCTTTTAAAAAATTAGCTTTTACATTCGCAGCAGGAGTAGTTCCTGGAACAACATTGTAAATAAAGAAGTTAAGAGAATCTGCTCTGTACTCGTTATTTAAATCTTTAATTTGTTCAATGATTTCGCTTAATAATTCAGCACCATCAATTGGTTTAGGATGAAGCCCCTGACCTTTTCGGTCTTCAATTTCTTGAATGTAATTCTTATAAATATTCATAATAGAAGTCTTTTCTTGGTGTTTTTATTTTTTGTACGCAAATTTAGGAATTAATGCCGAGAATTAAAAAGAATATAACAGATGTAGCTTTTTCAAAAATTATTATTACAAAATAAAGAGTTTTACTGCTTTTTATTGTCAAAAATTCAATTTTAAATTAAAATAATAAATTATCAGTAATTTAAAATCTTTTCTTTGAGAAAGTTGAAATTTAATATTACTTCTTGAGTGAGATTTTACACTGTTTTCAGCTAATAATCTTTAATAAATTATCATTTACAACGTTGTAGTTGTATTTTTCAATGCTTTTTTTGGTCAAAATAAAATATTAAATGAAAACAAAAAAAGCCAAACAGATTCTAGAAATTTGTTTGGCTTTTTTTTCTCAATATTAAAAATTTACATCAGCTTCTGGATAATTGCTTCTTCGGTAATTCCTTCGGCATCAGCTTTATAATTTTTGATAATTCTATGACGCAAAATTCCAGTAGCCACTGCTTTTACATCTTCAATATCAGGAGAAAATTTCCCATTAAAAGCGGCATTGGCTTTGGCAGCCAAAATTAAATTTTGAGAGGCTCTCGGACCTGCTCCCCAATCTAAATAATTCTTTACAAACTCATTAGACAACGGATTATCGGGTCTTGTTTTACTGACCAAAGTCACTGCATATTCAATCACATTATCCGCTACCGGAATCCTGCGAATCAATTGTTGAAAATCAATAATATCCTGTGCCGTAAATAATGGATTTATGAAATTTTTCGAATCTGAAGTGGTTCTTTTTACTACTTGAACCTCTTCCTGAAAAGACGGATATTCGAGTTTAATGGCAAACATAAATCGGTCTAATTGTGCTTCAGGCAAAGGATAAGTTCCTTCCTGCTCAATTGGGTTTTGTGTCGCCAAAACAAAATAAGGCAAATCTAATTTATAATTTTCACCAGCAATTGTAACCGAACGTTCCTGCATCGCTTCAAGCAAAGCGGCTTGCGTCTTAGGAGGCGTCCTGTTTATCTCGTCTGCCAGAATAATATTCGAAAAAACAGGCCCTTTTATAAACTTGAATTTTCGACTTTCATCTAATATTTCACTTCCTAAAATATCCGATGGCATCAAATCCGGCGTAAATTGAATTCTTTTAAAATCTAGCCCCAATGCAAGCGCAAGGGTATTAACCATAAGCGTTTTGGCTAATCCAGGAACTCCCACCAATAAGGCATGACCACCAGAAAAAATACAAAGTAAAATTTGATCCACTACTGCATCCTGACCCACAATGATTTTTGCTATTTCGTTTTTTAGTTCATTCCTTTTTTGAACTAAGTTATGTATTGCAGCTACGTCAGACATTTTTCAAATGTTTATTAAATTAAAAAAGAGTTAGCGATATGAATTCATAAAGCTAACTCTTTTTATTTATTTTATAAAAATTATTTTTTCAACCAGTTGTTTGTGAAAGTACAATCTCTGTATTCTCCGATAACTTTAATATATGTTTCTTTGATTTTCTCGTCGAACCATTTTCCAATAGTTTTGATTTGTTTTTCTTTCAATGCCAATTCTTTAATCTTGATATAGTCCTTTGCATAATCAGCAGTGTGCTCGTCAATTCTATTCGTTACGGTAATCAATTTGTATTTTTTCTTACCTTGCTCATCTTCAATTAACGGCAAAGAAACTTCTCCTTCTTTCAAATTTGAAACCTGACTGTACAAACTAGGATCCATTTTCGTTAATTCAAAACGCGTATCTTGTGTTTTAGGATTGATTAAAGCTCCACCGTTTACTTTAGTTTCTTTTTCGTCTGACATAGATCTTGCCGCATCCGCAAAAGTAACTTCTTTACTTTCAATCTTTTTTCTGATCAATTCAATTTTTTCCTTAGCTTCTTTCATAGACGCTTCAGTTACGGTTGGCGTCAACAATATATGACGTAATTCAACTTCCTGTCCTTTTATTTTTTCGACATAAATAATATGATACCCAAAAGAAGTTTCGAAAGGCGCCGAAATTTCTCCTTCAGCAAGACTAAAAGCAACGTCTTTAAACTCTTTTACAAATGGAGTTCTACGATTCATTTTGTAATACCCACCATTTGTGCTGGAACCCGGATCTTGAGAATACAGAACTGCTTTTGTAGCAAAACTAGCTCCTTCTTCACATTCCTTTTTAAAACCATTCAATTTGTCAATCACTATTTGCTTGTCAGCATCCGACACTTTTGGAGTAACAATAATTTGTGCTACTTCCATTTCTGCACCAAAAAGAGGAAGATCGGATGTAGGAATCTTTTTGAAAAAATTTCGTACTTCTTCGGGAGTAATTTCAACTTCGTCTACAATCTTTTTTTGCATTTCTGAAGTCAGTTTTTGTTCCTTTAATATATCAAAGAAATAAGTTCTAAATTCTTCTTCATTATTTTTCTTGTAATACTTAACGACTTTATCAAGAGACCCTAATTGTTCTGTCATATAGTTCAAACGGTCATCCATCATTCCTTTTATTTCAGAATCAGAAACCTTTATACTGTCTTGTATGGCTTGATGCGCATACAATTTATCTTCCATTAATTTTCCTAACATTTGACATCTTGTAATATCTTTTACAGAACCGCCTTGTCCAGAAATTTCCAAATAAGATTTATCAATATCTGAATCTAAAATGATGTAATCTCCAACTGTAGCAATGATACCATCAATTTTTTGCTTTTGATTAGATTGTATTTTTGTAGTAGCAACAACCGCACTGTCTTTAATAATTTCCTGTGCTTTTGTAATGGCACTTGAAAACACTAAAAGAAAAAAAGTTAGTGCAATTTTATTGTTTATGGATCTCATTTGTATTGTTTTTAATGGCATTTTTTTAATTTGTTATTAACGTAATATCGTGTTATTGTTTTTCTTTAAATCTAGTTCAAAAAGGATATTTAATTTTGGCCAAATATACACTTAAGAATCAAGAAACGAATTGAATTTATAATACAATTACCTACAATTCTTTGAATTAAAAACCAACAAAAATAACAATTCAATTACATAATACAAGTTTACGTTGTAGTATTAACAAAAATTTGTACAACGTAGTAAAATATCACTTTAAATACTTCCTAAAAGTCAAATGACCTCTCCTATTATTTACATTGAAAGGGAAAAAATTAGCGATGCAAATTGATAAAGAATTACCAATTAAATCAACTTCGTCTTTGTTGTTTGTTTGATTTTATTCAAATCATGTAATTGTTCCATTATCGATTTAATTTATTGTTTCGGTTTTACTTAGAAAACATAATCTTATTTCTATAAAATTAAACCGCATTAAAACCCTCAAATAGAGTCCATTTAAAAAAAGTTTTTAACACTATTACGTTTTCGTAACAAAGATTACGAAGCTCAATGTAGGAAGTACTACTATTTGTATAAATTAGCTAAATAATTATCAATTTGATTGAAAATCAACATTAAAATTAAAGTAAAATTATTTTTTTTAGATATTTTTTTGATTTTAATATCGAACAAGAATTTATTTATTTGATTACCATTAACCAAATCTATTACCTAACCTAATTATTAAGTTTATGAAAAAACCAAATTTTAAAATTTATGCTTTAACGGCATTACTTGTTGGCTTTTATTCGTGTAATTCAAACGATGAAGTAGTCACAGATTCTGCAGCTGCAGCTTCACAATTCAAAGTAATCAACGTAACCCATCACGATGGACACCCATTCAGCACCGGAAAATCGGCTAATTTAACAACTGGAAAATACGTTGCAAATCCTGGCGGCGGCGTTATGATGCAAGCTTTTTATTGGGACGTTCCTGCCGGTGGAACGTGGTGGAATACAGTGGGCACAAAAGTAACCGAATGGTCAAATGCCGGGATTGGATCAATCTGGTTACCTCCAGTATCTAAAGCACAAAATGGTCCATTTTCCATGGGATATGATCCTACGGATTATTTTGATTTTGGTGATTACAATCAAAATGGAACAACAGAAACACGTTTTGGTTCAAAAACAGAATTGGTAAGCTTAATTACTAAAGCACATACCGAAAATATGCAAGTTTATGCCGACATGGTATTGAATCACAATAGTGGTGGTCAACTGGAAAATAATCCTTTTACAGGAACACAAACGTATACTAATTTTGCGGGAGTCGCCTCAGGAAAATTTCCTAGAACAAATGCTGATTTTTACAAAAACTCATTCGGTAATAATGATGAAGGTGCATTCGGAGGATTTCCTGATTTATGCCATGCTGCCCCAAATGTTCAAAGTTGGTTGTGGCAGAGAACGGATGGTGTAGGTAAATATTACAAAAACACAATGAAGTTTGACGGCTGGAGATTTGATTATGTGAAAGGTTTTGGTCCATGGGTTGTTAACAATTGGAATGCAAATGTGGGCGGTTTCTCTGTGGGAGAATATTGGGACTCTAACGTAAATACTTTGGAATGGTGGGCAAATAACGCCAACAGTTCTGTATTTGATTTTGCTTGTTATTACAAAATGAATGATGCTTTTGACGGTAATAATCTTGCACTTTTGAATGATGATATGATGTGGAAAAGAAACCCATACAAAGCAGTTACTTTCGTCTCTAATCATGATACCGATGAAATTTGGAAAAAAGAGTTAGCTTACGCTTACATTTTAACTCATGAAGGGTATCCAACTATTTTTTACAGAGATTATGAAGAATGGTTGAATAAAACAAAAATGAACAACCTAATTTGGATTCATAATAATAAAGCAACGGGTACAACTTCGATTCTATATGCGGATAATGATGAATATGTTGCAAGAAGAAATGGATACAACGGAAATCCTGGATTAGTGGTTTACATTAATAATTCATCAGTTTGGCAGGAAAGATGGATTCAGACTAACTGGACCAATGCGCAAATTAAAGATTTCACTGGCAACTCTACTTGGTTCCCAACAACACAAGGCGACAAATGGGTTAAAATTCAGTGCCCGCCAAATGGATATTCTGTTTGGTCCATCAACATGTAAAATAAGTATTCTAAAGGCTGTCTGAAAAGGCAGCCTTTTTTTAATGATTTAAAATTTACCGAAATACCTCCCTCAAAATTCACATAAGCAATTAAGAGTATACTATTTTTAATTGGCATTTATAAATAGTACTTTTGCAGATTATTTATATTATACATGAGCTTTTTAAAAGAAATACAACGTAGAAGAACCTTCGGGATTATCTCACATCCTGATGCCGGAAAAACAACACTTACTGAAAAACTCCTCCTTTTTGGTGGTGCTATTCAAGAAGCAGGTGCTGTAAAAAACAACAAAATAAAAAAAGGCGCTACTAGTGACTTTATGGAAATTGAACGTCAAAGAGGAATTTCGGTTTCTACTTCAGTTTTGGCATTCAATTATAAAAACAAAAAGATAAACATTCTCGATACGCCCGGTCATAAGGATTTTGCCGAGGACACTTTTAGAACTTTAACTGCTGTAGACAGTGTTATTGTTGTAATTGATGTTGCAAAAGGTGTTGAGGAACAAACTGAAAAATTAGTAGCAGTTTGTAGATTGCGTAAAATTCCAATTATCGTATTTATCAATAAATTAGATAGAGAGGGAAAAGATGCTTTTGACTTAATGGACGAAGTAGAGCAAAAGCTAGGTTTAACTGTTACGCCACTTAGTTTCCCAATAGGAATGGGTTATGATTTTCAAGGGATTTACAATCTTTGGGAACAAAACATCAATCTCTTTAGTGGTGACAGCCGCAAGAACATTGAAGAAACTATCGCTTTTTCTGATGTTAAAAACCCAGAATTAGAAAAAATTATTGGTCAAAAACCTGCTGACAGATTACGTGAAGAATTAGAATTAATAGACGAAGTATATCCAAAATTTGATCGTCAGGATTATTTGGACGGAAAATTACAACCTGTATTTTTTGGTTCTGCTTTAAATAATTTTGGGGTAAGAGAATTGTTGGATTGTTTCGTAGAAATTGCGCCATCGCCTAGACCAAAAGAATCAGAAACTCGATTAGTTGATCCAAAAGAAGAGAAAATGACAGGATTTGTTTTTAAAATCCATGCTAATATGGATCCAAAACACAGAGACCGTCTGGCTTTTATAAAAATTGTATCCGGAACTTTTGAAAGGAATAAACCTTATTTTCATGTTCGCTTAAAAAAGAATTTAAAATTCTCCAGTCCGAATGCTTTCTTTGCTGAAAAGAAAGAAATCGTAGATATTTCTTATCCTGGTGATATTGTAGGTTTACACGATACTGGAAATTTCAAAATTGGAGATACTTTAACTGAAGGTGAAATTATGAGCTTTAAAGGAATTCCAAGTTTCTCTCCAGAGCACTTCAGATACATCAATAATGCAGATCCTATGAAAGCAAAACAGCTTGACAAAGGAATCGATCAGTTAATGGATGAAGGTGTTGCACAGTTATTTACGTTAGAAATGAATAACCGAAAAATCATTGGAACTGTTGGTGCACTTCAATATGAGGTAATTCAATATCGTTTGGAACATGAATATGGTGCAAAATGTACGTATGAAAATTTCCCTGTTCACAAAGCATGTTGGGTAAAACCTAACGATCCAAAAAGTGATGAGTTCAAAGAATTCAGAAGAATCAAGCAAAAATTCTTGGCACATGATAAATACGGGCAACTAGTATTTTTAGCCGATTCTGATTTTACAATTCAAATGACACAAAATAAATATCCGAACGTTAAATTATATTTCACCTCGGAGTTTGAATAATTGACAAAATACTTCATAAAAAAACGCTAATTTTAAAAATTAGCGTTTTTTTATGTTTGGTTATTTATAATCTTAGTTTATGCAATCGTACTTTCTAAATTGATGGCTTTTTTCAAAAATGCTTTAATTAACAAACGATTAGGAGCCATTCCAGAAGTTATTATTTGTTTTTTAGTGTTTGCAGTTTCTGTTGAAATCGTTCTGTTAGGATCTTGTTTTGATCCCATAAACCAAAGAACAAAATTTAAGTTTGAAGAAACAGAAGTGTTTTCTTGTTTTGCAATATTGTTAGTTTCGATTGTATTATTCACAACTTCATTTTTTTCTATAGTTTGACCAAAAACAGAAACATTACAAAACAAAGCAAAAATTACCACTATAAAAATAGTTGTGATTTTATTGTTTTTGTCTTGTTTAGAAAAGTTGTTCATAATATAATTCTTTTAAAAAAGATAATCGTTATCCTTTATTCCTGAGCTAAACTAGACCTTTAAAATAGTAGTAAAAAATATTTTCGACAAACTGCTTTTTTATCTGTTAAACTACAAAATCAGCATTTTTTGGTTGTTACTAGACAAAGTATCCTTTCCAATCAGATTAAAAACAACAAAAAAATCAGCACAAAAAAAAGGCTCCATTTCTGGAGCCTTTTCTACAATTCTATTGAAATTAAGCTTGACCTGCTGGGCCAAAGTTAAGAGGAATTGGAGGTTGTTCAGTGTCTTTTATTTCGCCATGAGCGACTTCAAAACGGTGAATGTTTTCTCCAATAGCCTTCAATAATCTTTTGGCATGTTGCGGTGTCAAGACAATTCTTGATTTAACCTTAGCTTTCGGAATACCAGGCATGATGCTTACAAAATCTAAAACAAACTCTGATGATGAGTGGTTAATTATTGCCAGATTGGAATAAATTCCTTCAGCAATTTTTTCGTCTAACTCAATATTAATCTGTTCTTGTTGTTGATTAGAATTACTCATATCTTAATAAATATATTCTTCTTTGTTAGCCATCATATCATTGTAATCCTCTTTAGAACCTACAATCGTATTGTCATATTCTCTCATACCAGTTCCGGCAGGGATTCTGTGACCAACAATTACATTTTCTTTCAATCCTTCTAAGTAATCGATTTTACCTGCAACAGCAGCTTCGTTCAATACTTTAGTAGTTTCCTGGAATGAAGCAGCCGAGATGAACGATTTCGTTTGAAGCGATGCTCTCGTGATACCTTGTAAAACTGGAGTTGCCGTTGCTGTGATAACATCACGAGCCACAACAAGATTTTTATCTGTACGTTTCAATAAAGAGTTTTCATCACGCAACTCACGAGGCGTAATAATTTGTCCTTCTTTTAATGCACTAGAATCTCCAGCATCTTCAACCACTTTCATACCGTATAATTTATCATTTTGAACGATAAAGTCTTTAGTGTGAATCAATTGATCTTCTAAGAATAAAGTATCACCTGGATCTTGTACTCTTACTTTACGCATCATTTGACGTATTACTACTTCAAAGTGTTTGTCGTTTATTTTTACCCCTTGCAAACGGTATACTTCTTGAATTTCATTAACCAAATACTGTTGAACAGCTGCTGGTCCTTGAATTCTTAAAATATCGTCTGGAGTAATTGCACCGTCAGATAAAGGTACACCTGCTCTTACGAAGTCATTTTCTTGAACTAGAATTTGGCTTGATAATTTAACCAAGTATTTTCTAACATCACCAAATTTAGATTCGATAACGATCTCACGGTTACCTCTTTTGATTTTTCCAAAAGAAACAACACCATCAATCTCAGAAACAACAGCTGGGTTTGAAGGATTACGAGCTTCTAACAACTCTGTAATTCTTGGTAAACCTCCTGTAATATCTCCTGATTTAGAAGAACGACGTGGAATTTTTACCAATACCTTACCTGCTTTAATTTTCTCACCGTTTTCAACCATCAAGTGGGCTCCAACTGGTAAGTTATAAGAACGAATCAATTCATTGTCTTTACCGTAAACCAATAAAGTTGGAATTAATTTTTTAGCTCTAGATTCAGAAATTACTTTTTCTTGGAAACCAGTTTGCTCATCAATTTCAACCATGTATGATTGACCTTGCTCTAATTCTTCGTAAGCAATTTTACCAGTAAACTCAGAAACGATAACTCCATTATATGGATCCCATTTACAGATTACATCTCCTTTAACAACAGATTGACCGTCTTTAACGAAGATACTAGAACCGTAAGGAATATTATTAGTACTTAATAACATACCAGTTCTTTCATCGATTAATTTTAACTCAGTAGAACGAGATACTACAATATCAACTGCATTACCTTCACTATCTTCACCTTTAACCGTTTTTAAATCTTCGATTTCAAGTTTACCATTAAATTTCGTAATGATACTTGATTCTTCAGATATACCACCCGCAACCCCTCCAACGTGGAAAGTACGTAATGTCAACTGTGTACCAGGCTCTCCAATAGATTGTGCTGCAATTACACCAACAGCTTCTCCTCTTTGAGTCATTTTTCCGGTAGCTAAATTTCTACCGTAACATTTAGCACAAATTCCTTTCAATGCTTCACAAACAAGAGGCGAACGAACTTCCACTTTCTCGATTGGAGAAGCTTCAATTTGTTTCATCAATGCCTCAGTGATTTGCTCACCTGAACGAACAAGTACGTCATTGTTTAAAGGATTAATTATATCCTGTAATGCAACACGTCCTAGAATTCTTTCTCCTAAAGTTTCAACGATTTCTTCATTCTTTTTCAATGCTGATACTTCAACACCTCTAAGAGTACCACAATCATCGATATTAACGATAACGTCTTGAGACACATCGTGTAGTCTTCTTGTTAAATATCCTGCATCGGCAGTTTTCAAAGCCGTATCCGCAAGACCTTTACGTGCACCGTGAGTAGAAATAAAGTACTCAAGGATAGAAAGACCTTCTTTAAAGTTAGAAAGAATCGGGTTTTCAATAATTTCACCACCACCAGCAGTAGATTTTTTAGGCTTAGCCATCAAACCACGCATACCAGTTAACTGACGAATTTGTTCTTTGGAACCCCTTGCTCCAGAATCAAGCATCATATACACTGAGTTGAAACCTTGTTGGTCTTCTCTAATGTTTTTCATTGCTAATTCTGTCAATTGAGCATTTGCTGAAGTCCATACATCAATAACTTGGTTATAACGTTCGTTATTAGTAATAAGACCCATATTATAATTTACAGAAATCCCTTGAACTTGTTCTCTGGCATCTGCAATTAATTTTGGTTTTTGATCTGGAATTCTAATGTCCCCAAGAGAGAATGACAAACCACCTTTGAAGGCAAATTTGTAACCCATGTCTTTCATGTTATCCAAGAAAGCTGCAGTTGTAGGTACATCAGTAGAACTTAAAACGTGTCCAATAATGTCTCTAAGATTTTTCTTAGTCAATACATCATTGATATATCCAGCTGCTTCCGGTACTACTTCATTAAATAATACACGACCAGCAGTTGTTTGAATAATTTGGTAAACTAATTCACCAGCTTCGTTAAAATCTTTTGCTCTAATTCTCACTCTGGCATTCAATTCTAATCTACCTTCATTCAAAGCAATATTTACTTCTTCAGCAGAATAAAAAGTGATTCCTTCTCCTAAAATTTTAAGTTCAGGTGTAGATAAACGTTCTTTGGTCATATAATATAGACCCAAAACCATATCCTGAGAAGGTACCGTAATTGGAGCACCATTTGCAGGATTCAGAATATTATGAGAACCCAACATTAAAAGTTGTGCTTCCAAAATAGCTTCTGGTCCTAACGGCAAGTGAACTGCCATTTGATCCCCATCAAAATCC
>Ga0209109_10001170_pt1 | contig 14429 bp, 12 predicted proteins | sample Rifsed10ft2_FD_184004 | JGI IMG/M metagenome (GOLD analysis project Ga0209109, IMG submission 184004) | Soil microbial communities from Rifle, Colorado, USA - sediment 10ft 2 (version 2) | ecosystem: Environmental > Terrestrial > Deep subsurface > Rock core/Sediment | place: Rifle, Colorado... | reverse complement strand
ATCGAGGGCAGGAGCCGGCTGCAAGGGGCCGGCGTCCGTAGCTACGGGGACCATCGGATAGCGATGGCCCTGGCCGTCGCCGGCCTTTCCGCGGAAGGGGGAGTAGAAATCGACGACAGCGCTTGCGCGGATATCTCGTTTCCCGGCTTTTTTGATCTCCTGGAAGGGATTCGCGCTTCGTAGTGCGCGCCGAACAGGTGAGAAAGCTTATCGTTGCGATTGACGGTCCGGCCGGCGCTGGCAAGAGCACGGTTGCCAAGCGGGTGGCAAAAGAGATGGGATATACGTATATGGACACCGGCGCGATGTACCGCGCTTTCGCCTGGAGGGTCATGAAAGAGGGACTGGACCTCAAGAACGACGGGGCGCTCCGGAAGGCGCTCCGCGATACCCGCATCGAGCTGGCGGAGAGGGACGGACGGGCGCAAGTGTTGCTCAACGGGACCGATGTCAGCGAATGGATTCGCACTCCCGAGCTCAGCCAGATGGCATCGCGAGTCTCGACCAGCAAGATCGTGCGGGAGCGGATGGTCGAGCTACAGAGGGAGATGGGCTCCAAGGGCGGTGTGGTTGCCGAGGGGAGGGATATCGGCACGGTTGTCTTCCCGAACGCCGAGGTCAAAATTTATTTGGACGCCTCCTCTCAAGAGCGCGCCCGGCGGCGCTTCGAGGAGCTCAGGAGCCGGGGAGACCGGGTCGACATGGCTGGGACCCGTGGGGAGATGGAAGAAAGGGACCGGCGGGACAGGGAGCGAGACGTGGCCCCGCTGCGCCCCGCCGAGGACGCGCTGGTGATCGATTCGACAGCGGTTGACGTCGATAGCGTCGTCGAGCGTATTATGGAAGAGATCAAAAGGAAAATTTCGCTAATTCACTGAGAAGGGAAACGATAGTTCATGGACCAAAAAGAAACAGGCAAAGTGGCCGGGGCCGCGGCTGGCGGCGACGATTTTGAGACCCTCTTTGAAGAGAGCATGCGCTCGGTCAAGCCCGGGGAGGTGGTCAAAGGGAGGGTCGTGGGGGTTACCGCCACCCATGTCATGATCGACGTCGGGTACAAATCGGAGGGCCAAATCCCCCTGCAGGAATTCTTGGACCGCGGCGGGAACGTCCAGGTCAAGGTAGGGGACGAGGTGGACGTTTTCTTTGATTCCTCGGAAGGGGAGAACGGCGGCATCGTCCTGTCACGGCAGCGGGCGGAAAATATCAAGGTTTGGGAGGATATCGAAAAGGCCTATCGGGAGGGCTCGGGGGTGGAAGGCGTCATTCTCGCCAAGGTCAAGGGCGGATTCAAGGTGGATGTCGGGGTGCCGGGATTTCTTCCCGGCTCGCATGTGGATGTCCGGCCGACGCGCAATCTCGATAAATTTGTCGGCGCACGGGACAGATTCGCCGTTCTCAAGTACAATCGCCCGCGCGGCAACGTGGTCGTTTCCCGCCGCGTCCTCCTTGAAAAAGAGCGAGAGGTGCTGAAGAAGGAAATTCTCAAAGTGCTGGAAGAGGGGGTGATCCTGGAAGGGACGGTAAAAAACATCACCAGCTACGGCGCCTTCGTGGATCTGGGGGGGATCGACGGCATCCTGCACATCAGCGACATGTCGTGGGGCCGCATCAATCACCCTTCGGAGGTGGTGAAGGTCGGAGACCGCATCAAGGTTGCCGTTCTCAGGTTCGATGCCGAGCGGGAGCGGATCTCGCTGGGTATGAAGCAGATCAGTCCGGACCCGTGGGGCTCCGTGGCGGAAAAATACGCCGTGGGGGCTCGGGTCCAGGGCAAGGTCTTGAGCCTGATGGACTACGGCGCCTTCGTGGAGCTGGAGAAGGGCGTGGAGGGATTGATCCATATTTCGGAGATGTCTTGGACTAAAAAGATCTCGCACCCTTCGAAGGTGGTCCAGGTCGGAGAGACCGTGGAAGTGATGATCCTCAACGTGGATCCGAATCACCGCCGTATTTCTCTAGGCCTCAAACAGGTCTTGCCGAATCCGTGGGATCAGGTAAAAGAAAAGTACGCGGTCGGCAGTGTTATTCAAGGACCGGTGCGGAACGTTACCGACTTCGGTGTCTTCGTCGGGGTTGAGGAAGGGATCGACGGCCTGGTCCATGTTTCCGATCTGCACTGGACGAAGAAGGTCAAGCACCCTTCGGAGCTGTACAAGAAAGGCGACATGGTAGAGGCCAAGGTCCTCGGCGTGGATGTGCAGAACGAGCGTTTTTCTCTCGGGATCAAGCAGCTCACAGCCGATCCGTGGAAGGTGATCGCGGAGCGGTATCCGGTGGGCTCTAAGATCAAGGGAGAAGTCACCAGCGTTCCCGATTTCGGTGTTTTTGTGCGGCTGGAGGAAGGGGTCGAAGGGCTCATCCACGTCTCGCAGTTGAGCACGGAGCGCGTGGAGAAACCGTCGAGCCTGTTCAAGGCGGGGGACTCCGTGGAGGCGGAAGTGATCCATGTGGATCCCCAGGAAAGGAAAATCGGGCTCAGCATCCGGGCGTTGAAGAAAACCGAGGAACGCCGGGAGATGGAAAAGTATCTGAAGAAGGAAAAGGAGGGGGGGCGTTTTTCCTTCGAGAGCATTTTGAACGAGGAGCTCCGGCTCGATCGGGACGAAGAGCCTTCGTCCCGAGCTCAGGCCGAGGGGGCCCTGCCTCCGGAAAAGGGCAAGAGCAGCGGCAATGGCTAGACATTCGTTGTTTAAGGGGCTCGGCATCCTCTGCCTTTCGATTCTGGTTTTTTTTGTCGCGGTTTTTTTCTATGCTTACCTGACGGGAGGCGAGCTCGAGGTCCTTTCGCTCTTTGGGGGTGACAGCGTCGGCGTGGTGGAGATCACGGGCGCGATCGACGGCTCCGACGAGACCATTCGCAATCTGAAGCAGTTTGGGGAGGCTCGAGGGATCAAGGCGGTGGTAGTCCGGATCGATTCCCCTGGCGGGGGAGTGGCCCCGACCCAAGAGATCTCCGAGGAGATAGGGAAACTGAAGAAAAAGAAGCCGGTGATCGCCTCGCTGGGCAGCATGGCGACGTCCGGCGGTTATTATATCGCCAGCGCCTGCGATCAGGTGGTTGCCAACGCCGGGACTCTTACGGGTTCCATCGGCGTCATCATGGAACTCGGCAACGTCGAGGAACTGCTGCGGAAGATCGGGCTCAAAGGGTACGCCATCAAAAGCGGCCCGCACAAGGATATCGGTTCGCCGCTGCGGCCGCTCTCGGCCGAGGAAAAGGCTATTCTCCAGTCGTTGGTAGATAACGTGCACGGCCAATTCGTGGCCGCGGTGGCTCAGGGGAGGCGCCTGCCCGAGGAGAAAGTCAGGGAGATTGCCGATGGCAGGGTTTACTCCGGGGAGCAGGCAAAGGCATTGGGCCTGGTGGACATCCTGGGCAACATGGAGGCCGCGATCAATCTTGCCGCCAAGCGCGGAGGCATCGACGGCGCGCCTCAGGTGATTCAGGCCCGGCGCCGGGACAAGGGTTGGCTGGAGGATCTGTTGTTTTCTTTCCTAGGCAAGGGGTGGAGCGCAGGCGAGAGCCGGGGATTGAGATATGAGTGGTCTCCCTCTTGGGTTCAATGACGCACAGTCCTTAGTTGTTGGATGTCATAAAACCAACAGCTTTGTTCAGGGGGTATTATGACGAAGAGAGACTTGATCGAAGAGGTCAATAAAAAGTTTCCTCATCTTTCACGGCGGGATGCCGAGGTCATTATCAACTCGATTTTCGATTCGATGGTGGACGCGATGGGCCACGGAGAGAGAATCGAGATTCGCGGGTTTGGGAGTTTCGTCATCAAGCACCGCCGCGCGCGCGAGGGGAGGAACCCGAAGAGCGGGGCCGTGGTGTCCGTAGCGGCCAAGAAAGTGCCATTTTTCAAGGTTGGCAAGGAGCTCAGGCTGAGAGTGGACGGCAAGGGCTCTTCCGAGTAGAGGCATCGATGAAACCCATCTGGGCGCCGTGGCGGATGGCCTACATCGAGGGCGGGGCGAAGGAACCGGGGTGTATCTTCTGCGATAAGCTGAAATCGGCGGATGCCCGCACCAGCCTGCTTCTCACTCAAACGGACCATTCCCTCATCATGCTGAACAAATATCCCTACAACTCGGGCCATCTGTTGCTGGCGCCGAAACGGCATACGAACGAAGTGTCGGCCCTCTCCCGGGAGGAATACCATGACCTCTGTGCCGCCTTGCGCTCCTCGGTGGCCGTTGTTCTCGAGGCGCTGAAGCCCGGGGGCGTCAATCTGGGGATGAACCTCGGCCGTTGCGCCGGGGCCGGGGTGGAGGATCATCTCCACTGGCACGTGGTGCCGCGCTGGGAGGGAGACACGAACTTCATGCCGGTGGTCGGAGAGGCGAAAGTCATCTCCCAGCATCTGCTGGACAGCTATGATCGGCTGAGCCCTTTTTTCAAAGATTTTTCGGTTCCCAGGCATGGTTAAGGTCGCCAAGACGATTTTCCTCACTCTGCTTTTCATCCTGGGCATCACCTTCGCCATGGAGAATACCGGGTGGGTCGTCCTCAGGTATTATTTCGGGCTGGAGACTCCGCCGGTGCCGGTCTTTCTCCTCGTGCTGTTTTCGGTGCTTTTCGGCGTTCTCCTGGCGGGGGTGGGGTTTGTCGTCGACGAATGGTCTTTGAGAAGGGCCCTGCGGGAAAGAGAACGGGAAATCGCAGCGTTGCAAAAGGAGCTCCAACCCCACCGGGAACGGGAGCGCGCTATGGCGGGGAACGCAACAAAAGGGTAGAATCTCGACATAAGGGAGGCAGACAGGCGTGAAAGAGGCAAAGACTGTTGGAGAACTGAAAAAAAGCGGCCGTCCGGTGCTCACGGTGCGCGAGGAGATGCGCAAGAACCTGGTCCATTGCTTGGAGACGGAAGAGCGGATTTTGCCGGGCATCGTCGGCTACGACGACACGGTCGTTCCGGATATAGAGAACGCGATCCTCTCGGGGCACCACATGGTTTTCCTGGGGGAGCGGGGACAGGCGAAGTCGCGCATCATCCGCGGACTGGTCTCTCTGCTCGACGAACGTATCCCGATCGTCCAGGGGTGCGAGATCAACGATAATCCTTTCGTCCCGATCTGCCGCTCGTGCAAGCGGCGCGTGGAGAAGGAGGGGGAGGCGCTGCCGATCGAGTGGATCGACCGGGAGCAGAGATACGGAGAAAAACTGGCCACCCCGGACGTCTCGATCGCCGACCTGATCGGAGAGATCGATCCGATCAAGGTGGCGGAGGGGCGCTACCTGGCGGACGAAGAGACCATTCATTACGGCCTGATTCCCCGGACCAATCGGGGCGTCTTCGCCATCAACGAGCTGCCCGATCTTACGGAAAAGGTTCAAGTGGGGCTTTTCAATCTCATGGAAGAGAAGGACGTCCAGATCAAAGGTTACAAGATCCGGCTCCCGCTGGACGTCGTGATCGTGGCGAGCGCGAACCCCGAGGACTATACCAGCCGAGGGCGGATCATCACTCCCTTGAAGGATCGGTTCGACGTCCAGATCCGCACCCACTATCCGCGCACGATCCAGGACGAGATCGCCATCATGGAGCAGGAGGCCGCCCCGGTGAGCCAGCGGAGCCATCCGGTCCAGGTTCCGCAGTTCCTGAAGGAGGTCCTGGCGCATATGACGTTCGAGGCCAGAAAATCGAGCGAGATCAATCAGACCTCGGGCGTGAGCGTGCGCGTGACCATCAATAACTACGAGAGCATCATCAGCAACGCGGAGAAGAGGGCGCTGAGGCTCAAAGAAGGAGAGGTGGTGCCGCGCGTCAGCGATTTCCACTGCGTCCTGGCCTCGACGAGCGGGAAGATAGAAATGGAATACGTCGGAGAGGAAAAAAAGGACGATGAGCTTGTCGACAAACTCGTCAATCGGGCCATTATAAAGGTCTTCGACCAGTATTTTAGTGTCAACTCGCTGCAAAAGGTGGTAGATTATTTCAACTCCGGCTGGGGCGTGGAGGTGTCGGATGTCATGCCTTCGCAGGACTATCTCGAAGGGATCAAGGAGATTCCCGGGCTGAAAGAGGCGATTGGCGCGCTGGGCACGCTCGAATCTCCCGCCCTGATGGCCTCGGCGACGGAGTTTATCCTGGAAGGACTGCACCTGCATCAAAAGCTCAACAAAGAGGTCGAGGGAGGCCGCATTACTTACGGCAAGTAAAAAGGGAAAAGTAAAAAGTTTCACCTTTTTAATTTTGCCCGTTGCCTTGTTTTGACTATGCGTCGCATTCGCTACAGTCGATGGAGTAACAGCGCCGCCGAGTCGCTCGGGGCGGAGAGCGTCTTCGACCAGCTCAACGACTACATGAACGATACCGGCGACCTGCAGCAGGCTATGCGGCGGCTCAAGCAGCGCGGCTTGAAGCAGGACGACAAGCAAATGGGCGGCCTCGATGACCTGTTGTCCCAGGTCGCGCGCGAGATGAGAAAGCTCTACGAGCGCTACCAGATGCAGTCCGCGCTGGATGAGATCGAAGAGAAGCTGGAGTCGATCGTGGAGCAGGAGCGGAGGACGCTGGAGGAGAGCGCTGAGGGCAGGCCGGACCTGCAGGCGAAGAAGGAGTTCTTAGACCGGCTCCCGAGCAGATCGAGCGAGGCGATCGAGAAGCTCGCCTCCTACAGTTTCGAGGATCAGGGGGCGGCGGAAGAATTTCAGAAACTGTTGTCCCAGTTGGATCAGATTCGGCGCCTGGAAAGCGCGATTCGAAGAGAGGGCAATCTCTTCCGCGGCTCTACCTCCCTGGACTTTCAGAAGGCGCAGGAGGTTATGGATCAGGTCGAGGCGTTGCGCCGGCTGGAAGGACAGCTTTCGAGCATGCGGCTGGAAGACGTCGACCGCGATCTCCTCCGGGAGCTGTTGGGGCAGGAGCTGCTGCAAGACTTTGACGGGATCGTGCGCATGGAGTCCTTGCTGGAAGAAAGCGGGTACGTGGTCAATCAGGGGGACCACTTCGAGCTGACGCCCCGCGGGGTAAGGCGGATCGGCCAGCTCGCCCTGCGCGATATCTACCGGCAGTTGAAACGCGATGCGGTGGGGCGCCATCCGGTGCGCAACCGCGGCGCGCAGGAGCTCGTGACCGAAGAGAGCCGCCCTTACGTCCAGGGCGATGCGCTCCATTTGAACATGATCCAGACTTTGAAGAACGCCCTGCTGGGCGAGGGCGGGGTGCCGCTGCGAATCCGGCCCGGTGATTTTGTCGTCTATGATTCCGAGCACGCGACTCGGGCGGCGACCGTGCTCCTCCTCGATATGAGCTGGTCCATGAGCTGGGAGGGGCGTTTCGCCGCGGCCAAGAAGGTCGCGCTCGCCATGGAGAGTCTGGTTCGCTCGCTGCACCCGCGCGACTATTTCGGCATCGTGGGTTTCTTTACCCGCGCGGTGGAGCTCAAGGCGAAGGATCTCCCGGAGGCGACCTGGAATATGGGGGACCCTTTCACCAACCTGCAGGACGGGCTGCACCTGGCCTCCGATCTCTTGGAGCGGCGGCCGAGCCGGAACCAGCAGATGATCGTCATCACCGACGGCCAACCCACCGCCTACTGCCGCCAGGGCCGCCTCTATTGCGAGTGGCCGCTGAGCTTCGGAGGAATCAGCCAGCGGGCGGCGGAGGAGACGCTGCGGGAGGCCGAGCGAGTGACCCGCAAAGGCATCACCATCAATACTTTCATGCTCGACGACAGCCCGGTCCTCAGGGGCTTTGTCGATGAGATGACGCGCATCAACCGCGGGCGCGCCTTTTATACCCGTCCCGACCGGCTCGGCGAATACCTGTTGGTCGACTACGTCTCGCGCACGAGAAAAAAGCTCTAAAAAACCGAGCTCGCGCGCCGACCGCTCCTCAATCCACCTTCACCTCGCGCAGGAAGCGGGCCGATTCCTCGGGCAGCGCCGCGTTGATGAACATCCCGGAGCCCAGCTCGAATCCAGCCGTCTGGCTCACGCGCGGCACCACGGCGACATACCAGTGGTAGTAGCGCACCGCCTCCGACTCCTTGGGGGCGCTGCGGATGACGAAATTGTAGTTGGGGTTGTTGAGGCCCCTGTCCAGTCTGGCCAGGAGACGCCGCAGGATCTGCGCCAGCGCGCTCTTTTCCGCCTCGCCGATACAGCCAAAGGAGGCGCAGTGGCGCTTGGGAAAAATCCACAGGTGGTAGGGTGAGAGGGCGGCGTAGGGCACGAAGGCGATGAAGTGAGGATTTTCCTCCACGACTCTCACCCCGTCCAAAGCCTCCTGCTCCAGCGTGAAGCAGAAGATGCAGCGTCCATTGTCGTCGTAAAATTGCAGCGCGCCTTCGAGCCGCTCGCGCACCTCGCTGGGGATGATCGGCGTGGCGATGAGCTGTGAGTGGGGGTGCTCCAGGGAAGTACCGGCCGCCGCGCCGTGGTTTTTGAAGATCGTCACGTGCTCGACTGTCGATTGCGAGAGCGCGGCCGTGTGCCTCTGCAAGTAGGCCTCGACCACCCGCTCGACGTCCCCGTCACTCATCAGGGCAAGGGTCTGGTTGTGCTCCGGGGTCTCGACCACGACCTCGTGAATGCCCACACCGGTGATCGAGCGCTTGATGCCGGCGTGCGTGCGCACGATCGCGCCGGTCGGCGCGAGGGCGGGAAACCTGTTCGGGAAAACCCGCACGCGCCACGTCCCCTGGCCTGGAAGCCTGAGGGTCTCCGCCGGTGTCTTCTCCTCGTTGCCGGGACAGAAGGGGCAGGTGGGCACGTGACTGGGAAGCGAGGCGCGCTGCTCCTTGCGGCTGAAGTCGTCGGGCCGGCGCGCCCTTTCGGTGGCGATGATCACCCAGTGGCGTGTGATGATGTTCTGGCGCAGCTCCGGCATGGCCCGCCCTCCTGGACCGCGTAGGGTTAGCCGTTTTTTAGCTAAGAAACCTTGCGCGTAGCCGTTCGCGACCCTCGCAGCTTGTCGATCAACCCCGATGTCTCTGCCAACGTCAGCACGTCCGCGTATTTCTGATTCATCTCGTAGAGGTTGACCAGGTGCGAGAAGTTGGAGCGGTCGAAGCAGCACTCCTCCACCACGAAAGTCGGGTAGCCGTAGGAGAAGGAATCGACCACGCTGGCGCGCACGCAGCCGCAAGTGGTCGTGCCGCAGATGATGAGGGAATCGACGCCGTGGTTGTTGAGAAAGATCGGCAGGGGAGTCATAAAGAAGGCGCTCGCCTTGGTCTTCCGGATGACGAAATCCTCCTCCTTGGGCGCGATCAGCTCGGGGATCCCCTCATTGAAGATGGCCCGCACCGCCGCTTCGCTGATGCCGAGCTGGCTCTTGGTCGAGCCGCCGCAGCTGACCTTATATTCGGGATCCCCTTTGGTGTAGATGACCGGTATCTGCGCCGCGCGGCAGGCGTCGATGAGCCTTTTGATGTGGGGCAGGGCCTGCCAGCCCTGCTCGCCGCAGCTGGTCTGAAACTCGTCAATCGCAGACAAGGTATCCTGCGGCTTGCTGCCCGTGAACGAGGTGACGACATCCACGACCAGCAGCGCGGGGTTCCGGCCCAGCTTCTGCTTCTTGCCATATTGGGCCTTGCTGTAGACCTCTCTGTCGATCTCCGGAATGATCTTTTCCCACTCGCGCATCGCGCACCTCTCTCCCCTGGGTTTGGCCCAAAATAGACCCGCGCCCGTAAAGGTGTCAAGCCGAAGTAAAGAGTTCTCCTTGACATTTTCTCCCTTCCCCTTTACCCTTATGAAAACATTCATGTTTTCATTTACCGGAGGTGGGGATGGAAAACTTTAACAGCAAGATGGTGAGCCGCATCGTCGGGGTGAGTCTCCGCCAGATCCAGTATTGGGACGAGCGGGGGTTTATCCGGCCGTCGGTGAAGCACGCCGAGGGGCGCGGCACCAAGCGCCTCTACTCCTTTTCCGATCTCGTCCAGCTCAAGGTGGTCAAGGATCTTACGGACTACGGGCTGAGTCTGCAGAAGATCCGGCGCTGCCTCTCTTACCTCAAGCGCTCTTTTTCCGAGACCGGCCGGCCGTTGAGCTCGCTCCGCTATCTCACCGACGGCGAAAAACTCTTCGTTCTCACCAGCGATAAAAACAAGATCCTCGATGTAATGGACCGGCAGTTCGTCTTCTCTCTCGGCATCGGCAACCTGGTGCGCGAACTGAACGGCGAGGTGCGCCGGATCGCCGGTAATGCGAGCGGGCCGGCAGGCAGGGAGATCCGCAGGACGGAAGGGAAGAGGACGGTATCGGCGTAGCGACGATGGAAGCGACCAAGATCACTCCCATGATCCGGCAGTATCTCCAGATCAAGGAGAGACACCGGGATGCGATCCTGTTTTTTCGCCTGGGAGATTTTTACGAGATGTTTTTCGAGGACGCGGAGAAGGCCTCCAGGATACTCGATATCGCGCTCACGTCGCGCAATCGAAGCGAGGATGCGCCGGTGCCGCTTTGCGGAGTTCCCTATCACGCGGCCACCCCTTATATCGGGAAGCTCCTGGATGCCGGGTATAAAGTCGCCATCTGCGAGCAGGTGGAGGATCCGAAGCTGGCGCGCGGGGTGGTGCAGCGGGAAGTGGTTCGGGTGATCACGCCGGGTACGGTCACCGACGGAGAGGCGCTGGACGCGACCGACAACAGTTTTCTGGCGGCGCTCTGCGGAGCGAAGGGAGCTTTCGGCGTGGCCCTTACCGACGTGACCACGGGCGAGTTCCGTTTTACTCAAGTTGCGGACTACGCCGCGCTGGCGGAGGAGATCGGCCGGATTCGGCCGCGCGAGATCATCCTGGCTGACGCGGACGGCCTCTTGTCGGAGCGCATCCAAAGCGACTTCGCCTCGGTGCACTTGAGCCCCGTGGCCTTTCACTCTTTTTCCCAGTCAGGGCCTCAGCGCCTGAAGTCCCTTAACCTCTGGAGCGGCGCAGAAGACGAAGAATGGCGGCAGGGAATCCTCGCGGCGGCGGCCATCGTCTCTTTTCTGGAAGAAAACTCCCCGGAGGCGCTCAAGGTCCTCAAGGATCTCCGGTACTATTCCACGTCGCACTATCTGGTCCTCGATGAGACCACGCGGCGCAACCTGGAGCTGCTGAGGGATTTCCAAGGGGACAAGCGAGCCTCTCTGCTGGGAATTTTGGACCACACCTTGACCCCCATGGGGGCGCGCAGGCTGCGCCAGTGGCTGCTCTATCCGCTGCTGAACGAGAAAGAGATTCGCCAGCGCCACGACGGCGTCGAGGAGCTGGCGGAGGACTACCAGGGGCGCCAGGAGCTGCGGGCAAAGCTCCGGGGCGTGCAGGACCTCGAGCGGCTCGCCGGACGGATCGTCTCGGGGAGCGCTCACGGCAGGGACCTGGTGGCTGTGAAGGATAGCCTGCGGTCGCTGGGCCCGCTCAAGGAGAGGCTGAAAGAACACGGCTCGCAGATAGTCATTTCGGTCAAGGAGGAATTGCGCGAGCTCCCTCAAGTCGCCGATCTCGTCGGCAAGGCCCTGGTCGATGACCCGCCCGCGACCCTCAAGGAGGGCGGGCTGATCCGCTCCGGCTATCACGCGGAACTGGATGAGCTGCGCTCGCTGCGGCGGAATGCCAAGGAGTGGATCGCCCGATTCGAAGGCAGCGAGCGCAAGCGCACGGGCATCAACTCTCTCAAGGTGCGCTACAACAGGGTGTTCGGCTACTACATCGAGGTGACCAAGAGCCACCTCAAATCCGTGCCGCCGGATTACATCCGCAAACAGACCTTGGTTAACGGCGAGCGTTACATCACGCCCGAGCTTAAAGAGTACGAGGCCAAGGTGCTGAATTCAGAGGAAGAGATTGTGAAGCTCGAGCTCTCGCTCTTCGGCGAGGTGCGCGAGAAGGTGGCCTCGTATTACGGCGAGATGAGTGAGACGAGCCAGGCGCTGGCGACTCTCGATGTCCTGATCGCGCTCGCGGAAGCGGCCGCGTCGCGTCACTTCGTCCGTCCCAAGGTCGATTCCGATCTCGCCATCTCCATTCGGGAAGGGCGTCACCCGGTGGTCGAGGCGGCAGTAGGGCGGGGGGCCTTCGTGCCGAACGATTGCTCTGTGGAGCCGGACTCGCGGCAGATCCTGATGCTCACCGGACCGAACATGGCCGGCAAGTCCACGTATATGCGGCAGGTGGCGTTGATCGTCATCCTCGCCCAGATGGGCAGCTTCGTTCCCGCGGCCGAGGCCCGCATAGGGCTGGTGGACCGCATCTTTACCCGCATCGGCGCCGCCGATTATCTGGCGCGGGGCGAGTCGACCTTTATGGTCGAGATGCGCGAGACCGCCCACATCCTGCGCCACGCCACTGCTCGGAGCCTTATCCTCCTCGACGAGGTGGGGCGAGGGACGAGCACGTTCGACGGCATCTCCATCGCCTGGTCGGTGGCGGAATACCTGCACGAAAGCGCCCATCGTCCGAGGACCCTTTTCGCCACCCATTATCACGAGCTGACCGATCTGGCCCTGACCAACGAACGGGTCAAGAACTTCAACTTCGCCGTCAAAGAATGGCAGGGCGAGGTGATCTTTTTGCGCACGCTCGTCGAGGGGGCGGCGAGCCGGAGCTACGGTATTCATGTCGGTCATCTCGCCGGTCTGCCGCCCTCGGTCGTGGAGAGGGCGAAGGAGATCCTCAGGAATCTGGAGGGGGGGGAGCTGGACGAGAAAGGCCGGCCCAGGCTGGCCCGCGGGCACGGGGGCGAGGAGCCCGCGCAGATGGGGCTATTCAGCGCCGTGGAAAGGCGGCTGAGCGAAGAGCTAAAGAAACTCGATGTGTCGATCATGACCCCTGTCGAAGCCCTGAACATCCTCAACGCCCTGGTGGAGCAGGCGAAGGAAGAAAAAGAATGACTGTTAGATATCGTTGCTTGGTTTTCCGCGCCGCGATCCTTCTGGCCGTCGCCCTCGTCGCCGGCCAGAATACGGGTTGGGCGGCGGCGCGGGACAGGGATCTCTATCTGTCAGCCAAGAAGGAATATGATACTCTAAGAAAGAGCGCCGTGACCGGCGCGAACAGCGGCCGCTGGGAGCGGTTGGCCAAGCGTTTCGAAAGAATCCCGCAGGAATTTCCCCGCAGCGGGTACGCGGACGACGCCTTTTTCCACGCCGGCAAGAGCTACTACGAGCTGTACGGTTTTAACCAGAAGGAGAGCGCGCTCGATCTCGCCATAAAGAACTGGCGCGCTCTCATCTCCCGCTATCCGAGCGCCCCGCTCGCGCAGGAAGCGCGATACCGGCTGGGGTTGAGCTTCGAGGAGGGAAAGGGGGACGAGACGGAGGCGCGCGCGCGCTATCAGGAGCTGGTCGACAAACATCCCCGCGGAGAATGGGCGGCCAAGGCGCGCAAGCGGCTGGAGGCGATGAAGCTGGCGGATGAGGAGAGGGAGAAAAAAGGCAAAACGTTGCTGACGCAGATCCGCTATACCTCCTCGCAGAACTACACGAGAATCACCATGGACCTTTCGACGGAGATCCGCTTCGAAACCCGCGTCCTGAAAGAAGAGCCCTCGAAAAGGCTGCCGCCCAGGATCTACGTGGATCTGCTGGGCGCGCGGCTGGGAATGAGCGGCTCGCAGCCGATCGTGGTTGAGGACCGCCTGCTCAAGCAAGTTCGAGTGGGGCAGTTCAGCCAGGATGTGGTGCGGGTGGTTTTAGATATGAGCAGTCTAGCGGACCATAAGGCCTTTCTCCTGCCCGATCCCTATCGCCTGATCATCGACATTCAGGGTCAGAAGGGTAGAGGGGAGCTTGTCGCGGTGGAAAAGAAACGAGACTCTGCGCCGCCCAAGGCGCTCAAGCCGGTCATGCCCGGCCTGCGCAAGATCGTTCTCGATCCCGGTCACGGGGGCAAGGATCCGGGCGCCGTCGGAGTCAATGGCATCCTGGAGAAAGATATCGTTCTCGCTGTCGGCAAAAAGCTGGCGAAAAGGCTCAAGGCGGAATTGGGGATCCAAGTGGTGCTCACACGCGAGGACGACAGTTTTATCCCGCTCGAGGACCGCACGGCGGTTGCCAATGCCGAGGACGCGGACCTCTTCATCTCCCTGCACGTGAACTCCAGCCCCAACCCGGAGGCGAAAGGGGTCGAGACCTACTATCTGGACAACACCACGGACGAGGCCTCTATCCGGCTCGCCGCGCGAGAGAACAGCACCTCTCGCAGGAGCATCTCGGACCTCCAGTTCATCTTGAGCGATCTCACGCAAAACTCCAAGCTTGAGGATTCCATCACCCTGGCCCACCGTCTCCATTCCTCCGTGGTTTCCCACGTGGGGCAGAAGCGCGGCGCAGTCAAAGACCTCGGGGTGAAAAAGGCGCTCTTTTACGTCCTGGTGGGAGCGCGCATGCCGAGCGTCCTGGTGGAGCTGTTTTTCATCACGCACAAGAACGAAGGCCGGGCGCTGGCCCGGCAGGCCTATCAAGACACTCTGGTGGAGGCTTTGGTCG
>Ga0209109_10001167_pt1 | contig 14441 bp, 13 predicted proteins | sample Rifsed10ft2_FD_184004 | JGI IMG/M metagenome (GOLD analysis project Ga0209109, IMG submission 184004) | Soil microbial communities from Rifle, Colorado, USA - sediment 10ft 2 (version 2) | ecosystem: Environmental > Terrestrial > Deep subsurface > Rock core/Sediment | place: Rifle, Colorado... | reverse complement strand
GGTCCAGTTCGTCGAATAGGTCCGTGGAAAGATACCGATGGCCGCTGTGCGGGATCAGGGGGACGACGGCCTTTCCCGGCAAGAGCTGAGTCGCCACCTGCCGCGCCGCGACGAGGTTGGCGCGGGCCGACAAGCCGCCGAGGATCCCCTCCTTCCAGGCCAGCCGCCGGGGCATGGTGACGGCCTCATTGTCGCCCACAACGATCACCTCGTCAATGTGGTCCTCAACAACTGGGAACAGATTCCCCCTGACCTCCCACCAGGGCCCGGCCGGGTATGCGGGATACGGCTCCGGGCACTAGGTCATGGTACCTCTCCTGCTCTGGGAAGCCTACGCACTTTCCCGGGTTGTTGTGGCGGGATGACAAGAGCCTGAAAGCCGACAGAAACGACGCCAGCGAAAGGGAGAGCCGAAAACCACCGCCTCCGCAGATTGTTTCGAGGGGACTTCGACGATGGGATCTGCGTAATCTGCGAAATCTGCGGATAAGGACTTCCCGCAGTCTGCGGTTTCTTCTGAGATTTTCTGGCGGAGGGCTAGGAGGGAGGCCGCGGGATTTGGAGTTCCTGCCCCGGCTGGATGTACCCGTCCCGGGACAGGTTGTTCGCGCGGCGAAGGTCCTCGGGGGAGACGGCATGGGTCTGGGCAATCTCCCAGAGGGTATCCCCGCGCTTGACCACGTACCGTTTGCCGGAGCGGATGCGTGAGTTGGATGCCTGAGGAGGCCGAGCTGTCGCGGGCACGCCGGCCTCCGCCGGCCGGGGGATCGTCAGCGACTGCCCCGGCTGGATGTACCCGTCCCGGGACAGGTTGTTCGCGCGGCGAAGGTCCTCGGGGGAAACGGCATGGGTCTGGGCAATATCCCAGAGGTTATCCCCCTTCATCACCGTATACCGGCCGGGGGCGCCGGCACGCGCGACCACCCGGACGGGTCGCGACGGTTCTGCCGCGGCCACACTGCTCCGGCCCGGCATGGAGGGAATGAGCAGGAACCCGCCGGGCCTCAACAACGCCCGTCGCTTTCGAAGCCCGTTCAGGTCCAGGACCGCCTGGAGGTCCACCCCGTACCGGCGGGCAATCCTCGCGGGGGTCTCGCCCTTGCGGATGGGGTGCCGGATCCAGGTGATCCGCTCTTCGGGCGGAATCCGGTCCAGTGCCTCCAGGAACTCCTCGCGCCGCCCGGCCGGGAGGCGGAGCGCGTATTGGGCCATGTCGGGTGGCGTGGCCCAGCGGATCAGCTCCGGGTTCAATTCCCGGATCTCTTCCAGCGTGGTCGCCGCGGCTTCCGCAATGGTCTTCAGATCCGCGGGGTGGTCGAGTGACACCACGTCCACCTCGGGCGACGCCTCGGGGGGCGGCGAAAAGCCATACCGCTCGGGTTCGCGGGCGATGATCGTCATGGCCATGAAGGCGGGGACGAAGTATCGCGTTTCTCTGGGAAGACGCAACCTCCAGTAGTCCCGGGTCCGCTGCCGCCGGATGGCGGCCTGGATCTTCCCCTCGCCGGCGTTGTAGGCGGCCAGGGCCAGCGGCCAGTCCCCGAACATGTCGTACAGCTGCTTCAGGTACGCGGCCGCACCTCGCGTGGATTTCTCCGGGTCCCTCCGCTCGTCCAGCCAAAAGGAGCTTCGCATGCCGTATCGTCGGCCCGTGGACGGCATGAACTGCCAGATTCCCGCCGCCTTGGCTCGGGAGGTGGCCCAGGGATTGACCGCGCTCTCGATGAAGGCCAGATTCAAGAGGTCTTCCGGGAGGCCCTTCTCGCGGAAGATCCTGCGCATCATGGGAAGGTGGCGGCTTGCCCGTCCGAACGCGCGGCTGATGACGTCAGATCTGCGGGTCTGGAAGTGGTGAATCAAGGTCTTGACCTTGTCGTTAAAGACAATGCCGATGTCGTGCTTCTCGGCGTCAGGCTCCGGAAGAGCGAGGGTCTCCTCCGACTGTTCCTGGCTGAGCGCCTGCACATCCTCCGGACCAAGGAGGGCTTGAGCCTCCTGGGTGGCTTCATCGGGGTCAGGCAGTGACGGTTTCTCCGGGACAAGGCTCTGGGTGGGGCTCAACAGGGAGACCAGCCATGAAGACGAAGGGGGCCCGTTGGGCCCGTGTGTCTCATGCAACCGGGTCCCCGTCTGTCCGTTCAGGCTCGTGTCCAGGAGGGCTTCGAGGGCCGCGTCGAACTCCCCCTCGGCCTCGGTCACCTGCCCTCCGCGCATGGCCTCGAGCCCCCGCTCATAGTGCGATCCGGCTCGCTGCATGGCCAGCGCCAGAGGGGAGAGGGTGGGGGTTGCGACGGGGGCCGCCGGCTCAGCGGCCGCCGAGGCTGGCGTGCCGACGGTCACCGATGGGCTTTCTGAGGGCGTCGAGCCGGCGGGGAGTTCGAGGCTGGCAGCGGCCCGTGGCGCCAGAAAGGAGCCGCCCGGCCCGGGAATGAGACCGCAGCCGGCGGACAGCATTCCCGTTAGAGCGAAACCCAGAATGATCAGAGGTCCAGGATGTTGCCGAAGCCCCATCAGGCTCCTCCGCCAAATTCTGCCGACATCCGGCAGGTGCGACGGGGGGATGATGAACTCTCTCGGGCGTCCTTGAGGGCCCCTGAACAAGCGGGCATAACGTCGGGCCCTTTTTAACTTCAGTGGCCGGTCTTGTCAAGCTATTCAGGCAGGTTGGCTGGGTTACGTCCGATGGGGGGGTCCGGAATTCCCAGCCGTTGGGAGAACGGATGGCAGCCGGGCCGGAAGGTTCTCTGCGGCGGCGGGGTGGGTCGCTGAGAGGCGAAGACCCGGAGGAACTTGTGCTCAGGAGGTCGAATCCCGCACCCAGGAGAGGTAGGGAACGAATCCCCCGACCACGGGCAAGGCGATAATCTCGGGCATGGAGTAGGGATGGAGGCTTCGAACGCGACGGATCAGGGCCGGGAGACACGTCCGACGGGTCTTGCCGACCAGGAGGACTTCGGCGTTTCGGCAGGGCTTTCCTTCCCACCGGTAAATGGAGGTCAGGTTCGGGACGATGTTGACGCAGGCAGCCAGCCGTTCCTGAACGAGGAGGTGTCCGATCGTCTCCCCGATCTTCCGGTTAGGGCAGGTGACCAGCACCACGAGGCTCCCCGTGCGGGGCGATGGTCTGGGTTTGTGCGAGGTCTTTGGCATTGTGTGAACGGGCCCATCCGTCGGGATCGCCGATTGCGGAGTGCAGATTGAGGCTTGCAGATTGCAGTTCAATCGAAAATCGTCAATCGTAAATCACAAATTGCGCTTGGGTTCCTCCCCGTGGTTACGAGGCGGGCATCTCGCCCACCTGGACCTTCAGCGCCCGCTTCGTCTTGTCGCGCAGAACGACGACCTCGATCGTTTTCCCGATCTCGGCCTCGGCCACCAACCGTTGCATCTGTCGGGCGTCCTTGATCGGCTTCCCATCCAGGCTCAGGATGAGGTCCCCCACTTTGATTCCCGCGGCTTCGGCGGGACTCTTCGGCATGACCTGGTTGACCAGGATCCCCTCGTCCGCACTCACCCCGAAGCTCTTGGCAAGCTCGGGGGTGAGTGGCTGTATCCCGATGCCCAGCCAGCCCCGCGTCACCTTTCCCTTCTTGACGAGATCCTCCATCACCTTGCGGGCCATGTTAACCGGGATGGCAAAGCCGATGCCCTGCCCGGAGGCCACAATGGCGGTGTTGATGCCGATGACCTCACCGCGAACATTCAGGAGCGGGCCGCCGCTGTTCCCGGGATTGATCGAGGCGTCCGTCTGGATGAAGTTCTCGTAGGCGGCTATTCCGACCTCCGAGCGGCCCGTCGCGCTGATGACGCCGACGGTGAGCGTATGGTCCAGGCCGAAGGGGTTTCCGATGGCAATGGCCCACTCTCCCACTTGCAGGGTGTCCGAATTGCCCAACGTGGCGACCGGCAGTTCATCCTTCGCAGCGACGCGGATCACGGCCAGGTCCGTCTTGGCATCGGTGCCGACCACTTTTCCCTTGACCTCCTGCTTGTTGGCGAACTTGACGGTGATCTCGTCGGCGTCTTTGACGACGTGGTTGTTGGTCAGGATCAACCCGCTCTTCTCGATGATCACGCCCGATCCCAGGCTGGCCTGCTGTCGGCGCCGGGGCATCCCCTCGAAGAATCGGTCGAAGAAGTCCCGGAAGAACGGGTCGTTGCCGAAGGGCCGAAACAGCTCCGTCGGTGCCCGACCCTTGCCGGTGGTGACCGTGCTGATGTTCACCACCGACGGCGTCACCAGTTCCGCTACGCGGACAAAAGGATTCTCGGGGACCCCCCTGCCTTCTTTGGAGGGCATGGCTGCCAGCGGACGGACCAGGCCTTGGGCGGGGCCCAATCCCGTGGCGGTTGTCTTTGTCAGGGCTCCGTGGACGTAAATTCCCAGGCTGAAGAACACCAGGGCGTACAGGAGCAGGGTCAGCACCTTGAACCAGCGGCTGTTCATCATGTCGGACCTTTCCTGAAGATTTCTGGATGGGCGCATTAGATGACAGAAAGCCACGACTGTCAAGAATCTCCGGAGGCTGATCTCTCGCGTCCCAGCGAGTAGTCCGTTTGCCTGTGGTTGCACGTGTGATCCTGGAAAAGGCAGGCCCCTGGGTTTGAGGGCAAGTGGATCCTTGACAAGTATCGGCTCAGGTTTTATATTACCGACCGTATGAGTTCAGTCTATTTGTTCAGTCTATTAATGGGTCGTTCCGCTTCCGGATCCAGTAACCGACTAGGAGGATAGCCGTGGGGAAAGTCATTGGCATTGACCTCGGGACAACCAACTCTGTGGTGGCAGTCATGGAAGGCGGTGACCCCGTCGTAATCACCAACCAGGAGGGGAGTCGCCTGACGCCTTCGGTGGTGGCCTTCACCAAAGATGGGGAGCGTCTCGTGGGCCAGGTGGCCCGGCGCCAGGCCATCACGAATCCGGAGAACACCGTCTTTTCGATCAAGCGGTTCATGGGCCGCCGGCATGACGAGGTGTCCCACGAGATCAAGCTCGTCCCTTACAAGGTGGTGCGGGCCGGGAACGGCGACGTCCGGGTGGAGGTTCGGGGGAAGCAGCACTCGCCGCCGGAGATCTCGGCCATGATCCTCCAGAAGCTCAAGGAGGCAGCCGAGGCCTACCTGGGGGAGAAGGTGACCCAGGCGGTTATCACGGTGCCGGCCTACTTCAACGACAGCCAGCGCCAGGCCACCAAGGACGCCGGGAAGGTCGCCGGCCTCGAGGTGCTGCGGATCGTCAACGAGCCGACGGCGGCCGCGCTCGCCTATGGCCTGGACAAAAAGAAGGACGAGCGGATCGCGGTCTACGACCTGGGCGGCGGCACCTTCGATATCTCCTTCCTGGAGCTGGGCGAGGGGGTCTTCGAGGTCAAGTCCACCAACGGGGATACCCACCTGGGGGGCGACGACTTCGACGAACGCGTCATCCAGTGGCTGGTGGAGGAGTTCAAGAAGGACCAGGGGATCGACCTCAGCAAGGACCGCATGGCGCTCCAGCGCCTGAAAGAGGCCGCCGAGAAGGCCAAGTGCGAGCTCAGCACGACCCTGGAGACTGAGATCAATCTCCCCTTCGTCACCGCCGATGCCTCCGGCCCGAAGCACCTCAACATGAAGCTCACCCGGGCCAAGCTGGAGCAGCTGGTGGATGACCTGATCCAGCGGACGCTCGGACCCTGCCGTCAGGCCCTGAAGGATTCCGGGCTGGAGCACCGCCAGATCGACGAGGTCATCCTGGTGGGCGGGCAGACCCGGATGCCCAAGGTGCAGCAGGTGGTCAAGGAGCTCTTCGGGAAGGAGCCGCATAAGGGCGTCAACCCGGACGAGGTGGTGGCCATCGGCGCGGCGATCCAGGCGGGGGTGCTGGTGGGCGATGTCAAGGACGTGGTCCTGCTGGACGTCACGCCGCTGAGCCTGGGGATCGAGACGCTGGGCGGGGTCATGACCCGGTTGATCGACCGGAACACCACGATCCCCACCCGCAAGGGCGAGATCTTCACCACCGCCGCGGACAGCCAGACGAGCGTGGAGATCCACGTGCTGCAGGGCGAGCGGGAGATGGCCCGGGACAACCGCACCCTGGGCAAGTTCCACCTGGTGGGCATTCCGCCGGCGCCGCGGGGCGTCCCGCAGATCGAAGTGACCTTCGACATCGACGCCAACGGGATCGTGAACGCGTCGGCCAAGGACCTGGCCACGGGCAAGGAGCAGGCCATCACCATCACCGCCTCCTCCGGGCTATCCAAGGACGACATCGACAAGATGGTGAAGGATGCCGACCGGCATTCGGAGGAGGACAAGAAGCGCCGCGCCGACATCGAAACGCGGAACCAGGCCGACAACCTGGTGTACAACACCGAGAAGATGCTGAACGAGAACCGCGAGAAGATCCCGGTGGCGGACATCAAGCCCATCGAGGACGCCCTGACGGAAGCGAGAGAGGCCCTCAAGAGCGAGGAGATGGACAAGATCCGCCGGGCCGTGGAGACGCTGACCCGGGCATCGCACCGGCTGGCCGAGGTGATGTACAAGCAGGCGCGGGAGAAGCAGGCCCCCGGCAGTCCGGGGGAGGGCAAGGGGTCCCAGGCCAAGGGCGAGCCGGCGGGCGAGGGCGAGGTCGTGGACGCCGAATTCGAAGACCTCGGCAAGAACAAGCAATAGGCCGGCGGTGGAGGTGGCGTGAGCGACCGGCCAGCCTCTTGTCGCCGGGAGTAGGACATGGCGAAGCGGGACTACTACGAGGTGCTGGGCCTGCGCCGGGGCGCCTCCGAGCAGGAGATCAAGCGGGCCTATCGGAAGCAGGCCCGGAAGCATCATCCGGACGTCAACCCGGGTGACAAGGCGGCGGAGACGAAGTTCAAGGAGGCCAGCGAGGCCTACGAGGTCCTGAGCGATCCGGAGAAGCGCCGCCGCTACGACCACTTCGGCCACGAGGCCTCTACCCCGGGGGCCGGCGCGCGCGGTCCCGCCGAGGCGGGATTCGGTGGATTCGACTTCAGCGGTGTGGAGTTCGGAGCCGGCGGGTTCGGCGACCTGGGCGACGTCCTCTCGGACATTTTCGGCCAGCGGGGCCGGCCCGAAGCCCGGGGTCCGAGCCGGGGATCGGACCTCCACTACACCCTGGAGATCGACTTCGAGGATGCCATCCGGGGCCGTGCCACCGAGGTCACGATCCAGAGACACTCGCGGTGCGACACCTGCCGGGGCTCCGGGGCGCGGCCGGGAAGTCTCCTGGATACCTGCCCCGAATGCGGCGGCAGCGGGCGGCGGGCGAGCCGGGGTCTCATGCGGACGACGCAGGCCTGTTCCCGCTGCCAGGGGAGCGGCAAGGTCAGCCGGGAGCCTTGCACCGCCTGTGGCGGTCGTGGCAAGACCTTCGGGACCGAACGGATCGCCGTCAAGATTCCCGCCGGGGTGGATAACGGGTCGCGCATCCGGCTCCAGGGCATGGGGGATCCCGGGCCGAATGGTGGGCCATCCGGCGACCTGTACATCATCACCCGCGTCCGGCCGCACGCGGTGCTCGAGCGCAAGGGGGACAATCTCTACCTGGAGACCCCGATCACGATCACCGAGGCCGCCCTGGGCGCCAGGATCGAGGTGCCGACGATTGACGGGACGACCACGATGCGTATCCCGCCGGAGACCAGCAGCGGTCAGGTGTTCCGCCTCCGGGGCAAAGGTATCCCTCACCTCAAGGGGGGAGGACAGGGCGACCAGTTCGTGACCGTCAAGATCGTGGCGCCGATGAACCTGGATACCCGGTCGCAGGAGTTGCTGCGGGAATTCGCCCGCCTCAATCCGGGCGACCCCCGGCGCGGACGCGGCTGAGCCTCGGGAGGGCGGACCCGGGTCATCGGAGACAGCATGCCGAAGCAGAAGCGGCGCTTATACATGATCAGCGTGGTGGCGGAGATGTTCGCCATCCATCCCCAGACGCTCCGCGCCTACGAGCGCGAGGGGCTCCTCCGACCGGCCCGGACCGACGGAAACACGCGCCTGTACTCCGAGGAGGATCTGGAACGCATCGAGCTCATCTTGCGGCTGACCAAGGAGCTGGGGATCAACCTGGCGGGGGTGGAGGTGATCCTCAACATGCGCGAGCGCATGAACGAGATGCAGCGGCACATGAACCAGATGTTTCAGGAGATGCTCCGCCGGATGGAGACGGAGTTCAAAGACCTCGAGCAGGCGCAGCAGAACCTCGAGGGCCTGGTCCCGGTGGGACGGACGGGCATCATCCGCCGGGTTCCGATCGAGGAGGATGAGGGGGGGAAGGCCGACCGGTCGCCTTGACAGGCCGGGCTGCACCCCCTATCCTGTTCAAGCACTCTTGCCCGGGGAAAGCGTTTCGCTTGTTCGCGCTGAAGTGAAGGAGCACGACCCATGTCCAACACACTGAAAACAACTGCCCTGCTGGCGGCCCTGACCGTGCTGTTCGTCCTGATCGGCGGCATGGTGGGGGGCGAGCAGGGGATGGTGGTGGCATTTCTGTTCGCGGGGTTGATGAACTTTGCCTCCTACTGGTGGTCGGACCGGATCGTCTTATGGATGTACGGGGCACAGGAGGTCACCGAGGCCCAGGCACCGCAGTTCCACGCCCTGGTCCGGCGGCTGGCCCAGGGGGCCGGGTTGCCCATGCCCCGGGTGTTCATCATTCCGACCGACACGCCCAACGCCTTCGCCACGGGACGCAACCCGCAGCATGCGGCCGTGGCCGCCACCCAGGGGATCCTGCGGATCCTCACCCCGGATGAGTTGGAGGGGGTGATGGCCCACGAGCTGGGCCACGTGCTGCATCGCGATATCCTCATTTCGAGCATCGCGGCGACCCTCGCCGGGGCCATCATGATGCTGGCGCGCATGGCCCAGTGGGCGGCGTTCTTCGGGGGCGGGCGGAGCAGCGAGGATGATGAGGGCGGGGCCGGGGGGATCCTCGGCCTGGTGGCCCTGGCCGTCGTTGCCCCGCTGGCGGCCATGCTCATCCAGATGGCCATCTCGCGGGCGCGGGAGTATCTGGCGGATGCCGCGGGGGCCAAGATCAGCCGGAAGCCCCAGGCGCTCGCCGACGCCCTGGAGAAGCTGGAGCGCGGGGCCACGACGTTGCCGATGCAAGCGAACCCGGCGACGGCCCATATGTTCATCGTGAACCCGCTGCGCGGCTCGAGCGTCTTGCGCCTTTTCTCCACCCACCCCCCGGTGGCGGAGCGGGTGGCGCGCCTGCGGGCCATGCGGATCGCCTGACGTGACGCGACCGGTTCGAGACAAGAGAAGGCGCGGGCACCTTGCCCGCGCCTTCGTGTTTGGGACGGTCCTGTTCCTCGCGGGCTGCGCGAGTTCGCCCAAGGGTGAGGTCGTGATCCGGCCGAGTCCACCGACCCAGCCCACCCACCAAGTGGTGGGGGAGGCAATTTTTGCCTCGGTGGGCGGCGCGGCGGTGACGGTCCAGTGGCTCCCCGCCCCGGGGATAGAGCAGTTTTACGTCGGCAAGACCGGCCTGGTGAACCCCTTCCCGCAAGAGGACTGGAAGGAAACGCCCCCCACGATATTCCTCGTCCGGGTTCGAAACCAGACACCGGAGGCCGTGCAATTCGATCCGACGCTGGTCTCCCTGGTGACCCAGCGCGGGCGGCGTGAACGCCCCATGTCGTACGAGGAAATGTACATGCGCCTGTCCGAGGTGGAGGGGACGAGCGCTCGCCTTCGGAGTCTTGAGGCGACGCTGCTCAGCCGGTTCGTCGTCCTTCAACCAGGCGGCCAGCGGGACGGCCTGCTGGTCTTTCCGACCTTGGACCCCGACGCCAAGCACCTGTCCCTGGAGTTCGCCTCCTTCTTCATCGGGGGACGCGCCGTCCCCAGCTTCTTCGAGTTCCAGGTCCTCCGCCAAGAAACCGAGTAAGCAACCACAGATTCCGGGGAATACTTCTCCACAGATTTCGCAGAAGCCTCCGAAGGGAATCTTTATCCGCAGATTACGCAGATTACGCCGATTTACAAGGATCGGAAGATAGTGAGGAAGGACGACCGGACGTTCGCCATCATTGGCGCAGCAATGGAAGTTCACCGAGAGCTTGGACCGGGATTCTTGGAGGCCGTCTATCAGGAAGCGTTCGCCAGGGAATTGGCCAAGCGGGGGATTCCTTTCCGTGGTGAGGTGGAACTCCCCGTTTTCTACAAAGGCGAGCGACTATCCAGCTCGTACCGGGCCGATTTCGTGTGCTTCGATTCGATCATCGTGGAGGTCAAGGCGCTGGGTCAGCTCACAGGAATCGAGGAGTCCCAAGTCATCAACTACCTCAAGGCCAGCGGCCACTCGGTCGGCCTTCTCCTGAACTTTGGTTCACGCTCGCTTCAACACAAGCGTCTTGTCTTGTCCCCAGGAAAATCTGCGCAATCTGCGTAATCTGTGGATTAAAAGAGGGTCCGGGTCTTAATCTGTGGACTGAAGACGGGCGATAACGGTGGCGGCGTCGGCGTCCCGGACGCGGAGGAGCTTGTGCCGGGCGGTCTCGCCCCGGGCGATGGTGACGCGCGACTTGGGGATCCGGAGAAGTTCGGCCAGGAAGGCGCAGCACGCGGCGTTGGCCGCGCCAGCCACCGGCGGGGCCGTCAGCCGGATGGTGATGCCCTGGGGGCCCGAGTGCCTGGAGTCGGCGCCGGCCACGGTGAGCTGATTCCGTGGGGCGCGGGGCTGGACGCGAACCGCGAGGAGGACGTCCGGGCCATCCTGGACGACGGCCGGTAGGGCCTTGGTCATCCAGGGAGCAGGCCGGGGGTCCCCGCAGGGGCCCCCCCGCCCTGGCGGGGCGGCGCCGCGGGGGCGGCCTTGTCCGGCTGGGCGTCCAGCAGTTCCAGGTGGCTCTTGATGAGACCGCGCATCTTCAAGATGTACAGCTCGCGCTGACGCACCAATTCGGCGATCTCCCCCTGGACCTGGGCCAGCTTCCGATGGGCTTGCTCCAGCAGGCGCTCGGCCTTGATTTCGGCCTCCTTGAGGATGAGGTCGGCTTCGCGCTTGGCGTTCCCCTTCATGTCTTCGGTCATCTTCTGGGCGGTGATCAGCGTGTTCCGCAGGGACTCCTCGCGTTCCTGATTCACCCGCACCTGCGCCTCCAGGCGCTGGATCTGGCCCGCCCGGTCGGTGCCCTCCTGCAGCAGCCGGGTCATCTCCTCGGCGATCTGCTCCAGGAAGGTCTGCACCTCCTCCGGGTCGTACCCGCGGAACTTCCGGCCGAACTCCCGTTGGGTGATCTCCAGCGGTGAAAATTCCATCAGCGCATCCTCCAGGCCAACTCCCTGAGTGAGGCCACCAGGAACTGCTGCACGAAGATCACGGCCAGGATCGCAATCAGCGGCGAAAAGTCAATCCCCCACCGATGGGTGGGCAGCCACCGGCGGATGGGCACCAGGACCGGCTCGGTGACGCGATGCAGGAACTGGACGATCGGATTCCAGGGATCCGGGTTCACCCAGGAGATGAGCGCCCGGACGATGATGATCCAGTAGTACGCCGTGAGGGCGATGTCCAGCACCCGGGCCAGGGCGTCCAGAAAGTTTCCGGCGACGAACATCAGCCGTTCCAGCCCCGCCGGCCAACCCGGCGTCCGGACCTCATCGCTGGCCCAGCTCCTTCGAGCGGAGGGTGGCCGTCTCCACGGCGTTGATGAGGGTGGTTCGTAACCCTCCCTGCTCCAGGGTGTGGAGACCCGCGATGGCGGTCCCACCCGGGGAGGTGACCATGTCCTTCAGTTCCCCCGGGTGCTTCTTGGTCTCCAGGACCATGCGGGCCGCTCCCAGGACCGTCTGGGCGGCCAGGAGTTGGGCCACATCCCGGGACAGGCCGACCTTGACCCCGGCATCGGAGAGGGCATCGATGATGAGGAAGATGTAGGCCGGGCCGCTGCCCGAGAGGCCGGTGATCGCGTCCATCAGGGATTCCTCGATGATCACCACCTTGCCCACGGCCCGGAAGAGACGCTTGGCGATCTCCAGGTCGTCGAGGGTCGCATGGCTCCCGCGCGTCAGCGCGCTGGCGGCCTCGAGGACCAGGGCCGGCGTGTTGGGCATGACCCGGATCACCCGGACCGCGCCGGGAAACTTGTCGGAGACAAAGGTGGTGGTGATGCCCGCGGCGATGGAGACGATCAGCTTGTCGCCATTGATGACATCGATCAGGCCGTCCAGCACCTCGCTCATGATCTGGGGCTTGACCGCCAGCAGCACGACCTCGGCCTTGCTGGCCACCTCGGGGTTGCTTACGGAGGTGTGAACGCGGTAGGTTTCCTTCAGGTAGGCGAGCCGTTCTTCCCGGACGTCGGAGACCAGCAGGTCATCCGGCGCCATGAGCTTGGCCGCCAGGAGGCCCCGGATCATGGCCTCCGCCATGTTGCCGCCACCGACGAACGCGAGACGCTTGCCGTCGAGCATGATTCCTCCTGTCTGGGCTTTATAGCCCCCTGGGGCCCTGGAAGTCAAGTCTTTGAGTCCTGGAAGTTCACCTCCGCGAGTCCACGTCTCGATTGTCACAGGATTCCGTCGCCTTGGTGTCTCTGGTAAGAATATCGCAGGCAGGTGATCTATACCGGGTGGGGTTGTCACCAGGAATTCGCGGCGTGGTCGCGAGAGCACCGGCCGGCTGGACAGATGGACGCCGGTTCAGCCCAGACATTGCATTTGAACCGCAAAGGACGCCAGTACCAACGGCCTCGCCGTTGGTGCGCAGAGAAGCCCCCAGTATTTCCGGCCCTCACAAGTGAGAATACGAGAGTGGACCAGGAAAGTTCTGAACAGTCGGGCCTCCGGGGTTTTCTGAAATACGGTGGCCCTTTGCGGTCTTTGCGCGCTTTGCGGTGAAATATCTGGGTTCAGAGGATGCCAGACGCTCCAACTTGGTCCTGGATCCGTGGGGCGGGTCCCCCGTGCTCTCAGACAGGCGAAATCTCTACGATCCTCGGCGCGTTCGTCAGACCCCGGAGGCCGCCAACATCCCTTGCTAACGCCAGGCGGTCTGCTCGGCCGGGACCTCCTTGCCTGAGGCTGTGATGAAGACCACGCGAGAGGAACCGCCGAGGCTCGCGGCCACGCGCACCCACTTCACTTCTTCACCCTCGGCATAGATCGGCCCACTCCCGGCACTCGCCACCAAGGGGAAGGTGGCGGTGGCGGTGAGGACACTCACCTGGGTGAGGGAGAGGGTGAGAGTGGCCGTGGCAGTAGAGCTGGGCAGGGTCCCGCTGAGCCCCGAACTGATGGCGCTCGTGGGGGTCCCGCTCTGGGGGGTGGCCGTGACCTGGATGGTGGTCCCCAGGGGGATATTGCTCGCCGTAAGGGTCACGGGCACGGGGTTGGTGGTCCCGAGGGGAAGGAGGATGTCGGGGGCCGCGAGGATGCTCCCCACCGAGGTGGCCGGCGCCGCGAGCCCCCCGACGCTGGCGATCGCCAGGTTGGGATTCCCGCTCGGGGGGAAGACCGCCTGGGGCAGGCTGGTGGTGGAGGCCGGGAAGGTGGACCCATTGTAGGTCAGCGTGCTCGCCTCCACCCGGATGCGCCCGAGGCCTCCACTCCCCCCGTTCGGAGAGGCCCCGAAGCCGCCCGGGGCGACGAGTTGCCCACTCCCACTGATCGTGTTGGCGATGAGCCGGATGGCGCCACCGCTCCCCCCGCCCCCGCCCGCATTCGTCCCACTCCCGAAGGCCCCCGCCCCGCCACTGGCGCGGACGGTCACCACGCCGAACGAGGAGCCAAGGTTGATACTTGTGGAGGAGGCGATCAGGATAGCGCCGCCCCCGCCGCCGCCCCCGCCGCCGGTCGGCCCGTTGCCCACAAAGGACCCGCCGCCGCCCCCGCCGGAGCCCCCGAGGAGGGGCTGCAGGGCGTCGGTGCCGTAGGTGGAGCCAGCGGCGCCCCCGGTGCCGAGGGGCAGGCCGGTGCAGTTGGTGCAGGGCCCACCTCCTCCGCCACTGCCGCCGTAGCTGCCCCCACCCCCGCCTGCCGTCCAGCCCACCCCGGCGCGGCCCCCGCCGGGCCCGAGGCCGTAGCCCCCGGCGGACTGCGTGAGGGAATCGGCCCCCTTGCCCCCCTCGAAGCCTCCGGGCCCCCCGAGCCCCGGCCGGGTGAGGGGGCTGCCGTTACTGCCGCTCCCGTCGAGGGTGCCGCTAAGGGTGACCGCCCCGGTGGCGAGGAGGATCGCCGGGGTGTTGGCCGCGTTCCGGGTCAAGGCCACCGTGACCCCGCTCGGGACCGTGATGGTGGTGAAATTGAAGACCCCACTGGGGGGCAGGGCCACCGTCACCGTGCAGGGGGTCGGGCTACAGGTGGGATTGAACGGCCCATCCGCCCCCGTGCTCCCGCTGCTGAAGCTCTGCGCGGCCCCCCAGGTGGGCAGGAGCAAGAGGCTTGCTCCCAGTAGGCCGCCCACGAATCGCCTGCTACACCGGATCATGGCA
>Ga0209109_10001165_pt1 | contig 14449 bp, 14 predicted proteins | sample Rifsed10ft2_FD_184004 | JGI IMG/M metagenome (GOLD analysis project Ga0209109, IMG submission 184004) | Soil microbial communities from Rifle, Colorado, USA - sediment 10ft 2 (version 2) | ecosystem: Environmental > Terrestrial > Deep subsurface > Rock core/Sediment | place: Rifle, Colorado... | reverse complement strand
GGCGGAGCTGTCGAACGCCATCGCTGGGCCGGTGGGGAGCTCGATCTGGTCGGTCGCCCAGATGTCTTCCACGGTGCTGATGTCGGTAGTCATGGGCGACGCTGCGATGACCATCGACCAGCTCGACTTGAATTGATAATGCCGCGTGGGATAGCCCGCGATGCTCTCCCCCGCTTCGTCGAGCACCTTTTCCACGCTGATATTCGTGATCTCGATCGTGTCCGCAATGCCCGATTCCCCGACCGCCTGCGTGATGTCTTGCAGCATGCTCATGTCGAAACGGGCAAAGGTACGCTCCGCGGGATTGATCAAGTACATTCCCTGCTCGTTGACCACCATATAACTGCCCGGCGGCATGAGCGGATTATCCACTTGCGATTCCAAATACTCCATTTTGGACGACCCGCCGTCGATCCAAGCCTGAACTGCGCCCGTCTGCTTTCCATCGCTAGTGCTCACTTGCTTGAAGGTGAGTCCGGCCGACGATAGCGTCGAATAGCACACCAGCAAAATCGTTGTCGTTGTAACGGCTATATTCTTTTTCACTTGTTATCCCTCAATGCGAAGCGCAGACGGGGAATTAGGGGGACCCCGCGAACGAAAAAGTATGCTACGACGCGCCGCACTGGCGCGCCAACGTAAATATCCTCCGCCGAATCAACGAGATGTCGGTCGCTCGCGACGTCTCGAGGTTCTCGAGCTGCGTCCACGCCGGTGCCGCCGGTAGATGCGGCGCCCCCCGCCGCGATACCGGGATCGCGGCCGGAGGCCGCTCCTACAGTCATATCCACACTCACCGGGTCATGCTCGTGTGCGCGCGATCGATGAAGTTCGCGGGGTCGCCCTTCGCCTCGTCCCACTCGGCCGTGGGCCGAGCCGCGACGACCTGCTCGAGGGTCGCGCCGGACTCCACCAACGCGGCAATGCGGTCGCGGATCGTGGAGAGCATCGCGACGTAATCCGCGAGCCCACGATAGTCGGATACGGGGCCGTGGCCCGGAATGACGACCGCGTTCTCGTCGATCTCGTCGAGCACACCCCGACAAAAATCGATGATCCCCGCAAGCGAGCCGCCGTTGTCGGCGTCGACGAATGGGTAGCCGGCGTTGTTGAACACGTCCCCCAAGTGCACGACGTTGTGCTCGCGGAAGATCACCGCCGTGTCGCCCGTCGTGTGCGCAGGGCCGAAGTGCAAGAGATCGATCCGCTGGCCGTTGAAATGGAAACGCATGCTGCGATCGTACGTGATGACGGGGCGCGCCTCCGCTGGGTGTGCGGGCTGGTCGCGCTGCTGCGAGACCAAGTTGATGACGTTGTCCTTGAGCATCATCTGGCGCGAATTCTCGTGCGAGACGAGCCACGTGCCTTCGGGTCCGAGCGCTTTGTTGCCGTCGGAATGATCGAAGTGCCAGTGCGTATTGATCGCGAATGCGATGTGCTCGTTTCCGCCGAGCTCGGCGATCGCGGCCTTGTACTTCGGCGTCATCTCCGGAAACTGATCGTCGACCAGCAGGACGCCCTGCTCGCCGATCGAGACGCCGATATTTCCCGCAATGACGCCCTCGCCGACGCCGAACATGACGTAGAACCCGTCGCGGACCTTCTCCGTCTCGATGCGCGCGGCGGCAAAGTCTTGCGCGTACACAAGGGGCGCGGCCGCGGTAACGAGAAGCGTGGCCCAGAGTCGTCGCAGAGTCATCTAAATCTCCCCCATCTTCTTGTAGGAGCGAGCTTCGCTCGCGATCATTCCATTCGCGAGCGAAGCTCGCTCCTACCGCAGATCATGGAACCTTTTCGACCTGGTGCGACGCGGCCGATTTAATGATGGCCTCCGTCACCGCAGCGCCATGAATCATTTCATCGGTCGAGATCAAGAAGCTCGCATGGCCTTTCGCGGCCCGTGCGAACGCTTCGAGCGCAGCCTTCGTCACGTCGCATCTCTCGGCTTGCCAGCTTTTCGCCGGCCCCTGCGCCGGCTTGAAGATGCAATTGCCGAACAGGCGCGTGCGCCGTTCCTCGGACGGTGCGCCGGCCACGTGCGTCATGCCTTCGAGACGCACGAAACCTTTCGAGCCGTATACCTGGAAGCTGAACCCACCGCCCGTCGCCGTCATCGTGCCGAGGTAGCCCGACATGCCTTCCTTCATGCGAAATAGAATCGACGTTGTGTCGTCGGCGTCGATCGCGACGACGCGCCGGAAGCTCTGGCAGTAGACCTCGTCCACGAGACCGCAGAGATCGATCATGCCGTCGACGGCGTGCACGCCCATCGGCGTCAGGCCTCCGCAAGGCGTCTCCTCGCGATTCGCGCGCCATGCGTCGGCTTTGAGCATCAACGCATTCGGAAACGTCATCGTCGACTCGACGTGCAGGATCACGCCGAGATCGCCGGCTTCGATCTGCTGCCGCAGCTTCGTTATTTCCGGGTGCCAGCGGCGGTTGTAACCCAAGCCCAGCGTGACGTCTGCTCGTTTCGCGGCGGCCACGGCCTTCTCGGCGTCGGCTTTCGTCAGCGCGAACGGTTTCTCGCAGAAGACGTGCTTGCCCTTGGCGGCCGCCGCGACGACCTGGTCGACGTGCATCGAGTGGGGCGTCGCGAGCACGACCGCGTCGATGCCGCGATCCGCGATGAGCTCCGCGAAGCTCGCGTGCAATGCGAACTTGTGCTCGTCCGCGAAACGTTTGACGTCGTCATTGATCGTGCGCGTCGCGCCGGCGACGAAACGCATGTCGCTGCTCTGTCCCGAGATCGCTTCGACGAGCGTTCTGCCCCACCAGCCGAGTCCGACGATACCTGCGTTGATCACTTGAGACCGCTCGCGCGCGCTTGATCGCGGGCCATGACGGCCCAGTCGAGCTCGGCCTCGCCGTGAGCCATCGCGCCGAGCAGCCGGTCGCGATAAACGTTGAGGCTCGGCAGCGGCACGCCGGCAGCCTGGCCGGCCGCGATCATGAGGTTCGCGTCCTTGAGCCCGAGCGTCGCCGTGAAACCGGCTTGATCGTAGGCTTGCCGCGCGATGATGCTGCCATACACCTTGTACGCGGGCGCCGCGAACAAGCCGTCCGTCAATACCTCGTTGAACACGGCCGGATCGACGCCGAACTTGCGCACGAGCGCGAAGGCCTCCGCCATGGCCTCGATCGCGCAACCGAGCACCATGTTGTTCGCGAGCTTCACGGCGCCCGCGCCCGCGGGATTCGTTCCGGCGTTGAACGTGCGCCGTCCGATGACTTTGAACAGCGGCTCGAGCTTCGCGATCGCTTGCGCGGGGCCGGCGGGCACGAGGTTGAGTTGGCCGGCGGCGGCCGCATCGGGCCGCCCGAGCACGGGGCATGCCACCATGACTTGCCCAACCCCGACGTGCGCCTTGTCGAGATCGGCGAGCGCCGTCACGCTGTGCGTGCCCATGGGCACGTGGATGGCGCCCTTCGCAAGTGTCGCGAGGAGGCCGTTCTGCGCGACTTCGACGAGCGCCTTGTCGTCGGTCAGCATGGTGAATACGACCTCGCGCCCCGTGCAGGCATCCGCGATGTCGTCCGCGACCTTTGCGCCGCCTTTCGCGAGCGCATCGGCTTTGGAGCGCGTGCGGTTGTAAACGACAAGGTCGTGACCGCCTCCCAGCATGCGCGCGGCGATGGCCTGGCCCATGCGGCCCAACCCGATGAATCCAACCTTCATGATGTAGTTCTCCCGACCGCTACTTCCCCAAGAGTTGCTCGCGCACCCACTCGATTTCCATGACGACGTAGTCGACGATGTCGCCGGTCTTCAAATGCGCGGGCAGCACGTCCCATGTATAGGTCTCTATCTCGAGGTGCGGCGAGAGCTTGTTCTCTTTGTGGAACTTGAGGGCATCCTCGATCGCGAAGCGCGTCGTCTTGAAATCGCCGAGATCGTCGAGAAATACGGGCACGTGGAAGTGCGTGCGCCACTCGCGGGGACCCGGACGCTTCTCCCAGGCGGCGAATGCGTCCTCCAGATTCAAGTAGCGCGTCAGCGCGCCGTCGCGCCGCTCGACGGTTTGGGTCAAGTACACGGTATCGGCGAAGCGCTTGAGCGCGTCGACCTTGGCTTGAGTGACCTCGGGCACGCGCAGCGCCGCCGCTTCTTGGAGCTTGAATACGGGAATGCCGGCAGACGCGAGCGTGCGCAACGAAGCACCGATGTCTTCGTATTCGACGGCCTGGTGACAGATGTCGTAGACCATGCCGAGATGGTCTTGCAGCGCGGCTTGCGCGTTCCGCTCGCTCAAGCCGGTTTGCGCCGCGAGCGACGTCACGGCCGGCGCGGCGTATAGGTGATTCGTGAAATAGTCGACGGCCTCGGCCGTCGTCTCCAGGAAGCAGTAGGGCTCCGGCTCCAACGCCAACCGTACCTTGCAGCCCGTGCGCTCGTGCAGCTTGATGAGATGCGCGACGACGCGGAGGACTTGACGCGTATACGCAGCAACGACATCGGGGCCCGTCACCCTGGGCTTGAATCCGAGCGGCGGGCTTTGAATCGTCGGCTCGATGCCGGGCGCCGCGACCTCGGCGAGAATGTCCGCAACCTGCATGGTATAGACGGCACGCTCGTCGCTGCGCCAATCGGGCTCGTAAACGCGCTCCTTGACGACCTGGTTCTTGAACGGCCCGTACGGGAACGCGTTGACCGTATACAAGTACATATCGTTGTCGTCGAGAAACGCTTTGAGCTTGCGCCGTTCCGCACGCGAGCTCGTGAGCGTCTGCGCCGATGCGGCCGAGAGCCGCAACGAAACGCCGAACCTATCCCGCGGTGCGACGCGTGCTCTGACCTGCGGCACATACGTCGTGAGGCTTGCCCACATCTCGGCCCACGTGTCGCCGGGGTGCACGAGCGTCGAGTAGGTCAAATGCCCGAGGCCACGGCCCAAGTCCATGCATCACTCCTTGTTACTGTCGGTACCCGCCTTGCGTTTGGTTTGAAGGTCGACGGGCTCTACACTATTGTATCTTCGACAGCGGGTCATTTTCGGGAGTATAAGAAAAAATGCTACGCGCAACGGCGGGTAAGGTTCTGCCAACGACGATTACGGGCTCTCTGCCGCGGCCGAGCTGGTACACGGAGAATTTGGGGCTCAAGACCTTCGTGGAAGCGCTGGTCGAGACGCGCTTTCGCGAGCAATACGAAGACGCGCTCGCCGTCTACCTGAGCCAGCAGACGATCGCCGGCCTCGACATCTGCACGGATGGCGACGTGCGCTTTACCCAGGATATCGGCGGCCAGAGCTGGACCGGCTATCCGCCGGCGCACATGGCCGGATTCGACCGCAGGCCCAAGCCTGCCCCGATCGGAGCCGGCGGGATCGGCTTTCCGCGCGGGCACATCCTCCACGACTACATCGAAGCGCGCGTCATGCCGAGCATCGTGGGGCCCGTGGCGCGCGGCGATCTGCAATACGCGACGATGTGGAAGGCCGCGCAACGCATGACGACGAAGCCCGTCAAGTTCGGCACCGTGACGCCCGAGCTCGTGGCGTTTGCGGTGCAGGACCACTACTACAAGGACATTCGCGAGCGCATTTGGGCGATCAGCGACGCATTCAACGAGGAGCTCCATGAGCTCGCGGACGCGGGCTGTCCGGTCATCCAAATGGAGGAGCCGCAAGTGCATCTGCTGGCGGCCCGCGGCGTCGTCGACAAGGTCATCAACCCCGAGTACATGCTCGAGGTATTCAACAACACGGTGCGCGGCTTGCGCGCGAAAACCGAGGTGTGGTGCCATACGTGCTGGGGCAACCCGTCGCAGCAGCGCATGTTCGCAGAGATTCAGAGCTACAAGCCCGCGCTCGACGTATTGAACAAAGTCGACGTGGACGTGATTACGTTCGAGTCGGTGAGCTCGAACGGCATGGATCTCGAGGCGATCGGTAAGCACATCACCGATATGAAGATCGCGATCGGCGTCATCGATCACCATTCGTTGCAGGTGGAACGCGTCGAGGCGGTCGCCGAGCACATCCGCACGGCGATGAAGCACATTCCGGCCGAGCGGCTCGTGGTGTCGTCGGACTGCGGCATGGGGCGCGAAGGCATGAGCCGGCGGCATGCGCTCTACAAGATGGGCGCGCTCGTGCAGGGCACGAACGTCGTGCGCAAGGAGCTCGGCGTGCCGACGGCCGAGTGCCTGCTCGCCGATCCCAAGTACTCGTTGACGTTCACCAAGAAATGAGGCCCCTGTAGGAGCGAGCTGTGCTCGCGATTCTTCGCAATATCGCGAGCAAAGCTCGCTCCCACGCGAGCTCGATCGCCGCGATGCTGTCGCTCGCATCGATCGCCGTGCCGACCGTCGCGTTCTCGCAAGCAACGTTCGAGTCGTGCATCGCTCGCTTGAAGGCTCGCGCCGTCGAGGACGGCATTCGCGCGGCCACGGCCGATCGCGTGCTCGCGGACGTCCGGCAAGTCGAGCGCGTCATCCGCGAGGACCGCAATCAACCCGAGTTCGTGACAACGTTTGCCGATTACTTCGAGCGGCGCGTGACGCCGGAGCGCATCGAAATGGGGCGGCGCCTGTTCGCGGAATACCGCGACGGGTTGCGGGAATTGACGTCTCGCTACGGTGTGCCGGGTCAGTATCTCGTCGCGTTGTGGGGGCTCGAGACCAACTATGGCCGCATGCTCGGCGATGTGCCGGTCTTCGATTCGCTCGCGACGCTCGCCTGCGATGGCCGCCGCGCCGAATACTTCAGCGTCGCTCTCGTCGATGCGCTCAAGATCGTCGACCGCGGGGACATGGAGCCCGCGCGGATGATGGGGTCTTGGGCCGGTGCGATGGGCCACACGCAATTCATGCCGGCAGCCTATCTTGCCTATGCCGTCGACGGCGACGGCGATGGGCGCATCGATCTCTCGAGCAGCCCGCTCGACGCCTTGGCGTCCGCCGCGAATTACTTGCGCACTCTGCGCTGGGAGCGCGGCATCCGTTGGGGACGCGAAGTGCAGTTGCCCGAAGCGTTCGATTATTCGGTAGCGGGCCTCGCTCGAAGCCGCCCGCTACCTGAATGGCGCATGCTGGGGCTGCGCGACGTCGACGGCCGACCGCTCGCGGACGTCGACTTGGAGGCGGCCTTGCTGGTGCCATCGGGTCACGAAGGCCCCGCGTTCGTCGTCTACGAGAACTTTCGCGCGCTCATGCGCTGGAATCGCTCCGAGCACTTTGCGCTCGTCGTCGGCCATCTCGCCGACCGCATTGCCGGCGCCGCGGGCCTGCGCAGCCCGCCCGCGGACGGCATCGCGGTGACACGCGATCAGCTGCTGCGTTTGCAGCTCGAGTTGAGCTCGCTCGGTTACGACAGCGGCGCGGCTGACGGCATACCGGGTCCCGCGACGCGCGCCGCGATTCGGGATTATCAGCGCGATCACGGGCTGATCCCCGACGGGCACCTGCACGCCGAGCTGCTCGAAGCGCTCGGCATCGACTAGCTGTAGGAGCGAGCTTCGCTCGCGATTCTTGCGGCGCAAAAAAATCGCGAGCAGAGCTCGCTCCTACAAAGAGACATCGTAGCAAAACCGATGCTTGTCGCCGCGAGGACGGGCAGCGCCATCAGCAGCCACTTCTGCATTGTCGTCTCGCCCGAAATCACGGAAGGCGGTCTCAAGATCGCGGCCGGAGGCCGCTCCTACGAGACGCGAATCACGACCTTGCCGAAATGCTTGGCGGACTTGAGGTACTTGTATGCCTCCACTGCGGTATCGAGCTCGAACACCGAATCGATGACGGGGTGGATCTCGTGGAAAGCGACGGCTTTGAGCAGCCCCGCGAACAACGGCTTGCCGCCCACGAAGATGCCGCGCAGCGTGGCCAATTTGCGCATGAGCGGCCATGGATTCAAGTCGCCGGAGGGCGCCGATATGACGCCGATCAAGGCGATCTCGCCGTGCGGGCCGATGGCCTGATACGAATGCGGCAAGGTACCCGCTGCGCCGAGCTCGACGATATGGTCGACGCCCTGCCCGTCCGTAAGCGCGAGCACCTCATTCTCCCAATCCGGATGCTGCTGGTAGTTGATCGTCTCGTCTGCGCCGAGAGCCGCCGCGCGCGCGAGCTTTTCGTCGCTCGAAGACGTGATGATCACGCGGGCGCCTGCTACCTTGGCGAGCTGGAGGGCAAGAATCGACACGCCGCCGGTGCCGAGCGTGAGGACCGTATCGCCGGGCAGCGTCGGCTTGCCGCCGGTCAAGGCATTCCAGGCCGTGACCCCGGCGCACGGCAGCGTCGCGGCCTCCTCGAACGACATATGCTCGGGAATCTTGAGCAGGCCGTCCGGGCTGAACACGCGGTACTGCGCGAGCATGCCGTCGAGCGGCGATCCGAGCGCGGCCGGGGGTTCGCCCTGCGTAAAAGTCGCGACCACGCGATCGCCGCGCGCGAACCCGCTGACCGCGGCGCCGACGGCTTCGATCTCGCCGGCCCCGTCCGAGGTGGGAATCGTGTTGCGTGCCACGGGACCCGCGAAATACTTGCCTGAAACGATCGCGAGATCGCGAAAGTTCAGGGAAACGGCACGGACTCTCACGAGCACTTCGCTCGGGCCCGGCCTCGGTGTCGGACGTTCGGCATGAACGAGCCCATCGAATCCCGTGCTGCCGGCAACGACTTCGACGACGCGCATGAGAGGTACCCGCCTTTTTGAGTTAGAGTTGAGGGGACTACATGTTAGAGGGCAGCTCATGAAACACAAGCGCCGCGATCGTTTGGAGAGCAGCAATGCCTGAAAACGTGTTCGTCATCCCCGCTACGATCAGGGTCGGCAAAGAGCTCCCGCCCTATCTCCCGCTCGCCGACGGCCGCGTCAAACCCACGGCCGAGTGCACAAAGGAAGAAGTTGCGCAAGCCGTGGAGGAGGGTCGTTTCGTCGCGGAGACGAGCCGGGAGCGGCTCGAGTCGGCTTACCGCGATCACCTCAAGGATATCGAGCTGCTCGCGCAGGTCTCGGCATACCTCGTCAAATACGAAGCCTGGGCGGCGATTCGCGAAGGCGGTGAAGTCGGCGAGCTGCTGTGGGAGGTCGAGCTCTAGCGAACGGCTCGGCCGTTCAGATGCCGTATCTGCGGTACTCCCGCCAGAGAATGATCAGGCCTGCGGCGATGACTAGCGGTGCGCCGAGCCAAATCGAAACCTGCGGAATCTCGTCGAAGAAAAAATAGCCGAAGGCGACGGCGACCAGCAGGTTCGAGTAATCGAGCGGCGCGATCGTCGACGCTTCCGCGTAACGATACGAAAACGTCATGAGCAACTGCCCGAGCACGCCGAAGACTCCCACGAGAACGATGAACAACCATTGCCGGCCGGTCGGCATCGGCCACCCCCAGAACGCCGTAAACGCGGCGCACACCATCGACGTCAAGGAAAAGTAGAAGGTGATCGTGATCGCATGTTCCCCGCCGCTGCTCATGCCGCGCAGAAACATCATCGCGAGCGCGCCGAACACCGCGGCGCCCAGCGCGATCGTGACACCCGTCGCGCCGTCGCCGAAAGACAAGTGCGGACCGATCATGATCAGCACGCCGACGAACCCTACGCCCAACGCCGTCCAGCGATAGCGATGAATGCGCTCGCCGAGAAACAACATGGCGAGAATCGTAAGAAACATGGGCGCAGTGAAGCTGATGGCCGTGAAATCCGCCAACGGAATCATGGTCAGCGCCGTAAACCAACAGAACATGCTGATCGTTCCCGATAAAGAGCGCAGCGCATGTGAGCGCAAGTTCGACGTTCTGAGCAGCTGTAAGCCCTCTGTGCGCCATGCCAGTGCGGCGAGCACGACCACTGAAATCAAGCCGCGCACGAACATCGTTTGGCCGCTCGGTATCGCGTCCCCGAGATATTTCACGCAGGCGGCGAGGCTCGAAAGAAGGACCACCGACGTAAGTTTTAGAAGGACGCCGAAGACTGGGCGGTGATGCCGGACGGAAGTTGATGACAAGTAACGGCTTTCGCTGACGAACCGACGCGCAAGCATAGCAAGCCGGCGGATAAAGCGTTAACTTTATGTCGCAAAGTACTTGACATCGCCACGTAACGAGTTACCTTTGCCGTCATGCCAGCACCGGGACCCAACCTTCGTGCCGCCGGCGACGAGCCCACCGCGATCGGGATCAGCGCCGCCGAAAACCTGCGCTATATCCGCAGCACCATCGAGGCCGCCCATACTTTCACGACGGTACCCGGCAAGGGCTGCATCGTCATGGGTGCCGCGGCGCTGGTCGCAGCCGGCCTCGAGTCGCTGCCGTCGCTTGCGCCTCATTGGCTCCCGATCTGGCTCATCGCCGCCGTGGCTTCATGCACGATCGCGCTGCTTTTCATGGAGACGAAGGCGCGCCTGCAAGGATTGAGCTTGCGGCGCACGGTAGCTCTGCGGTTCTTCCTTACGCTCGCGCCCGCTTTCGTCGCCGGCGCCGTTCTCACGATCGCTCTCAACGGCGCGGTCGGGCGCGACGCCATCGCAGCGATCTGGCTGCTGCTCTATGGCGTCGGCATCGCGGCATGCGGGCTGTTTTCGATACCGGTCGTGCTCATCGCAGGCTTCGCCTTCATGGGGCTCGGCACCGTGACGTTCGTGGCGCCGTCGGCATGGGCGCCGGCGTTGCTGGCGCTCGGTTTCGGCGGTATTCATCTGGCCCTTGGCGCAATCATCGTGAGGCATCACGGTGGCTAAGAACGCGACCAAACCGCAATCGACGGCTGTGCCCGAGGAGCCGAAGACCCAGCGGCTACGCGCCGTCGCCGGCTACTTCTCCGATCCCGAATCCGGTGACACCGATCGCCTCATTTACGAGCGCGTTCGGCTCGGGATAATGAGCGCGCTCAGCGTCAACGCCAGCATGAGCTTTGCCGAGCTCAAGGAGCTCTTGAAAACAAGCGACGGCAACTTGAGCACGCATGCCCGCAAGCTCGAGGATGCGGGTTATATCACCTGCAAGAAAAAGTTCGCCGAGCGTGTGCCGAAAACGGAGTACAGCATGACCGCCAAAGGTAAGCGCATGTTCTCCAGGCATTTGCAGCACATGGAAGCGTTGATTCAGGCGACTCGTGGCGAGTGATTTAAATCATGCATATCGCGATCATCATGGATGGTAACGGGCGCTGGGCCGAGCGGCGCGGTTTGAAACGGACGTTCGGCCACCAGGCAGGCGCCCGGGCAGTGCGGCGTATCGTTGAAGCAGCGGCGCGCGCGCCGGTCGATGTGTTGACGTTATACGCGTTCTCTTCCGACAACTGGTCACGTCCGCCCGACGAAGTCGGGAATCTCATGCGGCTGTTCAAGCGCTATCTGCAGAGCGAGGTCGCGCGCTGCGTTGAGAATGGCATCCGCCTCAACGTGATCGGGCGCCGCGATCGGCTGGGGCGCGACCTCATCGGCATCATCGAGCAAACCGAGCACGTCACTGCGGCCGGTAACCGGCTCACGCTGCAACTCGCCGTCGACTATTCGGCGCGCCACGCGATCATGCATGCCGCAGCGTCGGCACAAGGCGGCTGCTCCTCGAGCGACGAGTTTGCCGAGCACCTCGCGCGCGCCTCGCATTCGAGCACATTGCTGCCGCCCGTCGATCTCTTGATCCGCACGGGGGGCGAACGGCGCTTGAGCGATTTCCTGCTGTGGGAATGCGCCTATGCCGAGCTCGTGTTCGTCGACGCCTATTGGCCGGATTTCGACGCGGCGGGGTTCACGGCGGCGCTCCACGAGTTTCAGCGTCGCGAGCGGCGCTTCGGCGCGCTTGCCTCGCCGGTTGCCGCGCAGCGCGCCGACATGCCGTGAGCGTTGTGCCGGCACGCGCGCGCAAGCCGTGGCTGCCCGACTCGCTGGCTAAGGCTCCCGCGCTCGATCCCGACGCCATTCCCGGCCCCATGCGGCGCCGGTATGCGTTGCTGATCAACCCATTTTATCGCAAGGACCCGCATGCGAGTTTCGGCAAACACGTCCTGACGCCGACGCTCGCATTGACCGCGACGGCTGCCGCAACGCCGGCACATTGGGAGCTACGTTATTGGGACGAGAATCTGTTGCAGGGTCCCCCACCGCTCGACCCGTTTCCCGAGGTCGTCGGCATCACGGTGCATCTCACCTTTGCGAAACGCGCCTATGAGCTCGCACGCTGGTACCGGCAGTGGGGTGCGAAGGTCGTGCTCGGCGGCTTGCACGTGCTAACCGCGCCCGGTGAGGCCGCGGAATATGCAGACGCGCTCGCGATCGGCGAAGGCGTCCAGCTTTGGCCGAGAATTCTCGACGACGTCGAAGCCGGAAAGCTGCAACCGGTGTATCGCGGCGACTTCAAAAGACCTTATCGCGACGATCCGGCGCCGCGGCGAGACTTGCTGCCGCGCGATGCGTTCCTCACGACTTCGAGCGTCATTGCGACGCGCGGCTGTCATAACCGTTGCGGCTTCTGCTACCTATCGACGCAAGGTTTGCACATGCCGTATCGGCTGCGCGATGTCGAGCAGGTCGCCGCCGAGATCGCAAGCGACCGACAGCCGTATGCGGTCTTCATCGACAACAATCTCGGCTCCCGACCGGACTATCTGCGTGCGTTGTGTCAGGCGCTCAAGCCCCTTAAGATCATTTGGAGTGCGGCGCTCACGATCGACGTGACCGATGATCCGACGCTCGTGGGTGAAATGGCATTGGCAGGCTGTACCGGTGTATTCATCGGTTTCGAGTCTCTGAACTTCGACAATCTCGAAGCGGCGCGAAAGCGGACGCCGGTACCCGACGATTACGCGCGCCGCGTCAAGATCCTCCACGATCATGGCATTCAGGTGAACGGCAGCTTCGTGCTCGGTTTCGATCATGACAAGGCCGACGTTTTCGAGAAAACCGTTGCATGGATCGAGCAGAATCGCCTCGAATGTGCGACGTTTCATATCCTGACGCCTTATCCCGGAACGCCGCTCTTTAGAGAGCTCGAGGCGCAACGACGCATCGTGCATCGCGACTGGCGCCTTTACGACACGGCACACGTCGTCTTCGAGCCCGCGCACATGACGGCGGAACAGCTCTACGCAGGCTACGAATGGTGCTATCGGCGCCTGTTCTCGCATCGCTCGATCTGGCGCCGGCGGCCCAAGGATTGGCGCGCTGTATTGCCCTATCTCGCGATGTCGTATCTATACAAGCGATCGAACCGGATTTGGCATCTGCTGATTCGCTATCGGTTGACGGCGTGGATTTGGCGCCCGTTGATCGAGTTGAGCCGGCGGCGACATCTACGCTTTCGCTGCTCTCTCGAGGGTTTTCACGGCCACGAGCCGCGCATGGTGGTCAGCGCCGGCGTCTGACACTCAAGAAGAGGAGTAAATACGTTCGTCGAGACCAAGGAGTGTAGGCTCCTGTGCGAGAATGCGAGCGTGAGCCGCATCCACGCAGCCTCCGCACTGACGTTCGCCTTGGGGTTGGCTGCGGCTGCGGCACAGGAGGCACCGTCGGCTTTCGAGCTTTCGCTGGTGTCCCTTGCCGGCGAACGAGAGGTGCTCGGCGTCGTGCCGGGCACCGTGTACGCGCCGCGGATTTCCAACGACGGCCGGCGCGTCGTCTACGACGACCACGCCGACGATACGGTGAAGGTCTGGGTCGCGGACATCGCCGATCTCGACTCACGCCGCGCGCTGCCCGCCGAGAACGGCGCGCCGATGCTCTATCCGCTCTGGTCCGTCGACGATTCACGCGTGCTGTACATTTCTTATCAAGGCGAGGAGCAAACGCTGTTCTCGCGCCCGGCCAACGGCACCGGCAGCGCCGAGCTCATCGCAAGCCCCGCGCGCGCACCCGAAGCGTGGTCGCCGGACGGCAGCGAGCGCTACTTCGACAGCAGCGGGCGCATGTATGCCGCCGGCGTCGACACGGCGGACGGTTTCCGGACGAGCGCACCGCGCGCGCTGCCGATCGCAGGATTCGTGCAGCAAGCCGGCTACCGTAGGCAATTCGACCTCGTGCCCGACGGCGAGCGCTTCTTGATGCTCTATGCCGTCGCGTGACGGCGGCGCGGGCGATGAGAGACTCGAGCCACTTTGGCGCGTCTATATCGTTCGTTGCGCCGACGATTCGCTGTACACGGGTGTCGCGAAAGACGTCGCGGCACGGGTCGGCGAGCACAACAACGGCGGCGGCGCGAAGTATACGCGGAGCCGCCTCCCCGTCGAGCTCGTTTACACCGAGGACGCCGCCGACCGCGGCGCCGCGCAGCGCCGCGAGGCCGCGATCAAGAAGCTCAGCGCCGGCGACAAGCGCGAGCTCGTTACCGCTCGAGCGCGAGCGCCGGGCCGAGCAGCGGTGACGACAAGTGCGGTACCCACGTCGCACAGCGGCCGCGCAGCCGCGCCCCGACGCCGATGAATTCCCAGCCGAGGCTCGTGCTCGCGTCGAGATCCCACTCGCCATCGCCGATGTAGACGGTCCGCGTCGTCTCGGGCAAGCGCCCGCGGCAA
>Ga0209109_10001161_pt1 | contig 14484 bp, 20 predicted proteins | sample Rifsed10ft2_FD_184004 | JGI IMG/M metagenome (GOLD analysis project Ga0209109, IMG submission 184004) | Soil microbial communities from Rifle, Colorado, USA - sediment 10ft 2 (version 2) | ecosystem: Environmental > Terrestrial > Deep subsurface > Rock core/Sediment | place: Rifle, Colorado... | reverse complement strand
CCCGTGCTCGGCGCTGATGGTCCCCTTGAGATCCCATACGACCGCGTACGCTTCCTCGGCGATGGTCCGGATCAGGCCCACGTCCCGCGGTTCCTTCGGGTCGAGGAAGGGCAGGATGTGGAGGTTGCCGTCCCCGGCATGGCCGTAGATGCCGGCCATCACGCCGTGCTTCTCCAGGAGCGTGCGCATCCGACTGATGAAGTCGGGCAACCGGGTCGGATGCACGGCGGCGTCTTCAATGAAGGCCAGTGGCTTGCGGGGGCCTTTCACCTTGTTGGCGACCGCGCCGGCGACCTTCCGGATGGCGACGATCCTCGCCTGGTCGCTGGGATCCGTCGCGAGGAGCATGCCGGTGGCAAGCCGGCTCTCCTCGAGCAGCCGTCGATGCGTGGCCGCCATCCGTTCCTCCACCTCCTCCGGACGCTCCCCCTCGTGTTCGAGGATCAAGATCGCCTCGATCCCCTCCGGGAGGAAGGGGCGGAGTTCGGGGTTCGCCTCGCGGCTGAAATCGAGGAGCTGCCGCTCGATGACTTCGATCATGCTCGGCTGGAGCTCCCGGAGGAGGACCACGGCCTCTCCCATCCTCTCGAGGGCGTCGAAGGTGAGGAGCGCGATCGTCCGGTGCCTTGGGTGATCCAGGATCCGGAAGGTCGCCTCGGTGAAGATCCCCAACGTCCCCTCCGATCCGGTAAAGAGCTGGCCGAGGTCGATCATCCCGTCCTGAACGACCCGCCAGAGGTTGTACCCGCAGTTGTTGTTGGTCACCTCCGGGGCCTTCGCCTTCAATTGATCGCCGTAGCGGTTCAGGATGTCGAGGAGGCGTGCGTAGATCGGGCCCTGGACCGGGTCCGTGAGCAGCGCCGCGAGGCGGGGGCCGTTCTGGTCCACGGGCTCGGTCCGGATCACCTCCCCGCTCGCCAGGACGACCTCGAGGGACTCCAGGTAATCGCGCGTCGTGCCGTACTTGACCGAGTGGGCTCCTTTGCCGTTGGTGGCCAGCATCCCGCCGAGGGCGCAGACGTCGCCGCTCGACGGGTCGGGAGGGAAATACTTATTGTGCGCCTTGAGCGCCGTCGTGAGCGCCGTGAGCGTGCAGCCGGGCTCGACCCGCACCCGACCGTTGGCCCGGTCGAGCGCCAGAATCCGGTGCATGTACCGCGTGAAATCCAGGACGATCCCGGTGCCGAGCTCCTGCCCGCACCGGCTCGATCCGCCTCCGCGGGGAATCACGGGGATGCCGCGGTCGGCGGCGTAGCGCACGGTCGCGACCACATCTTCGCAGCTCTTGGGGAAGACGACGCCGAGCGGCGTGATCCGATACATGCAGGCCCCGGTGCTGTAGAGCACCCGCGTCACCTCATCGAAGCGCACGTCTCCCCGGATGAGGGATCGGAGGTCGGCGGCCACGGCCTGGAGTTTCGCGGCAAACGCGTCGCTCATGACTTCACCGTTTGGATTCCGCGACCGGTCTCCTTCTTCCGGAGGACGTGCTCGACGATCAGCCGCTCGGCCCGCGCCGGATCCCGGTCCTTGATCGCCTGAAGAATCGCCCGATGCTCCTGTAACCAGACCTTCCGGGTCCGGCCCACCTCGAGCGTGATCCGGCGGTAGCGCAGGATCTTGTCGTGAATCGCCTGCAGGAGCTGCTGGAGCTGCACGCTCCCGCTCAAGACGTTGAGCCCGTCGTGAAACCGCGTGTTCCACTCGAGGAGTCGCTCGGGCGCCTCCCCGTCCAACGCGGTTTCCGACCGTTTCAGGACCCCTTCGAGCAGTGCGATCCCCTCAGGTGTCGCCCGCTCGGCCGCCAGGTGCGCCGCCAAGCCCTCCAGGACCGCCCGGATCCGAAAGGTCTCTTCCACCTCCTCGGGCGACATCGCGCTCACCACCAGGCTACTCCCGTGGCCTTTGGAGAGAAACCCCTCGGCCTCGAGCTTGCGGAGGGCCTCGCGGACCGGAGTGCGGCTGATTCCCAGCTTGCCCGCCAACTCGGTCTCCACAATCCGAATCCCGGGCGAAAGCTCTCCCTGGACGATAGCCCGACGGACAGCGTCGTAGACCTCTTCGCGGAGCGGTCGGTGAACCCGGATCTTCATGGAAGGCCTTCCATCCAGATGATTGTATACTGTATACAGTGTACAACCTTGCCTGTCAAGCCCGATACTCCGCTGGCCTCTAAACCACTGAGGAAATGCCGGGTGTGGAAGGCGCACGATTGCCGGACATCTGAACAGCATTTCTCCATATCCCAGATGCCATAGGACAGTACGCATCGAGAAGGATCACTTGAAAATCGGAAGCTTAAAGCATACCGGGGATTTGGCACAAAGTTTGCTCTTGAAAGAAATCCAGAAGGGGAAACCAAAGCCTCTCTCCTTCTGCTAGGGCCTCGGGGGCGGGCCTTTGACCCATAAGGGAGCCCTCATTATATTTTTCACCCATCTCACCGATCTGTTTTCCGCCTGATCCTGCCCCTCCTTTCCACCAAACAAGAAGCGCATATGTCCTCTCCAGATGACTTTCTCAGCGTCGGCGAGGGGTGCATATCCATGTTTATTTGTTCTGGTTCTTTACGGTCCTCCCCTACAATGGGCTCGGGAAAATTCTTCCATCCTGCCGTCAAGGGAAAGCGAGGTCTGTTTGAAAATAAATCTGCTGTTCAGGCTGAACGGGGGCGGCGGTTGTCACCGGTAGACTTCGCGGCGATGCCCGATAGTCACAATCACAATGACAAGGCGATCCGCCTCTACGATGTAGAGGATGCGGTAGTCCCCCACTCGGATACGGTGAAAGCCCTCTGCGCCCCGTAGCTTTTTCGATCCTGGTGGGTAGGGGTTCTTGGCGAGGGCCAGAATTTGCCTGTCGATTTGTTTCTGGACTTTCGTGGGAAGAGAATCAAGAGCGCGCCGGGCGGTGCGCGTGAGCTCGATCTGATACCGAGCGGTCATCTACGCAAGGCCTAGATCCTTGCGAACGACCTCGTAGGGAATGCGCTCGTCGGACTCGGCCAAGGCCTCCCGTGCGGCTTCTACGTCAAAACGGTCCTCGAGCTCCTCAAGGAGACGAAGATCCTCGATAGGGATCATGGCAACAATGTCCTTCCCGTGGCGGGCGATGACCACCCGCTCCTTTCCGTAAGCGGCCCGGTTCACGGTCTCTCCAAAAGAATCCCGAGCTCTCGTTGCCTTGATAGTCATTGTATCCTCCAAATCCTACAAAACGTACACTATGGGGAGTATCGCTTGCCAGACCCGTCTTGTCAAGTACTTTCTATCGGGTACAGAGAAAAGGAGCAAAATTCGATCCAATTGCTTAGAATTAAATACTTAGGATGAATCTGGACCGGATGTCGTCATCATCCCTGTCACAAACATCACGATGATCAAGACCCCTCTTCTTCTTCTTCGTCATGGAGATAAGAGAATTGACCGCGGCCCGCGCGGTGGTTATCATCCAACCAAGGGAAGCCGGATACTCAGAAGGAGGACCTGATGGGCTATAGGGACTGGATTGCCGCGACGTTTCTGGGCAGCACGCTGATCGTGGGGCCCGTTGTCTATACGATCACGGACCCCCTCCACTCCAACGAGCTGCAGCACGATCACACACGGGAGGCAGCATATACGCACGTCAACACAATAGGGCAGATCGTCATCCTGGCGAGCGGGTCCACGGCCCGCCCCGAACTCACCGCGTCGGGAGTCTACGTCCTGGGCCCGTCAGGCGAGTTCCATCGCGTCGGATAGATTCCGAACCCTCCGCCGCCCCCCAGTGTTACATCAGCGAAATGTCCAGGTACCCTTACCGATTCGCGTGAAGCGTTTTCCTTTCTCGGTGTTCAAGGCCATCGCAATTGAATTAACACTCACTCGGTAGAGATCGAGAATCCCCTTTTGAATTTCACCAAGCCTCATAGGTTTGCCGTGTGACCTCAGCAGGTTATATGCAGCGTCGCCTATCGACCCGACATTACGATCGTAACCCCACTCTACCAAAGCATATGTGCTGGGGCCTGCCCACGCGAGTCGCTGATCACGATCAAGATTCGACCGCAGCACATTAATCGCATCTCCACTAATGTTATCGAATAGCTCCGGGCGATCCCGCATAATGCTGTCACGTATCTCCCTTTTGTTAACGGGCACACCTTGCTGACAAATATACTCATATGCATAATTTCGCCTTTGCGTAGCCATGCTTACGCCAGCCTCGTCGCCAAGTGATAGTGTACGTCCTCGAAGTGTGAATTCAGGCGAACGAGCCAACATCTCTTGGATTTGGAGAATTTCCTCAGGAGACCTTAAATTGAGCCGGCGTGCTGCCTCTATAGCCACGTGGTGTACATCGTCGCCGAGTGTGAGGAGCAAGTCTTTAGCAAGCGAGGTAACCTTGTGATATCTCGTCGTCGCCTTGGTCTTAACGGCCCATAGGTCGGTGTCTAGTTTTGCGTATCGCTTTCCACTGAATTCGAAGATCATATTCAACAGTTTTGCATGTTCCGGCTTGGGGTCGTGAAAGAGATTGCCCGCTACGTCGCTTATCCTGACAACTTTCCCTTCTACTACGGCGCGGTCTGCCTGGGACAATAGCTCAGGGTTCAAGTACGAGATACGGCGGATTAATTTGGAGGCTACGGCTTGCTCGATCTGACGGACACGCTCGCGGCTTATTGCATAGCGATCGCCTAATTCTTGCAGCGTTTCGAAGAGTGTAATAAATAGCATCCGTCTCGAACAAAGGATGTGTCTGTCCCGTACTGATAGGGAAGATAGGAAGCTGTAGAATGTATCCAGAAGATCAGTAGGCGGAGGAGCTTGAAATTCTTCCCTCACGGAGGATGTTGCTTTTATTGGCGCGCTTAAGAAGGCTTTAATTTCTCCGAGAGTCTTCCGACCCAATCCCGTGAAGGACAGGAAGTGTTGGCCGAAGGTACGCTGAAGCTGTTCGAGGGTTGAAATGTTGTATCTGATGAGGCAATTTACCGCGCGCACTGAAAGGGGGAGATTTCGCACGTCCGTACCAGGATCAAGAGTGGAGATATCAGGAACCAGAGAAGATTGAGTTTCTTCCGGGGCAGAGGACTTTGCCTTTTGTGACCGGCGCAAATATGACTCAATCTCTCGGAAAGTCTTACGACCTAATCCTGGCGAGGAGCTTTTCGCCAAACTCGCGCCGGACGTCTTCCAGAGTTAATATGTTGGCTTTGATGAGACAGTTCACCGCACGTCTTGGAAGTGGAAGATTCCTAATATCAGTTGGGTGGCCAAGAGGAAATGTCATTTCTTAAAGTAGAGAGCCAGTCGTGTTTCAAGCTCCACCATACGTTCTGTTACCTCAGTCTCCCCCATGTCACGAAAATTGATGAGGGTAAGCTCCTTAGAAGCTAAACGAACCAGATAGTTTCGATGCCTGTCTTCTTGCTCCCGTTCCAAGAGGTAATCTGGGTGGGAAATATTTACCTCTATCATGGATTGTGGAGGAATGTAGCGACTTCGTAGGTGCTTTGCATCCGGTTCAAATTCAGCTTCGTGCCAGTTAAACGAAGGTGCACCAGCGGTTCGCTCGGGACGGGGGCGATCTGGATCGATAAGACGAGGTTTTTTCGGTAACCCCGGGTCTACAGCCATGGAAGGGCCCGATATGCCTGCTGGTCCTGCTCCGAGACCTGCTCCGATTGCTACCTCTCCACCTTCGAAGGTGGTCCCTTCGTGCCCTGCGCCGGCCCACGTGCGCGGTAGTTGATCCCATCCAAGACCCTTCCAAACCGCGGCAAGAGCCTGATCAGTTCCTTGAATATTCTTCTAGCTTGTCGTGACTTATGTTCCTCAAGAACTTCGCGTATCCTATCTGAAAGTCTGGACTCAATCCCGATCAGAGCCTCTCGAAACCTTGTCCATTCGGACCCGCTTGCCACGCCGCCAGCCCTACCAGTAATGGGGCGGAGAAAATCACAGCGTATCTCGCCACACGCGTGTCCCAGAGTCCATGGATCATGATTGAAGTCTGAATGAGCGGATATGTCTTCAATGACCAGCTTTCCGCGGACGAATAGTCCAAGCTTCTGAGATGTGCGCTTTTGGGTTAGATAAATATCGAGTGAGATAACCTCGTTACTGGGGGTCCTAATCTCTAATGGATCAAATAAAATCCCAGAATACCGACCGGGCTGGACCGCTGTCTTTCCAGCAGAATCAAAAACGACAAGATCGTAAGATTTTTGTCGAAGATCTGGTGCAAATTCACTTTTCAGGAAGTCAATTAACTTTGTCTTTTTGAGTTGATGTTCCTTATCTACAGACACGCCGAGTAGGTGCACCTGCGTTCCAGCGGTTCGAAGACCCTTGCCTTTTTCCTCGACCAGTTCGATCTTTACCGGATACCGGTCGGGATCTCTTAGCGATTCCCTGGACCATTCGGCACTGTAAGTTTCCAAGCACCTATGTGATCTAGTTATGATCCGCATTCTTTCGCAAAAGGAGGCAAATGCAAGAAGCCCTATGCCTTTGTGACCCTTTGCATGGGGGTCGCCCCGCTTAAAACTAAGGGCTACCCTTCCCGGCAGCTCAAGCAGCGTTTCGTATGGGATACCGATGCCATTGTCTTTAACGATTATCGAACCGATTGTATCCTTTCTTTCCTCCAAGATGATCTCACAGACGAAGCGATCCTCGACGCCCTCCCTGCGGCATAGATCGAACGCGTCAGAGCTATTGGAAACAAACTCCGCAAGTGCGCGGCGGGCATCCGTATACACCTCTGCCAAGAGCATCAGTGCATTCCCAATGTCACCAATCTGAATACGCTTAAACTCGGTGACCACGTCGACTTCCTCCGTAAGCGTAGGTAGTCATTGTCTTCCAGTTAGAAAGCCGTGTATCGTCGAACAGGGCAGCAAGGAGTCCTGAAAGGTAGCCAGCATCAGGCCCACTAAGCTTAGAGCGAAGAATTCTGATCCCTTCGGGTGATTCGAGAAAGGGACGCAGAACCCTTTCCAGTGCGTCCAGAAGGCCTTGCGCCACGTTCACTTGCTGCGTCCATATCCGTACATCAGCGTTGTCTTGTACGTTTTGAAGGAAACCTTCCAATGACGCGACGGCAAGAAGGGTCTTGGTGAGACTTTCCCCGAGCTTGCCAAGATGACTAGAGGTGTATCGAAGACGTCGATTTAATTCCCTAGAGATCTTCTTAGAAATCGCTTGCCTTACCGGTACCTGGGGCTTGACCTTATCAGACCTGAAGGAAACTTTCCCAAGGGGCAACTCCATGGGCCGGAGAATTTGAAGTCCAGTTACTTCAAAGAGTGCCACCCTATTCTTGCCAGAGGGGCGCTTCCGGCCAGCGAAGTACTTCTTGAGGCTAGAGTAGGAGATGCCGGTGCGTTTGGCGAGCTCCTTCCTCGTCGAAAAATCGGATTGTTGCTCCCACCATCGTCTTAGATCACGCCCTAAATCTAAAGCCTGAAACATGGGTCCCCCCACTAAGGCTCATTGTTAAGTGCGAAGTTACTTGCCAAAGACATCTCGCACCCTCATTTCTCTGCCGACACTCATACTAATTTTTCTATTTCCGCTCATCTCGTCCTGCCTTCCGGTAAAAGATCATGGAGTTGTTCTCTTCGGCTATCCGGACGTGCATACCCAGAACCTTTGCCGCATTTTTGAGGATTTTCCTACATTTCTTCCGGTCCTCGTCGTGCGAAAATTCATAAACCCCCGCGTGCTGATCGTCCAACTTGGTCAAATACGTCCTGAATTGTTCGAAAAGCGCCAAGTCTTCTTGAGTTAATTTCTTCCTCATTTTTAGCTCTTTGATCAGTACAATTCGGATATTTCCCATCGAATTTACCTCCTTTTTTGACTATTTTATTGCCAGAATATAGCCAAGACAAGCATAATGTCAAGGGTAATAATCGTCGATAAATTACGATTTTTAAGTCAAAATAGATCGAAAAGAGAGGAACTTAGTCAGGAAATACGGAAACTGCGGAGGCTGGCCGTGGCAGAGAGGGCCAGGAAAGAAAAAGCCCCGATGGAGCCTGCGGTCGGTTCAAAAGCAGCCGGGCCGCCCCGCCGGTGAAAGCGGGACCATCGGAGCCGGTGGTGCCTGGGCCTTCCAGGCGGCCACCCTGGTCTTACGGGTGCGCTGGCCTAGGAGGCCACCACCTCACAGATCACCATCATTATCTCCACGACTGGACCACCTCCTCTCTCGGCGCACCCACCATCGCGGGCCCAGAACCCGCCAGCCCGAAGCCGACCGCCGAAATCGACCCCGAACCTGGTCCGCCCTTGGCCTGCCCCATTACAGGCGAGGACGCGAGGGGGCCTGTGTCGACCCCGACCACACGCAATCATAGCGACTCCCGTCTCGGCTGTCTAGCATTTCTTGCCCGATTCGCCGGCGGCGCCCCCGGTAACCATCGTGCAGAAAGCTGACCCCCCTCGTTTTGGTCCTATTCAACCTCAATGCTGCTGCCTTGGAACAATAACTCCAATGCGCGAGAAGGATGGGAAGTGGCGAGTCGCGGGATACTACATAAGGTAGGGGGCGACCGACGGGGCGTTAGTCGGAGAGCTCGCGGTCGAGGATCTCGTGCAGGAAGCGATCGATCGAGATGGGGTAGAACTTGACGTCCGGTGAGAGGATCAGGCCGGTGTCCCAGATCTCGCGCCGCGCCAGTTCGTCGAGGATCTGCTCGATGCGCGCTTCCGGGTCCCCCTCGGCAGGACGGATGGTGAGTTCCTCGTTCTCGATGACCGCGTGCCGGCGAGCCGCATAGCGGAAGGCGAACACACGCCCCACCAGTGCCCGGTCCATGAGCTCGGAGTCGCCGAACACCTCCCCGTAGGTCTGCCCCTCGCCTCCCGGCCGGATCACCAGCCGGGGCGAGACTCGAATCGTGCCCCGGACCTCGACGGCGCCACGTTCCATCTCTACGTCTGGCCCCACCAGGATGTAAGGCAGCACGTGGTACCCGACCACGATGCCGGTGATGGGCCTTCGCAAGACTCGCGTCCGCTCAAAGATCCCACGGAGGAACATTGGATCATAGGGACGGTCAAACATGTGATTCCGTCATCCGCAACTAGACGTCCAGGATCCCAAGCAGGATGGCCCTGGGCGAGAAGAAGGAGAAGTCAGTGGGCATTATGCACAGCTTTCCGAAACGCGTCAAGGGTATCGCCACGAGAGATTGCGGAATGGCTGCGGGTGCATTATGCTATCGTAAGTCGGAGGTTACCCGGATCCGCAGCGAGAGGGACGCGTACGCTGGAGATGCCTTGCCGGCGATGTCTAGAGAAAGGCGTGTGGGTTTCCGAGACTTAGTCGCCCTCGTGTTCTTGCTCGTCTTCGTGTTTGTTTTTGGGATGACCGTTATGTTGGTCTTCGGCTTCACGATCGCGCCACTGCTGCTAGGTCCACCCGGTCGGCCGGTTTCCCACGGCATCGAGGTTTCATTGTTCCTTATGACGGTGGTGACTAGCTTCCCCGTGGGAGGACTCATTGGCGGCCTGGTTTGGGTTGCCCTCATGGGACTTCTGCTACCGCGTGACACAGTCCTCAGGTTGCTTTACATCGGTCCCCAGCTACCCGTGTTGACGGAATTGTTCGTCGACGTTCTCGATGCGGTGAGCGGACATAGAAGGAGGTCCGGTACTTGATCGGAAGTAGGAGCCGCACCCGCGCTTCGAGCCGATCATTCAAGGGCCGCCCGGCCCCGAGGGAGATTCGGGTGTCCGCGAAGGCGAGCCGCCCGACTTAGGCCCGAGAATTGCACTGCCTCTGATCTGCGGGGAGGTGCCCAGGTCCGGTTAGACCTTCAGGCGTATGAAGCCAGTCCCTGGAGCAGACGGAGGTCATCGCGATGAGTGAAGAGATAGTTCGGGCGGACAAGTCGTATCGCAGGAAGTTTTTCACTTGGCACGCTATCTTTATCCTGTTCGGTGCCGCGGTCATCGTATGGGGTCTCCCGTGGTTAGAGGAGTATCTGAGGCAGGCAAATCCAAAGACCGCAGCGGGGATTCTCAAGGGGTGGTTCATTTTTGCCTTTCTCAGCATTATTCCAATCGCCCTCTATATGCTGTCGCTCGGGCGGAAGGTGATCAAACATGAGCGGATTCCGCTGCCAGGTGCAAAGGTCATCATCGACACCAGGCCGATCGTGGGGAAAAAGGCGATGGTGCGAGGTCGAGGGCTGGTGGTTGTCTCGCTGCTTCTCATTGCTCTCGGTCTGTCCGGCGCCCTGTTCACTCCCTACATGCTGGACAAGATAACCAGCGAAGAGGCTAAGATCAAGCGCCCTGCCCATCCGCTGCAGGAGACCGCTCTCCCGCGTAGCCCCTGAACCTAGCGTTCAGCCGGGGGCCAATGCTAATATGCGAAATGCTCCCTGGGCAAACGGGGCTGTCATGAAACTCAAGACGAGCCACAACGCTGCGAGAGAAAGAATCAATGAAAGGATCGTCTCGGGGAACACCCTCCTCGACAAGGTCACCGGTCAGTATTATGCCGCAAAGACCGCCGGGGCTTTTTCTGAAGAGCAGCACATACCACAATGGAAGGAGCAGTATGTTGATTGGCTCCACAAGTGTCTGGGCTCTCTGCAGGACATATTCCCAACCCCCCAGGAAGCGATAACACTGAAAAACGCACAGGGGTCGGGATCTCTAAAGATGAATGGCAAATGGGCCAGTCTGACGGCTGACATCAAAGCAAAGCTGTCCACCTTGGAAAGCATCATCAAATCGGTCGATTCCTACTCGATAGAAATGACGGACGAACTGTTCATTGAGGACATTGATTCCTTCGCCAAGGCCCGGGACATCAACCCGCGACAGGTGAAGCGGCTTTTGCCACTGAATCTGTCAGTAGATCAAGTCCGGACCTTCCTCGGGGAAATTCTCGGGGAACCGCTGCGGAGGCCCGACGAGGGGGACGCCGCAACGGACATCTTTACGTCCACGGTGACAACCGGCTGCGATCGCGCACGAACCGCCCTCCTACTCAAGGGGGCCACCACGAGGGGGAAGCTGACGCTCAAGAAATGCGGGAAGCACGGAGAGCAGATCGCACGGCTCGTTGCCGTTCCCGCGGAACTCTACATGCTCCAGCACCTCGATCAGATTGAGAGCGGGGTTATCCGGGAATTGAAAACCAAGATCCAATCGCTGAATGGTGAAGGGAAGCAGTGCCGGATCTGCCTCGTGGACGGCATGGACACCGCCCGAATTCTCGTGGCGTACGGCAAGATCTCGCTGTAACGAGGAAAATCCCAAAATCCGCCTTGCAATTCTTGCTGCGGACGGCCCCCGGGTAGGACCGTGAACGACCGACATACGAGTACGCCGCATATGTCATGAGCCGACCGGCAGAACCGCACGTCCTCAAGAGCTGCGAGTTTCCCCGACTGAACAACCTCCACGGGATTCTTTTGCTCATTCTCCTCCTGCCGTATGGAGAGGCGGCAGCCGCCCACAAGTTTGCCCACTGCCGGCCCCTCCCTGCGGATGCGGCCTTCCCGTCAGATTTTCCGGCCCTGCAGGATCAGGAATGGGGCTACCGCCTCGGCGGATGGGGCGGCCTTGCCAAGGGGCGCCCCTCGCGCCGGCATCCTGTCATCTTCATCCACGGCAATACCCGTGATGCCGGTGACTGGGATGAACCGGGGCGCAGTGTGAAGAAACGCTTCCTGGATGCCGGTTATTCCCCGCAAGAGCTCTGGGCCGTCTCGTACAACGGGAAGAGCACCAAGGGACTCTCACCGGCCCTACTCTGCCAGACTGACAACCGGACCAACATCCCGGACCTGGCCGCGTTCGTGAAGGCGGTTCTGGCCTATACGGGGGCCGCAAAGGTGGACCTCATCGCCCATTCCCTGGGGGTGACGATTGCCCGGGGCATGCTGGCACAACACCCGGAGCTGGCCCGGATCGTCGAGCATTTTGTGGCCATCGCCGGCCCGAACCACGGGACGACGGTCTGCCGCCGGCTGTGGCTGGTTTGGATCATCGGGTGGAGGGATCATATGGGATGCGACGAATTGGTACCGAGGTCGGCCTGGTTACAAAGCCTGAATGGCCCGAACGCTGAGAAAGAGGCGCCTGGCCCGACGCGGGTTCTGACCGTTTACGATGGGACAGGGGCCGACATCCTCTACCTCCCCTGGCTGTTTGGGTGGCCGGTGCGGGATCAGGACAGTCCAGCACTCAAAGGGGCAACCAACGTCAAGATGCCGGGCCTCACGCACGACGAGCTGAGGACAAGTGATGATGCCGTGTCCGCCTACCTCCGCTTTGTCAATTAGCTCCTCACCCTCCTGGCATACCACTTGCAGACCCCCACAGCGAGCCAGGGGGACCCTATGCGGAACCGGCCAATCTTGCTGATTGACGACGATCCTCAGTCATGCGAACTGGTCACTGCTATTCTCAGCGTCGCCGATTTCGAGGTCCTTTCGGCTCCCGATGGCCTCTCAGGAATCGAACTGGCGCGCACGGCCCAACCCATCGCAATCATCTTGGATATGATGATGCCCGGTATGGACGGTGTCAGCACATTGCAGCGCCTGAGACGGGACCCCGTTCTTAAAGATATTCCTGTGGTCGGCATCACAGCCTCAACGGACCTCACGTATACCCAGAAGGCCTTTCGCGCTGGCGCCCAGTTCTTCTTGCCAAAGCCTTTTCGTGCGGCGAGCCTGCTCCGTGTGGTGGAGCTGGCAGCAGACTTGACTCTACGCGATACCCCGATGCAACGTCGTCGTCGCCACCCCCGTCACCTGGCAGAGGTTCCCGTGTCCTGTTTTATCCGCGGGCATCTGAGCACGGCCTCAGAACTCAAGGGGAAAACGGGTAACGTCAGCGTTGGCGGACTTCTGCTCTTGTTACCCGAAACGCTGGCGCCTGGGACCCCCCTTCAGCTCGGGCTGGGACTCCCCGACGGCCCAATCACCGCCAGAGGCAGAGTGATGTGGCGGGATCCCAAACCAATCGGCGAGGGGAGATTTCAGCACGGGGTTCGACTTTCAGGCTTCAAAGATGATGGCGGCCTCGTACAATATAGGGGCTACCTCGACCAGTTAATGTAGGGCCTTCAGACTCTCGCCACTCTGTCTCTACGTACCTTCGCTTCCTGCAGCAGTGAAGGGCATCGGCATGAGCAAAAAACCGGCCCATTGATCGAGTATCACTGATGACAAGACTTTCAGTAATGCCTTTTCCAGCAGGCTCAAGAACTCGGATTGGGCAACTGCGGGCACCCCCGATATGACGATGAAACCATCCGGCTGAGCGCGTGCCCTCAGTGCGGGGAGGACGACGGTCAGCGTATTCGCCTCAAGATTCGCGACGACGATATCGAAAAGCCTCCTGTCGGACAGTGCTTCGACTCGACCATTGATGAGGCGGACTTTCTGATCCAGCCCATTCTTCATAATATTCTGTCTGCATACCCTGCATGCCTCAAAGTCCGGATCAATCGCAACAACCTCCTTGGCCGCTCGTGTGGCTGCATAGATGGCCAAGATCCCCGTCCCGGTGCCGATGTCCAATACCGACTGCTCTTCGCGGAGAATGTCTTCCAGTATGGTAAGGCACATGCGCGTCGTCGGGTGCGTCCCGGTTCCAAACTTGCCACCGGGATCGATGACCAGATATGGTCTGCCATATGCAGAGGACGGATCCTCGTGTGGAAAAAGGAGGACGAGCCTCTCGCCTATCCAGACGGGCATGCCTGTTCTTCCCCTGGGGTTTTGGAAGGAAGAATAGCTAGAGGATGTTGAAGGCGAGCTTGCGGGCCTTACTTCGTCTTCAGCAGCTTTTTGGCCTCGGCGACGATATTGTCGATTGACAGGCCGAACTTCTTGTACAAAGCCACCGGGTCTCCCGATTCCCCGAAATCGCGCACCGCGATCCGCCGGACCACTCCCTCGCCCCGTTCGGCCACCACCTCGCAGACGGCGCTTCCGAGTCCACCGCGAAGGCCGTGATCCTCGACCGTCAGGATCCGTCCCGAGCGCTGGATGCTGTCGAGAACCAGCTCTTCGTCGATGGGCTTGAGGGTGTGGATGTTGACCGCCCGCACATCGAGACCCTGGCTTCTCAACTCGCGCGCGGCCTCCCGGGCGTTATAGACGGTGCCGCCGGTGGCCATGATCGTCAGGTCCCGCCCCTCGCCCCGAGCGGCATCCACGATCACCCCTTTTCCGAACTCAAAGCGGTAGTCGGGTGGATTGACGTCCTCCACCTTCTGGCGCGTGAGCCGCAGAAAGACCGGGCCCTGGTGCTGTACGATGTACTCCACGGCCCTTTCGGTCTCGATCGCGTCACCGGGTTGGATCACGCTCATATTCGGAAGCGAGCGCATGAGGGCGATGTCCTCGAGGGCCATCTGGCTGTACCCGTCCTCGCCGATGCCTATCCCGGCATGGGTCCCCACGATCTTCACGTTGGCGTGGTTGTAGGCCAACGAGACGCGGATCGTCTCGAA
>Ga0209109_10001160_pt1 | contig 14498 bp, 9 predicted proteins | sample Rifsed10ft2_FD_184004 | JGI IMG/M metagenome (GOLD analysis project Ga0209109, IMG submission 184004) | Soil microbial communities from Rifle, Colorado, USA - sediment 10ft 2 (version 2) | ecosystem: Environmental > Terrestrial > Deep subsurface > Rock core/Sediment | place: Rifle, Colorado... | reverse complement strand
CGTCCGCTACGACCTGGCGATCCTCTGGCAGACGGTGAAGCTCATCGTGCGCGGCGAGGGCCTCCGCTTCTGACCGTCAGGCCTGGATCCACGTGAGTGCCGCCACGCCGACCGCGATCGCTGCGACCCCTGCTCGCTGAGCGCGGGTCAAGCGCTCGCCGAACAGGAAGAACGCGGCGATCGCCGCGACGACGCCGAACTGCGACGCCAGCACGGCGCTGATCGCGATGCCGTCACGGGCACCGAGGGCGAAGAAGGCGAACCCCACGACCTCGGCGATCCCGGCGAGCACGACGAAAGGGAGCGCATCGCGCGTGACGGCAAGTCGTCTCGTGGCGAGCAGCGGGAGCGCGACGGCCAGGACGCCGATCACGCGCGCGGGAATGAGAGCCCAGACGAGTGGAAGCTCGTCGCTCACTCTTCCCGTCGCATAGAGGCTCGTGCCGAAAGCGAGCGCAGCGGCCATCGCCAGCAGCGCTGCGCGAGTCTGCTTCCGCGCGACCGCTCCCTCGTCGAGCTCGTCCCGGCCGATGCTCGCCAGCGCGATGCCGGCGACGATCACGGCGAGGGTTGCACCTGCACCAGGCTCCACGGCCTCCCCGGCCACGACTGCAAGCACCGCGGCGATCGCTCCCTCCGTGGACACGAGCGGGGCGACGACTCCCACCTTGCCGATCCGTAGCGCGCTGACGACGAGCAGCAGACCCGCGACGTTCGTGGACCCGGCGATGACGAGGAGCCCGAGCGCCTCGTCGTCGAGAGCGTCGGGAACCCCGACCGCGGCGACGAGGGGAGCCGTCACGGCGAGCCCCACGACCATGACGAGGGCGAGCACCGAGGCCGGAGCGAGCGTCCGGGTCGCGCGCGAGTAGCACATCGTCGTCAAGGCCCAGGCGCCCGCGGCGCCCAGCCCACCCAGCACGGCGATCACGGTGCAACCCTCGCACGTCAGGCTCCGGCGGGGCGCACGACGTAGAGGTGCACGGCCAGCGGGCCGAAGCCGTCCGAGAACGTGTCTCCGTCGGCGCTCACCGTGCGCTCCTCGTCCAGCACGTAGAGCCGTCGTCCGTCGAGTTGCGACAACCTGATCGTGGCGGCAACTCGTTCGTGGCTTGCGTTCACGGCGATCACGTAGAGCGCGCCGAGGTGGCTGCGAGCGGTGACGCGGACGGACGGCGCGGACGACGTCACCACCGCATCCGCCTTGAACGAGTAGAGCGCAGGACCGAGGCTCGACACATCGCGTGCGATTCCTGCGATCGCCTCGCCCACCGCCGGGCTCCAGCTCGCCGGGAAGAATCCGAGCCCGCGAGCGCCTCCGGCGATCGCAAGCCACGCCTCGGCCCGAACGGTCTCCGGTGTGACCGCAGTCGCTCCCCCGGGGCAGCGCCACTCGGACGCTTCGATCCACTGGAACGTCGGCTTGCCTCGTGCGAGTGCCACGAGCTCCTTCTGCGCCAGGTAGACGTCGGCGAGCCGATCGGGGCGGCACCACTCCTGGAGTGGGTACAGATCGAAGCCGACGACGTCAGTGGCGGCGACGAGCCCTGGATACATCGCCCGCCCCCACGCGAGTGGGTCCGCTCCCGAGTAGAAGTGGCTCGTCAGCGTCAGAAAGCTGACGCCCTGCTCCGTTCCCGCGGGAGGATCGGGAAGCATCTGCGCCGTCAGGCCGAGCCCGTCTGCCTCGTCCGGATGGAAGTAGCCGATCAGGCCCGGCCCCGTTGCACCCGGCCGTCCCGCGACGCCGGCCGAGAGCGCCCGGCTGGAGAGCGCGTCGAGCTGGTCTCGAAGACCTCCGCACGGGTTCTCCGCAAAGAGATTGATGCCGGCAGCGAGGCTCCGCTCGTAGTCATCCGGACATTGATTCCAGACCATGAGCGGGAAGAACCGCTGCCCGTCGAGGAGGAGGACTCCGGCTCCCCCGGCGACCGACGCGTGAACCGGCCCTGTGAGAGCTGCGGTCGTGACGTCGAGCGTCGTACTCGCCTCTTGACCTACCGGACCGATCGCGGTCAACCAGACCCGGTACGACGTTCTGGGTAGCAGGCTCGAGAGCTGCACGCGGTGTGTGGTCCGAACGGATTCGCCGACGTGCCAGAGAGTCGGGCTGCTCCCACGCCCGTAGGCAAGTCGGCTCCCCACAGGCACGGAGGTTCGCCACGACACCGTCGCGGCAAACGGCGAGGGTTGACTGACGCGCACGTCGGTGATCTCCAGCCGGGTCGGAGCCTCGGGGGCGGGGAGCGTCGCCGGCTTGTCGAGGTCAGCGCAGTCGATCGCCTCGTCGTTGACTTCGTGGACCGCCTCTCTGAACGCCGGGTAGGACGGCTTCGGCGTCCAGTCGGTCCAGAAGACACCAGACTGCCAGCCGCGCAAGTCGGGCTCGTCGACGAGCAGGAAGTTGAAGTAGGCGCCGACGTTGGGCTGGCAGTAGGCGAGCCGAATGGCGTCGGCGAGCTGTGTGGCCTGATCCGGAGCGTTTCCGGATCTGGTCCCAGCCCGCGCCGACCAGGCGGGCAGCGCGAAGCGATCTGTCTCCGTCCCCGTGTAGGAGGGACTCTTTTCGGGCTCGACGGCCGTCTGAAAGCCCTGCTCCAGGTACCAGATCGTGACGTCGTCCTCGCCGGGCACAGGTTGCGCCGTCCCCTCGAATGCGTCCTCGAGCGCGTCGGTCAGCCTCGCGTGATCGCCCTGGCCGATCGCCTTGAGCGATCGGTGCTCCGTCCGCGGACGCTCGGACGAGAAGTTGGGGTACGGGTTGTGTCCGACCGTGTCGAAGAGAGGCTCGGCGCGACCGCTCGCCCGGTACGCCGCGCCGACCAGCCGGTACCAGATGCCGGGTGAATGGGAGGCGTTGGCAGCGCCGGGGGCATCGTTGCCTCGAGGCGCGCTCGCCGCGATGACGTTCACATCCGGGTGGGCTGTATGGAGCACGGTCCAGCATTCGGCCAGCAGGGCTTCGTAGGCGGCCGGTGCCACGCTCCTGTCGTCGGTTCCGAACTGCGGCTGCCAGAAGGCCGGGTTGTTGGGCTCGTTCCAGATGACGACGTCTCGAACGGTCCCGAAGACGCGCAGCAGGTCGCTCACGTAGCTGCAGTAGGCGCTGCGCGCCGTGTCGTCGAGAGGCGCTTCGTCCGCGCGGCCGTACACCGCGAGGACGATGCGCAGCGACCTCGCGGGCGTGATGGCATCCTCGAGCAGGCGGCGCTCCGTGCTCGGCACGCTGGACTCGCCGGCGTGCCACGGCACGGTCACGCGAATGGCACGCAGACCGACGGTGGACGCCACCGCGACCGCTGAACGAGCCCGTCCCCACTTCAGCCAGTCGTCGTCCACTCCCACGAAGAAGCTCCGTGCCGGCCGCGAGGAGCCATGCCCGGCTGGCGCTGCGAGGCCGAGCATGGCGATCAGCACGATCGCGGCCGACAACGCCGCGATCCGGCGCTTTCGCTCGCAGCCCGACCGGGAGGTGGGCGCGCCCCCTCTCACAGACGTATCGAAGCGCGACGAGCCGCGGCCGTCCGGCACATGACGGGGCTGTCAGCAACGTGTCACGTGCCATTCACTTGCGATTTCCAGGCGTTTCGACATGACAGCCGTGTCATGCGGGCTTGACTCGTATGTCACAAGCGAGCGAAGATGTGTGTCTCTGGGGAGTTGATTCGGGAGGGGACGATGACTGCGGCTCGAAGGCGTCGGGAATTTCGCCTGTCAGGCTCAGGCACGGTCGGAGGCGGCGACGTCGTGCCGCGCCTTGCGAGGCGTGATGCTCGTTGAGCCGGATCCTGATCGTGGAGGACGAAGCGAGGATCGAGAGCTTCCTCCGTCGTGCGCTGACGAGCTGCGGGTTCGACGTGGCGTCGGCCCGAGACGGACACGCAGCGCTCGAAGCGTGCCGGCGCGAAGCGTACGACCTCGTCCTCCTCGACCTCCTGCTTCCGGGGCCTGACGGCTTCACGTTTCTGGAGGGGATCTATGACGTGCGGCCGGAGCAGGAGGTGCTCGTGCTCTCGGCGCTCTCGGACGTCGAGTCGAAGGTGAGGTGCTTCGAACTCGGCGCCGCCGACTACGTGACGAAGCCGTTCGTCCTGGCCGAGCTCATCGCGCGCATCCGAACGCGTGTCCGGCGTGCGAAGACGGTCGCGGCGACGAGGTTCCTCGACAGCGGCGCACTCCGGCTCGATCTGACCCGGCGGATCGCGGTTACAAACGGACGGCGGATCCCGCTCTCCACACGGGAGTTCCTCCTCCTCGAGTACCTGATGCGAAAGGACGGGGACGTGTGTACGAGGGAAGAGCTCCTCGCCTCCGTCTGGGGCTTCACGTTCGATCCGGGAACGAACGTCGTCGACGTGTACGTGCGCCGTCTGCGCAGCAAGATCGGGGACGAGACGATCGAGACCGTGCGCAACGTCGGGTACTGCTATGCGGCTGCTGCGTAAGTACTGGCCCGAGCTCGCCTGGACGCTTTTCGCGTGCGCGAATCTCGCCGCGATCTTCGTGCTCGAGACGGGGGAGACGATCCCGTTCCACTTCGTGTGGGTCAGCCTGGCGCTCCTCTACTGCGTCAGGCCATGGTCGCTGCCTGTCACCGCGGCTGTGCTCGGGGTCGTCATGCTTGCCACCGGCGTCGCTCTCGGCTCGGTGGTCTTTCGCGAGGGCGCGGACTACGACGAGCTCGCGGAAGTCCCGCTGATGGCGGCGATGTACCTCGTCATCGTCTGGCATGCACGTCGGTGGCAGCAGGCGACGGAGGCGCGCCGCCGCTCGGTCGAGCGGGAGAGGGACTTCGTCCGTGATGCGTCGCACACGCTGCGCACGCCCATCACCATCGCGCTCGGGCACGCGGAGCTTGCCCGTGCATCCGCGAACGGGCAGGCGGAGGACCTGGACATCGTGATCGAGGAGCTCCGTCGGATATCGACGGTCTCGGACCGCCTGCTCCTCCTCGCGAGTGCCAACGCGCCGCACTTCCTCGAGCGCGAGCTCGTCGACGTCGGCGAGCTCGTGCGAACCTGCGCGAAGCGCTGGACCGGGACGACCCCTCGAGACTGGAACGTCGGCGTTGCGGCCGAGGGGACGATCCTGGGGGACGAGGAGCGTCTCGCCCTCGCGCTCGACTGCCTCGTCGAGAATGCCGTGAAGGCGACGAGCGACGGAGATCTGATCTCGCTCGTCTGCTGGTCCGGCGACGGCCAGCGTCTCCGCCTGGAGGTCTCGGACGGGGGCGTTGGCATCTCCACCGAGGACCAGAGCCGTGTCTTCGAGCGCTTCTCACGCTCGAACGGCTCCAGCGGGCGGGCGAACGGGGGCACGGGCCTCGGCCTTGCCATCGTCAAGGCGATCGCCGAGGCCCACGGCGGCACGGTCGACGTCGTGAGCGAGCCCGGGAAGGGCGCGAGCTTCAGGATCGTGCTGAACGGGTTCCGCCCGCGCTCGGCGGTGGCTGCGCCGGGTGCGGGACTCCAGAGCGCCACTCTCGCCTAGACGACACTCCTCGTGGAATGTCCGCCTCGCGTGGCTTCAGCGCACGCGGACGCCGGTAAGCCGCGCGTGCCCGAGGCGGACGGCGACCCGATCTCCGCGCTGGACGAGCTCTTTCGAGTTGAGGAAGAGCATCCAGTAGTTCCGGTCGTCGTTGAAGCTGTCCGGAGGGTGCGCGTGCCCCATCCACTGCGTCGTGAGCGCTTTCCCGGTCTTCGAATCGATGATCGCAGGCACCGATTGATGACTCTCGTGAGAGGCGGCCGTCTTCTCGTCCACGACGCGATAGCGAAGGTCGACGATGCCACCCGCCCCCGAGATTGCGACCCAAAGGATTTCGAGGCCCGTAATCTCGGTGAACCGCGCCCGTGACGCGGTTGCCTCGGCAGGTATCCGCGCGGCGCTCGTGGGAGCGGGGGTCGCTCGCAGGGTGCTCGTCGCCGCCGGGAGACGGGGACCCGACGAGCTCAGGGTCGAGACGATCCAGTATCCGAGAGCTGCGTTGAAGAGGAGGACGAGCGGCAGAAACGTCCACCAGGGGATAACGGGTGGTCGCGCACGCCGCTCGCCCACGGGCGAGGCGATCACGAGACCGTCAAGAACGTCAGCATCCCGCCGGGGTACGCACCGTCGTTCGTCACGTCGAGCTGGCGGTTGTAGAGCGGAAGCGTCGACCCGCCCGCAACGCCGGCGAGCGTCACGATCGTGTCGAGCGTCGAACCCGCCGGAACCGTCTCGGCGACAGCGTCGTACGCGTTGGCCACAGAGGGGTAAGCGTCCTTCGCGATGACCCGCTGGTGCTGGCCGAGGAGCGTCATCGTGTGGTGCGAGAGTCCGGCGTTCGCGTAGCGGAGCAACACGAGATCCCCGGACGCCGCCGCGATCGGGTTGGTGTCCGGGTAGGCCTCGCCGTTGATCAAGAAGTAGGTCGGGTGGTAGCCGTCGGTGTAGACGTCGGGATCGCCCACGAAGTCGAAGTCGTTCGGGTCCGGGTAGCTGTTCAGGTTCGGGTCGATCTCGCTCAGCACGAGGACCTGCTCGACGTCGTACTCCGCCGCGGGGTCGTCGTACGCGCGCCCGGCCGTCAGCGGACGCACGACCAGTGCGCCGTACAGGCCCATCGCGACCTGGACGGAGGTGTTCGTTCCGGACTCGTAGAGGAACGTGCCGGGATCGCTCGCCGTGAACGTGTACGAGCCACTGCCCGCCGCCGGGACCACGACCGCATTCGGAGCGAGGTCCTGTCCGGGGAAGACGATCGAGACGTCCTCGTCGAGGTTGTTCTGGAGGTTCACGGTGACCACGTCACCGGCGTCGACGCTCAGCATCGGCCCGGGCAGGGTGGCGGGGCCGCAGCCGGTTCCCGGATCGAGTGAGAAGCCCCAGATCGGGACGTCCGCCAGGCCCGGCAGGTCGATCGTCCCTTCGTCGGCGCAAAGGTCGATCGTTTCCGCGTCGGCGACGCCGCTCACGGCCGGGGTGGCTTGGATCGCCGGGCCGGTTGCTCCGGCGCCGGACTGGACGAGCGCGGGAATGCTCGCCGCGAGGAGCGCGAGCGCGAGCAGGATCGAGGCCCGCCGGATCGTCTTCCTGGGTGATGCGCGCATGGCCTGTCAGCTCCTTGGCGGGGCGCCGGGTCTGAAATGACGGATCACGGGCCTGGACATGACGGTGGAGTGCCCTGGCCAAGAGGTGGATCGACGCGAAGCAGCGTTGCGAGCCCGCCGAAGCCCTCGTCGAAGTTCTGGAACTCGTTGAGCGCGTGGCTGTGCCACGGGTAGTAGTACTCGCCGCAGCGGTTGAACGAGACGACGCCCGCCGGCAGCTTCACCTTCTTCCCCAGGTACGGGCTGCCGCTGTACCACGTGACCTTGTCCTTGAAGACGAGGTTTCGCATCTGCGGGAGCGTCACCGGGATCGGGTGGGTCGTGGACCAGTTCTCGACGTTCGTCCACCTGAAGAGCAGGTCGAACGTCTGCCCGGACCCGCTCGTCTGCGTGAACTGCTCGTACGAGAGGCTCGCTCCCGCTCCGAGGAGCCGGCCGTCCTGGGCGATGACGCGCACGTGGTTGCCGTGCGGATGGAACGGGTGGTTCGACATCCCGGCATTCGCCATCCGGATCAGCGCTGGCAGCGTGCTTCCCGTAGAAGGCCTGACTCGCACGAGGGCGCCGTACGGCTGGCTCGGGAGGTACGCGACGCCGTCCGCGGCAATGGTGTCCGGGAACGAGCGGCCGTTGATCGTCCAGTAGCGGTCGTGCTTCGTCGTGATGTCGTACGGCTCGTTGCGCTCGACGGCGCGGTGGAGGTCCGGATCCATGTCGTGCATGAGCAGGAGGTACTCCCGGGCAGGATCGAACTGGGTCGCGGCGTCGTTGTAGGCGTAGCTCGCACCCATGGTGGGCCGGACGACAAGCGCGCCGTAGAGGCCCATCTGCACCTGCTTGTGCGGGCTCGTGCCGCTCTCGTAGAGATACGTGCCGGGCTCGCTCGCGAGGAAGGTGTAGCTCACGCTGCCGCCCGAGGCCGCGGCCTCCTGTGCGAGGAGACCGGCGGAGCCGCCGCTAGAGCTCACCGCGGTCTGGCCCGGGAACACGATCGAGACGGGTTCCGACAGGTCGTTCTGCAGGTTGACGGTGACCGTCGAGCCCTGAGTGACGCAGAGGATCGGGCCGGGCATCTGGAAAGCACCCGGGTTCTTCGCGAATCCCCACATGAAGACGCTTCCGCCGTCGGGGGTCGAGATACGGCCCGTCGTCGCCCTGAGGTTGAACGTCGTTCCGTTCGTGCAGGGCAGGGCCCCGGCGACCGCCGGCAGGGGTGCGGCGCTTCTCGGTACCGCGACGGCCGCGACGGCGAAGACCGCCAGGGCGGCGAGGAGCAGGTTGAGCCGTGTTCTCCGAGTCGCGCCCACGATCGCCTCCGTCCCTCCGCGTCCGAAATGTCGGTGCGCGCTACGCATAGGTCTTGTTCAGGTCGTTGGGTCCCTGCAGTGGCAGCGCAGGAACGTTGCTCGGGTCGAAGACCCGCACCTCGGTGACCATTCCTCCGAGCCCGGGGGCCCCGCCGTTCGTCTGCCGGTCGTAGTTGCGGTTCTTGAAGAAGTAGGTGTTCCACGGCCCGTACGTCGAGGCTCCGGACGCGGAGCTCGCGTCGAACGCCGGCGCCGTGAAGAGGACTTCCCGGCTTTCGCCGGGGCCGATGTAGAGCGTATTCGTCGAATAGGAGAGGGCACCGAGGGGTGTGGCGTCCTCGCCGACGACTTCCATCTCGATCCCCTGGAGGACCATCGAGTGCTGCTCGTAGCCCAGGTTCGAGACGCGCAGGAGCGCGCGGTCGCCGCCTCGGACCTGGATCAGCGAGGAGATCGGCTGGTTGTCCAGGTCGGGGTCGGCACCGGGCTCGCCCTTGTTCGGCTCGACCGTGTGCGGGTAGGAGCGCCCGTTGATGATCCAGTACTGGGGCCGGTACTCCGACCACACGAACTCCTGGATCGCGATCAGCCCGTCATGAGCCCTGACGTCGACCTCGTTCAGGAGCAGCGAGAACTCACGGTCGAACGCGGTCGTCGCGTCGTTGAAGACGAACTTCGGCCCCATCGCCGGCCGCACGAAGACGATCCCGGTCATGCCCATCTGGACGTGCTCGGAGTCCTCGAAGTGGCAGTGGTAGATGTAGGTGCCCGGGTGGTGGGACACGTAGAAGTACGGGAACGTCCGGTTCACGCCCACCGCGATCGAGAGCTCGGGGGTGCCGTCGAAGATCGGGATGGCGTCCCGGAAGCCGTGCCAGTGGATCGTGTGCGAGTCGTCGAGGTCGGGCCGGCCGGTGAAGCCGACGTTCGTGAGGTTGAGCTGGAAGCCCGTGTTCTCGGGGACCGCGAGGATCGGCGAGGGAACCTGCGCCTTGCCCTTGGCGGCGTTCACGACGGCGCTCAGGCTGTCCGAGAACCCGACCTCCTTGAACCCGAAGACGTAGAGGTCGTACGGATCCGGGCGGCCCGGCAGCGTGATGAAGCCGTCGGTCGACGCCACCCGCCGCTTGAGGCTCGGGGTGATGTGCGCAGCCAGGCTCCCGGCGTCCGAGCTGCCACCCTGCGCCACCGCGGCGAGCGCTCCGCCGCCGACGAGGCCGACGACGCCGAGCCCCCCGATCTTGAGGAAGTCCCGCCGTGTCGATTGGCGGAGCAGGACCTGGTCGCTCATCGTCTCCTCCTCCGGCGGACGGCCCGTCGTGTTCTCGAAAGCGTCCATCAGCAGCCTGCGGAACCCGGGATCTCGTCAGCGCCGATCTCTGGCCTCACGGCAGGAGGCGCGGTGCCCGATGCCCGGACCTGGCCGTCGATGTCGGGAGACCAGCGGCTGAAGCCGTTCAGGCTCCCGGTGCCTGCGCAGAGCGCCGGCGAGCCCGCCGTGATGTGGTAGTCGCCGGGAAGCCCGTCCGCGCCTGGTGGCTGCGGGTCTTCGCGGATGATCGTCGTCTGGAACTCGCCCGTGACGCGGGCCGGCCCCACGAAGATCTTCGTGCTGTAGACGAGGCCGAAGAGCGGATCCTCGCCGACGATGTTGCTCGGATCGTTGGTCGTGTTCGCGCCGTCGGTGAGGATCGAGTACATCGGATCCAGCGTCCCAGGCGTCCCGTAGACCTCGACGTCGATCATGCCCGCCGAGGCCAGCCCATCGGGATTGGTGAGGTCCAGGGTGAACGCCTCGTTGTCCCAGAAGATGTTGTTGAAGAACGCGACCGGCACGGAGAAGCCCGCGTCCTCGGTGTTCTTCTCGCTTACGAAGCCCGCGCCGTTGGGCAGGAAGTTGCGGTCCTCGGACGTGTCGGTCGACGAGTTCCGCGCGAACGTGTTGTTGATGATCGCGACGTTGTGCGCGTCGTCGATCGTCATCCCTCCGCCGATGTCGGTCGCGACGTTGTTCGCGATGACGTTCGACCCCACGTTGATTCTGGAGACCACCGTGCCTGCCGTCCCCAGCGTGTCGAGGAGCATGATCCCGCCCCCGTCGTCGTTCGAGAGGTTCAGGGAGATGTAGTTCTGCTCGACGTCGACGCGTCCGGACCCGCGCGCCTCCTGCTCGAGCCCGGGCGGATACTCGCCGGCGATCATGATCCCGCCGCCCGAGTCGAAGGCTTCGTTCCCAGCGATGCGGTTGGCGAGGATGCGGCCGCGAGCGCCACCCGGGTTGAGCCCGCCGGAGCGGCCGAAGTGCGAGATGCCTCCGCCGTACTCGTTCGAGTAGTTGCCGCAGATGTCGTTTCGCTCGACGACGTAGCGCTCGGCGCCGTTGTAGATCGCGACGCCGCCCGCCTTGATGCGGCCGCCGTTGCCGAGGATCCGGTTGTAGGAGATCCGGACGTCGTCGTTCTGGTTGTCCAGGCGGTTCGCGTTGAGGAGCTCGCCGGCCGGGATGTTGTAGAGGCTCGGGAGCCCGAGCGCGATCGCGCCGCCCCATTCGCCGCCGTTCGACTCGACGATGTTGTCGGTGATCTCGAGCCGCTGCGCGTAGGCGTTGACCTGGATGCCTCCGGCGCCGCCCCCCTGGCTGAGGATGATCCCGAAGCCGTCGATCGCCGCGTTCCGTGCGGTTCTGAACTGGTTGGTGGTCCTCGGGACGACGGTGATGCCCGCACCGCCGGGAACGTCTCCGAAGCCCGACGGCTTCGGCAGCGACGCGAGCTTCGCGTTCCAGGCGTCAGCGCGCTCGAAGAAGTTCCTGCCGTTGATCACCGAGCCGGGCACGGTGAAGCGAATGTCGTCGACGCCGGCGTTCTCGGGCGCCCCGACGGAGCCGCCGGGCCCGACGCCCTGCAGCTTGACCCGGCGGTGCAGGATGACGTTCTCGTTGTACGTCCCCTGGTGCACGACCACGAGCCCGTTGTCGCTCGAGGCGTCGATCGCGGCCTGGATGGTCGGCTGGTCTTCCGGGACGTGCACGATGGCCGGCGTGTACGTGCCGCCGAGGAGGTGGATCTTGACCCCGGCGGGCGTCGTCTGTCCGTTCGCGCCCCGGATGAGCAGCTGGTTGGGCCCCGCGGGTCGGAAGCCGCTCGGCACTCTGATCTCGATCTGCCGGTCGCTCCAGGACAGATACGCCGAGGCGGGCAGCGCGGAGCCGCTGATCGTCACTCGGCCGAGGCTTCCGCGCGCGTCGCCGAAGCCGACTCCCGTGAGCGTCAGCTCGCGCTGGGCATCGGTGCCGAGACGCTGGATGTACGGATTCGGGTCGACGCGCCAGAACTCGGGAAACGCGAATCCGACGAAGCCTGTGTCCGGATTGGGTTCTTCTAGGAGACCGAGGTTGCAGGTCACCGCCGAGATCGGGTCGACCGGCGTGTCCGCGTACGTCGTCTTGCCGGGCCAGACGTCGAACGCGAGCGCGGCCGTCAGGTAGTCGGGGTTGAAGGCCGGGTCGGCCGGGTCGTCGATCCGCAGGACGTACATGCCCGGGCACACGCCGGACGGCGTCGGGCAGTTGTACGTCTGGGTGGATGGGAGGACGACGTCGTAGATGCCGTGCTCGTCCGTGTGGAGCATGGTGATCAGCCGGCCGGTGTAGTCGTAGACCCCGACGGGGATGTTCGGAAGCGCGAGCGGCTGCCCGAACCAGGGGCTCGACTGATCCGTGTCGAAGCGAAGATCGTCGCCGACGTATCCGTAGATGCGGCCGGGTGGCGCGACCGACTCGACCGTGTTCCACGATCCGTCCAGCTCCGTGTTCGTCTCCGGGTCGTCGTCGACGTCGGTGAAGAGGAAGAAGTCGGCCGCCGGGTTCTGCCCGTCGTCGAGCGTCACGAGCTTCTTGTTGCAGAGCGGTGTGTCCTGCCCGTCGGCCGGGTTGCGCGGGTCGTTGACCTTGTGCAGCGGCCCGACGCACGGAGGCGGCGGGATCTGCGGGAAGAGCGCGTCGCCCTCGTCGGTGTTCTGGTCCTCCTCCTTGATGACCTGGTAGTAGGCGGGAGGCACGACCTCGACGACGTAGTCGCCCGGAGGCAACAGGGGCTCCGACGGCGTCGGCGCGCCGGTGATCGGGTGGTTGAGCATCGTCTCGATCGCGAAGCCGCCGTCGAACGCCCCGTCCTTCGTCTCGTTGGAGAGGGGTGGGTACTCGAGGCAGTTCGACGCGAGGTCCGGGCTGAACGGCGGCAGGTTGGCGCCGAAAGCGTCCCTGACGTCGCACGACTGAGGCTCGTCGGGATGGTCGCTCCTCGGATGGCTCCAGGCGTCCGTCGTGACCTCGTTGACGAGGACGTCGTCACCGGTGTTCCATTGCAGGTCGGGCCCGGGGCCCCAGAGCTTCACGGTCGCGTCCGGGATGCCGGGCTCGTAGTCCTCGGCGCCCGCGAGCGCGGGGTTGAACTCGTTACGAGTTGTCGCGTGGTAGACGATGCCCGTGATCCCGCCGTGCTCGCCGTCGAACTCCGGGGTCGACGGGTCGTCGAGCGCATACTCGCGCTTGCCCCAATCGACCCGGCTGGTATGGCCTTCGCTGGTCAGCTGGTTGAGCAGCAGGCCTCCTCCGAGCCCATCGGGTAGCTGCGAGACGCTCGACGGGTCGAACTCGTCGTGGAGAGAGCTTCCGGTACGGGCGAGGCGCCCGAAGCCGACCTCGCTGATGAGGAACTTGGACAGCGGGCTCAGGAGCTCCGGGTACTCGTAGTAGCCGCTCTCGCCCGTGTCAGGGTTGGGGTTGGTGAACGTCGCCGTCTTGACGCTGCCGTCGCGCCAGCGAACGTCGAGGTCGATGCCGTCGATGCCTTCTTCGCAGCGGTCGGGGTTCCCGGGGTCGCAGTCGCGGATGCCGTTGTCGGCCTCCGCCCCCGGAATCGGGTCGCCGACGCCGTCGAGGCCGTTGTCCTCGAAGACGTATCCGGAGACTCTGCCGAACCAGCGCGCGACAGGGATGCCGAGCTCGCCCTTCACGTCCTCGACGTTCAGATCGAGGTCCCGGCTCCCCGTCACCGGATCGGGGAGCGTGAACGTCACGTAGCGGATGATCCAGTCGAGGTTCTCGTCGAAGATGGACAGCGTGTACGTCCCGTCCGGGATGCTCCCGATCGTGAAGCTGCCGTCCGGCTCGCCGAAGCCGGTGTACACCTGCTCTTCCGACCCCCCGATGTCGGACAGGGCGACGGTCGGACTCGGGATGGGCTCGCCGAAGTAGATCTCGCTGTAGTGGGGCCAGCCCACCCAGGTCTTCGCGGTTCCCGTGATCGACCCGCACGGGTCGCAGTCGCCGGGAAGATCCATGGGCTGCACGAACCCGAACCACCAGGCCGTCCTCACGCCCGCTGCGACGACGGCTTCGTCGAGCGCGCCCTTCCCGTCGTCGTTCTCCGTGACCCGCCCGAAGTCGATCAGGTGCGTGCCTTCGAAGGTGGTCGTCTGCAGCCAGTCCGTGCCGTCGGGCGGGAGTACCTCGATCTCGTACCGCCCCGGCGCGATGTTCGGGATCGTGACGTTCCCGTCCGCGTCCGTGAGGCAGACGCCGCCGCAGAGCGGGTCGCCGTTGTAGTCCGCTTGCATCTCGCCGACGGTGTCGTGGAGGCGCACCTCGAAGTCTTCGAGACCCGGTTCGCCGGCTACCTCGCCGATGAAGTCGGGCGCGGCGTTGACCGGCCGGCGGTCGTGGAAGGCGTGCACGACGAGCTTCCCGAGCGGCAGGGGGTGCGGCCTCAGCTGAACGACCACCTGATCGCCCGAGGCCGCGGGAAGCGAGAAGTGCTTGCCCCACAGCTTGTGTCCCTCGGCCTTGACCGTGACGAGGTAGCGGCCGGGACTCTCGAGGGTCACGGTCGCGGAGTCCTGGTCGCCCGCTGCGACGAGCGGGATGTAGCTGGGCGTCGGCTTGACGCCCGGCCGCATGCTCACCGGGTCGGTCCGACGGCCGGCGTTGTCCTCGCTGACGAGGAAGGTGAAGTTGGGGATCGGATCCCCGTCGAGATTCTGCGCCACGATCGTGACGGTCGCCGTGACCGTCGTTGCGCCGACGACCAGCGAAGGG
>Ga0209109_10001158_pt1 | contig 14510 bp, 10 predicted proteins | sample Rifsed10ft2_FD_184004 | JGI IMG/M metagenome (GOLD analysis project Ga0209109, IMG submission 184004) | Soil microbial communities from Rifle, Colorado, USA - sediment 10ft 2 (version 2) | ecosystem: Environmental > Terrestrial > Deep subsurface > Rock core/Sediment | place: Rifle, Colorado... | reverse complement strand
TTTTCAATCGCCGGTCCCGGCACGCCCGCGCGCGGTGGGTCCAGCACCACCAGGTCCGGCGCATCCTTCCAGGTCGACAGAAACTTCTCCACGCCTTCATTCACCGCCCCGCACTCCACCTTGTTCTCTTTCGCATTCGCTCGCAAGTCTCGCACCGTCGCCGGGTTCGCCTCCACGCCGATTGCGCGCTCGTACCGCCGCGCCAGCGGCAGCGTGAACAATCCCACGCCGGCATACAAATCCACCGCCAGCCCTCCGCGTTCCTCGCCCACCACTCGCTGCACCATCTCTTCGATCAGAAACCGGTTCACCTGGAAAAACGACAAGTGCCCCACGCGGTACCGCACCCCCCCCACTTCATATGTCAAAAACCCCGGCCCATTCAACTCCATCACTCCGCGGCTGGCTTCGTGCAGCAGCACGCTCTCCGTGCCTTCGATTCCACCGCGCAGCGTTTCCGCCACCGCCTTTTCCTGCCCGTGGAAATGCGAAAGCGACGCGCTCAGCAGCACTTTTTCATCGGCCGCATCCGCAAACGCTTCAATCTCGGTCACCGTTGGCGGCAGCCTCTTCTGCGCCGCCAGCTCCCGCACGCGTTCCAATATCTTCGCCAGCCGCGGCGACAGAATTGGACACTCCTCCACCGCGCACAGCACGCTCGTCCCCGCTTGCAGGTAGCCTGTTCCCTCGCTGCGGATGTGCCACTGCGCGCGGTTGCGATAACCCAGTGGCGGTGAGCCCACTGTTTCAATCGGCCTCTCCCAATTCACCCGACCAATTCGCCGGACATTTTCCCGCAGGATCTCTGCCTTGTACCGCAACTGCACCTCATACGGCATGTGCTGGTAGTGGCACCCGCCGCACACTCCAAAATGCCGGCAGGGCGGCGAAGTGCGCTCCGCCGACGCGGTCACCACCTCCTCCACTCGCCCGCGCACAAATTTCTTCTTCCGCTCGAGCTCTCGCACCCGCACCACTTCCTCCGGCAGCACGTACGGCACAAACACCGCCGCCCCGTCGGCATGGCCCAGGCCATCGCCCCCGTACACCAGCTTTTCAATCTTGACGTCCATCTCGTCTCTTAGCTCAAGTAAAACAAACTCAGCCTCGGCACCTCATACATCTCAAACAGCCTCTTCTGCAGGTACTGTCGCTCGAGCTGTGCAATCTGCTCGGCTGTCATCTTCCGCCGGTACGGCGCCAGTTGCCGGTCCATCTCCCGACGCGCTTCGAGCAGCACCTCTTCGCTCGCCCCGGCCGTCAGCGCCGCTGTCAGCTTTTCTTCAAGCACCGTCAGCCGCCGCTCCAAGTCTTCCAGGTCCACCTCGCCCGGCGCTTCCACCAGCGTCAGCATCTCCTCCAGCCGCTTCCCAGTCTCGCTCACCCGCGTTGCCAGCTCCCCAGAGCCGCTCGACAACTTCGCCGCCGCTCGCTCCAGCTTCTCCGCGTTCTTCTGGAAGTACCCTCGCAGCTCCTCCCGCGAAAAAGTCTCGCTCGCCGCTGCCTTCCGCACTGTCGGCCCGGTACCCGCCGCTGTCTCTTTCTCTTCTTCCGCCGCGTCCAGCACCGCGTCCACGCAGTACGCCAGACTTTTCATCGCCCGCCCTGCCGCCCCGCGCCGCGACCTTTGCCAGCTCTCAAACGCCCGGTCGATCCCCCGCAGCACCGCCGCCACCGAGATCCCCGCCTTCTGCCACGTCTCCAGGATCGCCCAGTCCAGCGGCGACACCAGCAGGTGCGCCCCCCGCTTCTTCAGGAAATACTCCTCGATCTCCGTGTAGTAGTTGAAGTAGTTGAGCGTCCGCTCCACGCCCGTCATTCTAACAGGTCTCCAGCCCGCGATCTTTCCCCGCGCTGACATACCAAGTTCCGCCGATTTATGCCCGCGGCCCTTCCTTGTGCTGTCATCCCGAGCTCCGGCCCGCCTGAGGCGGGCGACGCCGGCGCGAGGGATCTGCCTTTTCTCTAACGATCGGCGCGTTTCATCACTCGTGTTATCGTTCTCCCTCCATGAAAAACCCCGCCGCCGCACTCTGCCACCTGAAGCGCTCCGACCCCATCCTTCGACGCCTCATCGCCCGCGTCGGCCCGCTTCGCCTCCACCGCGAGCAGAGCCGCAACCAATTCGGCACGCTCGCCGAAGCCATCATTCACCAGCAGCTCGCTCTCAAAGCCGCGCGCACCATCTCCCGCCGCTTCCAACAGCTTTACGCTCCCGGCCGCGGCCGCCTGCCGCGTCCTGCCGAGCTTCAGCGCACTCCCCTTCGCAAACTTCGCGCCGTCGGTCTCTCCCGCCAGAAAATCAGCTATCTCCGCGACCTCGCCCGCCGCACCGCTCGCAGCCAGCTCAGGCTCGGCCGCTACGCGCGTATGACCGACGAGCAAATCATCGACAATCTCATCCAGGTGAAGGGAATTGGCCGCTGGACCGCGGAGATGTTTCTGATTTTCTGCCTCGATCGTCCTGACGTGCTCCCCGTGGACGACCTCGGCCTGCAGTACGCCATCAAGGAAGCCTACGGACTCAGGAAACTTCCTTCGGCTGAGCGCATCCGCAAGCTCGCCGAACCCTGGCGCCCCTATCGCTCGATTGCCACGTGGTATCTCTGGCGCGCCCGCCGCGCCACCCTCGGCGTGAAGTGAGCTCGTTGTTTGTGAAGTGCGGCGGCTTACCGCCGCTTCGTTTGGAAGCGGTACGTCTGGAACTCAGCCCTTCCAGGAAATGCTAGCTACTCCCTCTGCCTTGCCGAAGCCTTTTTCGCCGGGTTCGCCGCCGCCGTTTTCGCCTCTCGATTCCGCTCCCAAATAATCCTCAGCCCTTCAAGCGTCAGAAACTCATCCACCGTCTCAATGTGCTTCGACGCCTTTTGAATCAGCGGCGCCTGCCCGCCTGTGGCGACCACGCGCGTCTTCGGACCCATCACCTGTTTCATCCGCGCCAGGATCCCGTCCACCAGGTCCGCGTACCCGTAGTAAAGCCCGGCTTGCAGTGACGCCGCGGTGTTCGTCCCGATAATCTTCCCTGGGTCCTTGATCTCCACGCGGAAGAGCCGCGCCGCTCGCGAAAACAGCGCATCGGCCGAAATCCCGATCCCCGGCGCCAGCACCCCGCCCACATACTCCCCACGCGCCGATACCGCGTCGAAGTTGATCGCCGTGCCGAAGTCCACTACGATGCACGGCCCGCCGTACTTCTCAAACGCCGCCACCGAGTTCACGATTCGGTCTGCGCCTACTTCCTGCGGGTTGTCGTAGAGCACCGGCATCCCTGTCTTCACGCCCGGCTCGACGAACAGCGCCTTCACGTCCCAGTACCGCACCGCCATTTGTTCGAGCGTCCCGTTCAACTGCGGCACCACCGAGCTGATGATTACGCCCTCGGTCTGTTTCGGCTCCAGCCCCGCCAGTGTAAAGAGGTTCCTCGTCAGTATCCCGTACTCATCAATCGTCTGGTCCCGCGCCGTGGTCAGCCGCCAGTGCGCCACCAGCTCTTTTCCACGGAACACCCCCAACACCGTGTTCGTGTTCCCGACGTCCATCGTCAGCAGCATCTCATGCCCTCATTGCCAGCCTGTCATTCCGAGTCCGCCGCGGCGGACGAGGAATCTGCTTTTCTCTTCAGTCAGACCTCGCTCACGTCGCCCGAAATCACCACTGCCGTTCGCCCGTCCTCGCGTTCCACGCGCAGCAACCCGTTTGCTTCCAGTCCCGCCGTTGTCCCCACGTAGGTTTCATTCGCCGTCGAAATCCGCACGCGCTTCCCCCGCGCATAGCTCGAGACTCGCGCAAACTCCTCCACCACCGGCCGCGACCCCTCGGCCAGGAACTGATTGTAGTGTCGCTCCAGCGCCCGCAGCAACTTCACCAGCAGCTCCAACCGCGAATGTTGCTTCCCCGTCGCCAGCCGCAGCGACGTCGCAATTGGCTCCAATTCCTCCGGGAACTTCGCGTGGTTCACGTTGATTCCGATCCCCACGATCACAAACTTCACCTGGTCCGGCTCCGCGTGCATCTCCGTCAGGATGCCGCTCACTTTTTTCCCAGCCAGCAGCAGGTCATTCGGCCAGCGCACGTCGCAGTCGAGGCCGGTCTGCTCGGCGATCGCTTCGCGCGCCGCCAGCCCCGCCAGCAGCGTCACCAGCGGCGCATCGGCCGGTGAAATCGCCGGACGCAGCAACACCGTCAAATAAATCCCGCTCGACTTCTCCGAATGCCACGACCTTCCGGCGCGTCCCCGCCCGGCGGTCTGCTCTTCGGCCAGCACGATGGTCCCGTGCGGCTCGCCCGCGTGTCCCAGCTCGAGCGCCACGCGATTCGTCGAATCCGTCTTGAAAAAATGATGGACCCGCTTGCCCAGCCCGCATCCGTGCAGCCTCGCGCGCAGCAGCTTCGGCACCAGCACGTCCGCCACTCGTTCGATCTGGTAGCCGCTTCGCGGGTGGCCCTTCACGCGTACGCCCAGCGCGCGCAACTGCGTGACCCAACGCCACACCGTCGAGCGCGTCACGCCGATCTCCCGCGCGATCTTTGACCCGCTGATCACGATCATCGGGTTTTCGGCCAGCAGCGCCACCAGCGCGTCAATCCGCCGGTCCGTCGTCCCCGGTAGTGTGGTCGGTGGCACTGTTTTCTTGTGGGCTGTCATTCTGAGTTCCGGCCTCCTGGCCGAAACGAAGAATCCCTCTGTTTCCGCTCGGCAACCTCCAGCCGCGCGGAGCGCCAGCTTACTCGCCGCGCCCTTCTTCCACAAGCAAACTCACATCCGCCGCCGGCGCCGAATGCGTCAGCGCCCCCACGGCAATGAAATCCACGCCCGCCTCCGCATACGCCCGCACATTCGCCAGCGTCACGCCACCCGACACCTCCACCGCACACCCCGCTCGCTCCCGACGCACAATCGCCGTCAGCCGCCCCGCCTCTTCCGGCGTGACGTTATCCAGTAGGACCGACTCTGCTCCAGCGAGCACTGCTGTGCGAAGCTCGATCTCGCTCCGGACTTCAACTTGAATGGGCAACTCTCCGCCAACTGGAGGAGGCGCAAACGACTCGTAAGCAGTCATCTCGCGCGTGTTCGGTTCATACGCCGCGGCGTAGTAACGCGCCCGACGTATCGCTTCCATCACTCCGCCCGCCAGCGCAATGTGGTTTTCCTTAATCAGAATCGCGTCAAACAGGCCAAACCGGTGGTTCGCCCCACCGCCCATCCGCACTGCATACTTCTCCAGCGCCCGCAGCAGCGGCGTGGTCTTCCGGGTGTCGTGTATCCGCGCCCGCGTCCCCGCAATCGCTTCCACAAACCGCCGCGTCAACGTCGCCACTCCGCTCAGGTGCGAAAGAAAATTCAGCGCCGTCCGCTCTCCCGTCAATATCGCCGCCGCTCGCCCCTCGATCCTCGCCAGTTGCGCGCCCGCTGCGGCCCGCTCACCTTCAGCAATCTTCGCCTCAAACTCGATGCCGCCGTCCAGCGCTCGAAACACCCTCTGCGCCAGCGGCATCCCCGCCACCACCAACTCCTGCTTGGCAAGTATCCGCGCCCGTGCCCGCGCGTTTTCCGGCACCGTCGCCGCCACGGTCCGGTCGCCCGCGCCGACATCTTCTCGCAGCGCCTCCCGCACCAGCGCCTCAATCTCCGCCGTATCCCAGTTGAATGGTTTTACTCTCACAGGTTGCTGCATCGGTGGGTTCTTTGGACTGCGGCGGCTTGCGCGGGTCTTGCGCCCCGGATGGTTCTGCGGGGCCGCCGCTTTCGGTGGGACAGGCACTCTTGCCTGTCCTCTTAGTCGGGGAGGGCCCTGCGCTCCCCTCGAGCACTTCTTGAAAGACTAATCCGCTGCCGTCCCGCCTTCCAATTGCGCCAACCGGTCCGCCACCTTCCGAAACTCCGTCTCCCTCTCCCGCAGCGTCTCCTCCAACCCCCGCACAATCTTCTCCGGCGCCTTGCTGCGAAACGTCTTATCCGCCAGCCGGCTCTTCTTCGACTCAATATCTTTCGCCAGCCGCTCGCGCTCTTTCCGCAGCCTGGCCAGTTCGGCCGCCGCGTCCACCGCCTCACCGTAGGCGATCCGCAGATCAAACTCCGCTGTTGACCGTATCGCGCCGCCCGTGCCGTCCAGCCGCGCCGACCCCAGTGACACTCTCTCAAGCGTCGCCAGCCGCAGGATCGCATCCAGGTTTGCTTCCACCAGTTTCCGCACGCCCGCGTCGCCGCTCGAGAGCTCCGCGGTCACCTTCCGCTTCGCCTCAATTTTCATCTCCGCGCGGATGTTCCTGGCTGCGACGATGACCTCCTGCAGCAGCGCCATCTCCCGCTCCGCCGCCGCGTTTTCCCATTCCGACCGCGGCTCCGGATACTTCTCCAGCGAAATCGACTTCGCTCCCGCCCGCTGCGGCAGCTTGTGCCACAGCTCCTCGGTCAAGAATGGCATGAACGGGTGCAGCAGCCGCAGCGCCGCCTCAAACACCGCAAAGATGTTCTTCCACGCCGCCGTCGCCGTCTCGCGGTCCGGCGCACTCAGTTGCGGCTTCACCCACTCGATGTACCAGTCGCAGAAGTCGCCCCAGAAAAAGTGATACACCACGTGCGCCGCCTCATGGAACCTGTAGCCCTCGAGCGCCTCGTTCACCTCCCGCGTCACGTGCGCCAGCCGCGAAAACATCCACCCGTCTGCCAGCGACACTTTTCCGCCAACTCCGTAAGGCGCGCCCGCCCGCGTTTCCGGCGACGCCAACTCCTCCAGCCGTGCCCACGTCGCCTCAAACTTCTCCAGGTTCAAAAACAAAAACCGCGCCGCATTCCAAATCTTGTTTGCAAACGCGCGATAGCTCAGGATCCGCTCTTCGCTCAACGCAATATCAGTCCCCGGCGCGGCCATAATCGCCAGCGTGAACCGCACCGCATCGGTCCCGTACTTCTGGTTCACGTCCATCGGGTCAATCACATTGCCCTTGGACTTCGACATCTTCTGCCGCTCGGCATCGCGCACCAGCGAGTGCAGGTACACCCGCCGGAAAGGCACCTTCCCGGTGAACTTCAGCCCCATCATGATCATCCGCGCCACCCAGAAAAACAGGATGTCGTACCCGGTGATCATCAGGCTCGTCGGATAATAAACCTTCAAATCTTCCGTCTCGTCCGGCCACCCCATTGTCGAAAACGGCCACAACGCCGAGCTGAACCACGTGTCCAGCACGTCCGGGTCCTGCTCGATCTTCGCCGCACCGCACTTCGCGCACTTCGTCGGCGTCCCCCGCGCCACGGTAATTCCGCCGCACGCCCCGCAGTGCCACGCCGGGATGCGGTGTCCCCACCAGAGCTGCCGCGAGATGCACCAGTCGCGGATGTTGTTCATCCATTCGAAGTACACCGCGCGCCAGTTCTCCGGCGCAATCGCGATCTCGCCCCGCTCGACCACTGCAATCGCCGGCTCGGCCAGCGGCTTCATCTTTGCAAACCACTGCGTCGAGAGCCGCGGCTCGACTACCGTCGAGCACCGCTGGCACGTGCCGACCGCGTGCGTATGATCGGTCACCTGTTCGAGCAGCCCCTGTGTCTCCAGGTCATGCAAGACTTTCTTTCGCGCTTCAAACCGGTCAAGCCCCGCATACGCGCCCGCTGCCTCGCTCATCCGCCCTTCATCGGTCATCACGTCCACTTCGGGCAGCTTGTTCCGCTTGCCCGCTTCGAAGTCGTTCGGGTCGTGCGCCGGCGTTACTTTCACCACGCCAGTGCCAAACTCGCGGTCCACGTAGCCGTCCGCGATAATTGGAATCTCGCGCTTCATCAGCGGCAACAACACTTTCTTCCCGACCAGCTTCGTGTACCGCTCGTCCTCCGGGTGCACCGCCACCGCCGTATCGCCCAGCATCGTCTCCGGGCGCGTCGTCGCCACCACCAAAAAATCCTTTGTCCCCACCACCGGGTAGCGGATGTGCCACAGGTGCCCGTTCCGTTCTTCGTGCACCGTCTCCAGGTCGCTGATTGCCGTGCCGCATCGCGGGCACCAGTTCACGATGTAACGGCCCCGATAAATCAGCCCTTCCTCGTACAGCCGCACAAACACTTCGCGCACCGCCCGCGACAGCCCCGGGTCCAGCGTGAACCGCTCGCGCGACCAGTCACAGCTCTCTCCCAGCGCCTCCATCTGCCTCGTGATTGTCCCGCCCGACTGTTCTTTCCACGCCCACACGCGTTGCTCAAACGCCGTCCGCCCCAGCTTCTTCCGGTTCGTCCCTTCGCTCTCAATCAGCCGTTCCACCACCCGCTGCGTCGCAATGCCGGCGTGGTCGGTTCCCGGCAGGTAGAGCGCGTTGTACCCGCGCATCCGGTGCCAGCGCGTCAGCAGGTCGATCTCGGTGTGGTTCAGCATGTGCCCCATGTGCAGCGAGCCGGTCACATTCGGCGGCGGGATCACAATTGAAAACACCGGCCCGCCCGCCCGCGCGTCGGCGCGGTAGAGTCCCTGTTCCTTCCACTCCCGCGCCCAGCGGCGCTCGATCTCCTGCGGCTCGTACGCTTTGGGGATTTCTCTCGGCATCTTTTTCGCTCGCTGAAAACCTTTACTATACGGGCCGCCTCTGGGCCCGTCAATTCGTGCTCCATTCGACTGTTCGTCCTAAGCGCCGCTTCCTCGACGTGGGTCATCCTGAGGCTATCCGACAAGGATAGCCGAAGGATTTCAGCGTCTAAACTGGCAGGGAACTCAAACAGGGCAGGGAATTGCCGTCTTCAAATCGACTTGCAGCCTCTAACTCTTCTTCTCCAACTCCCGCCGCACCAGCGCTTCGACCACCGGTCGCAGGATCTCTTTCCTCACAACTTCCATGATCTGCGGCTGCATCCGCTCGATCACGCGTTCCACCACCTCTTCAATCGCCTGCGGGCTGGGCATCGGCGGCGCGCTGAAGGTCTGCACTGCGCTGCCGGTTCCCACCACCGGCACAGCCTCTTTCACCGCGGCAGTCGGGCTGGTCTCTCTCTCCATCGCCGGCAAGACAGGCGGGACAATCTGCGCGGGCGTCTCCGCCACCGGGGCCACTGGTCCCGGCCACACCCGGCTCGCATCACGGAACACCTGTTCCGCCATTTCCTTTAAATGGCCGGACAAGAGCTCACTCGCCGCATGCGTCTCCGGCGTGCTTTCAATCGGTACCGGGCTATCCACTGCATTGGTTGCCGGTTCCTCGGCGACGCTCTCCGCTCCGAACGGGTTCGCCTCTGCCAGGAAGCCGGGGTAGCTGGGCATCGGTTCCAGCTCCGCTTCGGCAGTTCCCGGACTCTCCAACACGCTCGCTTCGCCGGCGCCGCTCTCCCGCCCTGCGGGCGGCACGATAGGAATCCATCCGACGTTACCCGGTTTCGCCTCCGCCGGGGCCACGCTATCCAATTCCTGAGTTTCTTCCGCGCTCGTCACTTGGGGCAATCTAACTTCATCGCCTTTCGGCAACAGCGACTCCCCGCGCCGCCACGCCGGCTCTTCGCTTTCTTCATCCACCGTTTCTTCCGCCTCAGCCGGCTGGTCCCACATGCGCGACTCTGCCAAACTCGCATCCGTATTCGTCACAATCTCCGGCTCCGTCTTCATTGCTGCGCCCACTGACCCCAGCAATTCGCCGAACGCCAGCGGCTGCTCGCCCACGCCAAACTCCACCCGGCCAGGTCGTGCAAACTCTTCCCTCACGCTGGCATCCTCGACTGGCGGCTCAACTACAAATGGCGCGCTCCCCTGCGCCGCCATTGTCGCCAGTGCTGGCACCGGCGTCTCCACAAGCACTTCCCGCTCGCTGGCTGGCTTGTGAGCGGCCAACCCGGCCAGCAGGCCGGTCACCATCCCGATCAGCGGGTCCGGCGGCACAAACGGCTTCTTCAGCACCCCGTCCGCGCCCACTCGCTGCGCCTCGCGCTCGTCGAACGGGTCAAACACACCCACCAGCAGCACCACCGGCACGTTCGCATGCCGCGGATCGCGCTTCACGAACTCGCACACCTCATACCCGTTGCGCACCGGCATAAAGATATCCGCCAGCACCAGGTCCGGCTTCAGCTCGGTGAACTTGCGGATCGCCGCCTCGCCGTTGCCCACGGCAATCACTTCGATGCCCTGGTCTTTCAGCGCCAGCGCCACCATCTTCTGAATGTTGCTGTTGTCATCCGCCACCAGGATTCGCGACACCACAACCCTCCGCTTCGCCCCGGCCGCTTCAATTCCGCGTCTTGCTATTGGTAACACCTTGACCGGGGGCAGTCAACACGAACACCTCGGCCATGTGTCGCACTCAGACAGTCTGTTGAAAGGGAAGCACTACCAGGGGATGAGCTTACGCAGGCCCTTCTTCTTCTTACTGGTGGATTCCTTCTCGTCCTTTTTCTTCTTGTCCTCGGTCTTCTTGGCAGGGAGCGCCTCGGTCTCGGGCTTTGGCTGTGGATCTCCCGGCTTCACTTCACCGCTCGTCCCCTCCGGCTTCGGCGCGTTGCCGGTCTCCGTTCCGCTCGACGGGCCTGCCGGCACCACTTCGATAATCGTCGTGTTCCCGGGTGGATTCCCGCCAGCACCGGGCACCACGGTGTTGCTTCCACCTCCCGAAAGTGTCTGCGTCGGTGTCTCGCTCGGCGGCGCCATCTGCGGCTCGCCCACCTTCGCCGCCACTGCCACGTTCGGCCGGACGCTGAACATCCCTTTCGCCTTCCCGATAATTCCCTGCCGGTCTTGACCCAGCTCCTTCTGCTTTTGCATCCGGGCCAGCGCGACTGGGTCTGGCTGCGGGATAGGCACCCCGAGCCCGGTCAGCCGCTCCGTGGCCTCCGGCACCAGTTCCGAAAGCGGGTATTCGCGCACAATCTTGCTGTAGTACTGCGACGCGATATCCCCCTTTTCAGCACGCTCGTACGCATTCCCCAATAACCACAGCGCCGTGTCCGCCTGGCTGTAGAGCGGATAGCGGTTCACAATCTCCTGCAGCCGTGCCGCCGACGCCCGCATCGACCCCTTGATGTAGTAGAACCGCGCAATCCGGAAGTCGCCCTCGGCCAGCACTTCCTGCACTTCCCGCAACCTCTGCTTGGCTTCCAGCGCCATCGGGTGGTCCGGGTACTTCTGCAGGAGAATCTGGAATTCTTCCTCGGCCATCCGCGCCGCAGAACGGTCCCGGTCCGGCTTTTCCATCCGCCGGAAGTGCGCTTTGCCTATTTGCATTTGCGCGTAGGCCGCCTCTTCGAGGAAGGGGAAAAAGGTCAGAAAATCTTTGTACTCGGCCACCGCTTGCGTCAGCCCCGACGTGCCGCCCTGCTTATAGTAGGAATCGCCCATGGCCAGCTTGGCCTTGGCTACGTACTCGCTGTCCGGGTAGGTGTTCAGCAATGTCTGGAGGGAAAGCCGCGCCACGTCATGGCGCCCGCGGTCAATGTCCTTCAGCGCCGATTCAAACAACACCTTGTCCGGCTCGGCCGGATCTCCGGCCTTGGCCTTGCTCTTCTTCCCGCCGCAGCCCGCAATCAACAGGCAGGCGACCAGCGGGATCACCAGATACTTTAGACTCTTTCGCACAGACCTTTTGCCTTCAGACCTTCTGCGCCAGCGCTTCGCTGGCCAGGTGCTTCAATCGGCGCACCGCTTCAGCCGGGTCGGGTGTATGGAAGATTGAGGTGCCCGCCACCAGCAACTCCGCTCCCGCGCGGACCACCTCGGAGACATTTTCCGGTCCGATCCCCCCATCCACCTCGATCCGGAAGCCGTCATTATACCGCGCCCGCAGCTCTTTGAGCTGCCTGATTTTTCCCACTGCCTCGGGGTTGAACTTCTGCCCGCCAAACCCCGGGTTCACGCTCATCACCAGCACGTAGTCCACCTTGTCCAATACTTCGCTCAGCGTGCTCACCGGCGTAGCTGGGTTGATCACCACCCCCACCTCTCGTCCCATTTCGCGGATCATCCCCAGCACGCGGTCCAGGTGCGGCGTCGCTTCTTGATGCACGGAAATCATGTCCGCACCTGCCTCGGCGAAGGCTTCCACGTACCGGTCGGGGTTCTCAATCATCAGATGCACATCCAGAGTCAGCCGGGTTGCCTTCCGCAGCGACCGCACCACCGGCACGCCGATCGTCAGGTTGGGCACGAAGTGCCCGTCCATCACGTCCACGTGCAGCAGCGTGGCGCCGCCCTGCTCTACCGCCCGGATTTCATCTCCCAGGCAGGCAAAGTTGGCGGCCAGTATGGATGGAGCGATTTCGACCTTCACTGCTCTCCCCTTCCGCCCAGGATTTTAGCACACGCCCTTCAGCACGCTGCACTCCGGATTCGGACCGCCTCACTCCGCCACGTGCAGCTCAACGTCCGCGCTCCTAACCACGCGCGTTCCGTGCCGTGGCGTCTGCTCCACCACTGCCCCGTGCGGCCACTCCGGCGCTGAATAGAACGTAATCTTGCCCAGTCGCAGTCCTGCCGCGCTCAGTTGCTTCTGCGCTTCAAGGAGGCTCAGCCCCACCAGGAACGGCATCACGTACGCCGCCTCGCGCTCCCCCAGCGACACCAGCAAGTTTACCCGCGGGCTCACGTTCCCGCCGCTCCCCGGCTTCGGGTCCTGCAGCACCACCGCATCAGCGGCAAACTCCGGCAGGTACGCGCTCGAAATCTCACCCACCTGCAAGCCCGTTCGCAGCAGCTCAATCCGCGACGCCCGCAGGCTCTTTCCCTCCAGCGCCGGCACTTCCACCTTTTTCTCCCCCAGGCTCACCAGTACGTGCGCCTGCTGCGACACCTTCATCTGCATCCCCGCCGGAGGGCTTTGCCGCACGATCGTGTCCAACGGCTGGTTGCTGTACGCTCGGTCGGCGATCCGCATCCGCAGGCCGGCGGCCGCCAGCGTCTTCTGTGCCTCGGCGACGCTCTTGCTCACCACGTTGGGCATGGCCACCTCGCGCCCGTGGATCGCAAACCGAATCGTCGTGATCGCGCTCAGAAACGCGGCCGCGGCCAGGATGAACACCAGCAGCGCCATCCGCAGCACCCAGTCGAGTTTTTGCCCCCACTCCATTTTCGTCTCGCTCGAATCTAGCACGCACTCCCTCCCTGCTTCAATCCCGCTCCAGCACCGCCGCAAAAAATGCGTCCGTCCCGTGCTCCCGCGGAAACGTCCGGAAGAAGCCCCTCCCGTCGAAGAGCTGTTTCACTGTTTCCGTGTCCGACAGATGTGGCCGCAGCGCCTCCTCACCCGAAACACATTGCATATCCGGTCGCCCGGCTAGAACCTCCTCCACCACTCGCTCGTTCTCTTCCGGCTCGAGCGAGCAGGTGGAATAAACCAGCCGTGCGCCCGGCTTCAATTGCTCGAGCGCATTGGAAAGCAGCTTCACCTGCCGGCTGTGGAAGTCGGCCAGGTCTTCGGGTCGCAGCCGCCAGCGGATCTCCGGGTTCCGCGCCAGCGTCCCCGTGCCTGAGCACGGCGCATCCACCAGAACGCGTTCAAACTGCCCGCGAAACGGCAGCGCCACTGTTCCGTCCAACCTCACCAGGCCGACATTTTCTGTTCCGACCCGCCGTAGTTGCTCTCGCAACGCCGCCAGCCGATTCCCATGCAGGTCCGCGGCCACCACGCTCCCCGCGGTGCCTACCTGCCGCGCCAGCGCAAGGGTCTTTCCTCCCGGCGCCGCGCACAAGTCCAGCACTCGCTCTCCCTTCCGAGCGTCCAGCAACAGCGCCACCATCTGCGACGCCTCGTCCTGTATCGAAATCGCCCCGTCGTGGAACGCCTGGCTCTCTGCCGGGTTCCCGCCGCTCACCGTCAACGACGCCCGCAGCCACTGCCCGGACTCCACCCGCATCCCCTTCTTCCGCAGCTCTGCGGCGATTTCTTCTTTGCGGCCCTCATCGTGAACTCTGCAGCACAGCCGCGGCGCCCGGTTGTTCGCCTCCAACAGTGTCGCCGTCTTCTCCTCGCCAAACTGCCTCAGCCACCTCTCCACCATCCACGTCGGGTGCGACCAGCCAATCCCCAGCCGCTCCGCCGCCGGCAATCCCTCCGGCAGGACTGGCACTCTTGCCTGTCCTTTTTTCTTTTCCTGCTCCCCCGCCGCCCGCCGCAACACCGCATTCACCAACCCCGCCGCCGACCTCTTCCCATACCTCTTTGCCAGCTCCACCGACTCATCCACTGCCGCCCGCGCCGGCACCCGCGTCAGGAAGCGCAGTTGGTACAGCCCCAGCCGCAGCGCCAGCCGAACCTCGACGTCCATCTCCGCAACCGGCTTCTTCGTATATGTGTCGAGCAGGAAATCCAGCAGCCGCTGCCAGCGCAGTACGCCCAACGTCAACTCCGTCGTCAGCGCCGCATCCCGATCCCGCGTCGCCTCTCGCGTCGCCCACAGATCACGCGCCTCCCCCTTCACCTCGTGCGCCGAACCCTTCGCCTCTCCCGCCGCGCTCTTCGGCACACGCGCCGCGCTCTTCGCCCCCAGCCGCGCATGCAGCAGGTCCGAGGCGTACCCGCCCTCCGCCTCCACCCGCCTCAGCACCTCAAAC
>Ga0209109_10001157_pt1 | contig 14512 bp, 11 predicted proteins | sample Rifsed10ft2_FD_184004 | JGI IMG/M metagenome (GOLD analysis project Ga0209109, IMG submission 184004) | Soil microbial communities from Rifle, Colorado, USA - sediment 10ft 2 (version 2) | ecosystem: Environmental > Terrestrial > Deep subsurface > Rock core/Sediment | place: Rifle, Colorado... | reverse complement strand
AGCTCGCTCCTACTACAAGCCGCCCGCGCCGTCGGCGTCCGCGTGGGAGCGGCGTCTTGCCGTGATTCCTAAGATCGCGGCCTTAAGGCCGCTCCTACGCGCCGCCACCCCCGCGCTCGACGCGCTTGGCGTCGTCCCAGAAGCGATCCAGGGCCGCCAAATCGAACTGCGTCCAGTCGCCTCCGGCTGCGACGACGCATTTCTCGACGTGGGCAAAGCGGCGCTCGAACGACAGGTTCGCGCGCCGCAAGCACGCTTCGGGATCGAGCTCCAAGTGACGGCACAAATTGGCGAGCGCGAACAGCACGTCGCCCATCTCCGCCGCAATGCGCTCGCGCGTGCCGTCCGCGATCGCCGCGTCGAGCTCGGCGAGCTCTTCACCGACCTTGGCACGCACGGGCGGAAGGTTCGGCCATTCGAACCCGACGCTCGCGGCGCGGCGCCCGAGCTTGACCGCACGCGATAGGCCGGGCAGCCCGACGGGGACATCGGCGAGAACGTCGGCACGTGCCTGGCTCGCGCGTTCCTCGCGCTTGATCGATTCCCATGCGACGGACTGCTCCGCGGCATCCGCGACGGCCGCGTCGTCGAAGACGTGCGGATGCCGGCGCACGAGCTTCGCGCAAATGCCGGCCACCACATCGCCGAAGCCGAAAAGCCCTGCCTCGCGCGCGAGCTGCGCGTGGAAGACTACTTGCAGCAACAGGTCCCCGAGCTCGCCGGCGAGCTCGGCGGGAGCACTACGCTCGATCGCGTCGGCCACCTCGTAAGCCTCCTCGATCGTGTACGGCGCTATGCTCGCAAACGATTGCTCGAGGTCCCAAGGGCAACCGGTCTTGGGGTCGCGCAGTGCGGCCATGATCTCGAGTAACTTCGAGATATGCTGGTTATTGCTCTGATTCATCTGACAATAGATTCCTGAACGTGACGAGGATGGCTGCCGTCGCACCCCAAATCACACGGCTCTCGTAGTGGAACTCGAACGTGCGGAAACGACTCCCGAAACGCTCGCGGTAGGTCTCCCGTGCGGCGCCCGTATCGAGCAGGAAAGCGAGCGGCACCTCGAATATGTCCTTGACCTCGGCGGGGTCGGGTCGCGCAACGAACGACCCTGCAACAAAGCCGACGACCGGCGTGACGAAAAAACCCGTGCCCGTCACATGCGGCTCGAAGCACCCCGCGACCGCGACGTCGTGAGGCGCGAGACCGATCTCCTCATGCGCCTCGCGCAACGCCGCATCGACGACGGTCTCGCCGGGCGCTTCGACGCGCCCTCCTGGGAAGCTGATCTGGCCCGCATGGTGCTTGAGGTGCGCGGCACGTTCCGTGAACAGGACGTGGAGTCCCGGCGCACGTTCGACGAGCGTGACCAACACAGCTGCTTGCCGGCTCGGGGCGTCGAGCGCCGCGAGCAGCTCCGGCGTGACGTCGCCCACGACGTTCGCGAGCAGGCGCTCGCGCGGACTCGCGTCGGAACGCCGGCTTGCTAGAAACTTCTCGATCCGCGCACGCACGAAACTCGAGTCACTCCTTGATGCCGCCGCGCGTGAGCTCCGTGGGATCGAGGAGCTTCGCAAGCTCCCGAGCGTCCAAGCCGGACTCCTTGGCCGCGACTTCGCGAATGGGCCGGCCTTGCGCGTACGCCTTCTTGGCGATGGCGGCGCCTTTCTCATAGCCGATCACTGGATTGAGCGCAGTGACGAGAATGGGATTGCGCTCGAGTGCCTCTGCTAGCCGCGCTTCGTTGACTGTAAAGCCCGCGATGGCGGAATCCGCGAGCGCATGTGCAGCATTTGCGAGCAGCTCGATGCTCTGTAGCAGATTGTAGGCAATGACGGGCAGCATGACGTTGAGCTGAAAGTTCCCGGATTGGCCCGCCACGGTAATCGTCGCGTCGTTGCCGATGACCTGCGCGGCCACCATCGTCACGGCTTCCGGGATCACCGGGTTGACCTTGCCGGGCATGATGCTGCTTCCCGGCTGCAACGCCGGCAACATGATCTCGGCAAGGCCGGCGAGCGGGCCGCTGTTCATCCAGCGCAAGTCGTTCGCGATTTTCATGAGGCTCACGGCCGTCGTCTTGAGCTGCCCCGAGAGCTCGACGGCCGTATCTTGGCTGCTCATCGCTGCGAACGGGTTTTCTGCAGCATGAAACGCGACGCCCGTGCGCGCCGCGAGCGCCGCGGCGACGCGCGTGCCGAATTCCGGATGCGCATTGATCCCCGTGCCGACGGCCGTGCCGCCTTGCGCGAGCTCTGCAAGACGCGGGAGCACGCCGGCAACCCGCCGGAAGTCGCTGCGAATCTGCGCCGCCCAGCCGCCTAGCTCCTGATCGAAACGCACCGGCATCGCATCCATGAGGTGCGTACGTCCCGTCTTGACGACTTCGGCGAGCGAGCGGGCTTTGGCCTCGGTGACTTCGGCCAGGTGCGCGAGCGCCGGCAACAGTGCCGCATCGACGCGCAAAGCGGCGCTCACATGGATCGCCGACGGAATCACGTCGTTGCTGCTCTGACTCATGTTGACGTGGTCGTTCGGATGCACGGGCTTACCGAGCGATTGGCCGGCCAAGCGCGCGATGACTTCATTCGCGTTCATGTTCGAGCTCGTTCCCGAGCCGGTCTGGAATACATCGATCGGAAACTGCTCGACGTGCCGGCCGTCCGCGACCTCGAGCGCCGCGGCTTGGATCGCTTCGGCGACGTCGTCGGCGAGCAGGCCGAGCTCGCAATTGGTCTTGGCAGCAGCCCATTTGATCAATCCGAGCGCGCCGATGAATTTAGCGGGCAACGCGATTCCGCTGATCCGAAAGTTGTCGATGGCGCGTTGCGTCTGCGCGCCCCAGAGCGCGCCGGCAGGTACCTTGAGCTCGCCCATGCTGTCGCGCTCGATGCGAAAGTCGCTCGTCATTCGCCGCTCCTCGATTGCGATTCCGTAGCGTTTGCAGAAGTCGGAGATCACCGACTAAGCGTGTATGATGCGCACTCCGGAATCGCTTGTATAGGCCGCGCCGCCGGTGGACCCGAGCACGTTGACCGCCCTCTCGCCGCTCGACGGGCGATACGCCGCCAAGGCAATGCCGCTGCGCCTCTACCTGTCCGAGTACGCACTGATTCGCTACCGTGTGCTCGTCGAGGTGCGCTGGCTGCAGCATCTTGCCGACGACTCGAGCCTCGCCGAGCTGCAACCGCTCGAGCCCCCGGTCAAGGACGTGCTCAACGCGCTCATCGACCAGTTCAGTCTCGATGATGCACGACGTGTCAAGACCCTCGAAGCGCAAACCAATCACGACGTCAAAGCGCTCGAGTACTTCCTGCGCGAGAAGCTCGAGGGCGTTCCGGCGCGCGGTAACCTGCACGCGTTTCTCCACTTCGCTTGCACGTCCGAGGACATCAACAACCTCGCTTACGCGCTGATGCTGCGCGATGCGCGGCAACGAGTGCTCCTACCAGCGCTCAGAGCCTTGAGCTCCGACCTGCGCGTCATTGCGCACCGTTTCGCCGCCGTCGCCATGCTCGCGCGCACGCATGGGCAGCCCGCGACTCCGACGACTCTCGGCAAAGAGCTCGCAAACTTCGTCGCGCGGTTGCAGCGCCAGAGCCAACAGTTTGGCGGCGTGGAGATCATGGGGAAATTCAACGGCGCCGTCGGCAACTTCAACGCACACGTTGCCGCCTATCCCGACAACGATTGGGAGGCGATCAGCGAGCGTTTTGTTCGCTCCCTCGACTTGGAAGTAACGCGCTACTCGACTCAAATCGAGCCTCACGACTGGATCGCGGAATATTGTCAAGCCTTGAGCCGATGCAATACGGTGGCGGTCGATCTATGCCGCGATGTCTGGGGATACGTGAGCCTCGGCTATTTCCGCTCGCGACCGGTGGGTGGGGAAACGGGCTCATCGACGATGCCGCACAAGGTCAACCCGATCGAGTTCGAAAATGCCGAGGGCAATCTCGGCGTGGCGAACGCATTGCTCGAACACTTTGCGGGCAAGCTGCCCGTGTCCCGTTGGCAGCGCGACCTCACCGATTCGACCGTGCTGCGCAATCTTGCGACGGGCCTCGGCCACAGCCTCATCGCCTATGAGTCGTGCCAGCGCGGCATCGCGAAGCTCGACGCCGATGCCGCGACGATCGCGGCCGACCTCGGCGAACGCTGGGAGGTGCTCGCCGAAGCCGTGCAAACGGTGCTGCGCCGGTACGGCGTCGCCGATGCGTACGAGCAGCTCAAAGCCCTGACCCGCGGCCACCCCGTGAGCCGGGAAACGCTGCATGGATTCATCGAGTCGGTCGACCTGCCCCCGGCCGAGCGTGCCCGCCTGCTGGCACTGACGCCGGCCGACTACATCGGCCTCGCCGCCAAATTGGCTCGCGAAATCTAGTTTTCGCCCGTCCGCGAGCACGGGAACGTGACGCACGGCACAGCGTCCGGCGGCCACTTACGTAAACTATGCCCATACGTCGGGGGAGTGGGTGCCGGTACGCCGCTGCACCCGGCCAACAATAACCTGCCCCGGCAAAGCGGGAAGCAATTTAGTTGAGCATGCTACAAGCTAACGAGCACAACCGGACCCGGGGAATCCGCCGCGTCCTGTCGACCAAGGACGAGACGCGCGCCGCGATCGTCGAGGTCGCGAGTCAAGCCAATCGGGGTCTCGCGATCATGACGCCGGACTTGGAGCCCGATATCTACGATCACGACGATTTTCTCGAAATGCTCAAGCGCTTTGTGCTCGCACGCAGCTTTGCGCGCATCCGCGTCTTGATCACCGACCCGCGACGCGCCCTCAAGACGGGCAACCGCTTCGTCGAGATGGGCCGGCGCCTCAACAGTTACATCGAGTTTCGCAATTTGAAACCCGCGCATCGAGATCACAACGAAGCGTTCTGCATCGCCGACGACGTCGCCGTCGTCTATCGGGCGCGAGCCGAGAGCTGGGACGGGATGTCCGATACCTACGAGCCGGCCGTCGCGAAGAAATACCTGCTCATGTTCGACGAGCTCTGGAACGCCAACGACACTGAATCCCAGCTCCGCACGGTACGCGGCTAGTCGCTCACCGAGCGGCAGCACGCGTTTCTTCCGACGGCCCCGTCGCTGCTAAAATCATCGGCTATGCCGACGCTCCCATCCGTCATCGTCGCCCTTTCGGGCGGTGTCGATTCCGCGGTCAGCGCCCTGCTGCTGCGCGATGCCGGCTACGGCGTGCAGTGCCTGCACATGAGCAATTGGGAAGACGACGACGGCTACTGCGAGGCCGCCCGCGACTACCAGGATGCGTACACGGTGTGCCGGCAGCTCGGGCTGCCCCTGCACCGAGTCAATTTCGCGCGCGAGTACCGCGACCGAGTGTTCGCACGCTTCCTCGACGAGCATCGCGCCGGGCGCACACCCAACCCGGACGTGCTTTGCAACCGCGAGATCAAGTTCGGCACGCTGCATGCGTATGCGCGGCGCCTGGGTGCACCTCTGCTCGCGACGGGCCACTACGGGCGGCTCGACTCGACGAGCGGCCGGCCACGCCTGCTCAAGGCGCGCGATCGGAGCAAGGACCAGAGCTACTTCTTGCACGCCGTGCGTGGCGAGGATTTCGCGGACGTGGTCTTTCCGCTCGGCGACCTTCTCAAAACCGAAGTCCGCGCGCTTGCCCGGGCCGCGGGAATCGCCGTGTCCGGCAAGAAGGACAGCACCGGCATTTGCTTCATCGGCGAGCGGCCGTTCGCGGATTTCCTGAGTCGTTACCTGCCGCCCGCGCCGGGCCCGATCCGCACGCCCGACGGCGAGCTGCTCGGCACCCATCGCGGTCTCGCGTTCTATACGCTCGGACAGCGTCACGGCTTGCATCTCGGCGGCCGGAAAAACTTCGGCGACGCCCCGTGGTATGTCGCCGCCAAACGCGCCGACGACAATACGCTCGTCGTCGTGCAACGTTGCGATCATCCGCTGCTCATGCAGAACTGGTTGCACGCCACCGCCATGCACTGGATCGAAACGCCGTCGCAGTGGCATGCGCGTGGCACGCTCTCCTGTACGGCGAAGACGCGCTATCGCCAACCCGACGTAGCGTGCACGGTCCGGCGCACCGGCAGCACCGGGATCGAAGTCGAGTTCGCCGTCCCGCAGCGCGCGATCACTCCGGGGCAATACGTCGTGCTCTACGACGGCGACCACTGTCTCGGCGGCGCGACTATCGCGCACGCCGCGCTCCGCGAGACCGTGCCCGCGCGAGCCGTTCAGACGGGGTGATGCGCTTGCTATACTTCGCTCGCGGCTCCTGATTCCCCCGAGGTCTCCTATGAGCAATTCGTTCGGCGCCCGCCAGCAACTGAAGGTGGGCGATGCGGCATATCGCATTTATCGCTTGGACGCGGTAGGCGGCGACGCGGCCGAATTGCCGTATACGCTCAAGATCCTGCTCGAGAACCTGCTCCGCCATGAGGACGGCGCCAACATCATACGCGACGATATCGAGGCGCTCGCGCGCTGGAATCCAGAGGCCGAACCCGACCGGGAAATCGCGTTTACGCCGGCCCGGGTGATTCTGCAGGATTTCACCGGCGTGCCCGCCGTCGTCGATCTGGCCGCGATGCGCGACGCAGTCGTCCGGCTCGGCGGCAACGCAGCGGCGATCAATCCGCTCTCCCCCGCCGAGCTCGTGATCGATCACTCCGTGCAGGTCGACAATTTCGGCACGCGGGGCTCGCTCGCCGCCAACAATGCAATCGAATTCGAGCGCAATCGGGAGCGCTACGCGTTCCTGCGTTGGGGCCAAAACGCGTTTCGGAATTTTCGCGTCGTGCCGCCGAACACGGGGATAGTCCATCAGGTCAACCTCGAGTATTTGAGCCGCGTGGTGTTCGACGTCGAACGCGATGGACAGCGCTTGGCTTATCCCGACACGCTGGTCGGCACCGACTCGCACACGACGATGATCAACGGCTTAGGCATACTCGGCTGGGGCGTCGGCGGAATCGAGGCCGAAGCGGCCATGCTCGGCCAGCCGATCACGATGTTGATTCCCCACGTCGTCGGCTTCGAGCTCACGGGCCGCCTCGCCGAGGGCGCGACGGCGACCGATCTGGTGCTGACGGTGACGGAAATGCTGCGCAAGCACGGCGTCGTCGGTAAGTTCGTCGAGTTCTTCGGCGACGGTCTCGATCATCTGCCGCTCGCCGACCGCGCGACGATCGGCAACATGTCTCCCGAGTTCGGCAGCACCTGCGCCGTATTCCCGATCGACGCCGAAACGCTCCGCTACCTCGAATTGTCCGGCCGTCCGCAGGCACTCATCGATCTCGTCGAGCACTACGCGAAAGCGCAAGGATTGTGGCGCGGTGGCCGTGCCCGCTACACGAGCACTCTCAAGCTCGACCTCGCGAAGGTCGAGCCCTCGATCGCGGGTCCGCGCCGTCCGCAGGAGCGCATCGCGCTCAGCGCCGCCGCGGTGACGGCGAGAAAGCTCTTGGCGCCGACGCCTGCGAACGTGCCGGTCCGCTCGAACGGCGCGACCTACTCGCTCGAGGACGGCGCCGTGGTCATCGCCGCGATCACGAGCTGTACGAATACGTCGAACCCCGCGGTCATGGTCGGCGCCGGGCTGCTCGCCCGCAATGCTGCCGCGAAGGGGTTGCGCCAAAAGCCCTGGGTCAAGACGAGCCTCGCGCCGGGCTCGAAGGTCGTGACGGACTACCTCGTCAAGTGCGGCTTGCTCGACGATCTCGAGGAGCTCGGCTTCAACGTGGTCGGCTACGGGTGCACGACGTGCATCGCCGCGGGAACCCCCGTGTTACTCGCGAATGGCACTTCGCGGCGCATCGAAGAGTTGCCGAGCGCAGGCGCGAGAGTGTTCGGGCCGACGGCGAACGGCAAGCTCGCCACCGGCGTGCAGCGCGAACTGATCCCGCAGGGCGAGCGAGAATGCGTCATGTTGGTCCTCCAGGACGGCCGCAAGCTGACCTGCACCCCGGACCATGAAATTCTCCGCGCCGACGGACGATGGGTACGGGCTGACCGGCTCGTCTTCGGCAAGGATCGCGTGCTCATGGGCCTCGAAGCGCCGCTCGACGACGTCGGCGCCGACGAGGCCGGTTACGTGCTCGCGGCGGGCGACTTCGAGTTTTTGATGGACGACGGTCGGGAGCGCCTGCGCACTCTCGCGTTCGCTCGCTTGCTGGGGCACCTGCTGAGCGACGGATCCATCAGTGTCGCCGGGCAAGGCCGGATGAATGTCGGACAGGCAATCGACCGCGAGGCCGTTCTCGACGACATCGAGCTCCTGACCGGCAAACGCCCCGTGGCCTCGCGTTACGACGAACGTAAGTGGTCGGTCGTCCTGCCGAAGAAGTTGACCCGAGCGGTGATGGCGCTCCCCGGTGTGCGTGTCGGCAAGCGGATCGAGCAGCCATCGACGCTGCCTACCTTCGTGCTCGAAGACCATTGTCCCGTCGCGATCGTCCGCGAGTTTCTCGGCGGCGTGTTCGGCGCTGACGGCCATGCCCCGAGCCTGCAGCGCTGGGGCAAGAACGAGGACGAAGCCTCGCTCGGATCTCCGGCGTACTCGCAAAGTGCTAGACCCGAGCATGTAGCAGCTCTCAGGCAAACAATGCGCGATTTGATTCGGCTGTTGTCGCGCTGCGGCGTCAAAATGAGCGGCGCCAAGCTTTACGAGTATCCTACGCGCCGCTCGTCGTCTACTTATCCGGCCGCACGGGACGGCGTTCCTCGCGTCGAAGTCCGTCTCGTGCTGCCCGACGGTCTCTCGTTCGTCGAGCGTGTGGGATTCCGTTATTGCATCGACAAGACCATGCGTGCGAGCGCTGCGGCCGTTTATTGGCGGACCATCGATACAATCAACCGACAGCGTCTGCGGATGGCTGATCTACTCGGGGAGCTCCGCCAAACGCGATCGGAGATGTCATTCTCAGCGGCTCGAGAGCTCGCGGCGGCCGAGCTCGCGTCCTCCGAAACGCCGGTCTTCCCGCACTATTCGTTGCTCGAGGGCCATGATCGCTTCTCGCGCTTGCCCGTGGCAGCGGCGCGGAAATTCCAACCGTTACATCGCGGAAGCTGCGAGTTCCCATCCCCGGCGCAGTTGTTCGCTCAGCTCGGAGTGCGCGACTGGTTCGCGCCGTTGAAGACGCGCGACGCGGCGAAGGGCTCCAAACGCTACTGCGTCGAAAAAGACTCGCTCGAGCTGCCGACTTTTGCGCTCATGGTCGTCGACCGGCGTCCTGCGGGAACGCAGACGGTTTTCGATATCGCAGTGAATGATCTCAGTGCATACGTCGCGGGCACGGTCTGCGTGCACAATTGCATCGGCAATTCGGGGCCCCTGCCGAGCGAGATCGCCGATGCCGTGCAGAAGAGCGACATGGTGGTGTGTTCGGTCTTGTCCGGCAATCGCAACTTCGAAGGCCGCATTCATCCGTTGGTAAAGATGAATTTTCTGGCGTCACCGCCGCTCGTCGTCGCGTACGCACTTGCGGGCAACCTCAAGATCGACCTTTACAAGGATCCCTTGGGGCACGACAAGAACGGCAATGCGGTGTATCTCAAGGACATCTGGCCGAGCACGCGCGAGATCCACGATTTGATCGCCGCCAACGTTAGCTCGGCGATGTTCAAGAAGAGCTACGCGAGCGTTTTCGACGGCGACGAGAACTGGAACGGGTTGAAAATAGCGACGGGCGAAACGTACACGTGGGACGACGATTCGACTTACGTCAAGAACCCGCCCTATTTCGACGGCATGACACGCGAGCCCAAGCCCCCGAGCGATATTCGCGGCGCACGCGTGCTCGCCATGCTCGGCGATATGGTGACGACCGATCACATTTCCCCGGCCGGCAGCATCGCGCTCAAGAGTCCGGCCGGGCAGTATCTGCTCGGCCTCGGCGTAGAGCAGAAGGATTTCAATTCATACGGCTCGCGGCGCGGCAATCACGAAGTCATGGTGCGTGGCACCTTCGCGAACATCCGCCTGCGCAACCAACTCGCGCCCGGCACCGAAGGCGGCGTGACGATCCACCTGCCGAGCGGCGAGCTGACCTCGATCTATGACGCCGCGATGCGCTATCAAGGCGAAGGCGTGCCGCTCGTGATCATCGCCGGCAAGGAATACGGCGCCGGGTCGTCGCGCGACTGGGCAGCCAAGGGCACTGCGCTGCTCGGCGTGCGTGCCGTGCTTGCCGAAAGTTACGAGCGTATCCACCGCTCGAATCTGATCGGCATGGGCGTCGTCCCGCTGCAATTCAACGACGGCGAGAACGCTGCATCGCTCGGGCTCACAGGGAAGGAAGTGTTCGCGGTCCAGGGCCTCAGCTCAGCGAGGGCTCCCGAGGTACGCGTTACGGCAAGCTCTGACGACGGCCGCACGCGGCAGTTCACGGCGCGCGTGCGCATCGACACACCGAAGGAGCAAGAGTACTTTATCCACGGAGGCATTCTGCACTATGTCCTGCGCCAACTCGCCGTGCCTGCGCGCTGAAGGCGGCGGTCTCTAACCTCCGTCTGGACGATACGTATGTTCGGAATCCGGTCTAGAAAGCGCGCCGTCGCCGTACCCAGGTCTCGCGGCCGTTGGTGGGCTGCGCTCGGCGCTTCGGTGCTCTTACTCCTGCTCGTTTCGATCGTGGGCTGGTATTGGTCCCGCGAGCCGGATCGCTACCTGTTGGCCGTCGACACGACGACGCAGCCGGTCGTCACGGGTTATGCGACCGTCGATACGTTGATCAGGACGATCGAATGGATGCTCGGCAAGCCCGGGGGCTATTTGAGCAACGACATCACCCCGCCGAGCGTATGGCTCGACAACATGCCGAGCTTCGAGTTCGGAGTGCTCGTGCAGTCCCGGGACCTCGCGCGCGTTCTGCGCAACGACTACAGCCGTTCGCAATCGCAATCGACGGAAGACCGGGACCTTGCGATCGCCGAGCCGGCGCTCAATTTCGATAACGACTCGTGGATATTTCCCACCACGGAGAGCAGGTACCGCGAAGCCGCAGAGGCGCTGCGCGGTTATCGCACGCGCCTCACCGACGCCAATCGCACCGACGGCCAATTTTTCGCGCGCGCCGACAATCTGCGCGAATGGCTCGCCGTCGTCGAACGGCGTCTCGGCAGCCTTTCGCAGCGCCTGTCGGCCAGTGTCGGACAAGCGCGCATCAACACGGATCTTGCCGGCGACCGGGCCGCTCAGGCGTCACGTCCGCAAACGAGCATCGTCGAAATCAAAACACCGTGGCTTGAAATCGACGACGTGTTCTACGAGGCACGCGGCACAGCGTGGGCGCTGCTGCAATTCATGGCGGCGGCCGAAGTCGATTTCGAGGCGGTGCTCACCGACAAGAATGCGGTCGTGAGCGTGCGACAGATCATGCGCGAGCTCGAAGAGGCCCTCACCGAAATCTCGAGCCCGATCATATTGAACGGCGAGGGATACGGGTTTTTCCCGAATCACTCGCTGGTGCTCGCGTCCTATCTGTCGCGCGCGCATTCGGCGGTCATCGATCTGCGCGAGCTGCTGGCACAGGGTTAGTTCAAGAATCGCGAGCAGAGCTCGCTCCTACATCGTAGATTTGTAGGAGCGAGCTCTGCTCGCGATCATGGTCTGCTTGTGGGAGCGAGCTTTGCTCGCGATTCTTCATTCGCCGCGCACTGCCGCCTCGACGAGCTCGAGCAGCCGGCGCACCGCCGCGTCGGGCTCGGCAGGCGGCGCGACTCCCGCCCCGTAAATCCCGCGCACTTCGGCGAGATCGAGATAATCGGGGTGATGAACTTCGGCGATCGCGGCATATTGGTACCGCGGTCCGTCTTTCACGATGTCGAGCTCGTAGACGTGCACGGCCAGCCGCGACTCCGTGACGCCGCCCATGAGCGCGACGAGCCGGGGCGTGGTATCGACCTCGCCGAAGTAGCGATGTGTCTTGACGACTGTCCAGCCGCGGGCGGCGAACGTGGCGCCGATCGACTGCCCCGCCACGATGGCCGCATGCTCCGCGGCGAGCTCGGGATCGACGACTGCGGGGTATCGAACCACGGCAAACGTGCGGCAAACCCGCTCCCCGTGCTCGAGGCTGTAGAGATTCGATACGCGAATCGTCGCATCGCTTTCGAGAACCTCGATCCCGTAACTGCCGAAAGTGCGCTCGATTCGCTCGCTATTGAGGAGCTCCCTCGCGGATACGTCGGCTACCGACGCCGGGAGCGCCGCTTGCGCATACGCGCGGTCGGTCACGCCCAACGCGAGCGTCGCGAGAACCGATAGAAACGCGAACGTACTGCGCCCCGCGCTGATCCGTCCGCCGGCAGGCCGTGTCAACACGGGCTCTCGCTCCGCGCCTGCATGATCCACAGCGGCATCAGCGTCCAGGCCTCGGCGAGGCTGCTATCGAGCTCGCGGAAATCCGGCTCGAAACGCTCGACGAGCCGCCAGTAGCGTCGCGAGTGGCTCATGCAACGCAAATGACACAACTCGTGCACCATGAGGTAACGAACGAGCTTGGGCTCGAGCAGAAGCAGCGCTGCATTGACACTGATCGTGCGCTGCGCGGAGCAACTGCCCCAACGCGTTCGCTGCAGGCGGACTTGCACAGCGCGGGGCCGTTCGCCGACGCGCTCCGCCTCGCTGAGCAGCCAAGGCTTCAAGTGCGCCCGAGCCTCGTGCATGAACCAATTTCTGAGCAACGCGCGGCTCGCGCGGGGCGCCCCGTGCATGCCCATCACACGCAAGGTCGTTCCGTCGTCCTCCCACCCCGGCCGCCGGCCCGGGCGAAAGTCGTACTCGATCGGGACCGCGCGGCCGACGGCCGCCAGGCTCACGCGGCGCGGCAGCTCTTCGCGATCGCCGCGGAACCGCGTGGCGAGCTCGGCACGCGCGCGCTCGATCCAACCACGGTTCTCGCGCACGAAGGCCTCGACGGCGCGCGGCCGGGTGCCGCGAGGCACAACGACTTCGAGCGTATGCGGCGGCACGAGCTGGAGAGATAGATGCCGCGCGCGCCGGCTTTCGCGGATTGCGAGGCCATCACGGAGCGGGTCGCGAAAATCCGTATCGTCCTCGTCGAGCAGTCCCAACTGTTCGGCCATGACCCGCCTGTCGCAATGCAAAGCCACCCGTATAATACCGCGCCCATGACCGCAAGCGCCCCCATCATCGAAGTGCGTAACCTCGTCATGCGCTACCCGAAGGTGCTCGCTGTCGACGGCGTGTCGCTCGCGATCGCGCATGGTGAGTGCTTCGGCCTGCTCGGGCCGAACGGCGCCGGCAAAACTACGACGATCGAGATCATGGAAGGCATCCAAGCGCCCACGAGCGGCGACGTGTTGTTTCGCGGCCGGCCGCTCGACCGCGCGTTTCACGCCGAAGCCGGTATCCAATTCCAGAGCACGGCTTTGCAGGACTTCCTCACCGTGCGCGAAACGCTCGAGCTGTTTCGCAGGCTCTATGATCGCCTCGAGAATCTCGAGCGCGTCATCGAAGAGTGCGCGCTCGGCGACCTGCTCGATCGAGATACGCGCAAGCTGTCGGGGGGCCAACGGCAGCGATTGCTGCTGGCGATAGCCCTCATCAACGAGCCGACGGTGCTGTTTTTGGACGAGCCCACCACGGGGTTGGACCCGCAGTCGCGGCGCAATTTTTGGAATCTCATCGACAAGATCAAGAAGCGCAATACGACGATCATTCTGACCACGCACTACATGGAAGAAGCCTATGTGCTGTGCGACCGCATCGCGATCATGGATCACGGCAAAATCATCGCCGCAGGAGCACCCGATCAGTTGCTCAAGCATCACTACGACGACGTGATTCTGCAATTACCGCAAGCAGACTTTCCGGCCACGCTCGCGAGCCTAGAGCACAAGATGCTGCCCACTCAGCAGCTGGTCGAGATTTCGACGGCCGACGTCAACGCGACCATTCTGAAGCTCACCGAGCACCGTGTGCCGCTCAACCACTTGCGGATACGCCCGCGCAATCTCGAGGATTTGTTTCTCGAGCTCACGGGAAGGGAGCTCCGCCCGTGATCGGCCGTATCCTTGCAGTGCTCAAAGCACGCAACATCGAGTTCATCCGCGACCGTACGTCGCTGACTTGGGCGATCGTCGTGCCGCTCGTGCTCGTCTTCGGTCTTGCGATCGTGTTTTCCGGATCCGAGTCGGATCAGTTCACGGTGGCCGTGCTCGACGACGCGACCACCGTCGAGGCACGGGAGCACCCGTTCTACGCGACTCGATTCATCGAGTTCGTTCCGATCACGGATACCGCCGACGCGGCCAGAAAGGTCGGGCGGCATCAATTCGATCTGTTATTCGCAAGCGCTCCCACGGCCCAGTATTGGGTCAATCCCGAGAGTCCGAGCGGATACGTCGTCGAGCGCCTTCTGTTGCAGACCGACCCTGCCGCCGAGCGCCAGGTCGTGACCGGCGAAGCGGTGCGCTACGTCGACTGGCTCGTTCCCGGCATTCTCGGCATGAACATGATGTTCGGTTGCTTGTTCGGTGTCGGCTA
>Ga0209109_10001153_pt1 | contig 14526 bp, 11 predicted proteins | sample Rifsed10ft2_FD_184004 | JGI IMG/M metagenome (GOLD analysis project Ga0209109, IMG submission 184004) | Soil microbial communities from Rifle, Colorado, USA - sediment 10ft 2 (version 2) | ecosystem: Environmental > Terrestrial > Deep subsurface > Rock core/Sediment | place: Rifle, Colorado... | reverse complement strand
GCAGCCCGGCCGCTTCGTGGCCCTGCATCGTGTCTACCACCGGCACGGGGAACCCTGCTTCCGCTGTGGGACAAGCATTCGAAGGATTATCCTGGGCCAGCGCAGCACCCATTTCTGCCCGACCTGCCAGCGGTGAGAGGCGAAACTACGAACCGCCAAGAACACCCGGCGCTCGCGCTGGGTACCCGGAACGCCAAGGTTGCCTTTCACGGCGGAAAGGTCCGTGGAGTGAACTCTGAGTTAGAGATCTTACCGGAGTGGGAGCGGGCTGCGGAGGCGGTGCTCGCGAGGCCCGGGGTCGTGGTGCTGCTGGGTGCCTCGGACTCCGGCAAGACGACGTTGGCTCACATCCTCACGGAGAGGTGCAGGGCTGCCGGACGAACGGTCGGGCTGGTGGACGGCGACATCGGCCAGTCCTCACTCGGCCCCCCCACAACCGTCGGCCTGGCCATCCTCTCACCCGATCTCCCCATCACCCCCTCTCCCCGTCCCCAGGTCCTGCATTTTGTCGGTTCCACCTCGCCCCCCGGTCATTTCCTGCCCCTGATCCTCGGGACCCAGGATCTGGTCCGAAGGGCGATTGCCCAGGGTGCGGACATCGTGTTGGTGGATACGACGGGTTTGATTCTGGGGTCGGTGGCGGCGTCCCTGAAGTGGCACAAGCTCATAGCCTTGCAGCCACGCCATGTGCTCGCTCTCCAGCGGGCCGAAGCGCTGGAGCCCATCTTGCGGCTGGTGGAGGGGCAGGCGGCCCTGGAGATCCACCGCCTTCCCATCTCCTCGCGAGTCACTCGTCGAAGCCATGCGGCTCGACGGGTCTTCCGGGAGGAACGATTCCGCCAGTACTTCGCGTCAGCCAGTCGCCACGACCTCGAGTGGAAGAAGCTACGGTTCACGCGCCTGTGGCTCAATACCGGCCGCCGTCTGGGTCGGGACGAACTGGCTCTCTTGGGCGTTTCTCTCCGGACCATGCCCCTGTATGCCGAGGCATTGGGGGCGGAAGGCTTGGTCTTTGTTCGCGGCCCCTTCAGCCGAGCAGCCCTCTACCAGGTCCGGAATGCCCTCCAGGTTTCGGATGTCCTGGTCATAGACGTGGAGGAGCTACGCGGGACCCTTCTTGGGTTGCACGATCGGGATGGCGAGATCCTGGCGCTAGGTATCCTTCAGGACTTTGATCCCGAACAGGAGAGGATTCGAGTTCTGACCCCAATCCAGGATCCCGCCCGCGTCGCGAGGGTCGCCTTCGGCTCCCTACGGCTGGAGGCCAGCGGCAAGGAGCTGGGTGAGGCACCCTGGCGGTAGCTGAAGGTTGGCCTGTCCTGGTGGTTGTTGGGGTGACGGGCCGGTGCTAAGATGTGGCCAGGGGGGCGAGATGTCCTGGCCGGCGTATCTTGAGCTGCACCGAACAGGCGAGCTCGTAAGGCGGGCGGAAGGGGCCGAGCGGCTGCTGGAGGCCTGCCGGGTCTGTCCGCGGGAGTGCCTGGCGCAGCGTCTCCAGGGGGCGACAGGCGTCTGTGGCGTGGCCGAGAAGGCGATGGTCGCCAGCTACGGCCCGCACTTCGGGGAAGAGGCGCCCCTGGTCGGTGTCGGGGGCTCCGGGACGGTCTTCCTGGCCCACTGCAACCTCTGCTGCGTGTTCTGCCAGAACTTCGACATCAGCCAGTCGGATGAGGGCCGGATCGTCTCGGCCGGGGAACTGGCCCAGATGATGCTGGACCTCCAGCGGACGGGCTGCCACAACATCAACTTTGTCACGCCCACCCATCAGGTCCCCCAGATCCTCCGAGCCCTGCCCATCGCCATCGAGGGCGGCCTGCAGGTCCCTCTGGTCTATAACTGTGGCGGGTACGAGTCCCAGGAAACCCTCCACCTCCTGGACGGCGTCTTCGACATTTACATGCCCGATTTCAAGTATGGTGACGGGGATTTCGCCAAGCGGTATTCGAAGGTGGAAAATTATCCCGCGATCGCGAAGGCCGCCTTCCGCGAGATGCACCGCCAGGTGGGCGATTTGGTTGTGGACGGGCGCGGTATCGCCCGCCGAGGGTTGCTGGTGCGTCACTTGGTTCTGCCCAATAACCTCGCAGGGACGGCCGGGGTTGTCCAGTTTCTAGCTGAACTGTCGAAAGACACATACGTGAACATCATGACCCAGTATCGGCCGTGTTACCGAGCGCATGAGTATCCCGCTCTAGCGGGACGACCCACCCGTGCGGAGTTCGAGGAGGCATTTCGCCTGGCCCGCGAGGCGGGCCTGCACCGCCTGGACGGGAATTGCTGACCAATTAACCGCCAAGCCTGATGACCGGCAATCAGGCAATCCGGCAATCAGGGGTTCCGAGTCGTCCCGCGTCCCGCGGGATTGCCCAGTTGCCAGATTGCCCTGGCCGCCTTGGCGCACCAACGGCGGGGCCGTTGGTACCGGCGATTCGTTCAAAACGAGATGCGAAACGTCGAGATCGCGAATCTGTTCAACGAGATCGCCGATTTCCTGGAGATCAAGGACGAGAACCCCTTCAGGATTCGGGCCTACCGCCGGGTGGCACAGGCCCTGGAAGGCCTGTCTGAGGACATCGCGGCCATCGCGGAGCGAAATGCCCTCCAGGATGTGCCAGGGATCGGCAAAGACCTGGCGGCAAAGATCCAAGAGTATCTCACAGGCGGCAAAATCGAGTACCTGGAGGACTTGCGGAAGGAGATTCCGGTCGGGGTGGTCGAGCTGATGGGAATCCACGGGGTCGGGCCGAAGACAGCCAAGCTGCTGTACGAGCAGGTCGGCGTGGAATCGGTGGAGAAACTGGAGGAATTGGTAAAGGCCCACAGGCTGGCCGGCCTGCCCGGGATCAAGGCCAAGACCGAGGAGAACATCCTCAAGGGCATCACGGTCTGGCGAAGCGGCCGGGAACGGATGCCGCTGGGGACGGCGCTCGTTCTGGCCGAGTCGGTCCTCGGGGAGCTTCGGAAGCTCAGGGAGGTAAATCAGATCTCCCCCGCCGGGAGCCTGCGACGGATGAAGGAGACGGTGAAGGACATAGACATCCTGGTCACGTCCAAGAACCCGGCCCGGATCATGGATGTCTTTGTCGGTCTGCCGAACGTGGCCGAGGTCCTGGCCCATGGCGAGACGAAATCCAGCGTTCGGTTGCGCGAGAACATTCAAGTGGATCTTCGCGTGGTTGAGCCCGAATGCTTCGGCGCGGCCCTGCAGTACTTTACCGGGTCCAAGCAGCACAACATCCGGGTCCGGGAGCTGGCCCAGCGGAAGGGATTGAAGGTCAGCGAGTACGGGGTGTTCAACGAGAAAACGAACCGTCGCGTGGCGGGCAAGACCGAGGAAGAGGTGTACGGGGCCATCGCACTGCCGTTCATCCCTCCCGAGCTCCGCGAGGATAGCGGTGAGATCGAGGCGGCGCTGGAAGGGCAACTGCCAGTGCTGGTGTCTCTGGAGGACATCCGGGGCGATCTCCAGATGCACACGATCTGGAGTGATGGCGCCCATTCGCTGGCGGACCTCGCCGCGGGGGTCCGGGCCAGGGGCTATCAGTACATGGGAGTGACCGACCACTCGAAATCCGCCACCGTCGCCGGTGGGATGAACGCGGAGGAGGTCCTCCAGATGATGGCGGAGGTTCGGGCGCTCAACACGACGCTGAAGGGCTTCCGCGTCCTGGCCGGCTGCGAGGTGGATATCAAGGGGGACGGCAGCCTGGACTTCCCGGACGAGATCCTCCGGCAGCTCGACCTGGTGCTGGTGTCGGTGCACTCGCGCTTCAAGATGCGCCGGGAGGAGATGACGGCTCGGATCGTGCGGGCCGTGCAGCATCCCCTGGTCCACATCCTGGGCCATCCCACGGGCCGCCTCATCGGCGAGCGCGCCCCATACGAGGTGGACATGGAGGCGGTTCTGAAAGCCGCCCAGGCCGCTGGCACCGCCGTAGAGATCAACGCATCACCCTCCCGTCTGGACCTGAGCGATCTGCATGCCCGGCGGGCCAAGGAGCTTGGGATCCCCATCGTGATCAGCACCGACGCCCACACGATCTCCCAACTGGATCATATGCGGTATGGGGTGTCGGTGGCGCGCCGGGCCTGGTTGAGGCCGGAAGATGTTCTGAACACACTGCCAGCGCGTCAGTTCTTCGCCTGGCTGGAGAAAAAGCGAGTAAGGGCGTGAAGGCGGATGGCCATGGACGTCAGGGTGGGGTGCTGCGGTTTTCCCATGGCGAAGGCCGATTACTACCGGTACTTCCCCGTGGTCGAGATCCAGCAGACCTTCTACAACTTGCCGAGGATCCAGACGGCCGGGCGGTGGCGCGAAGAAGCGATGACCGCCCGCGCCCTGGCTGGGCAGACTGCATTCGAGTTCAGCATGAAGGCCTGGCAGCTCATCACCCATGAGCCGTCCAGTCCTACGTGCCGCCGGCTCCGGAAGGCGATCCCGCAGGACCAGAAGGAGTGGTACGGAAGCTTCCGGCCGACCGAAGCGGTCCTGAACGCGTGGACGCAGACCGCGGCCGTGGCCCACGCCCTCGGCGCAACGATGATCGTGTTCCAGTGTCCGCCTCGATTCACGCCGACGCCGGAGCACGTGGAGAACCTGCGCCGGTTTTCCCGTTCGATCGAGCGGGGGGAATTCATCCTGGGGTGGGAGCCACGGGGCGAGTGGCCGCCGAACCTGATCGGGAAGCTGTGCAAAGAGCTGGACCTCGTCCACGTAGTGGACCCCCTCACGCAGGTCCCGCAGCGCGAAGGCCTCCGCTACTTCCGGCTTCACGGCGTGACCGGATATCGGTATCTCCACACCGACGAGGACCTCCAGAGACTTGCGGAGCACTGCGCCGCGGATGCGCCGACCTACGTCCTCTTCAACAATCAATTCATGGGAGAGGACGCCCTCCGGTTCCAAAAACTCCTGGCCCAGCCGACACTCCGGCTCGTGCGCCCGGCCCGCCAGCGCCGGGCCTGATCCCCCTCTCGGTGGCGGGGCCGCTCACCGCCGGCTTCGTGTCCGTGGGGCGGCACGGGACAGGGAGCCTGTACGCCGGCTCCTCTTCCCGCGGGGCCCTGCGCCGGAAGACAGGCCGCATCCGGGGGTGGCAGGCCGAAGGGCCCAGCGCGTCTGTCTATTTCGACAACGGCACCGGCGCGAACGCGGTGGCCGACATTGTGAGCCTGAAGGAGCTGCGCACCTGATTCGGCCTCGGATTCGTGATGCGGGGTTGACGGAAGGCGATCGGCGGCGCTAGTATCCCCCGCCAACTGCGTCCGGACGCCCGTCCGATCAGGTACCCGGCGGCATCCCGGGTCTGGCGGAGTGTGCTGCAGGGAGGGCAATGCATGGCGGCATTTACCACTCGTCCGGTCATCATGGGGTCGCGCGGGGTCGTGACCTCCGGCCATTACCTGGCCACGGCGGCGGGCTTCCGCATCATGGAACAGGGAGGGAATGCCATCGATGCGGCAGCGGCGATGTGTTTTTGTCTGAACCTTCTGGAGCCACAGAGCAATGGCATGGGTGGCGAGGTGCCGACGCTGATCTACTCGGCGAAGGAGCAGAAGGCATTCGCCATCTGTGGGATGGGCTGGTCGCCCAAGGCCTTCACGCTGGACTGGTGCCGCGACCACGGGATCGATCTGGTCCCGGGTGACGGGTACTTGCCGGCGTGCGTGCCCGCGGTCGTGGATACGTGGGCGCTGGCGCTTGCGCGGTTCGGGACCATGCGTTTCGCCCAGGTGGTTCAGCCAGCCATCGAGCTGGCCGAAAGGGGGTTTCCCGTCTATCACGGCCTGCACGCCAGCCTCACCGCGAACCTGAGTAAGTTCACCGATCTCTATCCCACCACCGGCGAGATCTACTGCCCGAACGGTCGGGTGCCCGAGGTTGGCGAGATCCTGCGGAACCCAGATCTGGCCGCTGCCCTCAGGCTCATGTGCCGGGCAGAGGCCGGCGCGGAGCATCGGGGCCGCGTGGCGGGCATCGAGGCGGCCCGGGACGTCTTCTACCAGGGCGAGATTGCCAAGGGGATCGTCGAATTCATCGCCAGCCACCCCCTCGAGGATGCCAGCGGGGCGGCCCACACCGGCCTCTTGTCCCACGAGGACATGGCAGAGTGGCATGCAGCGGTGGAGGAGCCGGTGGTGCTCCGCTACCAAGATCTTGACGTGCACAAGTGTTCGGTGTGGACCCAGGGTCCCGTGTTCCTGCAGCAGTTGGCGATCCTGGAGGGCTTCGACCTCGCGGCGCTGCGGCACAATTCAGCCGACTACCTCCACGTGTTGATCGAATCGGCCAAGCTGGGATTTGCGGACCGCGAGGCCTACTACGGGGACCCGCTCTTTGACAGGGTGCCACTGGATGTCCTGCTCTCCAAGGCCTATGCGGGGAAGCGCCGCGGCCTGATCGGCGCCCTGGCCTCTCGGGAGATGCGGCCGGGCGATGTCGGAGGCGGTGTTCCGACGTATGCCACCTTCGACGTCGCGGCGGACAATCGCCGGGCCCTCAGGCTGGCCGCCCGCCCGGTTCGGGATCTGGGACTGGGCCATGCCCATGTCGGGGACACGACACATCTGGATGCCGTGGACCGCGAGGGCAACATGGTTGCCGCGACGCCGAGTGGTGGCTGGATCGGTTCCTCGCCGGTGATCCGGGGCCTGGGGTTCCCCCTCGGAACCCGAGGGCAGATGTTCTACCTGAACCCCCAGCGACCGAATGCGCTGGCGCCACGCAAGCGCCCGCGGGCCACCTTGACGCCATCCCTCGTCACCCGGCGGGGTGAGCCGTACATGGTCTTCGGAACCCCCGGCGGAGATGCCCAGGACCAGTGGACCCTGCAGTTCTTCCTGAACGTCGTGGTCTTCGGCATGAACCTCCAGGAAGCCCTGGATGTCCCGACCGTTCACTCCGTCCATTTCCCGTCGTCGTTCTATCCCCGGCCGGCCTACCCCGGCCGGGTCGAGATCGAGGCGCGCATTTCTCGCGAGGTCATCGCGGAACTGGAGCGTCGGGGGCACGAGGTCGGCCTGCTCGACGGGTGGGCGAACGGGAAGGTGATGGGCATCCGCCTTGACAGGGCGCGGGGGGTCATCCAGGGTGCAGTCTCGCCGAGACGGAACATCGGCTACGCCTTTGGATGGTAAGGCCCAAGAGAGCCGGTGGCGGGGTGGAGCGTCGGGGGAGGGGACCGACCGATTTCCCGGGAATCTGATGAAAGGACGTGATTGACTTGGATACGTTCTCCATTGTGGCGAGGGATCCGAGGACGGGTGACTTTGGCGTGGCGGTCTCCACGGCCCGGCCGAACGTGGGGAGCCTGGTGCCGTTCGTCTCCCGCCGGGGAGGCATCGCCACCCAGGGCCGCATCAATAGCGATCTCGGGCGGCAGGGGCTTGCCCATTTGGAGCATGGAGTGTCCATCCGGCTGGCCCTTCGGGCTCTCCTCGAGGCTGATTCGGATCGGGAGATCCGACAAGTGCACGCTGTTGACGGGTCGGGCACCTTTTGCCACACGGGAGCACGCTGCGTCGAGTGGTGCGGGCACATGGAGGGGGACGGGTTTACCGTCGCCGGGAACATGCTGACGGGACCCCAGGTGATCCAGGCCATGGCCGATGCGTTCCAGGCCGGCACGGAAGAGCAGCGGGAACTTTCGGAACGCCTCCTCCTGGCTCTGGATGCGGGACAGAAGGCAGGGGGAGACAAACGCGGAAAGCAGTCTGCCGCCCTCCTCGTGGCAAGTAGCGAGCCGCGCATGTACCACAACTTGCGGGTGGACCACCACGCCGATCCGGTTGCCGAGCTCCGGCGGATCTACAACGCGGTCGTCGTTCACATGGCCCAGATCGAGCGGGAGTACGGTGCGGAAGGAGTCCGGCTGTTCGGCCGGGTCAAGTACTGAACCAAGGCTCCAGGGAGGCGAAACTCGGCGCAGCTCATTCGCCGATTCTTTCTTCCACGCGATTCTGCCAGCTCGTCCCGGGAGCGCGGTGCAGCGTGCGAATAGGGAATAGGGATGAACGCTGAGAACGCCGCAATGGACCCAGTCCTTTCCGCCACGGGGGTCCACCCTCAGGTCTGGAACGGCATCTGCCGGAAGCTTCTTGACATTGAGGCGGGGGAGGCGCATTCTCCCTCGGGGGAGGGAGCAGGCCACCGGAAGCGCCGGGGAACCGAACATCACGATCACCGCCTCGCCTCGTCGTTCGATCCGGCAGGCCTACGAAACTACCTGACGGTAGCGTGAGCGCAAAGAGCGCGCGACCCGGCGCCTTGCCCACCCGTGCACGACACCTCTTATTTCGCAACCCACCCTCGACGCGTCTTTCCCGCCTCGTCGTGTTGAGAGCCCTGGAATGCGGTGTCCCGGGTGCCAGCGCGAAAACGTAGAGCAGGCAAAATTGTGTGCCGCGTGTGGCACCCGTCTGCACCTGACGTGTGCCAAGTGCGGGATCGAGGTCCCGACGACTGCGAAGTTCTGTCCTGAGTGTGCGCATCAGGTCCCTCCTCGTTCGAGCGATCGTCTCCCATTCGAAAGTCCCGACGGGTACACCCCACCACATCTCGCCGAGAAGATCCTGAGTCGCCGGACCGCAATCGAAGGCGAGCACAAACAGGTTACCATCCTTTTCTGCGACCTCTGCAACTCCACGGCCCTGGCCGAGCGCCTGGGATCCGAGGCGATGTACACGCTCTTGAATCGCTTTTTCGAGGTGGCCCTGGCTGAGGTCCACCGCTATGAAGGGACCATCAACCAATTCCTGGGAGACGGATTCATGGCGCTGTTCGGGGCCCCGCTGGCGCATGAGGATCATGCCAAGCGTGCGGTGCTGGCGGCCATTGGTATGCGGCGGGCCCTCCGAGAGCGCCACGTCGAGCTGGGCCACGCGCACGGGGTGCAGCTTTCCGCTCGGATGGGGCTCAACACTGGGCTCGTCGTGGTGGGAAAAATCGGGGATAACCTCCGCATGGACTACACGGCCGTGGGAGATACCACCAACGTGGCCGCCCGGCTGCAACAGCTCGCAGACCCAGACACGATCCTGGCCGCTGAGGGGACGCACCGAGTGGTCCGGGACTATGTGCGAATGGAAGTCGTGGGGCCGGTCCATATCAAAGGAAGGACCGAGTCGGTCCTTGCCTATAAGGTCTTGGGACTCGGCCTTCGACGTTCTCCCTTGCAGAGGAGCGAGGGACGCCCCCTCAGTCCGTTCGTGGGCCGCATTCGCGAGCTGGCGGCGATGCAGGATCTTCTCGCGCAGGTGGAGGGAGGCCATGGCCAGGCGGTCGGAATCGTTGGCGAGCCGGGCATGGGAAAATCCCGCCTCCTGCTCGAGTTCCAGCAGACTCAAACCAAGCGGAGGGCCACATACCTCGAAGGGCGATGCCTTTCCTACGGAAGCGCCATTCCCTACCTCCCGGTGCTCGACATCCTGCGGAACAACTGCGGGATTACCGAGGTCGATAGCACCACGGGCATCATCGACAAGGTGCGGTACGCGCTCCAGGAGGTGGGGATGACCCCCGAGGAGTGGGCACCGTTTCTCCTGGATGTCCTCGGCGTGAAAAACGGAACAGATCGGTTGTCCGCATTGAGCCCTGAGGCGATCAAGGCGCGGACCTTTGAGACGCTCCGACAGCTCAGCCTTCGAGGCGGTCGGCAACGGCCGCTGATTTTCGCGGTGGAAGACCTTCAATGGGTTGACAGGACATCGGAGGATTTCTTCACCTTGCTGGTGGAGAGTCTGCCAGGTGCGCCCATCTTGTTCCTGTCCACCTACCGGCCCGGATACCGACCACCCTGGATGGAAAAATCCTACTCGACGCAAATCCCCCTTCAGCCGCTCTCCCCTCAAGACAGCTTATCGGTGGTCCAGTCGGTTCTCCCGACGCCGCAGGTCCACGGCCCTCTTGCCCAGGTCATCATCGCCAAAGCAGAGGGGAATCCTTTCTTCCTCGAGGAGCTGGCCCGGAGCATGGGAGAGCGGAGCGATCTTGCTCCGATCTTAACGGTTCCCGACACCCTCCAGGGAGTGATCACGGCCCGAATCGACCGGCTCCCCGACAGGCCCAAGCAGCTCCTCCAGACGGCGTCGGTTCTTGGTCGCGAGTTCTCCCTCAGGCTCCTGGGGACGGTCTGGGAGGGGCCTGAACCCTTCGAGCCCCATCTCCGGGAGCTCATGCGCTTGGAGTTTCTCCATGAACAAATCGGCCCCGAAGAGCCGACCTATGTCTTCAAGCACGCCCTGACGCAGGAGGTCGCCTACGGAAGCCTGCTGGAGCGCTACCGGCGCCTCTGCCACGGGGCCGTCGGCTTCGGGCTTGAGGGATTGTACGCCGGACGCACGGACGAGGTCGTGGAGCTTCTGGCTCATCACTTCGGGCGGAGCACTGAGAGCGAGAAGGCCATAGACTACGCCATCCTCGCGGCCGAGAAGGCGCAGCGGCGCTGGGCGAACATTGAGGCGCTGGCCTACTTCGAGGCCGCGCTCAAGCGCCTCGAGGGAATGCCGGACACGGGGCCAAACCGCCTGCGCCGGATTGACGCAGTCATCAAGCAGGCTGAGGTCAAGTTTGCCCTGGGCCGGCATGCGGAGCATATCCAGGCGCTGGAGGGAATCCGCAGCCTGGTGGCCGGCATTGCGGACCCGCAACGCAGCGCGGCTTGGCACTACTGGGCCGGTTTCCTCCACAGCCTGACCGGTGGCCGGCCGGAGGTGGCCATTGAACATTGCCGAACGGCGGTATCGATTGCCGATGCGGCCGGCATCGACGAGATCCCGCCATATGCCGAATCCTGCCTCGCGCAGATCTACGCCGTAGCGGGTGACCCTCGGAGGGCGGTAGCGGCCGGGGAGCGCGCTCTGGCGACCTTCGAGAGGCGCGGGAATACCTGGTGGGCGTGCCGGACATTGTGGCATCTTAGCAGTGCTGCCAACGCCCTGGGGGAGTGGGGGAAGAGTCTCGAATATTGCCGTCGGGCCCTGGAGCATGGGCAGGCGGTGAACGATCTCCGGCTGAAGGCGGTCGGCTTGTGGCGCTCCGGCTCAGCGCATATCAGGCGCGGCGATCCGATTGAAGGCCTGCGATGCTGCGAGGAGGCGCTCACGCTCTCCCCAATTCCGTTCGACGTGGCCACGGCCAGGGCAACGCATGGATACGGCTTGATCACGCGCGGGGACGTCGCAGCGGGGACGGCGGAACTAGAAGCCGCTGTGGCGTGGTTCGACCGTTCGAACCTCCGGTATACGCATGCCCTGTTTTCCCTCTGGCTGGTGGAGGGCTACCTGCGCCAGGGAGAGCGGACCAAGGCCCGGACGACCCTCGAACAGATCCTGGTTACGAGCCGAGAGGCCGGGTACCGTCACGTTGAGGGGATGACGAACCGGCTGTTGGCAGAAGCCATCCTGGGAGAGGATCCCCAAGCCGCCGCCAGGTGTCTCGATGCGGCGAGGTCAATCCTCGAAGAGATCGGTGCGCGAAGTGAAGTTGCGAAAACATTCGAGGCGCAGGCTGAGCTCCGCCGGGCCGCGGGTGATTCCCCTGGCGCGCGGAACCTCCTCGAGCGAGCCCTTGCGATCTTCGAGGCCCTGGGGTCGCTCGACGGGCCGCCCCGCGTGCGGGCCACCCTCGCCTCGCTTGCCTCGAGCCAGCCGGCCTGAGGCTGCTTGGGCGTCACGCGTTCGCTGGCTGCTCGGCCCCAGAAGGGAGGTGAAAAGACACGGCGGGTGTGACGTCTGTGTCTACAGTCGGGGGTTCGGTTGACGCCGGCCGTTGACGGGACTCGGGCCTGCGTCATGGATCTGCAACAGAATGAGGGAGGGGTTGACATGTCTATGGACGAGGAACTCGGCGAGCTTATCTGCGATCGGACTCCCTACACAAGCATGACGCTGCCGACCGGTTGGAAAGATCAGATCGAGTGGGAGGCCCAGCCCGTTCACTGGAATTTCCGGGAGGGTTCTCACCGGGTTGCCAAGTCAATGCGCATTCCGGTCACCATTACCAATGTTGTCGAGAAGATCGACAAGACCGGCGCCAAGACCTACGTGGAGGAGATCTACAGGGACTGGCTCTTGATCGGCTACGAGGGATCCGGGGGGAATTAGCGCCCCGACGGGCGGGCTCCGCACGCGGTTGTGGCTTGCCCGGCATGCATGGGAGGGAAGGAGAGATCCGGCGGAATCGGCCCCCTCGGTCGGAGAAGATTCTGACCCTCGACCCCGGGGAGGGCGCCCGCATGCGTGCCCTTGGCTCGTTCGTTCTCGTCTTCGTCCTGTTGGTTCTCGCCTCACCCGGCTCGTCCCAGGTCCGCGGGGCCCCTCAGTAGTCCTTGGGGTCGAGGAAGTCGCGCAGGCCGTCGCCCGCCAGGTTGAACGAGAGGGCGAGGGTGAAGATGGCCAGGCCGGGCCACCAGGCCATCCAGGGGGCGGTCTCGAGAAACTGCTGGGCGGTGTTGAGCATCGTGCCCCAGCTCGGGGTGGGTGGCTGCACGCCCAGCCCGAGGAACGAGAGGATGGCCTCTGCGATGACCGCGCCCGGGATCGAGACGGTGGCCTGGACGAGGAGGGCGCTGAAGATGTTCGGGAAGATGTGCCGGAGCATCATGCGCACGTCCCCGCCGCCGAGCGCCCGTGCGCCCTGGACGTAGTCTTCCTGCGCGACGGACAGCACCAGCCCGCGGGTCAATCGGATGTAGGTGGGGGTGGCGGCCGTCCCGATGGCCACGGTGGCGTTGATCAGCGACGGCCCCAAGATGGTGACCAGGCCAATGGCCAGGATCAGGAACGGGAATGACAGCCAGGCATCGGTGAGCCGCATGATCAGTTGGTCGGTCGTGCGGCGGTAATAACCGGCCACGAGGCCGGCCGGCACTCCCGCGGCGATGGCGAGCAGAATCGAGAACACGCCTGCCTGCATCGACGTGCGCGCCCCCCAAACCACGCGCGAGTACACGTCCCGCCCCAGGTCGTCCGTCCCGAACGGGTGCGCCAGCGTCGGCGGCTTGCGGATCTGGCTCCAATTGGTCCGGAGCGGGTCGCCCGTCGCGATCCACGGCGCGCCGAGCGCCATTGCCGCGAACAGAAGCACGATCACGCCGCCGACGAACGCCGGGGGCCGGCGCAGGGCGCGGCGCCAGGTCCGCCGCCGCGGGCTGGGGGGCGCAGAGGCAGCCCGCTGACCGAGCGCGTTCTTGCCCTCCGCCGTCACGTTCCCGCCATCACGACTCACCGGCTGACCCCTTGATCCGGATGCGTGGGTTCAAGAGCGAGTACGACACATCCACCAGGAGGTTGATCAGCACGTAGGTGCTCGCCGTGATCAGGACGACGCCCTGGACCAGGGGGTAGTCCCGGGTGAACACCGCCTCCACAATAAGCCGCCCGAAGCCGGGCACCACGAAGATCTGCTCCGTCACCACGGCCCCGCCCATGAGGGCCCCCATCTGGAGCCCCAGGATCGTGACGATGGGAATAAGCCCGTTCCGGAGGCCATGGCGGAACACGACCACCCATTCCGCCAGTCCCTTGCTGTAGGCGGTTCGGATGTAGTTCGCGCTCATGACCTCGATCATGCTGTTGCGGGTCTGACGCATCAGCACGGCCGCCAGGGCGACGCCGAGCACGAAGGCGGGCATGAGCATGCGCTGGAGATTGCCCAGCGGGTCCTGGAAGAATGGCACGAAGCCCGAGGCGGGCAGCAGGTGCAGCCGCACGGCGAGGAAGAGAATCAGCATGATCCCCAGCCAGAAGTTGGGGATGGAGACGCCGCACAGAGAGGCGGCATTGGCCAGAAAGTCCCAGACCGTGTTGCGGCGCACGGCCGAGAAGACCCCGGCAGGGATCGCGATCCCGACGGCGATGAGGAGCGAGAAGCAGGCGAGCTGGATCGTGATCGGGAGCTTCACCGCCACCGTCTTGACCACCGGCTCTCGCGTCCGGATCGACTCGCCCAAATCACCGCGGAGCGCCAGCCCGAGCCAGCGGACGTACTGCAAGGGGATGGGGTCGTTCAGGCCGTACTTGGCCCGGATCTCCTGGAGCCCCGCCTCGTCCGCGTCCGTCCCGGCCATCACCCGGGCGGGATCGCCGGGGATCATGCGGACGCCCGTGAAGATGATCAGGGTGATCAGGAGCAGGGTGAGTACGGAGATCGCGACCCGCTGAGCCAGAAAGTCGAGCACGCGTCATCCCCCGGCCCCGTGCCGCGCGCGTCGCGCCCGGTACGGGGCCGGGCTCCGTGCCGCTAGTTCCAGGAGGTGCCTTTGATCCGGATCAGGCCGTCCGGCACCGCCTTGTAGTTCTTCAGGTTCTTCGGGTAGGCCACGATGTAGTTCTGATGGTACAGGTAGATGAGATTCCGGCGGCCCAAGACCATCTTGTCGATGGCCTCCTTGTAGAGCGCGGCGCGCTGGGCCATGTCGCTCACCTCCCGCGCTTTGTTCAGCAGGGCGTCGAGGGCCTCGTCGCACGCGCCGGTCGTGTTCAGGCTGCCGCCGCAGGTGTGGAACTGATGGATGTTCCCGTCCGGAT
>Ga0209109_10001152_pt1 | contig 14529 bp, 9 predicted proteins | sample Rifsed10ft2_FD_184004 | JGI IMG/M metagenome (GOLD analysis project Ga0209109, IMG submission 184004) | Soil microbial communities from Rifle, Colorado, USA - sediment 10ft 2 (version 2) | ecosystem: Environmental > Terrestrial > Deep subsurface > Rock core/Sediment | place: Rifle, Colorado... | reverse complement strand
ACCTCATTATCTGTCAAACCTGTTAATTGCCCTTCTCCTAAATCCTGAAGTGCAATGATATTCCGCAGATTATTACTGGTTGGTGTAACTCGGTTTTGTTTATTGGTAACCCAAATTTCTAATCTTGAAATTTGAACTCTACTATCAATAAATGGATAGTTTTTTAAGGAAGCGTCGTATTTATTTCTGAAATATTGTGACAGAAAAAAGTGTCTGTCATTATCGTAATCTAAAGCAAAAATATCAAAATCCTGAATCGTTCCGCCACCTTGAGAAACTATGCTTTTAGTCTGCGATTTTTGTTCCGAAAAAACACCCGTCACTGTAGTTTTACCAAACTGCAACTGCGTTTTCACACCAAATAAACTTTGCGCTCCTCTAATTAATGAGCTATTAAGTGGCATGCTAACATTTCCAACTTCAATTTTTTGAATAATATCATCTTCGGTAGGAGCATATTCTAACTTAATAAGATTTTGAAAAGCAAAAGTAGACTGCGTATCATAATTCGCATTCACGCTGAGCCGAGTTCCTACTTTCCCCATCAAACTCATACTTATCCTTTGATTGAAATCAAAAGAAAGATTTGATCTGTTTCTAGGGGAAAACGAAGGATTATCTTGTTTTGTGTAACGCAATCCCAAATCCATTACTACGGATCCGGTAGGTTTCACATCAATGGTATTACTTCCGAAAATGGATTCAAATAGCCCTGATTTCACATAATATCTTGGCAGTAAATCTTTTTTAGCTTCTTCACTTCCTTCTTTTTTTCCATCCATCGCATCAACTTTTTTCTTGAAATAATCCCGCATGGATTCTTTCAAAACTAAGTTCTCATACTCTTTTGGAGTTAAAATAATAGGGTAGTCAATAGAAAATCCGTCGATAGAATTGGTATAAACATACCTATCCGTGACAGGATCGTAAGTATAAGCCGAAAGAATACTTTGAGGGTTTTTAAGTTGGACTTTCCCTGTAGAAAAACCAGTTTTGACTGTATCCTGAGTAGCTTGTGTTACCTGAGCTTGCGATACAAAACCACAAAATATGACTAGCAAAAAAATAGAAATTTTATGCATATAATCCGTTTTTCGAGTCTCTTTTATAAGTTTTTTAAAGCTTTTTTAATAATCGATTCAACAGATGCCTCTGGATCCTCTTTTACAATTTTTTCTACGATTCGTTCTGAAGTTTTTCGAACAAAACCTAATACTTCCAAAGCAGATAACGCTTCATCTCGATTTGTATTGTTGTTCGATATAGAAACTTCGTCTAAATCGTACAATTTTAACACTTTTTCTTTCAAATCAAGTATCACTCTTTGGGCCGTTTTGCTACCTATTCCTTTTATGGATTGAATGGTAACTACATCTCCTGATGCAATAGCATTTGTAATTTGTTTGGGGTCTAATGATGACAACATAGTTCTGGCAATACTGGCCCCAATACCAGAAACGGACAATAATAATTTAAAAATCTCTCTTTCTGATTTTTCTACAAAACCAAACAAAGTATGCGCATCTTCTTTAATTTGAAGATGCGTATACAATTTTATAAAGTCAGCATCAGGAAGTAAGGAGTAGGTATGTAAAGAAATATTTACATGATATCCAACACCTCCACAATCAATAACTACCTGTGTTGGCGACTTTTCTACTAATTTTCCCTGCAAATGTGCTATCATTGTTACTATTATATGTTTCCAAATATAACAAAATTAGCATCTTATCTTACTAAATTTATCTATATAAATATCCTTTATTGCCAAAGAACTAATTAATTATATTTGTTTTTTCTTTTGTTTTTCTTGTGCATCAATAACAGCAATTGCTGCCATGTTTACCATTTCTTCTACGCTTGCACCCAATTGAAATATGTGAACCGGTTTCCCCATTCCTAACATAATAGGTCCTATCGAATCTACTTTATTTAATTCTTTCAATAGTTTATAAGTGATATTTGCCGATTCCAAATTTGGAAAAATTAACGTATTTACTTTTTTGCCCGCTAATTTAGAAAACGGAAACTTCGCTTTTAACATTTCTGGATTTAAAGCAAAATCAGCTTGAAGTTCACCATCGATTACCATTTCCGGATAATTTTTGTGTAAATAGGCGACTGCTTCTCTCACTTTTGAAGCACTTTCATTTGTGGAAGAACCAAAATTGGAATAAGAAATCATTGCGATCACCGGTTCTACTCCAAACATTCTGGCTGTTTTCGCAGTCATAATCGCAATTTTAGCTAAATCATCTGCCGAAGGATTAATGTTTATAGCTGTATCGGATAAAAACATTGGCCCACGAGCCGTCATCATCATATTTGTAGTAGCAACAAGTGAAGCTCCAGATGCTTTATCGATAAGTTGCAACATTGGCTTTACCACAGATGGGTAACTTCGGGAATATCCTGTCACTAAGGCATCCGCTTCTCCCTCATTGACCATCATTGCTGCAAAATAGTTTCTTTCGCGCATTAATTTTTGAGCATCCAATAATGAAATCCCACGTCTTTGTCTGGACGACCAATAGGTAGTAGCAAACTTATTTCTTCTAGATTCTTCTTCTTTCTCTTTCGGATCAATAATTTCAACCTCGGCATCAAAACCTAGTTCTTCTTTTAATTCCAAAATAATTTCTTTGTTCCCCAATAAAACTGGAAAACCGATTCCTTCTTCTAATACAATTTGAGCCGCTTTAAGAACATCTAAATGATCTGCTTCTGCAAAAACGATTTTTTTAGGATCTGTTTTGGCTCTATTGGTAATCAAACGAACCATTTTGTTGTCATTCCCCAAACGATCTAAAAGCTCTTCTTCATACTTTTTCCAATCTAATATTGGATTCAATGCAACTCCTGAATCCATAGCTGCTTTAGCAACAGCTGGGGCAACAATTGTTATCAATCTAGGGTCAAATGGTTTTGGAATAATATAATCTCTTCCAAAAATTAACTTCGTTGCTCCGTAAGCAACATTTACTTGCTCCGGAACGGATTCTTTGGCCAATAAAGCAAGTGCTCTTACCGCAGCCATTTTCATCGCTTCATTTATCTTGGTAGCTCTAACATCTAGCGCACCTCTAAAAATATATGGAAATCCAAGAACATTATTTACCTGATTAGGATGATCAGAACGACCAGTCGCCATAATAACATCTTTACGAGTTGCAATCGCAAGGTTATAATCAATTTCCGGATCTGGATTTGCCATTGCAAAAACAATCGGATTTTCGGCCATCCCCAATAACATTTGCGGAGTCATAATGTCTCCAGTTGACAATCCTAAGAAAACATCAGCTCCAGCTAATGCTTCTTCCAGACTCATTGGTTCGATGTCTTTTGCATATTTTTGTTGTAAATCAGAAAGCGATTTATTGTCTTTTGTTAAGACACCCTTACTGTTAAACATCAATATGTTTTCTATTTTCACTCCAAGCAAAACATATAAATCAGCACAAGCCAGAGCTGCTGAGCCTGCTCCAGAAACCACTAATTTTACATCTTCTGATTTTTTATTTGCTAATTCCAATGCATTCAACAAAGCTGCAGATGATATAATTGCAGTACCGTGCTGATCATCGTGCATTACCGGAATATTTAATTCTTCAACCAGTCGTCTTTCGATTTCAAAAGATTCGGGTGCTTTGATGTCTTCCAGATTTATTCCACCAAAAGTTGGTGCAATATTTTTAACCGTCTGGATGAATTCTTCAATGTCTTTAGTTCCAATTTCGATATCAAAAACATCAATATCTGCAAAAATTTTAAACAATAAACCTTTGCCTTCCATCACTGGTTTTGAAGCTTCCGGCCCTATGTCACCAAGTCCTAAAACCGCAGTTCCATTTGTAATTACAGCAACCAGATTTCCTTTTGCTGTATATTTATAAACATTATTTACATCTTTTGCGATTTCTAAACAAGGTTCAGCGACACCAGGTGAATACGCCAAAGACAAATCTCTTTGTGTTGCATATTTCTTAGTGGGAACTACTTGAATTTTTCCTGGAGTAGGCTTTGCGTGGTATAATAATGCCTCTCTTCTTTTGCTATTTTTGTCCATTTTTTAGATTTAATCCTAGTTCACAAAGATATACCACTTGGTCCAAAAAGTAAGCTATTATCTTATTCTTTTATAAAAAACAGCCTAAGTCATTATGTGTAAATTAAAATAGCTGCAATACTTTGCAGCTATTTTAATTTATAATTTGATGCCGATTACATATTACTTCCGCTGATGTAAGAATCTAAATGTTGGATTGTGCTTTTTTGAACTTCGATGATTGCTTTTACAACATCACCGATAGACACAATTCCTACAATCGTGTCATTTTCTACAACTGGTAAATGTCTTATTCTTCTTGCAGTCATCAATTCCATACAATAATCTAAATTATCAGATGGTTTTACTGTAAAAACTTCCTTTTCCATTATTTCATTCACATGTGTTTTTTTTGAAGATTTGTCTTTTAGAACAATCTTTCTGGCATAATCTCTTTCAGAAAAAACTCCTTTCAAAACGTTATCTTCAATTATTAAAACTGCTCCAATATTCTTTTCACCCATCACCTTTAAAGCGTCATAAACAGTAATAGTAGAAACTATTGAATGTACTTCCTTTCCTTTTGTGCTTAATATTTGATTTACAGTCATATTGAATAAATTTATTGAATTATAAAGTTAGAAAAAATAACATACAAATGACTAAAATTTTATATTTTTTTATTGTTAAAATAAATCTTCTGGAGAAGTCAATTTGTTCAATTCTTTTTTGAAATTATCATTCAAAATACTTAAACCATATTGATAGGACGCATTTACCCAACCAAATCCTTCTTTTGCGATATAATCAAATTCAGTTCCTACATTGCCATATTCAGCAAAAACCTTATGGGAACTAATTTCTAAATCGAATTTTTCAGGAATAGTTCCGTTATATTCAACTGCATTTTTTGTTATTAGCCACAACCATCTGTAGACCATTTCTTGAGCCTTATCCAGATAATTATAATTAATTAAACCTTCCCACAACAGCATTTGATGTGGCGCCCATCCAAACGGATAATCCCATTGTCGTTGCGGTACATCTTTTGGAAAATTAGCGATACTTGCTTGGGTACTTCCTGTAATGCCTCCGGTTTTTATAAATTGCGGTAATGCTATTTCCACTAATTTTTTCGCCTGATGTTCGCTGCATAGTTTAGCCCACAAAGGGAAAAAAGTTGTAGCTGCTTCAAATGGAAATTGTTTATTGTTCACAAAATCGTAATCGAAATACATACTTGACTCTTCATTCCAGCATAATTCATCCATTTTATTTTTTCGAAAAAGAGCCTTTTGTTCCCATTCGTCAGCAGTATAAATCACATCTTCTATTTGAAAAGTATTATTAAAATACTCTTCTATCAGGTAAGAAATATCTTTTTCATATTTGTAAAGAAAACTATTCACATCAACTGTGTTCAAATTGGCGCAGGTATTGATCAACCTGTTCGTAGTATCATGACCACTTTCTCTCATGCTTCGATCGTGCACAAAATACAAATCAAGTTCAACATCAACTAAGGTTCTTTCGAGATATTGTTTTTCAAATTCTCGAATAGGCAACTTATATTTTTTAGCATAAGGCGCTAAAACATCATCAAAATGTCCTGGTTCAACCTCAAAAGGCATGCCCACCCCATCTGCTTTGTATCTATTTAAACCCGTTTCGGTCAATCGATTTCCTTGCACCATCCAAACGGTATTATATTCCAGAATTACGGTTTCCAGATGACTTCGCAACCAATCTAAACTTGGGACTTTATATTTTACAATATCAATTAATAGCGACGAATATAACGGCGGTTGTGTTCTCGTTAAGTAATAACTTCGGTTTGCATTAAGGATTTTTCCGTAATGTATGATTTGATACTTGAAATTTTCGGCAATAGCCATTGCTTTTTCCAGTTGATTGTCAATTAACAATCCAACTCCAATAAAATAACTATCCCAACCATACATTTCATTGAACCTTCCTCCAGGAACCACAAATGGAACGCCTTGTAAACTGTATAACTTTTGTTCTAGGGCAAGGGCAAGAATCCCAGGCTTAGTATTTAAAGTATCAACATATTCAACCGAATAATTTTCAGGTAAGATTTCGAGTTTAAAATTTTTCATTTCTTTCTCCAATTCTTGAAAATAAGCCACTCCTTGTTTATCTTTAGCAGAAACATATAGCGTAGGCACTTTATTGGAAGTCTTTTCATCTTCAATAATTTGGGTAAGCCCTTTTTTATCAATTGTACGCGTGAGTTCGTCCCAATAATCCTCTCTTATTTTTCTCGAAATACGTTCTACGGGATTTTCCTGAATTCGATTCAAATCCACCTCTCCCATTTCAATATTACTTTCTTTCAGCACTGCCAATTCTTGCAGTAAATTCGACAAATGATACGTTCCCACAATTACCTGTTCCTGATATGTTTTTTCATCAAGCAAAACAAATTTTTTAGGACCTTCATCATCTTTTGTTATTTTTTTGTCGTGGTCGGTATCTTCTTGAAGCAACAGTTCCTGGAATACCTTGTCTACGTTGAGTAAGAATTTCATCTTTTAGAAGTAAGTTTTTTTAATATAAAGAAAGAAACAAGCAAGAAAGCCATTGGAATCAAAGTATAATAAAATGCCTTTTCAGGGCCTTCATTTTTGAATAAATATCCAATAACCCGAGAACCAAGAGTTCCTCCAAGTGCAGAGAACACAACAATTAAACCAGTCATTGAGCTGTGCATTTTTTTAGGTAGTGCACTTAAAACCACCGAATTCAAAAGTGGATAAATTGGAGCAATAAAAAGTCCTACCAATGGAAATGCAAAACCAATTAATGGAATATCGCTTAACGAATTAATTTCTTTTACGTCCAATCCAACTGTTTTTGGAAGTACAAAAACCACAATTAACATCGCTATTACAATACAGGAACTAAGTATCCAAATCCAATTTACTTTTTTAGTTATCACACCGGCCAAAAGTCTTCCGACAGCTAATGAAATTGCCAAAATACTGGCCATCATAATACTGATATTCTCCGGGAGATGTAATACTTTACTATTAAAAGTAGGTAACCATGACATTATTCCTTGTTCAATCATCACAAACAAAAAAGCACTTATTACAAATACAATCGTTAATAGTTTTGCAAATAATTTGAACATTTGTTTGAAATCATCCGCTAAATCGACTCCGGGAATTTCTGTTTGACTTTCGAATTTCGCAAAAAATAAAAACCCAAAAGAAATTAATGAAATTGCAGCCAATAACCAATATACATTTAGCCAGGCATCCGGATTCCCTTCAGAATTGAAAGCCGGAAACAAAAAGTAAGCTACCGCAATTCCAATCATAAAAACTCCTTCAATGCTGCTCATCAAGCTATTATGCTCCTGTTGATTATCGGTGACGGTCCCGATAAGTGAATATACTGACACTTTTATTAAAGCAAAAGAAACACCCACCGTTGCAAAAAGTAATTTTGCTGTGCCAAATGAATTTCCAAAATACATACTCACACAGGCAACAGAAACCAATCCCAATCCGATGAGCATAGCTCTTTTGTATCCTATTCTGGGCAAGAAAGAGGCTATTAAAAAAGAAACAATCGCGATGGGCAAATCCTTAAAAGCTTCTAAAATACTCGCTTGCAATTCGTCTACTCCATAATTTTTCTGTGCTTTTAATATTACTATTCCAACGCTATTTAGCAGTATAGCAAACACAAAATAATTTAGATACATCGCTATTTTTATAGTACTTTTTCTCATTTAATATTTATTTGGATTTTGTTTAAATTTAGATTACGATTCGATATTCAAATACTCTCTAAAATTAATGCCTTCCGGTAATCTTCCCACGTTTTGAAGTTTTAATACCGCTAATTTCTGGGCGATTGTAATGGATTCCTCCAGATTTTTATTTTCTAATTGTGCATATAAAAAACCAGTCCAAAAAGCATCACCGGCGCCGGTAGCATCTTTTATATCTTCCACTGGCAAAGCTTTTTGGTGAAACATCCCAAAATCAGTATTCGATAAAACAACACCGTCTTTTCCTTTTGTCAAGCAAATGGTTGAAGCACCTAATGCATGAAAATACTCAAAAATAAAGTCTTCCGTTTTTGATTCTGAGAAAAGTCGATAACAATCATCCTCGCTTAATTTTACAAGTGGATTGGTGGATAGATACTCTTTCAAAACAAGTTTTGCTTCTTCTCGATCAGGCCATATTCTTTCCGAAAAATTAATGTCGATGCTGGTCAGTAATCCTAATTCTTTTGCTTTTTTAGCACTTTCCAAAATAGTAGTTCGAGCTGGATTTTTGCTTAATGCAAAACAAGTGGTATGAAATATTTTGGCACTTGCCACTAATTCATCTGGAATTTGGCTTTGTTCAATCTGATAATCTGCCTCTCGATACGGAATAAAATCTGGGGTTCCAGAAGATTTTGAAACAAGAATAATCGAGGTTGGTACTCCTTCTAATTTTTTAACCTGATTGGTTATAACATGATTCTCTTTTAATTTGCGAACAATATATTCGCCCAAGCCATCCTGACCACAAGTAGCAATTAATGCCGATTTTAAGCCTAATCTTGACGCATTCACAGCAACATTAGTTGGTGATCCGCCAAGAAAACGATGGTAATCCTTTGTTCGATTAATAGATGTATTTACTTCATGACCTATAAAATCAATAAGTACTTCACCTGCACATATTATATCTATTGTTTTTTCCACTTTACACTAAAAATTTAAAGTTTGTATTTATACTTTGATGCAGCATAACCGCTGCAGCCGCACTCCATGCGCAGAATGGAACTCCATTTGGCTCTTTTGTTTCGCTATTGAAATTCTCATAGAAACTAAAATTTTCCACTGCATTCGCATCATTTATCGCATCTAAAAGCTGGCTTGCTTCCGCTTTTTTATCTTTTGCTGTTAAAGCCAAACCAAAAAAACCATTCACCATCGACCAACTTCCTCCATTGTGAAACTCATTAGGATAATTCCTGAATTCATATTTACAATTATTTTTGAGTAAGTTCCAGTCCAAATCGCTCTCTTTTATTGGAGGCCAAAAAGCGGGTAATAATTGCAAAGACATTTCACTTTTTAGTTCTAATGAATACTCCAAAATGCTATTTTGAAAATCATCAGAACCAATGTTTAAGAACAACGCTAGCGAATTTGCAAAGGCATCAAATTGTGTTTTATATCCTGCCGGTGAAAAAGAACAAGGCATATAGTTGCGGATATTTACTTCATTATACGCTCTTTCATGATATTTCTCTCCAATTGAATTTGGAGTAAAATTAATTTCGAGTTGTTCCGAAATTTTTTGGATTTTAGAAGCAATCGAGTCGTTTTTTGCAAAATGATTGTAACTCTTCAATGCCCAAATCCGAAGCAATTGATCGTATAAAACATAGCCATCCGTAATGTATTCATCTGCCCAATTTCCAGAAAGCGGCACATATAATAAATGCTTATTATTGAATTCCCAAGCCTCTAAAAGCTGTAAACACTTTTGAATATTCCCTTCGTATTTTTTCACGAAAGTGGCATCATTTGTATAAAATCCATATTGGCAAATTCCTATTATAAACCAGGTAACCGCATCAACTCTTCCCGCTAAACCACCATAACTCACCTCAACAGTACCTTCTTTAGTCATTACATTAGAAGGAATCGTCCCGTTATAATGTTGATTATTGGCTAATGTTTCCAAAGTCTTGCGGAAAGTGGCAATCAAATCCTCGTCTCCAGAAGCTAATGCAGCCAGACCACAGATTACACCATCGCGCGCCCAAACCCTTTTATAGTTTGAAATATTTTGAGCACTCGCCAAAAAACCCTCAGAAGAGGATACTTTACGGAGTAATTCTGTTGCGTTATTATAATTTAAATCATTCACTTAAGTTTGTTTTTTTTATTTTGATTAATAATGTACAGATAGCGGCAATCACTAACAATACTCCCGCAAAACTGATTGCTTGACGAGGATCATTATCTAAGAAATTTTTTAAAATATAACCAAACGACAGGTTTTGAATAATCATTGGGATCACAATCATCATATTAATAATACCCATGTAAACGCCATATCTTTCTTTTGAAATAACAGCAACTACCATTAAATAAGGAATTCCCATCATACTTGCCCAAGCAATACCGTAGCCAATAACCACAGCAAAAAACACATACTGATTTTGTACTAAGGGAAAACATAAAAGAGAAACCGCCCCTAATAACAGACAGACAAAATGGATCATCTTCGCTCCATGCCTTCTAGCTAATTTGGCCAAATAGAAAGCAATTGAAAAAGTAACTATAAACCCAAATGCACCAATCAATCCATTCCATTCCACCGCTTTTTCATAGCCTAAAGTATTCTTTGGCGTGACATTCCAAACGGACAATGCAATACTTTTTGAATTGTTTTGCCAATAACACATCATGGCATACCATTGAAACAAATAGACCACAAATAGTTGCCACATAACCGCTGGCATTTCTAAAACTGCTTTATAAATATCTATAAAAGGCGAAAAAACATTTAATGGCTCTGCTTTTAAAATTGCTAATTCTTCTTCGGTAGGTGGAATTTCTTTAGTTTTACTCATACTCCACCAAATAGAAGTTACAGAAAGTACTGCCCCTAAAAAAAAGGAGGCATAAATCCAAGTGGGCAATGATCCTGTATAACCGACGAAAACTATTGGAAAAAGAAAAAGAGAAATGTAAGCTAAGAACTGCCCGAAACCAGTAAAAAAACTTTGCGCCTGAAAACCCATAGGTTGCTGGTCTTCATTCAATGTATCTGCGATAAAAGCGCGATAAGGCTCCATAGCGGTGTTGTTACCAACATCCAGAATCCAAAGCAATCCGGCAGCCATCCATAATGAACTACTAAACGGGAATAAAAATAAAGCAATACTACAAACTAGGGCTCCAATAAAAAAGTAAGGTTTTCGTCTTCCCCATCTTGGATGCCAAGTTTTATCACTCATAGCACCAATAATAGGTTGAATCAATAAGCCAGTTAATGGGCCCGCTAGATTGAGTATCGGGATTTGATCTGGGCTTGCATGTAAAAAATCATAGATTGGATTTACAGCACTTTGTTGCAAACCAAAACTATATTGAATTCCAAAAAAACCAACATTCATATTGATAATCTGCCAAAAACTTAATTTTATTTTTACTCCCATCCTTTGGTATGTTAATTTTTTCTAAATTTAATTTTAAAATTCCCAATTGAATAAAGAAATAAAACAAAAACGTTTTCGGAATAACCGAAAACGTTTTCGAAATGTTAAAATAACAGCAGAATAAATTGTTTATTTTTTAGCAAATGGGATAATAATTTTAGTCTCCCATTCTAATTCATTTCCACCATTAAAAGGATTTGCCAGAAAATGTTCCAAAGGTTTATTTTCTAATTTATCACCATGCTTCTTAGCGTAATCTAACAACGTAAACCAAGCTCTGTCAGAGGTCCTATAATTTCCAAAATAGGTTGCCTGGAGTCCCTTCATGGCAGGTATAATCTTAAACTTGACATTACTGTCCGAAACATATTTTGTGTTTTTTGCAATCGGAAAACAGTAATTAAAACTAACAATTTCTTTATCTTCATCCCAATCGGTAATTTCTAAATAGGGACGATAACCGATTATTTTTATTTTATTTTTATCTAAATAACCTACAATTTTAGGATCATTGCCAATCATAGTCTGTGCTTTTTCTTGCAAAACACTTTTTAAAGAAATGTAAGCTACATACATTTCTTTAGACGATCTTTCACCGTCTATTCTAATTTTAAAATCGTCAATATGATCTTCAAGTCCAATTTTAAACGATTTTATTTTATCGATTTGTTCTGTTCTAAACTTGGTGGAAACAAAAGGAGCTGTTAATCTATTATAAAAGGAATGATTTAAATCTTTTATTCCAATAGTAATATTGGTCATTGAATCGTTCATTGATTTCATATTCCAAGTGTATTCCATTTCTTCATTTCCTTTTTTCATCTGCTGTTTGATGAAATCATAATTTCTCTTTTCTAAAACAGTATAAATTTCCTTTCTATTTTTAGATTGAGTTGTTGTCCACTCCATAATTCCCTGAGAAATAGTTCCTGTAGCGGCATTAACTTTAAAAGTAATAGTATAATCCGATTGCTTTAATAAAAAATACCATCCTAAAAAAGAAAGTATAACGACAGCTAATAACAACTTTAACTTATTATTCATTGCATGAATTTGATTTTATTTAGATTTAAAAAATTTGATTTTACTATTAATATAATTTCCTAGGTTTGTGCCTTGAACTACACCATTTTCGATTGCAGCTCTATAATGAATACCTCCGTACAATCTACTAATTGAGGCTTCTGCAGCTGCTTGTTTGAATGATTTAAAACTTCTTTTTGGCAAACCAAAAGGAATTTCAGAGTCATCAACGTAACTAAAATTATCTCCGAAAATTGAAGTTAAAATAACAGAAGAACAAGAAGAAACAACAGAATGTCCGCTAGTATATTCAGGAAAAGGAGGTGTTTGCAGTTGTGGTCGCCAATTTTCGTCAATATATAAATTAATATATGTTTCTGGTCGAATCACATTAGTGCTAAATTTTCCATCCCAGCAACTTATAAAACTTTCAAAAATTCCAATAGATGTTTTAGTATTAGTAAAAACAGCGGTTTCAAAATCAGCATTAGATTTTTTTAGCGCAATTTTGGTAATATTAATCCAGTGGGCATCTGGTGTGTTTTTCTTTTTAGCAAACATCATATGGCCCTGTGTTACTGTTGCATACGGATTACAATCCCAAAATGTTGCAATCGCCGATTCTTCAGGAATCAGTTCGCTTTTGGCTTTCTCAACCGCAATTAATTTTTCAGAAATCATATTTCCTGTATCATACGTTTCTTTTGCCTCTTTATAAAAAGAAGAATTTTTATCTGTAGAAAATGGATAAGGCGCAACCGGTTTAAATTGAGAAGCTGAATCCATAACCAAAGTTCTTATCTCCCCCCAATGTGGTTCAATTGCATCCATATAAGCTGGAGGCGTTGGCTGCCATCTTTGGGGCTGATCAGCATGAACAGAAAACTTAGGAAAAGTGCGGGTTTGCTTGTAATTGTCTTTCCCCATCCATCCTTTAATTCGATCAGCCACTTTCAAAGCATACTCCTTTGAAGCATCAAACTCTTTTTGGTTTTCATCGCTCCATTTTTGATACAAACTATCTCTATATTTTTCTAAAGCATCCTCAGAAAAAATTAATTGCTTACTTACTTCCATGTGTGCAATAAGTGCCGCTAATTTTTGGTTCACCCCACTTCTGCCATCCAAAGTAGGAATAGAATCTAACCCCTTTAATTGCCCTTGTAAACTTTGAAATTTAGTGCTGTTTTGAGCCATAATTTCATATGCTGCTATATTGGGATAGACATAAATTCTACTGGCAACGGGCGGAGAAAAGATATCATGAACCATTATTCCCGTTATGGTGTCAACCGCTGAACAATAATCATTGGCTGTTATAACAATGGGGTTTTCTTTTTTACAAGACGTAAAAAAAAGAACCATAATTCCTAAAAGAAAAATTTTAGTTTTCATTTTTATTATTTTATTTTTTTATTTTTTAGTCATTGGAAGTTCATAGACTTCCGCTTTTTTATTGTTTATGGTTACCAATAAATATTTTTTCCCATTAAGCGAAATAATATCTAAATGGCGCACCGCTTTTTGTGTCAAATCAATTCCGATTTGATTTCCTAAATAGATTGTTTTTTGATTTTTAATTAACGCTCCCGAAAAGCCATCAAATCGGCTATGATATGGCGTTACCCCAAAATAATTTCCCGCAGCAAAAACTTCTTCTTGTTTATCACCATCAAAATCAGTTTTTACAAAACTTGTAATTGGAGTTACTTGCATTTTATTTGAAAAAGGAACAAAAGTAAATTTGCCTTTATCATTTCTTAAATAGCCTGATTTTAAATTGTGTACTTCGTATAATTTTGCTTTTTCGAGCATTTTAGAATCAAAAACCTCCTCTAAAGTTTTACCGGCAAAGGATTTATAGCTATTGAATTTCTTTTTTACCATTCCACTGAATTCTTCTGCTAATTCATCTAATCCCATTGTGGTATAGTATTTCCCGTTTTTTTCGACAGCAACAATTGTTTCAAATGTATCGTTAGTATCAAAATCGTCGTAATACATTTTCATAGGAAAATCTTGGGAGGCTTTGAATTTTGAATTCATTCCCCAGTTGCCTACTAAATAATCTTGATCTCCATCGTGGTCAATGTCAAAAACACAAATAGACTGCCACAACCCATTTTGATTTCCTGGCAAAAGACTTTCTGTGACCTCTTTAAAATCCCCTTTTTTATTGGCGAAAAATTTAGGTTTCATCCATTCCCCAACTACAATCAAATCTAGGTTTCCATCATTATTGAAATCCGTAA
>Ga0209109_10001151_pt1 | contig 14532 bp, 16 predicted proteins | sample Rifsed10ft2_FD_184004 | JGI IMG/M metagenome (GOLD analysis project Ga0209109, IMG submission 184004) | Soil microbial communities from Rifle, Colorado, USA - sediment 10ft 2 (version 2) | ecosystem: Environmental > Terrestrial > Deep subsurface > Rock core/Sediment | place: Rifle, Colorado... | reverse complement strand
TAATGTAATATTGTGGAGCTTTGTCTGGATCAGGAAAGCCTTGAACGTGTGTAGTTGGATAACCAACTATGTCTTTAATTGATAATCTTGGAAATGTTTTATCAAACCATGCCTTGTATGCCGGTTCATTGTTATATCTTTCAAAGTAATAGTTAGGAGAATTATTTAGATCTGGAAACCCAGGGATCATTGTCTTTTCATTGTAAAACGGAATAAGCTTGTTTTGTTCTTCTATTTTTTTGTCTTCAAGAGATTGTTTTGGTGGAGTTTTAGTCGCACCTGAAGTTTTTTTGAACTCAAATGTGGTTTCAGACCATTCACCATAAAAAATTTTCAGAGTGTAGGTTCCTTCTTGACTCCATTTTGGACCATCAGCAAGATATGTTTTTGAAAATGTGCCATCGTTGTTTGGTAGAAATTGATCTGCTGCAATAAGATCAGAATCAGACGGATTGATTATCTGTACTATAACAAATTGGCCATCACTTGTTTGAGTTATTGTACCTGTTAGTTTTATGGACTCACCAGACGAATAGGAAGACTTGTCAGTGCTAAATGTAACACTTGCACCAAAAGCAGAGGATGTTACAAATCCAGCACATACTAGTACAATAATTATTGGGATTAGTTTCAATTTTATAATTCCCGTAAAAAATACTAACAAATTAATCATGCGCAGCATAATAAAAATTACATTTCGTTAGCTTTTTTTAGTTGGGATCAAAGATCTTTTTAGGAACGAATCAAAACTGTATAGTATAATAGTTGATCAAAATGTCAATCGAAATTATCGCTTGGCCATTATTAGAATAATTACCGATTAGGAGTGAAAACTAGTTGTCATACAAAATAGTCAAGCATGTGGAAACTTTGATATCGCATGGAAAAGGCGACATTGGCAGACTAGCCTATATTTTAGAAAAACTAAAACAAAACAAAACCCTCTATATCACTGATCAAAAGTATCTAGACAAACTGCTAAAAGCATATCCAATACTTGAGAGAGAAGAATCAAGTATTCTAAAAGAAACTTTTAGAACAGCTCAGGTAAACCAGGAGCTTAAAACGGAGCTCAAGTTTGCATATGAGGAAATTGAAAGACTTGATGCTCAGGTAAATCAGTTAAAAAAAGAAAATGTTACAATGATTCAACAACCATCAGGCCAGATTCTAATTGATAATAGTCTAGAAACACAAGAAGGACGAGAAGCTCCTTCAATATCAACAACGTCAGAGGCAATGATAGTAGAATCAAACCTTTCTGAAGAGGATGTTATAAAATATGCAAAACAATCAGTCACTGCAAGATCAAAGGGCGGTCTGTTTAAAAAAGAAAAGATACAAGAAACGCCACTTGCTTGGGAAAAATTTCTTTATCCTTACTATGATATTGAAATGGAAATCACGTTTGGAGAGATTGAAAAGACAAAATCAAAAAATGATTCTATAACAAAGACCATAAGATGCAAAGCTACAGTAGATGGAAGAACAGGAGTTATAGTTGATGTTACAAAAGATGGAATTTCCTACAAGTATTCATTTCTAAATGATCTTTCAATTGGAGAGATCTCTCTTCTATATTATGTAAATCCAATTCAAGGTTTTACATTAAAAGAAACATCTGGGCTAGGACTAGGGGTTGAAAATTCAATCCAAGCCTTAGAAAAGCTCACAGAAAAAGGATACCTTAATCGAAAAGGTGGAACAGGAAAATACCAAATAGCAGAAGAACTTCATCTTCCAAACCCATCAAAGCTAAAATGCGTCATGGAAGAGCATGGCATTACACAGGAAACAACAAGTGAGCGAAGAATAAAGCCAAGCATAACAGCTGCTTCACTTCCGCTTCATCTTGGAAAATATTGGGCCAGATGTCACGTACCTGCATCAGTACTAGTATACTATCCGTTTTATGGAATTACCTATGACAGAAAAGACTACTATAGAATCGAAGTAATAGATGGGGTTACAGGAAAAAGACAAGATTACTTGGAACGTATTGTCACAATTAGGCCACAAAATAAAATTGAAGCAATGCCCCAAAAAATTGAACTAACTCCACAAAAAGTTGAAATTGTCCCACAAAAAGTGGAAGATACTCAACCGCAGCCTCAAACAAAAAAAGCAAAACGTGGCTTCAAAATGCCAAAATTTAGAAAGCCAAAATCAAAGGATTAAACTAGTTTATTCAGCAAATCTCTCACATCGTGGGCACTTTAATCCATTTGTCTTGTACCCACATTTTTTACAATGGCTGCTAAATGATAATGGTTCGTGTGGAGAGGATTTTGTGGTTTTGAAAATCAATACTATTGCAATTAAAACTCCAATTGCTATTCCAGCCCAGATAAAAACTGACATCTAGTATACACTATACTCTTATCACATTTAATGTTTCAATTAATTTGCAGAATTGATAATGAGTGTTTGTTAGATTTTGTATTTGCCTATGATTTTTTTCTTTTTCTTTTTCTTTTTCTTCTTATTGCCCTTTGATCAGCTTTTCTTAGATGCTTTCCTTTTTTTCTTAATACCATATTAAAAAATCAAAGTCATTGCTAGTTAACTCTTGTGATTTACTATTTCTACTGGACAGGAACTGTCATCACAAGATTTGGAGCAAGTGGCAACGTATCTTTAAGTGAGTTCCAAACGTATGTTTCTACTTTATACTCACCTGTAGAATCTGGCATCCAAGATTGAGAAACTTGAAGCGTTTGATTTGCTGAAAGTTCACCTTGAATCCAAGAGATTTCCATTGTAATGTCTTCTTGATTTTTGATCTGAATTATGTAGACAAATGACTGCTCAAAGTTTTGATTATTATGAACAGTTCCGACAATTTGAAATGAGCTTTCTGCCCGTATTTCCTGTACTGGGTTTCCTGAACGATCCGCTAAATAAACATCAGACAGGTTTGCTCTTTCTAAAAGTGGAATAGATGATTCTAGTTTTGATTCTGAAGTAATATCAAGTGTGTCTTGAATGTTGTATGGCAAAGGCAGTGTAGCGTCTTTATATTTTGCATAAATTGAATCTCCTGTAACTGCAAATAGTCGTTGTCCACTAGATTCTTGGCTTGATGAAAATAAAAATGTCCCTTCAAATATTCCCGAAGTATCACTTGTTTCAATTGCATTAACTTGAATTCCTGCAGAATCTGAACCTGAGCTAACCTCAACAACCAAAGTATCTACTATCTCAGGATTGAGGTTCATGTCTTGATCTACTACTCGTACTGTTGCAGTATTGTCAATAAAATAGTGGTCACTATCAAATTCAATTTTACCTTCATTCCAGATTATCTGAGCAGACTTTGTCAATACCACACCATCTGCAAATTCAAATGATAGAGTAATCTTGTCGTCTCGCGTAACTTCCAAAAGGCCATCATTTGGCCCATTACCTGAAGTTCTTGGGTTTGTGTCTTTTTTGCTATCGCCATCTACATCATGTAAGAATCCGGTAAGTGTTATTTCGCCTCTAAAGATTCCGCTATCTGGTTCTGTCTCAGTTAATGTGTATGGCTCAATAGAGCGCTCCCCAGTTGAAATTTTGATGAATCGTCCTTCGTGGTTTCCTATTGTGTCAATTCCATTTGTATTTTCATTCCAACTTGGCGCAATTATTGTAATTCTTATCTTGTCAGTCCAAGTATAGATGACTTTATCAAAAATTATTGGCGCATATGGGTTGTCATAATCTGGTATTGGCTCCTGTGCAAACGCTGGAAAAAATAGTAAGAAAAGCAAGAAAGGGATCAACAGATACTTGCCATCTTTTGCTTTATTTATAAAAACTGGCCGGATTTTATTCATATGACCAAATTGTGGTAAAATCCAATGGCATTCTTGGCAAAAGAAAGTTATTTTTATCCATAATTTTGAGTTATGATTGTACCTAAAATGGCAAAGTGGGCAGATTATCTTATTTCAGCTGTAAGATACAACGGAAATCACAAAATTGCAAAGATAATACAACATGAAGACAAGGATGGCACCGTTGGAGAAGGAATCGAAGTAGAGCGCGCAGCAGTTGCATCAAACATAAAAAGTGGCAAAACATACATGACTATCTATTCGGGACCAAAAAACACATGGAGAATGGGCAAAAAGGTAAACACATTCAGAGTAGATGGAGAATACTGTGTCAGAGTTGACAATAACAAGGTGGATATGGACAACCTCGGCGAAGTTGTAGAATTTTAAAAAATGGTTGTGTTATTGCGTTTATCGTAGTTGCCTGACTTTACTGACTATTTTGTTGTGATCAAAATTTGGTGCCGTAGTAACATATAACAAATGGTTTTTTCCTGCAGGCATAGTTATACGCTTGACCTTATCGTATTCAGCAACAACGTATTTACATTGACCAAGCTTACGTGAGAGCTCTTTTCTTGTTTTCCATGCTCGAGCTGCAGCGGCAAGCGATTTCTTACTTTCATTTTTTGAGAGTTTACTTTTTACTTTTTTTGGATGTACAGTGTAGACTAGTTTTCCGTTGTTGTCACAAATAGTCACAAATCGTATCGATTTGCTTGTTTTCAGTATTTTTTCGCCTATTTTTCGAACTTCCATATAAGATTAAGAATTTCATAATGGATAAGTGTTTCTTGTCGAATTGAATTAATATTTACAATTAGAATCAGACTAATTCTGTGTGCTAGATATAAAATTAAAAACACAACAAATAGTTAGTTTTGTTTTATCAATCTGAAAGCATTTTCAATAATCTTGTCGCTAGGCATATTTGTTTCTGCACTTATTAGCAAAAGATGCTTTTCATCAATAGGCAAAGTAAACTGTTTTACATTCTCGTATTCTGTAACCGAATATTTTGCTTTTCCAATTCTATGAACAAGATGTGTTCTTGTGTCCCATCTTTGTCCTGCATAAAATAACGACATTTGTACTTCATCTGGTGAAAGAAAACTTTCAATGTTTGGACGAAATCCGCCTGCTATTTTCTCGCCATAATTACTCAACACTACTACAAAACGTATGTTTTTGTCTGTTTTCATTAAATCGTTACAGAGTTTTGTATAATCCAAAAATATCGCCTATTTGTTTTCAGAGATAAATTTTCTATAAAAAGGTGATTATTTGTTTTGTACTAGAATATACTGCCAGTTAAAAAAGATTTGAATACACAATAAATACCAGAATAATTAAACAAGTAACATGACAAAAACTATCAAATGTTCTGATGTTGGTGTTGATTGTGATTGGTCAGATTCAGCAAATACAGAAGAAGAATTAATGAAAAAAGTTCAAGTACATGCAAAAGAGCATGGATTCAATAACATACCGCCAGAACTTCTTGCAAAAGTAAAGGCAAGTATCAAAGAAAAATAAGTGCTTTTTACTTTTTTCGGGTAAAGCAATCGGTCAGATGATCATTTACAACGCCTACAGATTGTAAAAATGCGTAGCATATTGTAGAACCAGCAAAGCTGAATCCGCGATTTTTTAGATCTTTGCTTAATTTGTCGGATAATGTTGTGGAAGGCGGGATGCTTGCTAGATTTTTGTAGTTGTTAATTATGGGTTTGTAATCTACAAAACTCCAAAGATATTTGTCAAATGAGCCAAATTCCTTTTGAGTCTCAAGAAACATTTTTGCGTTATTTATTGTAGATTTTATCTTGAGTTTGTTTCTGATTATTCCTGCGTTCGTTAGTAATTGTGAAATATCTTTTGCATCATATTTTGAAACTTTGTGTGGAATAAAATTATCAAATGCCTTGCGGTAGTTTTCTCTTCGTTTTAGTATAGTCAACCACGTAAGACCGGCTTGTGCGCCTTCAAGTATTAACATCTCAAAGAGTTTTCTGTCATCATGTACTGGAATTCCCCATTCTTTATCATGATATTCTATCATCAGGGCATCTTTTGCCCATCCACATCTATTCATCTAAAGACTAGACATTTACAAATTTTTGAATCTAATGTTATTCATGAATTTTATATAATGCAATAAAGGTTAAAATGCCGAATTTTACCCAATTTATGAACATGACAACATCAAAAAATCTGTTTGTACCTATAACTTTGATTCTGTTTGCAGTTTCGTTCTTTACTTATCAAAATGCTTTTGCCGCACCTCAGCTTTCGTCCTGCCCAAGCTGTGTAATTATTCCACCAGATCAAATTGAGTTTTATAAGAAAAATGTTCCATTAGCTATTTGGACAGATAATTTACTATACGACCATGATTCAATTGTAACTGTAAATGGACATTCCAAATTAACTAACAGAGAACAGCCAATAACAATCACGGTTTTTGATCCGCTTGGGGGGGTTATTGAGGCACAACAGGTCATAGCTGATGAGTTTGGTGACTTTAAAATAATATTTAACGCAAATGGAGAGTTTTGGTCTTCTGATGGAGAATATATAATAAAAGCACAGATTAGCCAAGACATTCTTTTTAAAACAAAGATAGATCTTGTGCAAGAATTGGGTGGTGTTCCTCAATGTTCAACTTCTGAATTAACAACTCCGTCTGATACGGGCGCAACTTTTTGTATTCCAATTACAAGATCAGGTAAAATAACCTCGATAGAAAGTATTCTTAACACAAAATCAAAATCACTCGTTCTCACAGTACGAGGAGCTACAAATTACGATCCTATTGTCATTGACTTGCCACGTTACATCCTTGATTCAAAATCTGGTACAAGTGATTCAAGTTTTGTTGTTCTAGTAGATGGAAAACAAATTGAATATGAAGAACTAGTTTCAACAGAAAATAACAGAAAAATATCAATAGCTGCACCACCTAGCCTAGAATCACAAATTGAAATAATTGGAACCCAGGTTATACCAGAGTTTGGTCCTGTTGCAGTTTTTGTGTTAATTTCTGCAATAGTTGCCGTTTTAGTATTGAATACAAAGAACATAGTACGAGTTCCTAGATTCTAAATTTACTAAACAAAATAACAAGTCTTTTCAAAAATCACATAAAATTTTTTAATTTATCAAAATATTGCTTAAATATTATTTAGTCGTAATAGTTCTATGAGCGTTGGAGGTTTGTAGCTCTGGCAACAGCATATGTTTTGATCAACTGCGAATTGGGTGCTGAAGAAAATATCATTGCTGAGCTAAAAAAGATGGAAGGCATCAAAGAGGTTCATGGCACATTTGGCGCATACGATATTTTGGTAAAGGTAATGGCTGACAAAGTAGAACCTCTCAGAGAAATAATTACCTGGAAAATTCGTAAAATAGAAAAGATAAGATCAACTCTCACCTTGATGGCAATAGAAGGTCAAGAATGAGCAGGACGAGTTGATGTCAAGGGCTTATGTTCTTATCAGCTGCGAACCAGGTTCTGATGATTACGTAGTTTCAAATCTTAAAGCAATATCAAGTGTAAAAAGTGCTTATGGCACATTTGGCCTATATGATGTAATAGCGCAAATTGAGGCACCAGATGAAGCTGAGCTAAAAAATGAGCTCATGACGCGAATTAGAAAGCTTGACAAGATTCAGGGAACAATAACTCTGATGGCTGAAGAAAGCACTGATATTTTAGCTGAAAGTTTTGCAAAAAATCGTGAGTTGCAAAAAGGAAAAAGCATGGCAGAAGCCTATATTATTATCCATACAGAGAAAGGAAATCAATACCAGATACTTTGTAACCTAGCTAAGATGCCTGGAGTAGTTGAAGGCGACCTTGTTGTTGGCTATTATGAGGTCATTTGTAAAGTGGTGGCACCCACCTACAATGACATAGGTGATGTTATCACAAAAAAGATACGAAGGCTAGCTGACATTAGTTCAACTGTAACACTTAATGTCATACCATCAAAGATAAAATAAAATAAATAGAAAGTTTTGGAGTTTAGTTTGCAGCTACGACTTTCTTTGCTCTTCTGTCAGCAAAGAACAGTACACCGCCGACAATTAGAATTATTATTCCAATAATTCCAGCGCCAAGTCCAGCTAAGGTGCCACCTACATTGCCTGTTTTTGCGTCATTGCCAACACCCATAAATGGAATGTTGCCAACTATGGCATCTACAGTAATCTCTTCAGAACCAGTGTTTTTTATCTGAATAGTGTACTGTTCGCCTCGTGTCGCATCAAAGTTGCCAATATAGTCACCGTTGAATTGGTCTTTCCAAACAACTGTACCGTCACTATCGGACATAGAGCCTTGAACTGATGCCTCAAATGGCTGTCCACGCATTAGTACAGAAACAGAGCCCCCTACTTGTGAGACCATTTCTGTTGTGTATTGCTCATCTGGTGCAATCGTGGCCTGTTTTATGACGAGGTTGTTTGATAGAAATTCAGTTGCCAGCGTGCTTGCGTTAACTCCTAAAACTAGTGAGCCTGCTATCAGCGTACCTATGCCTACTAGCAGAACTATGTAACTTCGTTTTAGAGCTACCATGAATTCTTTCGTTTGTGAGCGCATCATTAAACGATGCATTAGAAAATTGTTGATCAAATACTAAATTGTCTTAGATGTTGAACTAGGTTATTTTCATTTTATTCTAGCATTTACCTTGATTACATGGCTCATGCTGTATACTGCTGGGCACCTTTCTTCTGCAAGTTTTATGATTTCTTCAAGCTTTTTCCTATCGCCATCTTCGCTTTGAGCCTCAATCTCAAAATCAATTCCTTCCGTAATTGGCTCATCTGATACATCAAATGTTTTTGCAAAATTAATTTTGCATTCTGTATTAACGTTAAGCTTTGTTAGCTTGATTCCCTTTTGTGCTGCAATTCCAACAAATGTTCCAATAAAACATGATGTTATTCCAGCTATACAGTAAGCCATTGGGCCCAGCCTATTTCCCTGTCCTCCAAGAAATGAAGGCGAATCAATTTCGATTGTCTCTTTTCCTTTTTCGAATGATAATTCAGTTTTGAATTGGTATCCATTATTTGGATCAAAATTCCACTGGCCTTGTAGTTTGACAGGTTTTTTCAAAGTGGCTTTGTCCTTTTTGCCGTTTGTTACAGTCTGAGAAACTTTGTCTAAATCAACATTGTTTACAATATTTGGCATAGCTACTTTACCAAATAATTGCATAAAGGTGTTATCATGAATTTTTTATTGCATTCCAACAGCAACATTCATCCCATGTGCAGTTTGGACAATCTTTTGATGATTTACTGTTTGTACATTCATCTGGCAGACAACCACAATCAGCACACCTGATTAACATGATCTAGTTAGACTCTTCCAAGTTTTAAATTTCATTAATCTCTTTTGATAAGGAACGTATTCTTCCACCGTATTTTTCTTTGTACAATGATCTACATGACGTACAGCAAAAAAATCTTTCAAGCTTTGCAAATTTCATAACCTTCGGACTACCGTGTATTGGTTCATTGCAAAAGTCACATGTTACCTTTACACTTAGGCCACTATCAGATTCTACCTTGGATGTTTTGACTTGAGGGATTTCTTTGATTTCTTTTTTTGATTTTTTATCCAATTTACTCATGTCTAAAACAGGGGAAACAGACTTTATGAAACCCAAATTGACTAGCCTCCTGTATCTTGCCTGCACTGTTGGTGTGCTTACTTTAATTTCTCTTCCAATTTGACGAAATGATTTTCTTCCATCTTCGATTAACGAGTTTAAAATTGCAATGTCTACTTTGTCTAATTCCTGTGGCATAATCAACTATGTCTTTTGATTATATTTAATGATACAAGTTGATTCATTTGGTTTATTCTTTATGTTCGAAGCATAAAATTGCGTTGCAGTCATTGCAGATAATCATGTCTCCTTCTATTTTGATATTAATCGATCCACATTTAGTGCAGACCCTAATTCCATCTACTCGACAGTGTTTCATCGGATCAGTTTTTTGTTTGTGTTGGCTTTTCATCAGATACATTGTTTTTTCATTTATTTAATTACTGCATTTTACAATTGTAAAGAAGTCATCTTAAGTATCCTGTATTTGTAATATTATTAATCGAAATTGGAACAGATCATAGATGCTGAACATGGAGCTAAAAGAACAGCCATTAAGATAGGCGGAATGCACTGTGCAGGATGTGTAAACTCTATTCAGAAATATGTTTCAGATCTAAAAGGTGTGTCAAAATGTGAAGTAAATCTTGCTGCAGAAAAAGCTATACTAGAATTTGATCCATCCTTAGTTAATTTACCAACAATTGAAAAAGCAATAGAGGAAGCAGGCTACAAAGTAGTATACGAAAAGTTAACTCTGAAAATTGGAGGTATAACCGATTCAAGCGATGCAGACAGACTTGAAAATAAGCTTATGACAACTGAGGGTGTCAAGTACGCCTCAGTAAATTATGGAAATGGGCAAGTCTTAGTTGAATACAATCAAGCTTTGCTTTCTCTTGTAGATATAAGGCAAATCGTAAACAAAAGTGGTTATCAGATATTAAGCGAGGATCTTTCTGCATCAGCTGAAGAAGTAGAAGCAAAAAAGATCAAAAAGCTCTTCATTGTAGGACTAGTCTTCACCATTCCAGTAATTGTGTTTGGTTATCCTGAATACATTTCATTTGTTCCATTTGCAGGATCAGATCTTGCAGCCTACATTCTTTTTGGGTGTGCTAGCGTTGTTCAGTTTGTGACAGGAAGCAGGTTCTATGTTGGAGCATATAGAATTTCTAAAATGAAGTCTGCAAATATGGATACACTTGTGGTAACAGGAACAACTGCTGCTTACATTTTTAGTGTGTATAATACATTTCCAACAATATCTTGGCATAACATATACTATGATGCTGCAGCTGTGGTGATAACATTCATAATTTTAGGAAAATACCTTGAGAATAAAACCAAGGGAAAGGCTTCATCAATAATAAAAAAGATGTTAGAACTTCAGCCAAAGATGACGAGAATCAGAAAAGACGGAAACGAAACAGAGGTTTCTATTGAATTAATTAAAACAGGAGACATTATAGTTGTAAGACCAGGAGAAAAGATCCCAGTTGACAGCATAGTACTTGAGGGAAGTTCTGCTGTGGATGAATCCATGGTAACTGGGGAATCAATGCCTGTTAGTAAAAAGCCAAACGACATTGTCATAGGTGGGACTGTTAACAAAGAAGGGGTTCTTGTGATCAAGGCAACGAAAGTTGGAAGCGACACTATACTTTCACAGATTGTCAAGCTTGTAGAGGATGCAATGGGAAGAAAGCCTCCAATTCAACGATTGGTCGATAAGGTTGCTGGTTATTTTGCCTTTATAGTAATTGTGATCGCAGCTGCAACATTTGTAGTGTGGTATGTGGTAACCACTGGAGAACATCATATTGCAGCTTCTCTAATACCGGCAGTAGCAGTACTTGTTATTGCTTGTCCTTGCGCACTTGGATTGGCTACGCCGACAGCAGTTATGGTAGGAATGAGCAAAGGTGCACAAAATGGAGTGGTGTTCAAAAGTGGCGAAGCATTAGAGATGCTAGGCAAAATCAAGGTTGCAGTTTTTGATAAGACAGGCACATTAACGCAAGGAACACCCCAAGTTACAGATGTAATAGCCATCAAGATTCCACATATTGACGATGAGCTTGATAATCTAAACAACAAAGAAAACAAAATTCTTGAAATTGCAGCTATTGCAGAAAAAAACTCTGAACATCCACTTGCAAAGGCAATAATAAAAAAAACAAAAGAAATGAATCTTACCATAAGAGATTCAACTGAATTTATTGCAACACCCGGAAAGGGAGCAACCGCAGCTTACAAAAATCACAACATCATTGTTGGAAATCAAAACCAGATGAAAGATGAAGGAATTGATACAAAGGCTGTAGAAGAATCTATTTTACAATTACAAAAAGGTGGCAAAACGGCAGTTTTAGTTTCAGTAGACAAAGAGTTTGTAGGCATCATAGGGTTACTTGATACACCAAAGGCTGGAGCTAAAGATGCTTTGGCCAAGCTAAAAAGTAAGGGTATAGAGATTGTTATGCTTACAGGCGATAATGAAAGAGCGGCATCCGCTATTGCAAAGGATCTTGCAATTGATAGAGTGATAGCAGAAGTTATGCCATCTGACAAAGTAGAAGTGATAAAGAAACTTCAACAGGAAGGAAAGAAAATTGCTATGATTGGTGATGGAATAAACGATGCTGCAGCCTTGACTCAGGCAGATATTGGAATTGCAATTGGAAGTGGCACTGATGTTGCCTTAGAAGCTGGAAAAGTTGTTCTTATTCGGGATGAGCTAATAGATGTACTTGCAGCAGTAGAGATAAGCAAAAAGACTGTCAACAAGATAAGGCAAAATCTCTTTTATGCGTTTGCCTATAATGCAGCACTAATACCAATAGCTGCTATGGGATTTCTTTATCCTGCCCTTGCAGGACTTGCGATGGCAGCTAGCTCTATCTCTGTAACGAGTAGCTCATTACTTCTCAAACGATGGAATCCAAGTAGCAAAAAGACTATTTTACATTTGTAAAATACTGTATTTATTTACAAGAAAGTAATTGTTTGTGTATGGTAACTGATCCTGTTTGCAAAATGGAAGTAGACGAAAAAAATTCTCCAGCTTCAAAGTATGGTGGAAAGACATACCATTTCTGTTGTCAATCATGCAAAAGCATGTTTGATAAAAATCCTGCAAAGCATACATAAGAATGTCAGACTCAGGATTCTTTGTTTGTTCCTATTAGATTCCAGATTACTCCATCATTTGTACTTCGATAAACTTCTTGGAAACCTTCTGATGAGTATCCAGCAACATAGATTATTTTGTTTTGTGAATCAATAGCTATACTTGTTATAGTAAGACTAGGACCTTTGAGACTTTCCCAAGTTTTTCCAAGGTCTGGTGATCTTACAAGACCAAAGTTTGCAGATGATGCATACAGTATACCATTATCATCAAAAGTTAGTGCAAAAATGAGAATTCCCTTATATGGTTCAAGTTGAGTCCAAATTTTTGCACCATCATTTGAAACAAATATTCCCTTTCCAGTTCCTGCAAATGCCATGTTTGGATCGTTTGGCGAAATTGCAAGAGCAGAAACAATGTCTGGATATTGTAGTGTATCCCATGTTATACCAGCATCCATCGTCTTAAACAATCCACGGCCACCGCTATCAAATCCTATTATGATACTAGGATCACTTTTGCTGATTGCCATTGCATGAAAGTCAACTGGAGGTTCCAAAATTGTTGTAACTCTTTCCCAGCTTTGCCCACCATCAAGACTTTTTATCAAACCTGTATTTCCACCAGTAGATGGATGACCACTTGCATAAAGTGGAATTCCTATAGTTGGTGGTGCATTAAATGCCATATAGTCTGCTCTAACAATGTCAACTTTGAATGGCGGTCCGCCATCATGGCTATGATAAAAATCACCATGGGTAGCTATATACAAGATAGTACGATCCGCAGGTTCAATGCCTAATCCATGTATATGACGCCAAGGTATAGTTCTAGAATTAGCTGAAGAAACAGTATCCTGGCTGTTTAGAAAAACTACTATTATAATTCCAATCACAAGTGCAAGAATCACGTACCCAACAAGGAAAAGTTTTTTGTTGCTTGGTATTGTTAGTTTTTTCATTTGAAATAGAATCTCCTGCTAATCAAATTACATAAAGAGATTTTTCCAAACTTAATGAAAAACCCAATATTTTCATTTTCATTGACTCAGCTTAAAACGAGATATTTAACAATGGCACTTTACAATTGTAAAATACTGCATTCATATATCAAAGAAACATACTCCGTTTAATGAAAAAAATAATTTTTGGAGTGTTATCAGCATTAGGAATTTTTGTAACAGCCAGTGCTTTTGCCTCTATGTCTTCTGATAACACTAACATGTATTCAATGATGGGCTCAAATAACATGGGTTCTATGACGCAGATGTGCCAAACAATGATGAACAGTGTCCCAGAAGATGTTATAATAAAAGCCACTGGTCAGGTAGCAAAGGTTGGAAAAGAATCTAAAATTACCATCTTAGTTTTAGATAAAAAGACAAACAAGCCACTAGCCAATGCAGACGTAATCCTTCACATAGAGGAAGGTGCACCAATGGCATCAATGAATAAGATGACAATGATGGACATGATGGAAAGAATGTCTAATGCAGAAAACATAGGATCTGGCAAATATCTAGTCAAATTTACTCCAACCGAGAAAGGATACTATACAATGCACACACATGTCATACCAGCAGGAAAATCCATGATGTCGATGATGAATAATCACATGGATATTGGAATAATTGCAAAATAAAAAAATTCCAAATAAATTAAATCAAAAATTTATGATTAACCGTTTACTTTGAATTTGACTTTGACTTCTTTGTCGTTTTGTGTTGCAACTATAGTCCAGTCTCCTGCTTTTGCATCAGAAGGCAAGATGAAGACTGGTGTAAATGTGCCATCACTTAGTGATGTTGTATTTGCTGTTTGTTCCTCATAGTCAGGACTTGTCATCTTTAGCACTACAGATTTGTTTGGCTCACCTTTTCCTGTAACCCAAACTACATCACCTGGCGTGTAGCTTGTCTTGTCTAGGCTAAATGACAGCGTGTATGTTGATA
>Ga0209109_10001150_pt1 | contig 14534 bp, 10 predicted proteins | sample Rifsed10ft2_FD_184004 | JGI IMG/M metagenome (GOLD analysis project Ga0209109, IMG submission 184004) | Soil microbial communities from Rifle, Colorado, USA - sediment 10ft 2 (version 2) | ecosystem: Environmental > Terrestrial > Deep subsurface > Rock core/Sediment | place: Rifle, Colorado... | reverse complement strand
CTGGCGCTGTACGACAGGCTGGCCGATAGCCGATAGCCGGTGGCGGATGGCGTATCGCAGATCAAGTTCATCTGCCATCAGCCAACATGACACCCCAACAAATCCTCGAAGCCATCGCCGCGCTCTCCGAATCGGAGCGCCATGACCTGCTCTCCCGCCTGCGCGAGTTATACGGGACTCCGACCGCGCCCCCGGCCCGGCAGCTCGGGCTGACGCTCTCCGACGACTGGGACGGCCCGGCAGACGTGATCCTCGTGTTCGACGGCGGAAGCCAGGGGAATCCCGGCGCGGGCTACGGGAGCTATGCCGTCTTCGAGGGGACGCACCCCGGCCAGGTGACCCGGCTGTCTTTCCCAGACCCGATGACCAACAACGAAGCGGAATATCACACCCTGCTCGCCGCGCTGGACGACTTGCTGAAGCGCCTGGGCGAGAAAGCCGAGGAGGCCGCACTGGAAGTGCGCGGCGACAGTCAGCTCGTCATTGAACAGGTGCCGGGCCGGTGGAAGGCCAAAGACGAGCGCATGCGCGGCTTCCGAGATGAAGCCCGCCGCCGCCTGAATCGATTCAAACGCCATCGGTTGGTGCAGCAGCCCCGCGAGGACTCGGTGCGGGTGCTGGGGCACTGAGATCGTTGTGCTCAGTTCCCGCTGCAGTTGCACTGCGACGATCTGGGGCGGCAGGGCAACTGCCCCCCAGCCAAGGAGCCTATGGCCGCCCCCGAGCGCTTTGCCAACTATCTCATCGTCTTCACCCGCCGCCGGTACGCCATCTTCGATTCTCAGGGGGGTCGGGTGGCTGCCCCGGCGATGCTGACCGACGCGTGGGCCGACGACGAAATTGAATATCGAACATTGCTGGCGGCCTTGCGCGCACTCTGGCAGCGCCTGGGGCCGCAAGTGGATCGGACGGTGCTCGTCGTGCGCGGCGACAGCCGCATGGTCATCGAGCAATTGACGGGGAACCGGAAAGCCGACGACGATCACCTCCGCCGCCTGCGCGACGAAGCCCGGCAGTTGCTCGGCGACTTCAAGCGCTACCGGCTGGTGTGGCAATCTCCAGAGGACACACAGGCCGTCCTCGGAGAAATCTCCAATCTCTAATCTCAAACCCCCAATGACCGATGCCTGATGCTTAGGAGCATCCTATGGCCCCTGCCTTCAATCCCGACTGGCTTTCCCTCGTCCACTCCGGCCTCCAGCCCAAAGCCGCCGCTCCGAAGAAAGTCATCATCGTGGGCGCGGGGATAGCGGGCCTCGTGGCGGGCTACGAACTCCAGCGCGCCGGGCACGAACCGCTGATCCTCGAAGCGCAACAGCGGGTGGGGGGCCGTGTCTACACCCTGCGCGAACCGTTCACCGACGGGCTGTACGCCGAAGTCGGGGCCATGCGCATCCCGCGTGCGCACGCGCTGACCATGGCCTACATCGAGAAGTTCAAGCTGCGCGTCTCGCCGTTCACCATGGACAACCCCAACGCCTACTATCACATCGGGGGTCGCCGCATACGCGTGGCCGAGGCTAACGCCGACCCGAGCTTGCTGGGCTTCGAGGTGGCCGGGCACGAGCGCGGGCAGACCGCCGGGCGGTTGTGGGAGAAAGCCCTGCGTCCGCTGCTCGACAAACTGCAAGCGCAGGGCGAGGCCGCCTGGCCGGAGATCGTCGCCCAGTACGACCAATACTCCACGCGCGAGTTTCTGGAGGCCAACGGTTGGTCAGAGGGCGCGATCGAGATGTTCGGTCTGCTGATGAATCAGGAGGCCGTGATGAACTCGTCGTTCCTCGAATTGTTCCGCGAAGACGCGGGACAGTATTACACCAACATGGTCGAGATCGAGGGGGGCAACGACCATTTGCCGCGCGCCTTCCTCCCCGAACTGCGGAGCCGCGTCCGGTTCGGCGCGAAGATGATCGCGATTGATCAGTCGCCCGACTCGGTGACGATCCACTATCACACCGCGGCGGGCCGGAGGCAGGCCACGGGCGATTACGCCATCCTCACCGTGCCCTTCCCCGTCCTGCGCCACGTCGAAACCGTCAAGCCCTTCTCACGCGCCAAGCAGCGCGCGATCCGCCAACTGCATTACGATGCCTCGGCCAAGATTCTGTTTCAGTGCCGCCGCCGGTTCTGGGAGGACGACGACGGCATCTTCGGCGGCGGGACGATCACCGAACTGCCCGTCCGCAACGTCTATTACCCGGATCACGGGCGCGAGACGGGGCGCGGAGTGATCCTCGCCAGTTACACCTGGTCGGAGGACGCGCAGCGCTGGGGGTCGCTCTCGCCCGCGGATCGGATCGCGCAGGCGCTGGAGAACGTCGCGCTGATCCATCCGCAGGTCACGGAAGAGTTCGAAGTCGGCGCCTCGCAAATGTGGCACGACGACGAGTTTGCGGGCGGCGCGTTCGCGCTGTTCGACCCCGGCCAGCAGACCCTGCTGTATCCGCACATCATCGCGCCGGAAGGCCGCATTCACTTCGCAGGCGAGCACGCCTCGCTGGGCCACGCCTGGATTCAAGGCGCACTCGAGTCCGGGTTGCGCGCGTCGCAGGAGATCCACACATCCCCGTAACGTTGGCCGGAGATGGCGCGGCGCTATATGACCGCACTAAACTTGAGAGCGTGCCATGACCAGTCTCCGATCCCCAATCTTCGAAGACCCCCGAGGCGAAGCGCAGGGAGCCAATTACCCTCCCGCCCCCTGGCGCTTGTTGTTATCGTCTCTCACCGACGGCCCGACCAACATGTCGGTGGACGAAGCCATCTTGCTCACCGTAGCCGCCGGGCAAGCGCCGCCCACGCTGCGCTTCTTCGCATGGACGCCGCCGTGTCTCTCGCTTGGCTATGCCCAGCCCGTGGCGGACGTTGACCTCGACCGGCTGCGGGCACGGGGCTGGGATTTGGTGCGCCGCCCGACCGGGGGCCGCGCCATTCTCCACACGGACGAGCTGACCTATTCCGTCATCGCGCCAGTGACCGAGCCGCGCGTGGCGGGCGGCGTGGTTGAAAGTTATCGCCAGTTGAGTGCCGGGCTGATGCGCGGGCTGCAGATTCTGGGCCTGCGGGTCCGCGCTGACAAAGAATACGGGGGAAATCCCGCGCCAGCGTCCCAATTACCCATGCCCAATAACCCCGTATGTTTTGAAGTCCCTTCCAACTACGAGATTACGGCGGGAGACAAGAAGCTGTTGGGCAGCGCCCAAGTGCGGAAACGCGGCGTGGTGCTGCAACATGGCACGCTCCCGCTCACGGGCGACCTGGCGCGCATCTGCGAGGGGTTGCGGTGCGACTCGGATGAAGAGCGGCCGCGGGTGGCTGCGCGCGTCCATCAGCGGGCGACGACGGTGCTGGAGGTGCTGGGGCGCGAGGTAAGCTGGGGGGAAGCGGCGGCAGCGATGGCGCGGGGCTTCGCAGAGATGCTGAAGCTCACGCTGGGGGAAAGCCCTCTGACGGCGCGAGAGTCAGAGTTGGCCGCGAAACTGAGGGCGGAGAAGTATACGACGGAGGCGTGGAATCACAGAGTGTAGGGCGCGCCGCGGGCAGCTTGCCCCGCCGCTCACGGAACGGGTGTGCCCTGCAAGATGATCACCTCTGTGAACCTCAACGACCGCAGGAAGCGCTCGAGGAACGCCCCCGCGTTCGTCTGCGCCAGATTCAAGATACCATCCTCCAGCGCCGCCTTCTTGATCTCGTCTTCCGCCACCTGCCGGGCCAGCGTCTCCAGGGTGGGTTCCCCCTTCGTCAGCAAGCCGGTCTGCCGGTCGTAGACGTACGATTTCTCGTTGTCGAGCGCGGCCACGAACACGTCAGCGGCAGGCAGGATGATCGTCACTTTCCCATCCGGCGTGATGATCACGTCACTCGCCTGAAGGCGGCTCAAATCCACGCCCGCAATCACCTCCCCGTGCGCCACAAACAGCAGGCGGTCGCCGAACAGCGGGGCCAGCGCCCCCTGCCCGGTCTCGGCGGTGATCACCTTCTCCACCGTGTACTGCGCGGTTTCGAGGCGCGCCAGAGAGCGAACTTGCAGGATGACCGTCACCGCGTCGGGGTAGACCGTGGGCGTGGGATGGAAAAACTCTTGAACTTGCGTGGCGACCCCGCGCGAAACGTCCGTCGGCCCACGCGTGGCGTCCCGAACGGTAGCATAAACGCCCCATCCCGTGAGGGCCGCAATCAGGAGCAATCCAAAAATCAGCAGAGCTTGCAGTGGCTTCGACATACCCTGATTATAACGGACATGCCGAAAATGCAGATGGCCCGAAAGTCTGCTTGTCAGTTTTGAGCGCGCCCGTTACCATGCTGGGAAGCGGCCACTCTGGCAGGCCTGTCGTCTGCGGCACAGCGCCGGGGCATCCCTATGCTACAATCGCCCGTCATGGTTATTGGTGTCTGCTGCCTGCGTCTCCATCTCCCGGCCTGCGGCTCGCTTAAAACCAAACGCAGCCTCCTCAAGCCGCTGCTGGCGCGGTTGCATCGCGAATTCAACGTGGCGGCAGCGGAAACCGGCCTGCAAGACGTATGGCAGTCCGCCGAGGTCGCGGTGGTGACCGTGGCGAATAACCCGGCCCGGGTCCAGTCGCAACTGGAGACGATTGTGGCCTGGGTGGAACATAACCGGCCGGAAGTCGAAGTGGTGGACTCGCAGATTGAGTTGCGGTGAATTTTCTGATGCAGGTTTTATCTCCGATTGAGCCGAGAAGGAGCTCTCCCTGGTTAGAGGCGCGCACGAATCTTGCATGCCACACCTAACAGGTCTCGCGACGCGCCCCCGCCCTTTCCGCTTCGCTTCAAGGGTGCTTCGCGAAAGCGAAGCGGGGTAGAAACCCGTCAGGTCTTGAAGCGACTGGCGAGAGACGCAACTCCGGTATATAGTATGCTCAGCATGATGACTCTCGCTCACCCCTATGCTGGACTGGATGCCTGATCAGTTGTGGGGGGCCTCGACGTGAAACGACCTCTGCGTGCGGCCTTTGCCTGTGGCCTCGTCGCCGTCATCGCCATCGCCTGCAGCAAACGCCCCGCCTCGGCCACGCTGATCCCCACTCCCGGCGCTCGATCGGCCGCGGTGTACGCCGTCGTCAACCGCGTGGAGGCGCGCGCCTCCGCCGCCGCGAAGCTGGCTCCTGTGGCAAATGGATACGTGCTGGGGGTCGGCAGTCAGCTCCAGACTGGCGAGACCGCCTCCGCCCGCCTCGACTTTGCCGATGAAAGCTTCGTTCGCCTGACCGAGAAATCGTCCCTCACTTTGCAGGCCGTCAACACTGGCGCCCGCCCGCTCAAACGTCTGCAATTGGAGATCGGCACTCTCTGGGTGAGCCTGGCGAGCGGAACCCTGGAAGTGGAAACGCCCGTCGGCAGCGTCTCCGTGCGCGGCTCCTTTGCCATCATTCGCTACGCTCCCGGCGACCCTGCCAATCCGGACGACGATCTGCTCGTCGTGGATTGCCTGGAAGGCACGTGCGCCGTCCAGAATGATACGAGGGATATCCAGATGGGGAATATGGAGCGCGCGGTGGTCAACCAGCAGGGTCAACTGAGGATGGTTCTCACGGGCGCAGATGTGGAGGCCTTCCTCAAACAGAATCCGGAGACGCGCGGCCTCGTCGAAACCCTGACCGCCGCGCCGCCCGCTACTGACACACCCTCCCCAACCGGTACGCCCACCGCCAAGCCGGCCACCGCGGCGACCACGCTCACCCCGGTGTCCACAGCCACGCCCATCCGCCTCGCCACATCCGCGACCGTGACACCGTCGCCTACGGTCACGCCGTTTAAACCTACCGCCACACTCGCCGCCGCCATCCTCGGCCGGCACATCGTGCGGGCGGGCGAGACGCTCTTCTGCATCGCGCGCGTTTACGGTGTGGCGCCCGACGCCATTGCTCAAGTCAATGGCCTGGCCGCGCCTGATTTTCTGGTGACCACCGGACAGACGTTGAAGATCCCGTCCGTGCGCTGGACGGCCGTCATCCCCGGCCCGGCGTGCACACCCCAGTTCAACTCGCCCTTCAATCCGTTGCCGACTACGCCCCCGGCCACCCGCACCCCCACGCCCACCGGCAGCCTCACGCCGGCCCCGACGGCGACGTGCGAACCGGGACATTTCTACGATCCCTTCCAGAAGCGCTGCCGCCCGCCCGACACGCCGGCGCCGTTGATCACGAACACACCGACCAACCCGCCAATCCCCACGATTACCAACACGCCGACGAAGACCAATACGCCGTTGCCGACCAACACGCCGACGCAGACCGACACACCTCTGCCGGACACGCTGGGCCCGTCCATCACCAACCCGAGTGCCAATCCGCTCACCGTTTCAGGCGACGGCTCCACGCCGTGCTCCGTGACGTTCCAGGTTACCATCGGCGATCCGTCCGGAGTCGCCTCTGCCAGCATCGTATGGACTACGTACGATTCGGGCGGCGCCTCCGTTACGACCGTCAATACGCCGCTGGCGCTGGCCAGCGGAGACACGTTCCTCGGAGTCTGGTCTGCCACTTTCAACGTTCCCATCCCGGCGGGGCCGGGCAGCAAATTGAAGTGGGATGCAGTGCAAGCCTTGGACACGCTCAGCAACTTCCAGGGCATCGCCACCGCCATCGAAGTGATCAACAACGGCACGGGCGCTTGCCCGTAGAAGTAGAGAAGCCCACAGCGAAACACGCCGGGGGCGACGCGCCGTTGAACTGCGCCTCTCCTGTGAGAGACGGCCCGCGCCCCTCTTGACCACTGACAGTCACTCCACCATGCGAAAACTCATCCGCCTTGTCTGCCTGGCCGCCCTCCTCGTCGCCTGTGGTGCGCGTCCCACTTCCACCGCCGCGCCGCCCTCCCCCACGCTCGACGCCCGCGCCGCCGCCCTTTCGGAAGCGGTCAACATCGTCGAAGCGCGCGCCGCCGAGAGCGAAGCCTTCGCGCCCGTGTCCCTCGGTTATGTGCTCCGGGCAAGCGGCCAGATCAAAACCGGCGACGCCTCCAAAGCTCGTCTCGACTTCAGCGACGGCACCATCGTGCGCCTCGCTCAGAACTCCACCTTTGTCATGCAGGCCGTTGCGACCTCCGACCTCGGTTTGCTGGCGCGCGTGCGGCTCGAGGCCGGGAAGCTCTGGGTCAGCCTCACGGGTGGAACCCTGCAAGTGGAAACGCCCGTCGGCGTCGCCGCCGTGCGCGGCTCCTTCGCCGTCATCCAGTACAGCCCCGGCGACCCGGCCAACCCCGACGACGACCTGCTCGTCCTCGACTGCCTCGAAGGCGCGTGCACGGCGCAGAACGACAACGTGGACGCCCAACTGGGCAACCTCGAGCGCGTGGTCTTGAACCGTGTCGGTTCCCTGCGCATGACGCTCACGGGCGCGGATGTGGAAGCCTTTTTGAAAGAGAATCCCGAAGGCCAGCGGCTGGCGGCGACGCTGACCGCCGCGCCGCCCGCCACCGACACGGCCACGCCGACGACGACGCACACCCCGCCTCCCTCGCCGACCCTCACCCCATCCCCCGCGCCGACCGTCACCGCGCCTCCGACGGAGACGCCCCTCCTCACCGCCACGCCGATCCCGGCGACCATCCCGCCTGTCGCCATCCTCGGCCAACACACGGTGCGCGCAGGCGAGACGTTGTTCTGCATCGGGCGCGGCTACGGCGTCCTGCCGGAGGCCATCGCGCAAGTCAATAGCCTGCCCGCGCCGTTCAACCTCACGCCCGATCAGGTGCTCAGGATTCCGGCGGTGCGGTGGGAGAACATCCCGCCCGGCCCGGCGTGCCCGCCGCAGTTCACGCCCGCGTTCCCGGCCCTGCCGCCGAACGTCGGCACGCCCACCTTCACGCCGACGATCACTTTGACTCCGACACCCACATGCCCGCCGGGCCAGTTCTTCGATCCCTTCCAAAAGCGCTGCCGCCCGCCGGACACGCCCGTGCCCTCCGGGTCGCCCACGGCGACTGCGACGGCCCTGCCGCCCACTTTCACGCCGACCCCCACGACCAGCATTCCAACCATTGCCGGCCTCAATCCGACTGCTGCTCAGGCTGGCGGCCCGAGCTTCGCGCTCATCGTCAACGGCACAAACTTTGTGCCCGCCTCGGTCGTGCAGTGGAATGGCGTCAACCGAACCACGACCTTCGTCGGCCCCACACAACTCAACGCAACGATCAGCGCCGCCGACATCGCCACCCTCGGCTCAGCCAGTGTCACGGTCTTCACCCCTCCGCCAGGCGGCGGCACATCCGGCGCCGTGACCTTCAGCGTCATAGACACCGTTGGCCCAACCATCACAAACATCACCATCAATCCACCTCCTCCGACCAACATTGGCTCAAGCACATCATGCCAGGTCGTCATCACAGCCGACATCAGCGATCCGTCCGGCGTCTCCATCGCGAATGTGGATTGGATTGCCACCAACACGTTCACTGGCACGCCCGCACCGGCTGGCACGGGTTCCGAAACCATGTCACTCCTGAGTGGCACGACCTGGGAAGTCATGTGGACCGTTTCCTTAATCAATGGCCCCTTTCCTTACTACGGCACCGTGACCTGGAGCGTCACGGCGGTAGATGGCTCACCGAGTCAGAACTCGAACAACGTCGCTGGCGTGACCGCCATAGATGTGCCGCCGACGTTCGGCGGTTGCCCCTAATTGCCGGATACCGATATAATCGTGCCATGCTTCAAGAAGACGGCCACGCGCTGAAATCCCTCTGGCCTCTACTGGCGGCCTTCTTCGGCCTGCTGCTCACCCAGCTCGCCTGCGCGACCCAGATCGGGATCACGCCGGTCTTCACGCCCCTCCCCGCCACCACCGCCGCTCCCGCTACCCCCCCGACGCTGACCCCCACCGCCAGCATCGGCCAGGTCACCGTCGCCGAAGTGCAGAACGACGTCACGGCGCGCGGCTCCAGCGGCGAGTCGTTCGTGGCGGCAACGGTCGGGTACCGGCTGGGCCAGGGCGGCGAAGCCAAGACCGGAGACGATTCCAAAGCACGGCTGGACTTCAGCGACGGCACCATCCTGCGCCTGGGCTCCAACACCTCCTTCGCCGTCCAATCTCTCGCGCCTTCCGACGGCGGCAGCCTGCTCACGCGCCTGAAAATGGAGGCGGGCAAAATCTGGGCCAGCCTCACCGGAGGCGCGCTCGACGTCGAAACGCCCGTGGGCGTGGCCTCGGTGCGCGGCTCGTTCGCCGTCATCACCTACGAGCTGCGCGACCCGGTGTCCTCGAGCGACGACATATTAATTGTTGACTGCATCGAGGGTCACTGCCACATTCAAGGTCTCAACACGGATCAGGATTTCGGCAGCCTCGAGCGCGTCATCATCACCGGGGCCGGACAGGTGACATTCATCAAACTGACCGGCAGCGCGGTGGACGAATTCCTGAGCAACAACCCGGAGAGCACGCGCGTGGTCCTCACGCTCACCGCCGCGGCGGTGACGGCCACCCCGACGCCCACGGAGACTCTGACTCCCTCCCTGACGCCGACCATAACCAAGACACCCACGCTGGTGCCCACGCGCACCCGCACCCCGCGGCCCACGAGCACGAATACGAGACCGTCGCCCACCACGACGAGAACCATCACTCCCACCCGCACGCGCACCTCCACGCCGACGATAACGCCCACGCGGACGAACACGCCGACCAGCACGCTCACCCGAACGATCACGCCAACCAGCTCCTCCACGCCGACGGCCACCAGCAGCCCGACGAACACCAACACGCCCACGGCCACAGCCACGAGTGGCAACCCCTTGCCCGTCCTCACCAGCCTCACGCCGTCCTCCGTCATCGCGGGCAGCGCCGCCTTCACCCTCACCATCACCGGCACGAATTTCATCACCGGCTCGGTGGTGCAGTGGAATACGATCACGCGCACGACGACGTTTGTCAGCAGCACGCAACTGGCCGCCGACATCACCGCCGCTGACGTTGCGACCGCAGGCACGGCCAGCGTCACCGTATTCAATCCCGCACCCGGCGGCGGCACGTCCAACGCGCTGACCTTCACCATCAACAACCCGTTGCCAACAATTACGGCTATCTCGCCGACCGCGCGCCTCGCCGGCGGCCCGGCCTTCACGCTCGCCATCACCGGCACAAACTTCATCACCAGCACGGTGGCGCAGTGGAATGGGGCGGCGCGCACGACCACCTTCGTCAGCAGCACACGCGTGGATGCGACCATCAACGCCGCCGACATCGCCAGCGCCGGAAGCGCCAGCGTGACCGTGGCCAACCTCGCGCCCGGCGGTGGCACGTCCAATCCGATGACGTTCAACATCGCCAATATCTTGGTTGACGTGACCGGCGATATGGCTGATGTCAGCCCGGGCGACGGGGTATGCGACGGCGGTTCCAGCAACTGCTCTCTGAGAGCGGCCATTCAAGAAGCCAACGCCCTTCCGGGCGCGCAGACCATCACCTTCGCCGCCAGCACTGATAGCACACCCATCGTCCTGACCGGCGCTCCGAACGAAGACGCGAACGCTTCGGGCGACCTCGACATTCTCGGAGACGTGACGATCACCGGCAACGGCGAAACAAGCACGCTGCTAGATGGCGGCGGGTTGGATCGCGTCATCCACATCCCCGGCGCGTTCACCGTGGCCATCACCGGCGTGACGATTCAAAATGGTGTCATCACCAGCACCTTCGGCGGGGGCCTGCTCAACGACAATGGCGCGAACCTGACGCTGAGCACTATCGTCGTCCGGAACAATGCGTCCTTCAACGGCGGCGGCCTCGCCAACTTCGGGGGCGCGACGATGACGCTCAACGCCGTCATCGTGCAGGGCAACACGGCCAACGGGGGCGGCGCAGGCGCAGGCATTTACAACAACAGCACGTTGACGCTCGACCAGGCGGCCATTATCTCTAACACCATTGTGGCGGGCACGGCGCAGGGCGGCGGGGTCTGGAATTCGGGCACCGCGAATATCACCAATGCCACGTTCAGCGGCAACTCTGTCTCCGGAACCATCGGGCAGGGGGGCGGCGTATACAACGGCGGGGGCAACACCACCCTCACGAACTCCACAGTGACCAACAACACCGCCAACACTGCGGGCAGCGCCGTGTTCTCCGGCGGCGGCACGGTCACCCTGCGAAATTCCATCGTCGCCTTCAACAACATCATCGCCAACCAGTGCGGCGGCGCGGGCCTCGCCTCCAGCGGCAACAACGTCTATGGCCCAAGCCCAGACACCTCGTGTCCGGCCTTCGGCGGTGACACCACCCAAGCCAGTCCCGATTTCGACACCGCGCTTGCGGACAACGGAGGCTTCGTGCCGACGCACGCGCTCCTCTCGACCAGCGCGGCGGAACTCGACACCGGCAACAATGCCTTCTGCCCGGCCACCGACGCGCGCGGCAACACCCGGAGCGATGGCCTCTGCGATATCGGCGCCTTCGAATTTCCGTAGGCCGCCGCTCACTGGCATCAATCACGTCCACCGGGGCGAGCGGTCGAAGATCCCAGGAGTAGTGCGACGGGGACCGCTCGCCCTTGCCTTTTCGATCCGGTCTGAAGACCCTCTTCAGATGGCACGAAGCGTGCAATGATTGTCCTCGCGCCCATCGGCGCAGCCGTCTCATGCCCAAACTCCGTCACGCTTTTCGGCTGTGCGTTCTCGGCGTTGCCCTCAGCTTCGCGGCCTGCGGCCAGCCGACGCCCCTCGCCTCTCCCACGCCCGACCCGCGCTCCGCCGCCCTCAGCGAGATTGTGAGAGTCGTGGAGGCGCGTTCCGAGGCGAGCCAGTCTTTTGCTCCGGTGACGAGGGGCTACGCGCTCCGCAGCGGAGGCCAGGTGCGCACGGGCGCGGCCTCCAAAGCACGCCTCGACATCAGCGACGGCACGATTCTCCGCCTGGCGCAGAATTCGTCTTTCACACTGGGAGACCTCACACCCTCCACTGGCGGCGTGCTCGCGCACCTGCGGCTCGAGGCCGGAAAACTCTGGATCAGCCTCGCAGGCGGCACGCTGCAAGTCGAGACCCCGGTGGGCGTGGCCTCGGTGCGCGGCTCCTTCGCCATCATCCAATACAGCCCCGGCGATCCAGCCAACCCCGACGACGACCTGCTCGTCCTCGACTGCCTCGAAGGCGCGTGCGCAGCGCTGAACGACAACGTGGACGCGCGCCTCGGCAACCTCGAGCGCGTGGTCATGAACAACGTTGGCCAGATGCGCACGACGCTTACGGGCGCGGACGTGGAAGCCTTTTTGAAAGAGAATCCCGAAGGCCAGCGGCTGGTGGGGACGCTGACCGCCGCGCCACCCGCCACACGTGAGACCCAGACCCTCCCCAACACGCCGACGCCCTCGGCCCCGCCGCCCAGTCCGCTCAGCGGGGCCACCGAGGCCAACCCCACCCTCGCGCCGCCGACCCCTACTCCCTCCGCGACCCCGGTGCCTCCCGCGCCTGTCGTGCCCGCCCTGCCCGTACCCGGGATCCCCATCCTCGGCCAGCACATCGTGCAGAGCGGCGAGACGCTCTTTTGCATCGGGCGCGCATACGGCGTTCTCCCCACCGCCATCGCACGGGCGAACGGCCTGCCGCCGTCGGGCGATATCTTCCCCGGACAGGCGCTGGGGATTCCCGCTGTGCAATGGTTGAATATCGCCCCCGGCCCGGTGTGCGTGACGCAATTCATCTCGCCGTTCCCTGGGCTGCCCACGGCCACGCCGACGCCCACTGTCGTCGTCGTTCCGACCGCCACCCCCACGCCAACCTGCATGCCGGGCGATTTCTTCGATCCCTACCAGCAGCGCTGCCGCCCGCCGGATACGCCCGCGCCCCCCGTCGCCGACACGGCCACCCCGGTGCTGCCTCCACCGGAGACGCCCGAACTTCCCACGCCAACGTTCATCCCGCCAGACGTGACCGGCCCCGGCATTGACACACTCACCGCCTTTCCCACAACTGTGGACAACTTCACGACCTGCCGCGTCACGTTCACCGCCCACATCGGCGATCCATCGGGCATCGCCTCCGCCGAAGTGAAATGGACCTCCTTCGACCTGAGCACGGGAGGCCCGCCCGTCATCGCCGGTTCCGGTTCCCAGCCGATGACGTTTGTGTCCGTCTCCGGCCTGACGTATCTGGTGCAGTTCGACGTGACGATTCCTTTCGGCGGCTACCTGGATTGGAAAGTCGTCGCCTCCGATAACGCCGGGAACGAGACCACCTCCGACCTCGGCCCGCGCATCCAGACAGGCGAGGGGAGTTGCCCCGGCCAGGTGCAGTGACATGACACCAACCTGCCACATACGCATTCCCCAGGCCGATGCGGGCGAGCGCGGGCGCGCGTTCGGCGCGTAGTACAACCGGCTTGGGAACGAAACTTTCTTTTCGTGCTAGACTCGGGGCGTGCCCATCGCCCCACATAGGAGTCTTGCATGAGCAAGCCTTTCCGGTCTTATTTTTCCGCGGCAGCCCTCGGCTTTCTGCTCCTCGCCGCCTGCGGCCCGAAGCCCAGCCCCACTGCGTCCCCCGCCCTCAACACGCCTACCCCCGATAGCTCCCGCGCCGCTATTGTCAGCGAAATCGTGAACGACGTCGAAGCGAAAGCCTCCGACGCCGAGGCCTTCGCGGAGGCGGGCAACGGGACGGTGGTCAATGCCGGTGGTCAGGTGCGGACGGGCGACGCTTCCAAAGCCCGCCTGGATTTTAGCGGCGGCTCGATCATCCGCCTCGCCGCCAACTCCACCTTCTCCGTACAACAAGTGGAAACGGCGAACGGCGGCCTGCTCGCACGCCTGAAACTGGAGGTCGGCAAAATCTGGGTGAGCTTGAGCGGCGGCGCGGTGGAAGTGGAGACCCCCGTGGGCGTGGCCTCGGTACGCGGCTCCTTCGCCATCATCGCCTACGACCCCGGCGACCCGAACGATCCAAGTGACGACGTTTTGATTCTGGATTGTCTGGAGGGGAACTGCGGCTTCAAGAACGACAGCGTTGATGAAGAGCTGGGCAACCTGGAGGGTCTCGTGCTCACGGGCGGCACTCAGATTGAGCACGTCATCCTGACCGGGGCCGACGTGGAAAGCTTCCTCAACGACAACCCGGAAGGCCAGGAGATCAAGGCCACGCTGACCGCCGCCGTGTCAGAAACTCCGACGGAGACACAGGCCCCGCCCACGCCGACGGATACGGCCACATTGACCCCGTTGCCGACCGACACCAGCACGAGCGCGCCGACCGACACCAGCACGCCCACGCGTGTGAGGCCGCGTTCGACCAGCACCGGCACACCCACACCCACCGGCACCATCACCCTGACCCCGACGGCGACGTGCCCACCGGGAGACTTCTATGATCCCTTCCAGCAGCGCTGCCGCCCGCCGGACACGCCCGTGCCTCAGGGGACGAATACGCCCACGCCTGTCCCGCCGACGTTCACGCCCACGCCTGTCCCACCCACCTTTACGCCGACGTTCACGTTCACCCCGACGCCGGGCATCCCGGTTATCAGCAGCCTCAGCCCGAGCACGGCACAAGCCGGCGGCCCCGGCTTCACACTCACCGTCAACGGCTC
>Ga0209109_10001149_pt1 | contig 14535 bp, 13 predicted proteins | sample Rifsed10ft2_FD_184004 | JGI IMG/M metagenome (GOLD analysis project Ga0209109, IMG submission 184004) | Soil microbial communities from Rifle, Colorado, USA - sediment 10ft 2 (version 2) | ecosystem: Environmental > Terrestrial > Deep subsurface > Rock core/Sediment | place: Rifle, Colorado... | reverse complement strand
CGCAACCGTGTCCACCTGTACGAAGCGGCCGAGACCCACCCGCCGACCTAGTACTCCGACCATCTGATAAAGATGGACACTGGCAAGGAACTTGCACGGGTCAGGGACCAGGAGACCCTGACCATGCCGAACAAGAAATACCTCGTGGACTTGACGGAAGCAGAACGGAACGAGTTGCTGGCACTCACGACTAAAGGCACGGTGCGTGCCCGGAAGATGAAACGCGCGCAGATTTTGCTCAAAGTGGATGCTGGGCTCACCGACGCAGAGATTATGGCGGCGCTGGAGGTGAGCCGTCCGTGTGTGGAGCGGGTGCGCCAACGCTTTGTCGAAGGCGGTTTGCCCAGAGCCTTGAATGACGGTCCGCGTCCGGGGCAGCGGCGGAAGTTGGACGGCAAGCAGGAAGCGCGCTTGATTGCGGAAGCGTGTAGTGCGGCTCCGACGGGCCATGCGCGCTGGACGCTGCGCTTGTTAGCGGGACGCGTGGTCGAGTTGAAGTTGGCGGACAAGATTTCGCCCGAAACCGTGCGCCAGGTGTTGAAAAAAACGAACTCAAACCGTGGCAGAAGAAAGAGTGGTGTATTCCCGAAGTCAGTGCCGAGTTCGTAGCGGCGATGGAAGATGTGCTGGCGGTGTATGCCGAGCCGTACGACCCGAAACGGCCCAAGGTCTGCTTCGACGAGACGCCCAAGCAGTTGATTGCCGAGACGCGGGTGCCGTTGCCCGCTCAACCGGGTCAGGTGGAACGCTACGATTACGAGTACCGGCGCAACGGCACCTGCAATCTGTTTATGTTCTTCGAGCCGGATCGTGGCTGGCGGCATGTCGCCGTCACCGAGCGGCGCACGCTCGTGGACTTCGCCCAGCAGATGAAGTGGTTGGTGGATGAAGCCTATCCTGAGGCGGAGGTCGTGCGGGTCGTTTTGGACAACTTGAATACCCATCGGGCGGCGGCCTTGTACGAAGCCTTTGAGCCCGCCGAAGCCAGACGGATCCTCAAGCGGTTGGAGTTTCACTACACGCCCAAGCATGGCAGTTGGCTCAACATGGCCGAGTTGGAACTGGGCGTGTTCAGCCGGGAATGTTGGGATCGGCGCATCGGCGACCAAGGCACCTTGGCCCGCGAAACCCGGGCGCTGGAAGAGGAACGCAACACGGCGCACGCCACCGTCCAGTGGCGCTTCACGACCCACAACGCCCGCACCAAGCTGCATCGGCTTTATCCATCCATTTCAGGTTGACGGAGTACTAGCAGTCTGTCGGAGAGAAAAACTGATGGTGGCTTGGGTGCTGACTTCGACCAGTTTCAGCCGTTCCCGCCGCCCCGCAAAGGCGTACATCGGAGTGTTGCACGTGTTGGCGGGCTGCTGCTTCGGGCTGTAGACGCATTGAAGCGGCCCTCAGCCCGCCAACAGGACATGCAACCGTTTCAGATTGAAGGCCAAGCAAACCAAACACCATTCCCCGGCAGCGGCCGCCAGCCCACGCAAGGAGAATTGGCGAAAGCCGAGCACTTCTTTGATGATGCCGATGACGGGTTCTACGGTGCATTTCCGCAGCCGATAGATGGCTTGGCCGATCGCGGTCTGAAGTTTGTAGGCCATTTTGACTTTCACGCACGCATCTTCCGGCGGTGGCTCAGGGCGCCGGTCAAAGAAGGAGCGCCAACTCTGGTGATGCGCTTCCCGCCCGGTCGCGATGTAAGGTTCAATGCCACGCTTCTCGCAGGCTTCCAGGGTGGCCGGACTGAAGAACCCATTATCCAATGCGGCGGCCTGGGGCTTTCCCAGTTGCGGCGAGAGGGCCGCCAGGGTGGGCTCCGCTTCCCGTTTGTCATTGGGATGGTTGGAGAGCGACGAGGCGACGATCAACAAACTGGCTTGGTCGGTGGCCACCTGGACGTTGTAATGCTGGTCAAAGCCGTCATCCGTGCTGTTTTTCATGATGCGCGAGTCGGGGTCAGTGAAGTTGTATTGATCCTTGTCCTGGGGGCCTGGTTGAGGGGGTTTCGGTTTGCGTCCTCGTGGCTTGCGCTTCGTTTCGCGGAGCGGGGCTTTTTCTTCCCGCTCGCGCAGCTGGGCGTCGTAGGCGGCTTTTTCCGTCGTATCGCGTACTTGAGCCCGGGCTTCCAACACGGCTTTGGCCTGCGCCAGGTTTTCCAGCCGTGCCTGGCGGAGGGCCAGTTCGTCGGGGAGCCTCAACCCTTCCGGTAACTGGAGGTCACCTTGATCGGCTTGTTCACCCAGCGCAAACAACTCGCTCACTTCTTGGCGCAATTGGGTTTCGAGTTCGACCAGACGTTTATAACTGACCGCGTGGCTCTTGGACGCATCCGCATGGATTTTGCTGCCATCCAAGCTGAGATTGCCCAACTTCAACACCCCGGCGATCTGGGCCAACAGCAAGATTTGCACAAACAACTCGTGGAGCTCGGGCAGAAAGGTCTTGCGAAAGTTCGCGAGAGTGTCATGGTCAGGATGCAGACCACCGGCCACGAAACGAAAAGGAATGCTCTCGGAAGTAGCCTTCTCGATTTTGCGCGAACTGAACACGCCCGTGGCATACCCATAAAACAGCAGCCCCAACAGGATTTCAGGCGCGATGGGTTCCCCACCCACCGGGGCATACCGAGCATAAATCTGGCGCAAGTCCAGCTGCGCGATGACGTCCACGATAAAGCGCGCCAAGTGGTTCGGCGGCAACGCTTCCTCCAGACGGATCGTCAGATTCAGGGTGGCGTTGTAGTCAGCGGTTTTGAATTTTCGGGTCATGCGTTCAGTCTATCACCGTTTCAACGCGCAGAGACTTCGGGCTCTCCGACAAACTGCTAGAAGATGCCGCGGATCGCCAGCATGAAGCCGATGATGATGAGCGGAATCCCGACGATGGCCCCGATAATCGTCAGGCTGATGAGGAAGCCGGCCAGCATCAACACCAGCCCCGATACGATGGCGATGAAGCGCCCGGTCAATTCGACGATGGTCGCCAACAAACGCCACAGAGCGATGAACGGCCACCAGAACCAGTGTGCATGTTTCGTCGCGTGAGCCATATTTTCCTCCAGAGGTTGCATTTCCAATGTCACATGTACTTACGGAAAACTGGATACCGGAGTTGCACACGCCAGATTCGGTTGGGTTTATGGGGCCGCGCACTCCAAAATCCTGTCTTCCGAAAGCGCCTGGAGTGGTGGGCTTCCCGAAACTCACCGTCGCCATTGGCAGTCAGGCCCGACGGGCCTTCAAACCCCCCTCTTACCCTCCGTCTGCCAATCTGGGAAAGTTGCCCAGGTTCGGCCATTTATCCAACTAGCGACCTATTTATTGGATAGACATTAAGTACCAAAATATGTCTTGAATATTTCAATTCAATGACCTTTCAGTTGCTCCGCGTGAGACTGGCGGGGTCTGACTGTCAGGACATATAATCCACGTATGAGTGCCTGCCCCCCGCAAACGCGCCCAATCTGGCCCCGCCGCCTGCTCGCCATCACACTGGTGGTATGGCTGGCGGTGGCCTTCACGACCGCCCTCACCTTGATCGCGGATCACTTCGACCTCCCGGCGGCTCAGGCCGCCGGTGTGGTCTCCAGGCCTGACCCCTCGCAAACGTTCGTGGGAGAGGCCGCCCTGGCCCTCACACCTGACCTCTCAGTGACCAAGCGCCATCGGGGCGACTTTGTCGTCGGCGTGAATGGCGTGTACAGCATCGTGGTCAGCAACGTCGGCGCTGGCCCGACCATCGGCCCTATCACCGTGACCGACGTCCTGCCGGCAGGGTTGAGCTTCATCTCGTTCTCGGGTTCAAGGTGGTCTCTAGCGGGGCAAGCGGGGCAGGTGCTGACCTTTACGCGCTCCCGTGCCCTCGCGGCCGGCGTGAGCAACAGGATTGTCGTCACGGTGGGTGTCACCAACACAGCGATTGGCATGGTGACCAACACCGTGTCCGTCGCTACCCCAGGTGACCTCGTCCTGGCGAATAATTCAACCACTGACCCCACCAGGGTGCGGGCGGGGGTTGATCTTTCCATCGCCAAAGCCGAGAGCCGTGATCCGATTACGGCCACCAGTACGCTCAGTTACACCCTGAGCGTGAGCAACGCCGGGCCGAGCACCGCACCCTCCGTCCGGGTTACGGATGTGCTGCCCAGGGGGATGACATTCGTAAGCGCGTCCGGCGCGGGCTGGAATTGTTCCCGGAGCGGCGCAAGAGTGATTTGCAGGCGAGCCAGCCTCCCCATCGGAGCCGCCCCGACGATTGTGATCACCGCCACCGCCCCAGCGGATGGCGGGGTCATCACCAACACCGCCACCGTGCGTTCGAGCGGTTTCGAGCTCGTCCCGGACGACAACACGGCCAGCGTCACCACCACCGTCACGGCAGTCTCTGATCTCTCCATCAGCAAGCGCGACAGCCCCGACCCGGTTTACGCGGGAGCCACGCTGACTTATACCCTGGACATTACCAACGCCGGGCCGAGTCTGGCGAACAACGTCGCCGTCACCGACACGCTCCCAGCGGGCGCGACGTACCTCGGCGCGTCCGGTTCCGGTTGGAGTTGCAGCGCCTCCGGGGGCGACGTGATCTGTACCCGGAGCAGCCTTCCCGTTGGGGCCGCCCCGCCGCTCACCCTCACCGTCACCGCGCCGGGGACCACCCCGCTCACCAACTCGGTGACGGTCAGTTCCGACGCGATTGATCTCAACCCGGGCAACAACACGGCCTCGGCTGGGACGACTGTCAACCCGACCGCGAATCTGTCCATTAGCAAGACCGCCACGCCGGACCCGGTGCTCACCGGAGCGCCGCTCACCTACACCTTGAGCGTCGCCAACTCCGGGCCGAACGCGACGACCTCGGTCATGGTTACCGACACGCTCCCGGCGAGCGTGACCTTCGTCGGCGTGGCAGCCCCCGGCTGGAGCTGCGGCCAGTCGAGCGGGGTGGTGACCTGCTCGCTCGCGACCCTGGCGGTGGGAGCAGCCCCGGACATCGTCATTCATACCAACGCGCCAGGCGCGCCCGGGGTCTTCACCAACACAGCGTCCCTTAGTTCCGCCCTCCCTGACCTGACGCCCGCCAACAACGCCACCTCCATCACGACCCTGGGCGCGGACGCGCTCGCCGATCTGTCCATCAGCAAGAGCAATGACCCTGACCCGGTCAACATCGGTTCCCCGCTCACGTACACGCTGCGCATCTCGAACACCGGGCCAAGCCCTGCGACGACAGTGCGCGTGACCGACACGCTCCCCTCCGGTGTGGCCGTCACCAGCATCGTCGACTCTGGTTTTTGGACCTGCAGCGAATTGGGCGGGGTGGTGACCTGCACCGTGCCGAGTCTCGCCGTGGGGGTCGCGCCGGACATCGTCATCCACACCACCGCGCCGGTCATCAGCGGGACGATTGCAAACATCGCGGCTGTCGCTTCGTCCGTTATTGACCCCGATCTATCCGACAACATGATCTCAGCGGTCACCAATGTGTACTCGCTGGCCGATCTGGCCATCACCAAGCAGGAAAGCGCTGACCCCGTCGCCACGAATTCGACGCTCACGTATACGTTGAGCGTCACGAATGCCGGGCCGAACACGGCCACCCCGGTCCGGGTCATTGACAATCTTCCGCCAAGTGTGACCTTTGTTGGCGCCAGCGGTGCGGATTGGAGCTGTTCCCAATCGAGCGCAGTAGTGACCTGCACGCTCGCCAGCCTCGTGGTCGGCCCAGCGCCAGACATCGTCATCACCGTCACCACGCCCACGCTGGCTCAGACCGTCACGAACACCGCCACAGTTGCGTCGCCGCTCGCCGATTTGAACCTCGCCAACAACACCCAGGCTGAGACGACCTCGGTCACCGATTTCGCGGACGTGTCTATCAGCCAGACGGATGGCGTGGACGCGGTGACGGCGGGCGGGCCCGTCACCTACACTCTCACCGTGACGAACGGCGGACCGCAGGCGGTCGTCGGCGCAACGGTGGCAGATACGTTCCCCGCCGGCCTCACCGGGGTGACGTGGACATGTGCGGCGTCGGGTGGTTCAAGTTGCCCGGCCAGCGGGAATGGGGACATCAACGCGACGGTGAACGTAACGGTGGGCGGCGCGGTGACGTTTACGGCCTACGGCACGGTCTCGACCAGCGCGACCGGGACGCTGGCGAACACAGCCACGGTGACGGTCCCCTCCAGCGTGACCGACACCAACCCCGGCAACAACAGCGCGACGGATGCGGACACGATCGTGGGTATCCCGGTCACGGGCGGGGTCTTGATATACTTACCGCTCATGATGAAGTAACCCGTCTCGCCTGTGGATTGAGAATGGCTTGAGTGAGAGATTCCGAAATGAAAAGATGGCTCTCCATCGCACTTACGTTGTGCCTGCTGTTGGCGGCGCAAAGCCGGGCTTCGGCGGCGGACTGCGCGGTGCAGCATACGGTGAAAGCCGGGGAAAACCTGTTCCGCATTGGTCTGAAGTACGGCGTGAGCTGGCGCATCATCGCTCAGGCCAACAACCTGGCCAACCCGAACCTGATCTCCATCGGCCAGGTGCTGTGCATCCCCAACGCAGCGGCAACCCCGACCCCGAGCGCCACCGCGACCCCTTCCGGAACCAGCACGCCCGCGCCTGCGACGGCCACCCCGGTTCCTTACACCGGCAAGGTCCCGATGATCCGCATCGCGGGCGTGGTGAGAGATCAGACGGTGACGCTCCAGGCCTGGGATTTCCCGCCCGGCCAGACCTTCGACGTGTTGATGGGCGCGATGGGCACGCGCGGCGTGAACGGGACGAAGGCGGCGACGCAGGACTCCGGCAGCGGTTCTTTCACCGCCACCTACAGCATCCCGGCGGTCCTGCGCGGTTCATCGCAGATTTCCATCCGTCTGCAGAGCGCGTTCGGCTACTACAGCTTCAACTGGTTCTATAATAACACCACGCCCTAAGCGTGAACCCGACCCGTCGGCAGCACAAAAGGCCAGGGCTGGAGGGAGCTTGGGCCTTTTTGTTTTAGGTCGCGCGCCTTCGACAACCGGGATCGAGAAACCGCCTGGATGCGATTATAATTCGACGCATCGTCAACTCAGGGAGCCTGGCTATCGCCGCGCAACGCCCTTTCAACACGACCGCCTACCGCTATCCGGGCGAACAGACCATCCTCTTCATCACGGTGACCCTGGTGCTGCTCGTGATTGCCGTGACGGCCACCGCCACGCTGTGCGGGGGTTTCCTCGTCATCCTCGTCGTCGTGGGATATTCCTACCTCGCGAACCGCGTGCGCCACGAGGAACTGATGAAACAGGCCCAGCCGGTCACGCCGCAAACCGTGCCCGGGCTGGCCGCCCTCGTGCGCGAATGCGCGGCGCGGCTGCAGGTCGAGCCGGTGCAGGTGTTCGTCGCGCCGAGCCATGTCCTGAATGCGTACACCTTCGGCCTGACCGCGCCAAAAGTCGTCGTGCTCTATTCGTCGCTCGTGCAAATGATGGACGCGGACGAGCTTCGCTTCATCGTCGGGCACGAGATGGGGCACGTGCGGCTGGGACACACGTGGCTGAACTCGCTCGTCGGCGGGATGGCCGGGGTGCCCGGCCCATTTCTGGCGTCTATTGTGCTGGGGCTGGCGTTCCGATGGTGGAACCGTGCCTGCGAGTACTCGGCGGACCGCGCGGGGTTGCTGGCCTGCGGCAAGCCACAGAAAGCGATCTCCGCGCTGTTGCGCCTGACGGCCGGGGCGGCCATCCGAACCTCCGGCGATCTGCAGCAGGCCTTGCAGCGTGTGGAGGCCGAAGATGACGACCTTGCCAACCTCCTCGGCGAGGCGCTCGCCACGCACCCCATGACTGTCCGGCGTATCCAAGAGTTGCGCCGCTTCGCCGCCTCCGAAGCGTACCGCCGTATGCAAACCCGGGTGGATCGTAACCGATAGACCGGCGGGGTTTTGCGAAGCGTCCCCGAAGCGCAGCGGAGCGGGGCGCAAACTCCGCAGGTCTGCATGAAAGGATAGACGACGTGTCTCCCCAATCATCCCCGATTTCCCTGGCGGGCCTCTTCCCGCCCATCCCCACGCCGTTCAAAGAAAACGGCGACGTGGATTACGACCACTTGCACTCCAACCTGAACCGCTGGAATCAGGAGCCGCTCAACGGATACGTGCTGGGCGGGTCGAACGGCGAATACGTCTTCCTCACGCCCGAAGAACGGGTGGAGACCGTGCGCCGCGTGCGCCAATTGATTCCGCCGGGCCGTCTGCTCATCGCGGGTTCGGCGATGGAGTCGACGCGGGACACCATCGCGCTGACGCGCCGCATGGCCGAGGCCGGGGCCGATGTGGCGATTGTGGTGACGCCGAGCTACTACAAGGGCCGGATGACGGCTGCCGCGCTTGAGCATCACTACCGCCTAGTGGCCGACGCTTCTCACATCCCGGTGATGCTGTACAACGTCCCGGCGAACACGGGCGTAGACATGCCGGCGCAGGTTGCGATCAATTCGGCGACGCATCCGAACATCGTCGGTCTGAAGGAAAGCGGCGGGGATGTGGCCAAGATTGGATTCATGGTGCAGGAGACGCCGCCTGACTTCCAGATATTAGCCGGGTCGGCAGGGTTTTTGCTGGGGGCGCTGGCGGTGGGCGCGGTGGGCGGGGTGGCTGCGCTTGCCAACATCGCTGCGGCCCCGCTGGCCCGCATGGTGGAGGCTTTCCACCGAGGCGACATGGCTGGGGCGCGCAAGATTCAATTGCATTTGATTGAAGCCAACACCGCCGTCACCTCGCGCTTCGGCGTGCCGGGCCTGAAGGCGGCGATGGATATGCTCGGCTATTACGGGGGACCGGTGCGCTCGCCGCTGCTGCCGCTTTCAGAAGAAGACCAGGCAGCGTTGCGGAAGGTGCTGGTCAAAGCAGGGCTGCTGTAGAGGCAGAATGTGGATTTGCGGAATGGGCGGATTCAGCCTGTTCCGATCGGGGACGATCTGTCCATTCCGCCGATCCGTCTCATAACTGTCCTGTGCTCCCCCAGGTCTCCAGCAACTTCTGATACTCGGGATTGTCGTATCGCTCCGGACTGAACCAGCGCGCATAGGGCGGCAGTGCGCTACCCGTGATATGCGCGGCCACGAGTTCACCCGCCGCCGGTGCGGCCATGAGTCCATAACCGGACAGCGCGCCGATCACGTATGCGCCGCGCACGGGCAACGGGCCAGCCAGCAATCGGTTTTCTTTCGTCTTCGTGTAATAGCCCCCGTCCACCACCGGCTTCGGAGGCCGATCGAAATACGTGCGCAGGCCGGGGATCATGGTCGAGAGGCCGCGCAAGACCACATCAGGAAACGACGGATCGAAAGGGGGGGAGGGGATTGGCTCGACGGGCTGATTGTGGTAATCCCACAGCATCAGCCGGATGGGGCTTGCGGCGGGACCATCGGGGCGCGTGTGGATGCCGGAGGGGAATTGCTCAAGCATCCAGCGCGTCTCCTCAGACTCGCTCAAATACTCATGCTCCTCTTGCGTCCACGGCACGCGCTGCGAGTCGACCCAGATGAGAAGCGGCGCGTGTGAGGGGATGACGCCGAGATGATCCATAAACGCCAGTTTGGTGTGCAACTCGCAGTAGATGGGCAATTCAACGCCCATCATCTGTCCAACCTTCTTCAGGAAGGGCCCGGCCGCATTGACGAAGTGTCTGGTGCTGATCTTCGACGGGCCGCCTTCACTCTTGAGATGGACACTCTCCACACGGTCATGGGCCGCCTCCACTGATTCAACCCTCGCCGCGACGATTCTGGCCCCGCGCTCACGGGCGCGCTCCAGCAGATACATCCCCAACTGCTGCGCGCTGAACCAGCCGCAACGGCGCGCATGCAGCACCGCCACAGTCGCCTCGGAGAGATACGGAAAGTGCTCGTGCATCAACCGCTGGTCGAGGATCAAATCGGCCCCCGTGGGTTGGCCCTCGAAACCCTCGGCGGGCGCGGGTTCGTATACCTCCGAGAAACCAGGGGTCTCTGAGACACTTGGTTTCTGAGCCGGATGCACACGCACCGGCCCTGCGCCGAGGGCGGAGGGCTCTTCGGCGGCGCGCCTGAACTCCGGGATGCGCGCCGGGTCTGCCGTCGCATACACATATCCGCGGCGATTCAAGTTGAAGACGTTGCCGCTCTCGCGAGCCAGTTGCTCCAGCCGGTCAATGCTCCGGTTCATCAGGCTGACCATCGCGTCGCCCGGCCCCGGCCACCAATTGCGATAGGCTTCGGTAGACTTGTCGCTCGTGAGCGAGAGGGGCGGGCGCTCGTCCACGAGCACCACATCTTTCACCCCCTGCTGGACGGTCAGCGCGTAGGCCGCCGCAATCCCGGCGATCCCTGCACCGCAGATGACGACGTCGGCGGTTGTGTGAGTCATCGAGGCAATTCTACAGCACATCCTTCCCGGAAACACGGTATCATTCAGGCAAAAGAGAATTCGTGCCCATTCGTGGTAAGAGGAGAAACCCGTGACCGCCTTTGACCCCGCCGAACTTCGCCAGCAGTTCCCCGCCTTGTCCCTCACCCAGAACGGCCAGCCGCTGGTCTTTTTCGACGGCCCCGGCGGGACGCACGTTCCCCAACGCGTGATTGACGCCGTGACGCGCTACTACGTCGAGATGAACAGCAACCGGGACGGCGCGTTCCTCACCAGCCAGCGCTCCGACGCCATGCTTGACGACGCCCACGCGGCCATGGCCGATTTCCTCAACGCGCGCCCCCCCGACGAGATCGCGTTCAGCCAGAACATGACCACGCACGCTTTCAACTTGAGCCGGGCAGTGGGGGCGACGCTCAAGGCGGAGGATGAGGTGGTGGTCACGCTGCTCGACCACGAGGCCAACTCCTCGCCGTGGAAGGCGCTCGAAGAGCGCGGCGTCCGCGTCAACTGGGTGGATATCCACCCCGAAGACTGCACGCTGGACATGGCTGACCTGGAAGCGAAACTAAATGAGCACACGAGGGTTATAGCCATTGGTTATGCTTCTAATGCCGTGGGCACGGTCAACGACGTAAAGACCATCGTGGGGATGGCCCACGCGGCGGGGGCGATGACCTGCGTGGACGCGGTTCACTACGCCCCCCACGGCCCGATTGACGTGCAGGCTTTGGACTGTGATTTCTTGGTCTGTTCGGTCTACAAATTCTTCGGCCCGCACCTCGGCGTGCTATACGGGAAGCAGTCGGCGATTGACCGGCTGCCTGCGTACAAAGTCCGCCCCGCCGGGCACAGCCGCTTTGAGACCGGCACACAGAACCACGAGGGCATCGCCGGGGCGCTGGCCGCCATTGACTATCTGGCCGAAGTAGGGCGGGAATATGGCAGTGAGTTAGCTGGCCGCTATCCCGGCTTCACGGGCCGCCGGTTGGAGCTGAAGACCGCGATGAGCGCGATTCAGGCCTACGAGTTCGGCCTCTTTGGGCGGTTGATGGAAGGTCTAAAGCGCATCCCCGGCCTGAAGATTTGGGGCATCGCCGACCCGGCCCGGTTCGACCAGCGCACTCCGACGGTGTCGTTCACGCTCGAGGGTGTCTCGCCACGACAGATCGCCGAATACCTTGGCCAGCGTGGCATCTGTGTCTGGGATGGTCACTTTTACGCCCAGGCCTTGATTGAGCGGCTGGGGCTGGACGAGTCCGGCGGCATGGTGCGCGTGGGCCTGGCGCATTACAACACGGCGGAGGAGGTGGATCGGCTGGTGACGGAACTGCTGGTACTGGTGAGCGGACAAGAGGGGCTCCCGGCGGTTGCTTAATGGCATTAATCTGCTGGAGAAGGTCAGATGGGCGGGAGGTGGCTGCATGGTCGAATGGCAGACTTGACAAATTCTGCTTTGAAACCATACTATACGGTAGGTAGTACCTGAGAACCACTCGCCCGGTTTCGGGGTACACAAGGGTCTTTCGGATGAGGCTGCTTATGACAGGCGCATGCGGCGGAAGTACAAGCGTGACACTTGCCCGCGACGGCATACGGTCACGCTTTTTGATTGCCCGCTGATCGCCACGAGGTCGGCTATGCCCCATAATTCTCCCTCCAAACCCCTGTTGATCGAGATCGTGGCTTACGCGCCGACGGCTTTCTACCACTGTACGCACTGCGAAGTGGTCTGGCAGGAGAGCGGTTTCAGCCAGGGCGTGCACGAAGAGCAGGTGAAGAGCGCCCTGCCGCCCGATTTGCTGCAAGACTATCAGGCCGTCTCGGACTGGGTGCATCGGCTGATGAAGGTTTACTGCGATCAGGTCGTCGTCAAAGTCCTGGACGCCGCCTCGCTGGAGGGTTTTTGGAAGACAGCCCGGCATGGGCTGGGGCGCTACCCGGCGGTCATCGTGGGAGGTCGGCGGTTTGTGGGCACGGACTTCTCCGCGGCCGAGGCGGAAATTGCCCGGCAAATTGAGACACGCCAGGGCGCATCTCTATCGCCGCGCGTGCCCGAACGCTGGTGATGCTATCTAAAGTAAATTAAGGAGGTGTTCGGGGAGAAGATCAACATCCATTTGTCGCAGCAATCCGGTTTGTTTGTGCAATCTTGTTAGAAAGGAGACAAAAGCTACTATGAACACCCTGTGGGTCGTTATTGCAGGGGCAGTTGTGATTTACCTGGCCTACAACTTTTACGCCAAGCGCGTTGACCGGGACGTGATCCAGTCGAATGCGCAGAAGGCGACGCCGGCCAAAATGTACATGGACGGCGTGGACTTCATGCCCGCCAGTCGCAACGTGCTGTACGGCTACCACTTCAAGTCTATCGCCGCCGCCGGGCCGATTGTGGGCGTGATCACCGCGGCCAACCTGTGGGGCTGGCTGCCGGCGATCCTGTGGCTGCTCGTCGGCGTGTCGTTCATCGGCTGGGCCAGCGACTACTCCGCCATCATGCTCTCGGTGCGGAACGACGGCAACAGCATGAGCGCGGTGGCGCACAAACTGATCGCGCCGCGCACGCGCACGATCCTGTTTGTGTTCATCTTCTTCTACCTGCTACTGGTCGCCGGAGCCTTCGTCGGCATCCTGGCCGCGATCTTGGCCGCCCGCCCGGACGTGCCCTTCGGCATCCTCATGCTGGCCCTCATGGGCCTGCTGGCCAGCCAGATGCTTTACAAGTGGAAGATGAATCTCCCGTTGACGACGGCTATCGTCGTGGTCGTCACGCTTGCGGCGATGATCCTCGGCCCCTTCGGGCAGACTCGGGACGCCAACAATAATCTGGTGCAGGGTCCGGTGGGCAAAGCCGTGGTCGGTTTGAATAACGCGATCAACACGATGACCGGCAACAAGGAACTCTACACGGTCACCGACCCGACCGCCGCCGACCCGCGCATCCCGGCGCCGGGCGCGGATGGCACGCGGCCCGCGACCGCCGTCTATGATCCGGCCACCGGCCTGATCAAGACGATGCCCGCGTATCTCTGGTGGGCACTGTTCCTGTTCGTCTTCTCTTACCTCGGGGCGAACCTGCCCATCTGGCGCTTTGCCCAGCCGGTGAACTACATCGGCTTCTGGATCACGCTCATCGTCATCGTGCTCAGCGCCGTGGGCGCGGTGCTCGCACCGCTGACCGGCGTCAAGGATGCGGGCGGCGCGGCCATTGGCGCGTTTGCGCTGGCGGCGACGAAGGATTTGGGCTTTACCCTCGACGCGACGAAGGCCTGGCAGCCCCTCTGGCCGATGCTGTTTGTGACCATCGCCTGCGGCGCAATCTCCGGCTGGCACGCGCTCTTCGGTTCGGTCGGCACCGCGCGGCAACTGGAGTATGAAACCGACGCGCTCCCCGTCGGCGGCGGCGCGATGTTCTCCGAGAACACGCTGGCGCTGCTCTCGCTGGTCGCGGTGTCCATCGCGGGCTCGGGCGGCGGCGGCGGGCGGTTCGCAGCGGGCGTCGGCAAACTACTGTACGCGGGCACCTTCAGCGCGCTGCCTGAAGCCTTCGGCACGGCGCTCGGCTTCGGCGCGTTCGTCGTGATCGTGCTCACCGTGGTACAGCTGGTCTTCCGCGTGATGCGCGTGACCCTCACCGAGTGGGTGGGCGAGGCGGTGCCCGCCGTGAAGAACATGCACGTCTCCACGGTCATCTCGATGGTGCTGACGCTGGCGCTCGTGCTCACCGGCACGTGGGTGTATCTGTGGCAGTTGTTCGGCGCGTCGAACCAGCTGATGGCCGCGCTCAGCCTGCTGCTGGTCACGGTCTGGCTCAAGAGCGAAAAGCGCAACCCGGCCTACGCGCTCTGGCCGATGTTGTTCATGTACATCACCACCCTGGCGGCGACGCTGGTCACGGCGCGTAATCTCTACGTCACCATTGCGACCAAGACCAACCTGGGCACTTTGCCGGTGGTCGGCGCGTGGGCGATGATCTTGGTGGCAATCCTGCTGATTGTGGCCGCGCTCTTCATCGGCTACGACGGCTGGGTGGCGTATCAACGCTACGCGAGGGGTGAGACTCCGGCGGTCAAGCCTGCGCCAGCGGGTGACTAACCTCACCCCCTCCCGGCCTGACGGCCACCCCTCCCCCCC
>Ga0209109_10001146_pt1 | contig 14560 bp, 15 predicted proteins | sample Rifsed10ft2_FD_184004 | JGI IMG/M metagenome (GOLD analysis project Ga0209109, IMG submission 184004) | Soil microbial communities from Rifle, Colorado, USA - sediment 10ft 2 (version 2) | ecosystem: Environmental > Terrestrial > Deep subsurface > Rock core/Sediment | place: Rifle, Colorado... | reverse complement strand
CCACCTTGCGATAGCCGAGCGTCTGCGCCATGGCCAGGCTGACCGCGTGGAAGCGGTCCTTAAACGACCAAGTGGGATTGGCCGTCAACACGGGCGCGCTCATGATGTCTCGCACGGTGGTCTCGGCCGGGTTACGGTCGGCGGCGACGGCGCCCTGGCGCGGCTCGTCCGCGACGGGGCGGCGGCCGAGGTCGCGTTCGAGGTCGCGGACGAGTACCAGGGCCGCGGCGTCGGCTCGATCCTCGCTCGCGAGCTCGCGGCGGACGCGCGCGCGGCGGGGATCAGGCAGCTCGTCGCAACGGTGTGCGGTGACAACGATCGCATGGTCTCGCTCCTGAAGCGCGTCGGAGAGTCGCTCCACGTGAGCTGGCGCGGTGGCGAGCGCGAGCTCGTCGCTTCGCTCGAGACCTAACCCGTTCGGCACACTTGCGAGGTGGCGACGGCGCTCGTCGAGATCGGCCGGGACAGCCTCTGGGAGAAGATCCAGAGCGGCGCCGAGCTCGTGCTCGTCGACGCGCTCTCCCCCATCTCCTACGCGGGCGTCCATCTGCCGGGCGCGATCAACATCCCACCGGACCGAGTCGACGAGCTCGCCGAGCTCCGGATACCCGACCGGGAGACGGAGGTCGTCGTCTACTGCGCGGGCTGGGACTGCGACAGCTCGGTGGAGGTCGCCGAGCGGCTCGTCGCCCTCGGCTACCGCAACGTCCTCCATTACGCCGGCGGCAAGGACGACTGGCGCGAGGCCGGCCTGCCGCTCGAGGGCGGCCGGGTCGGAGCAAAGCCGCCTGGGGTACCGTGACGTGGGTGAAGCTGGGCCTCGCTGGAGTCGTCCTGCTCGCAGCCGTCGCCGCGGCCGGCTGCCAGGGCGGCGGCTCGGACGCTGGACCGGAGACCTTCGCCGAGCGTGAGCTGACGGAGCCGGGGACGCTCCGCATCTGCGCCGAGGCGGCGCGGCCGCCGATGGCCTACCGCGGGGCGGACGGCGTGCTCCGGGGCTTCGAGGTCGACCTCCTCCGCGAGATCGCCGGGCTGAACGATCTCGAGCCCGTCTGGGTCGAGACGACGCACGCCAAGCTCCTCGACTCGCTCGCCGAGGGGAAGTGCGACGTGATCGCGTCCGCGCTGACCGTCCGCTACGACGACCAGAGCAGGATTGCCGAGTTCCCGTACCTGACGGCGCCGATCGGGCTGCTCGTGCGGGACGAGGAGCGCGCGCCGGTCGCGCTCGGTCTCTGCGGGAGGGCGGTCGGGGCGCTCGCGGGGACGCTCGAGGAGGAGCTGGCGGGCACGTACTCGGAGGAATGCGTCGACGCGGGTCGCCCGCCGGCCGAGGTCGTCGTGACGACGAGCACGGACGACGGCCTGGCCAGGCTCAGGGAGGGCGACATCGACGTCCTCCTGGACGACCGGCCGACCACCGACTGGTTCGCGCGCCGGCAGACCGACTCCTTCGACGACGGGGGAACGCTCTCGAGCCAGGACAACGTCGTCTACGCGATCGGCTACGGGATCGGCAAGAACACCCTCTTCAGCGGAATCCAGGGCTCGCTACACGGGCTGAACAGGGACGGCACGCTCCCGGAGCTCATCCATCGCTGGGGCCTCGAGGACGCGGGCGTCAGGTTGCTGCGCCTCAGCTGAGGCGCACAGGAGCCCGCTCCGGAGCGTCGCTCTGATCCTCGCCCGTGTGCTTGAAGAGCTCGAGGACGTGGCCGTCCGGATCGCGGAAGAAGACCTGCGTGTAGCCGTCGCCGCGGGGCATCGGGCCCCCCGCGAGGGCGACACCGTTCGCAGCGAGCCGCGCGCACGCCGCGCCCAGATCGTCGACCTCGATCGCGAGGTGGTGCGTCATGCCCCTCGCGGCGCCCGGGCCGGCATCGCCCTGGCCCGCGCCGCCCGTGGTGTGCGCTTCGGCGAGCAGGTGGATCTCCGTGCCGCCGAACCGGAACCACGTGCCGGCGAAGGTGAAGTTCGGCGGGCGCGGCACCTCCTCGAGCCCGAGCGCCTCCGCGTAGAAGCGGCGCGAGCGCTCGAGGTCGGACACGATCAGCCCGACGTGCTGGATACGCATCTCCATGCCGCCTACCGTAACCTCGCGGCACCGACGAAGGAGGCGCCATGCCGCTGATCAGGGTCGACCTGTTCGACTACCGCATGAACGAGGAGACGAGCGCCGCGCTCATCGAGAAGCTCACGGATGCGCTCTGCGAGGCCACGCACCCGGGCCTGCGCGACCACACGTGGGTCATCGTCGAGGGCCACTCGCCGAAGAACTGGGGCGTCGGCGGCAAGCCGTGGCCGGTCGACGAGATGCCGCCGGGCCCGTCGTAGAGGGCAGTCGCGCTCGAGCCGCGTAGCCGGGGAAAGCCAGGTAGCAGTCTGTCACTTGGCTCTTCCGTCGCGTGCCGCTAGCGGCGCGGCTCGCGCCGCTTCGGCGACTTCGGTGACTTCGGCGACTTCGGAGGCAGGCAGATGGCGTTCGGAATGTCGTCGCTCCGCGGGACGACCCGCGGCTGGTCGTCCGCGTGGGGGATCGCGGCGCCGCCGACGAGCACCCCGAGGAGGAGGAGCCAGAGAGTCGCGGTCACTCGCGCCCAGTGCGGAGCCGCTCGCTTGATCACCTCGGTTTCGCGATGCTCCGGCTCGCTCTCCTCCCGAGCGGCCGGAGCGGGCTTGCGGGCCACCGGGACCACCTGAGGCTCCGGTCGCTCCACCGCAACCGCGGCGGCAACCGGTAGCGCGGGCGCGGGCTTCGGCTCTTCGACTCGCAGCTCGGCCGGCGCAGGACGCACGTCCGCCCTCGGCGCCGCCTGCCGTCTCCGGTCGAGGAGCCAGAGGAAGCCGTCCGCATCGCAGATCGCGACGTCGCCCGTCCGGTACCAGTCGCCGTGGAACGACGCCTTCGTCTCGGCCGGCGCGTTCCAGTATCCGTCGAAGAGGGAAGGCGGGCGGCCGCGGAGCGCGAGCTCTCCCTCGTGCCCGTACGGCAACTCGTTCCCACGCTCGTCGATCACGGCGAGCGCGTATCCGGGGAGCGGACGCCCGATCGACCCCGCGACGTAACCCGTGTCCACCGTGTGCCCGACGACCACGCCGGTCTCGGCCTGCCCGTAGCCGTCGTGAATCGTCAGGCCCCACTGCTCCTCGAAGGCCCCGATCAGGTCTTCGCCCAGATGATCGCCCGTCGACACGAGGCGGCGCGGCCGGGCGCTTCGGAACCGAGCCAGGTGGCCGGTCTCGGCGAGCGCCTGATACTCCGCGGGCCGCTGGCAGAGCACTGTCACGCCGAGCCGGTAGACGAGCTCGAGGCGCTCGACCGGGTCGAGAGGGCCCGCGTGCAGCACGACCTCGGCCCCGCGCGACCACGGGCCGAGCACCGTGCTCCAGAGGGTCTGCGCCGAATCGCTGCCGGCCGTGCACCAGACGACGTCGCCCTGGCCGGCGTCGAGCCAGTGCTCCGTGTGGACGCGGGCGGCGAAGGTCGAGGCGTGCGTGTGCAGGACTCCCCGCGGGCCGTCCGTCCTGCCCGAGGTCGAGACGACGAATGCCGGGTCGCGAACGGACGTGTCGTGGGTCGGTGCCTCCTTTGGAAGGCGGTGCGCCCGCCGCCGCGCCTCGTCGAGATACAGGACGAGCGGCTGCGCGGCCGTCCGGGCGAGCTCCCCTTCTGCCGCCCGCGAAGCGACGACGAGCTTGGCTCCCGCCGCGGCGATCCTGATGTCGAGGGCGTCCGCGGGCAGCGTCTCGGCGCACGGCACGGTGACGGCGCCCACCTTGATGCCGGCGAGCAGGACCTCGACCCAGTCGGGGCTCGACTGAGCGACGACGACGACCCGGTCGCCCGGCAGAACGCCGTGCTCGCGGAGGAGCGACGCCCACCGCGCCGCGCCCTGGGCGAGCTGGAGAAACGACCGAGGCTCGATGATCCCGTCGCTTCCGACGCACGTGAGGGCCTGCCGCTGCGCGTCCTGCGCGAGGGCCTCGACGACGTCGCGCGTGAAGTTGAACCTGCCCGGGACGCGCCAACGCCCGTCCGCGAGCGCGGGCGCGAGTGCGGTGGCGAGCGGACTGGCTGCATCGCGGCCAGCTCTCGCGCTTCGGCGTGGGCCGAAGACGGGGGACTTCACGGCAACCCTGGTTATCGGTCGCGCATCCGGCCGTCTGATCGGTTGAACGAGTGATCCTTCGGCGCGGCGCTGACTCGGCGTAGGATCGCGGGAAACGAGGAGAGGAGTCCGCGATGCCCGTGATCGACGTGAAGCTCTACGACCGCCGCGTGACCGAGGAGTCGGTGCCGAAGATGATCGAAGCGCTGACGAACGCACTGCACGAGTCGAGCGGCGCGGCGAAGGAGAGCATCCACGTGATCATCCAGGGGATCCCCCCGAAGCACTGGGGTCAGGCGGGCAAGCCCGGCGAGTAGCCGCTTCGCCGGAGCCGGCTGTCGCTCGAAAGTGAGATCGGCTCGTGAGAGCCGATCTCTGATCCCCTCCACCTGTCGCGCCTGGCCGCCCGGACGCGTGTCCACTCTCCCCTCGTGGGGCCGCCCCACGAAGACGTCCAAACGGTAGGCCGTCTGGGATCGCTGGACAAGGTGGAAGAACGGTGGAGGTCCGACCTCACCCGACGGGGCGTGACGCCATCGGGGGATGGCCTGGCGACAGCCGCCGCCTACCCTAGGATGCGGCTCAACTCTTCTGCGGATATGTGCATCCATTGCCATCTCGCCACCCCGAGGGGCGCTCACGAGGTGTGTCCCGCGTGTGCGATTGCACTCCGCGCCGAGGTTCGACGTGGGCTCCGCGCGCTCGAGGAGTACCTGGACGGTCGTTTGAAGCTCGAGCGCTGGTTCGCGGGCGAGGGCTGAGGACGGCCCCGGCGCGGAGGGTGTTCGCCCGGCCGGAGCCGCCCTCGACGGCGAGCTAGTGGTCCGGAGCGACCACTAGACCTTCGCTTTCGCTCGTGCCCTCGTCTTCGTCTTCACCTTCCGTCCGGCGGCGAGCGTGTCGCGGGTCTCTCTGAGCTCCTCGATCACCGTCGCCTTGACCGGCCGGCCTTTCACCGTGCGCGCCTCCAGCGTGCCGATCACCGAGTCGATCGTGGTCACCGCCTCGGCCTCTGCGCCGGCCGCCGCGAGCCGCTGCGCAACCCGCTCCGCGATCCCGCGATAGCGGATGTGCCCGAACGACTCGGCGGCCACCTTTGCCTGCTTGACGAGCGCCGGCTCGATCAGCTTGGCCGCGTCGTCCGGCTTCGCCTTCTCGACGTCGAGCTCGAGACCGTCGGCGGTGGGCAGCAGTCGCTTGTAATCGAGCGTCATCGGATTCCCGAGGGCGACGCGAGCGTGCAGCGCGATCCGCCGATCCGGGAACCGCTCCACGACCTCCTGGAGCACGTCGTTGCCGTACTCGAGGAAGCGGCTGCCACCGAAGACGAGCACGCGAGCCGTCTCCTGCGTGAACACGTCACCCGCGACGTACTCCTCGTCGCGCGAGACCGGCGGCGCGATCCGGAGCACGAACGGCTGCGAGACGACGTCCTCGTCGCCGACGTGCGCGGCCGCCTGGACCAGGTACGTCCCCGGCTCCGCGACGTCCCAGCCGTTGAGCCCGGCCGACGCGAGCACGGTGCCGTAGACCGACTCGCCGGGCATCAGGGCCTTCACCGCCGGCTGAATGCACTTCTGCCGGAACGGGACGAGCTGTCGTGCCTCCTTTCCCTGTTTCTTCAGGATCACGGTGAGCGAGCTGGCGTCGAGCACGTCCGCATCGACGAGCCGAGGCTGGTCACCGATGTTCGTCAGCTTCAGCTCGAGCCAGACGGGCTCCATGAACTCGTAGCGCGCCTGCTCGCGGTTCACGCGGAGCTCGAGCTTCAGAGCCGGCGCGGCCGGAGCGGCTGCCTCCTCGAACGCGTGGTGGTCGAACCAGGCCGCGTTCCCCATCTGGACGAACCGCTCGGGCGCATGCCGGACGAAGAGCAGCTCCGGATTGCTGAAGCGGAACTCGAAGTTGGAGAAGAACGCCGCCTGTCCGCCGGCCACGCTGTAGGGGTAGTTCATGAAGCTGCGCGCCTCGGGCTCATTCGCAAGAGGCACCCAGGGCGTCCCCAGCGACTTCTGCCACGAGTGAGCGAGATTGAACGCATGGCCCATCTCGTGGACAGCGGTCCAGAAGCGCATCCGGTCGATCCAAGCCGCCGGATTCGGGTCGTTCGCGGGCGCCTCCGCGATGAACGAGTCGACGAACAGGGCCGTGCCCTGCCGGTGATTCGGCCCGATGTCGTCGAACATGATTCCGCCCAGGTTGGTGCCGGACTCGTGCAGCGACGCGTAGAAGACCCACATCGCCCACTGTGCGGCATTGGCGAAGCGCGACCAGTGGATCTGCATCGCGTCGTGCATCTCCATGTCCGACCACGTCGCACCGGGCGGCGCCGGAACGGGGCTGCCCGCGTTGGTCGTCACCTGGCACCCGGCACGCTGGAACACGATCGGGATCGTGAGCGTCTCGCACGGCAGCGAGGCCGGCCGGACCGGATGAGCACAGGTGTCGATCGCCGTGTCGGCCACCTCGCCGGACTGGAAGTCGAACTCCAGGTTGACGGTGCGGAAGTACGGCGAGACGAATCCGTAGACCATGACCCGCTTCGGCAAGCCACCGCCGCTGAACGTGATCTTGACCGAACGGGCGCTCGGAAACCGGCTCCGAGTCGCGGTCACGTCGACCGCCGTGTAGGGGAACGACGCGGTCGCGCCGTCCTTGTACCAGATCGCTCCTGACCAGCGGCTCGGGCCGGTCTTGCTGAGCTGTGCGATCCAGTGGATCCTCGAGACGAGGATGCCGCTGATCGTCCCGCTGACGGTCATTTGCGGGTAGCGGCCGTCGACGTCGAGGCGGATCTGCTCCCTGCGTATCGGGTGGAAGCCGATCGGCGCCGGGTCGAGCGGGATCGGCAACGGCTTCGGCGGAACGATGGACGAGGCTGCGTAGAGCCCGCTGACCGGCCAGAACAAGGGGAACGGGAAGGGCTTCGGCAGGGGGATCGCCCCTTCTTCTCCCTCCGCCTCCCCGTCGTCGTTGAGGAGCTGGAGCCCCTCTTCATACGGTTCCATATGGGTCCTCCTGCTTCGGATTTTGGCCGCAGGAGACAGGTGGATCGGGCTGTGTGTCCTCCTCTCTTAGACGAACCCGAGCCGCTCCGGGTACGCCGCGACGAGCTGCCCGCCGAGCAGCGAGAGCGCGACATTCGGGTGAGCGTTTGGGTCGATCTGGAAGCTCTCCTGCATCCCGCGGGTCGGGATATCGACCTCCAGCTCGAACGGGCCGTCCGGCACGTCTAGCTGCGTGTCGGCTGCATGGCTGATCTGGGTGCGGGTCGTGACCTGTTCCCGGCGGTACGCCTCGGCGCCGTCGACCCGGATTACCACCGTGTCCCCGTCGAAGCCATCCTGAAGTGCGACGTTGATCAGCATGACGCTACGGGTTGCCGCAAGCCCGTCCACTCGAGCCTAGTGCCGATCGTCACCGAATACAAGGCCGGGGAAAGCCCGGCGACCGATCAGCTACGCCACTTGACCGTGCAGCCGACGGGCGGCGTGTCGGCGACGGGTGGCGTCTCACCCGCAAGCGCTGCCTCGATGGCGTCGCGGAGGTAGTGGGCCGTGACCTCGGGCTCCTCCCGGTTGTCGTCGACGGCTCCGTGATAGACGAGCCTGCGGTCTGCGTCGAAGACGAACGCCTCGGGAGTCCGCTCCGAGCCGAGTGCTCGCGCGATCTCCTGGCTCTCGTCCTGGACATAGTCGAAGGTGTACCCGGACTCGCGGGCGTGCTCGACCATGCTCTCGAACGAGTCCGTCGGGTGGGTCGCTGCGTCGTTCGAGTTGATCGCGACGATGCGCACGCCGCGATCGGCGAACTCCCGCTGCAGCGCGTTGATCCGGCCCTCCCACGCGAGGACGTACGGGCAGTGGTTGCAGGACTGGACGAGGACGAGCACCGGGGCGTCGTCGTACTCCTCGAGTGCGTGGTTGCGCCCGTCGACGCCGGGGAGGTCGAAGGTCGGTGCGGTCTCGATGACGCTCATGCGAGGGCCTCCTCGAGTTGCTGACGACTGGGGACCGGCGAGACGCTGCCGTCGGCGAAACGGTATATGCGGCACGCCAGCACGGGCGGGGACCCTGCCCCGGCCGGGTCGACGTCGCGCCCGTCGATACGGATCGTGGGCGAGCCGGGAAAGGCGAGCTCGACCGCCTCCTCGTGCGTCCGCACCTTGCGCATCTCGATCGGCGCCCGGATCCCGTGCTCGCCGAGCACCTCCTGGAGGAGCGCCTTCGCCTCCGGGTGCGAGGGGCATCCCTCCCAGAAGAGGAGCTCGATCGTCACTCCCACTCGCGACGCGGCATCGTCCTGATTATCCGAGGCGTAGAGCCCGCCTTGCGGCGGGCTCCGAAGGTGAAACGGGTCACTGCCCGCAGGCGACTGACACTCGACCCCAGTGGAGGGAGAGATGGGGCGGCGGCCACCCGACTTGAACGGAACCTTGCGTTCGCACGTGCATCTCGCTCGGCACAGGGAGCCCCGCGCTCCTGGAGAACCTGCTGCACGAGCGCCGTGACCTCCGGGTGCGACGGGCACCCCTCCCAGAAGAAGAGCTCGACCCTCACTCCCCCCAGGGCGCGGCCGACGCGACGTCGTAGACGATCGCCTCGGGCTCGGCGGCGAGGAGCTCTTCGAGCATTGCGATCGTGCGCTGGGTCACCGGCAGCGACTCCTGCCGGTCGAGCGCGGCACGGTCTTCGAACACCTCGACTCCTACGAACGAGTCGGGCTCCGCGAGATCGGCGCCGATGTCGAAGCTGAGGACACCGTCAAGCGGCCGGCTCGCGACGATGACTTCCTGGAACGCGGCTCTCGCCTGCTCCGTCGTCTCGGGCTTGCACTTCATCTTGAAGCGCACGACGATCATGTCTCCTCCCTGCAGTCTCACGACGTGGGTCACGATCCTACGTCGACGGAACCGGGACGGCGAGCTCGAGCTCGACGGGGGCGGCGCCGGCGACGACCGCCTGCGTCTCGCGCGCGTGCAGGAGGGTCGTCCGCACGATGAGCTTCGCCCGCGCGTAGTTGTCGAGCTGGGTCGGGACCGGACCGACCCGCTTCCCGAGCGCGTAGCCCGCCGCGTTCTGCCCCATCGCGCGATACGACTCGAGCGTGTAGAGCGGTGACATGCCGAAGAGCTCGAGGTTGTCGAGCGGCTCGAGATCCGCGCGGTGGATCACGGCCGTGCCCTTCGACTGGAGCCCGAGCGCGACGCCCGAGCCCGAGAGGCGTGCGCCGTCGTGGGCTATGAAGGCGACATCGGCCACACGCCGGACGCGGACGATCCGCGGGACGCCGCCGCCCTCCCGCACGCCGTCGCAGATCGCCTCGAGCACGTCGCGGTGGTGGAGATCGGCGATCGTCCTCCGGATCGCTGCCGCGAACGCCGGGCCCACCGCGACGACGACCTCCGCGGGGTCGTCCCCCTTCACCGCCTCGCCGCGCTCGACCACGATCGGCTCGGCCTCGGGCTCGCCTCCTGTGAGCTCGAGGGGATCGACCACATTGGGAAGCGACTGCAGCAGCGCCCACCGCTCACCTTCGAGCCGGTAGCCGGTGCCCGGCCCCGCGTAGACGTTCGGGTCGTTCACGGCGGAGTGCACGAGGCCCTCGGAGTCGATGATCGCTGCAGTCTGGAGGTAGTCCGCGGAGACCCGCTGGCGCTGCATCGAAAGCACCGCCTCCGCGACGTCTCCGAACCCATTCCGGTCGAGGGCCAGCACGACGTCCAGCCCGGAGACCCCGCGGGCAAGGAGCTCGTCGGCGGCCTCCACGTCGGCCGCGCGGTCGCGGTCGGGCATCCCGCGCGAGTCGTAGCCCGTCGTCGCCGCTCCGACCTCCTCGTCGGACACCGGTGGGAGGTCGAGCTCCGAGAAGACCGCCTGCACCGCGCGCGCCGCGCGCTCGCGGATGCGCACGACCTCGTCCTCCGCGACCGGCTCGATGCCCGCGTCCACCTGCCAGTCCCGCTGGACGGTGAGCCACTCGTCGATGTCGTCGGCGTCGAAGTTCCCGCCGCCGAACGTGTTGTCGTGCCGCGGCATCACCGAGTAGCCCGAGGTCACGAAGTCCGTGCCGGGAAGGAACTGGCCCATCAGCTTCGCCGTCTTGCGGATCTCCGAGTGGGATGCGATCGCGTCGTTCCCGGACGCGACCTCCAGGTCGAGCCACGCCGCGAGGACGTTCTCGCCGAGAATCGCGCGCGTCCCGCCCGGCACGGAGAGCACGAGGGCGACGCAGGAGATCGACCCGTTCTGGACTCCCTGCGAGCCGGCCGCGCGCACGGCGGCGAGGCAGCGCGCCTCGAGATAGAGCATGGAGAGGCCCTGCGCGTAGCCCATCAACGCCTCCGAGCCCGTGCCCGAGGTGAAGCGCACCTTCACCCCTCGGGACGCGTACGCGGCGCCGAGGAACGCCTTCGACCAGGGCGTGTCGTCACCGTCCACGAAGACGGGCTCGGTCCCGTACACGGAGAGCGTCTCCGCGTAGGTGACGAGCCCGCGGATGGCGAGCTCGAGGTTTCTCCTCTCCTCGACCGCGCACTGCGTCATGACTCCCGGTCGTCCGGTCTGCGAGCCGACGAGAAGCGCGATCGCGTTCAGCGGCGCGTAGCGGGCGACGCCGACCGTGGTCTCGATCTCCGCAAACCCTCGCCGCGCCGCCTCGGCCGCATCGGCCGCGAGCAGCGCCGGGCTCTCCTTGAGGTTCGTCACGTGCGCCTGGTTCGATGGCGCGCGGCGGGCACGCAGCTTCTTGAGCGCGAGCATCAGCTCGACGGGGTCGAGGAGGCCGATGACGCGGGCGAGCTTCGCGGGAGTGAGGCCGCGCGCGAGGCGAACGAGCTCGACGCGCGGGACGTCGACGTCCACGAGCCTGCGGGCGACCTCTGCGTCCTCGAGCGCCATCGCTTCCGCGGCGACCTCGAGGTCGAGCCCGTGCGCGACGACGAAGCGGTCGATCACGTCGAAGTCCGCTGCGTCCTTCCCGTCCATGCGGAGGACCGCGCCGCTCACGACGACGAGCTCCGGCTCCGGGTCGTTCGGCCCGCCGGACGCGACGAGACCGAGCTCGGGAAGCGGTGAGATGAGCTGCTCGCGGTGGAGCTCGCGCCGGTCCCGGGAGGCGAACCGCTCGCTACGCATGGGCGAGCAGGCCCCGCTCTGCGTATGCGGTCGCCGCCTCACGTACGAACGCGGCCGTGCGCGCGGCGCCGTGGGTCTCGAGCCGCGCGGCCCAGTCCTCGAGCTCCGCAGCCGTCGCGCGGCGCGGCCGGAGCGCCGTGTACACGGCGAGGAGGAGCTCGTCCGGGACGGCGGCCAGCTCGGCCGCGCGCTCCAGGCTCTCGGCGAGCGGTTTGCGCCCGGCGGCTCGGGCCACCTCCGACTGCAGGCGGAGCGTCTCGGGGGTCGCGCGGATCTCGCCGGAGTCGATGCGGCCGTCGCGCAGCGCGTCGAGCGTCACCTCCGCGAGCGGGAGGCCGCCGGGGGTGGAGACGAGGTCGGGCCGGCGCGTGCCGAGCGGGTAATCGCGTTTCGGGTCGAAGCTCACTCGTCCTCCGCAGATCCCGAATCCGCAGAAGCGGACTCGGGATCGCGAGAACCCCTAAAGCGGCCGCTGGCGCGGCCGGTGCCGACGAAGGACGAGCATCGCGAGGCCGTGAGAGAACGTTTCATGCCCGTCAGACTTTAGGCTTGGCGCTGCACCATGGGCAACACGATGAACGATTATCGATTTTCTGGACGCGTCGCGCTCGTCACGGGCGGGGCGAGCGGCATCGGCGCCGCGGTCGTCGACCGACTGCGGAGGGATGGCGCCGCGGTCGCTTCGCTCGATCTGCGGGCCGCAGACGCGGACGGGGTTCTCGCGCTCGCCGGCGATGTCTCTCGCTCGGCGGACGTCGAGCAGGCGGTGGCGACCGTCGCGCGCGAGCTCGGCCCCGTCGACGTGCTCGTCTGCTCGGCCGGCGTGCCCGGGCAGTCGCTGCCGACGGTCGAGGTCACGGACGAGGAGTGGCGGCGCGTCCTCTCGATCAACGCCGACGGCGTCTTCTTCTGCAACCGAGCCGTGATCCCCGGCATGGTCGCGCGCGGGTACGGCCGGATCGTGAACGTCGCCTCGATCGCGGGCAAGGAGGGGAACCCGATGGCCGCCGCCTACTCCGCGTCCAAGGCGGCCGTGATCGCGCTGACGAAGGCGATCGCCAAGGACGTCGCTCGCAGCGGGGTGCTCGTGAACTGCGTCGCCCCCGCGGTCATCGAGACGCCGATCCTCGACGGGATCACGCAGGAGCACATCGACTACATGGTCGAGCGCATCCCGATGGGCCGGATGGGGAAGCCTGAAGAGGTCGCCGCGCTCGTGTGCTGGCTCGCGAGCGAGGAGTGCTCCTTCTCGACCGGCGCGACCTACGACATCTCCGGCGGGCGAGCCGTCTACTGATGCGCCGAATCCGCTTCCGGGGACCGAACGGCGTCGAGCACGGCGCGGTCGAGGACGGCGTCGTCCTCACGCGGGACGGCGAGCGCATCGAGCCGCTCGACCTCGAGCGTCTCACGCTGCCGGACCCGTACGAGCTCCTGCTCCCCCTCGAGCCGCCCGAGGTCTGGTGCGCGGGCGTCACGTACGAGCGCTCCCGCGATGCGCGCGTCGAGGAGAGCGCGGCGAAGGACGTGTACACGCTCGTGTACGAGGCGAAGAGGCCCGAGCTCTTCCTGAAGGACGCGGGCTGCCGCCGGACGGTGGGGCCCGGCGCGCCGATCGGCGTCCGCTCGGACTCCTCCTGGAACGTGCCCGAGCCGGAGATCGGGGTCGTGCTCGGCAACGACCGGGACATCGTGGGTGTCACCATCGGGAACGACGTGTCCTCCCGCGACATCGAAGGCGCGAACCCGCTCTACCTCCCGCAGGCGAAGGTCTACGCGGGCGCCTGCGCGCTCGGTCCCGCCGTCCTCTCCCCCGCGCCGGACGAGCCGCTCGATATCCGGCTGCGGATCCTCGATGCGGCCGGTGGGGAGCTGTTTGCAGGCGAGACCTCGACGGCGCGCATGAAGCGCTCGTTCGCCGAGCTCGTCGAGTTCCTCGTCCGAGACAATCCCGTTCCGGTGGGCAGCGTCCTCCTCACCGGGACCGGCCTCGTCCCGCCCGACGACTTCACGCTCGAGCCGGGGCACGTCGTCGAGATCGACGTCCCGGGCATCGGCATCCTCTCGAACCCCGTCGTCCTCGCCTCCAGGCTCATCGAAAGGAGCCCTGCTCATGTCTGAGACCCTCACGGGATCGCCCGCGCTGAACTACGTCGGCGGCGAGTGGCGCGAGAGCGCGGGTGGCGAGACCTACGAGAAACGGAGTCCCTGGCGGCCGTCGCTGGTCGTGGGCGTCTACCCGGCCTCCGGTGCGGACGACGCACGCGCGGCGATCGAGGCGGCGCGCGAGGCGTTCCCTGCGTGGGCGGCGCTGCCCGCCGGTCAGCGGGCCGCGTACTTCGGGAAGGCGGCAGCCGCAATCGAGGCGCGTGCGGAGCAGATCGCGCAGGACATGACTGCAGAGATGGGGAAGCCGCTCCGCGAGTCCCGTCTCGAGACGCTGCGCGGCGCGACGATCCTCCGGTACTCGGCGGGTGAGGCGTGGCGGCCGATGGGAGAGCAGTACGAGCCGTCCGTCCCCAACCAGCGCCTGTACACGCTGCGGCGCCCGGTGGGCGTCGTCGGACTGATCACGCCGTGGAACTTCCCGATCGCGATCCCGGTCTGGAAGCTCGCGCCGGCGCTCATCTACGGGAACACGGTCGTGCTGAAGCTCGGCTACGAGGCGCCGCGGACGGGGCTCCATATCGCCGAGGCCTTCGCGGAGGCCGGGCTGCCTCCGGGCGTCCTCAACGTGCTCACCGGGTCGGGTTCGAAGGTAGGCGCGGAGCTCGTGCGGAATCCGGGCGTACGCGCGCTCTCGTTCACCGGCTCGGTCGAGGTCGGGAAGTCCGTGCGCGAGGAGGCGACGGCCCGCGACTGCCGTGTCCAGCTCGAGCTGGGCGGGCACAACCCGCTGATCGTCATGGCCGACGCCGAGCTCGACCGGGCGGTGGAGGCGACGTACGCAGGCGCGTTCTGGTCGGCCGGCCAGAAGTGCACGGCGACGCGCCGTGTCCTCGTCCAGGACGCCGCATACGACGCATTCCGCGAGAAGCTGCTGGCGCGCGTCGCTGCCGGGAAGGTCGGCGATCCCGCGGACCCGGAGGTCGAGGTGGGCCCGGTGGTGAACGAAAGCGCGCTGGAGGAGATCCTGGCCGCGATCGAGCGCGCCCGCGGCGACGGCACCGTCCTCGCCGGCGGCGAGCGCGCGGACGACGAGGGCTACCTCATCGCGCCGACGGTGTTCGAGGGGCTCGCGGACGACGCGGAGCTCTCGTGCGAGGAGGTCTTCGGCCCGGTCACCTCGCTTTACCGCTTCTCGACGCTCGACGA
>Ga0209109_10001144_pt1 | contig 14566 bp, 15 predicted proteins | sample Rifsed10ft2_FD_184004 | JGI IMG/M metagenome (GOLD analysis project Ga0209109, IMG submission 184004) | Soil microbial communities from Rifle, Colorado, USA - sediment 10ft 2 (version 2) | ecosystem: Environmental > Terrestrial > Deep subsurface > Rock core/Sediment | place: Rifle, Colorado... | reverse complement strand
GGATTTACGGAATGGGCGGATGCTACGCGACTTTTGATCCGTCTATTCCACCCATCCGCGTTCTCTCCCTTGCCGCCCGCGCGACCTCCGGGTCTGCCACCATCGCGCCCCCGCGCACCGTCGCGCCGATGACCAGCCCCGCGCTCACGAGCACGAGGTTCTTGATGATGTACTGGCCCTCTAATGTGGGCGCATAGGGGAAGCGCATGAAGGCTTCGGAGGGGAAAAAGAAGAGCGGGGTGATAGTTCCCAGCATTTGCAGGAAGAGCAGCAAGAGCGTCCCACGCATGAAGACGCCCGTGATCAGCCCCAGACCGATCACGCATTCCCACGCCGCCAGCACCGGGACAGAGACGCTGGCGGGAACCAGTCCGAACGTCAGCACGCCGATCGTGCGAGCGGCCAAATCCTGCGCCGGGCTGAGGCCGGGAAAGAACTTCAACGCGCCGAACCAGAAGAAGACGAGGCCGAGGCTGATGCGCAGAAGCACAATGCCGTAGCGCGCCATCCAGTTTGTGATCTTCACATCGGCGCGGACGACCCACGCTGTCAGGTTTTGCATATCTCACCTCATCTGGAGATCAGGCGTTGGAGAGCCATTGTTATTATAGACCCTCTAATTCCGCCCAACTTCCCATCATTCCTCCAGATACACGCTCAACGCCTGCACCCTCGGCATTGCGCGCAGATGACTCATCGCCCGCTCGCTGATCTGGCGCACGCCCTCAGGGCTCATGCGCCACTCGGCGGCGATGGAGCGCAAGGGCCGTCCCTCGCCGCCGTTGAACCCGAAGCGCAGCCGAAGCACTTCGGCTTCGCGCTCGTCGAGCTGCGCCAGCGATTCCCGCACCGTGCGCGTCAGGCTGTTTTCGACGACCGCCGACTCCGGATCAATGGCCGTCGTGTCGGCCATGCGCTCCAGCCCACTGCGGTCATCCGGGTCAGCCGGGGGCGTGTCGAGCGAGATCACAGACTGCCCGTCGCGCATCAACGCGGCGGCCGCCTGCGGCGACATCCCCGCCGTCTGCGCCACCATTTCGAGCGTCGGCTCGTCACCCATCTGCTGGGCGAGTTGGGCCGCGACCCGCCGCAACTGGCTGACGCGCCACCCCCGGTTCACCGGCAGCCGCACCGTGCGCCCGTGGTTGGCGACGGCCCGGCCAATGCTCTGCCGGATCCACCACACCGCGAGCGTCCCAAAGCGCGTGCCCCGTGCGGGGTCATACTTCTCCGCCGCTTTGATCAGCCCGAGGATGCCTTCCTGGATCAAATCGTGGTAGTCGAGTGCGGAGTTGCGGAAGCGCCCGGCCACGCTCAAGACCAGCGGCAGGTTGTGAAGCACCAATGCTTCGCGGGCGGCCATCCCATCGGCGACCGTCTGCCGCAACGCGCGGCGGCGCTGGGGGGGCAGTGAGCGGCGCGCGAGCAGCCGGGCCGCGGATCGTCCGGCGGACACCCGGCGGGCGAGGGCAATTTCTTGATCGTGAGTCAGCAACGGCAGGGGGGCGCGCTCGCCGAGATAGCTGTACAGGGGGTTGGAGGTCGCCATCGTTCACCTCAACTTCTGGATAAATAAGACCCGATTGCTCCAAATTGCACAAAGATTGTAGGGGGATTCGGCCTAGAAGTCAAAGACATGATATATTATCAAACGATAACGATTGCTTATAGCTCAGCCTGAGCGGAGCGGCACGCCCTTCGACTGTGCTCCTTCCGTTCAAGGTGCGCGCTGCGCAGTCGAAGGAGCGCGATGGATTTCCGCCATCTCACCTACTTCGTCGCCGTCGCCGAGCGGCTCAGCTTTTCAAAAGCGGCGGAGGAACTGCACGTGGCCCAGCCCGCCATCAGCCAGCAGATCCGGGCGCTGGAAAGCAAACTGGGCGTGCAGTTATTTGATCGCGTGGGCAAGCGCGTGTCGCTCACCGACGCCGGGCGCGCGCTCCTGCCCCACGCCCGCCAGATTCTCGCGGCGGTGGAGGCAGCGGAGAACGAAATCCGCGAGCGCACCCGCCTGACGCGCGGCACGGCCAGCCTGGGCGCGCCGCCGACCGTCAGCACCCATCTGCTCCCCGACCAGCTCACGCGCTTCAAGCGCAAGTATCCGGGCCTCGAAGTGACACTCCGCGAGTCCGGGACAGAAACCCTTCTTCATCTCATTGAAGTGGGCCAACTCGATCTCGCCATTGTGGCCGCCGACCGCTTGCCCGACATGGTAGAGAGCGCGTCATTTATGGAAGAAGAGTACATGCTGGCCGTCAGCGCCCAGCACCCTCTCAGCCGCGCCGGGCGTAAATCCGTCCGCCTCTCCGACCTCTCCGCGGAAGCCTTCATCCTCTTCCCGGAAGGCTACCGCCTGCGCGAGGTGACGCTCACCGCGTGCCGCCGCGCCGGGTTCGAGCCGAAGGTCGCACTCGACGGCGGCGCGATGCAGAGCGCGCTCGAATTCGTGGCCGCCGGGCTGGGCGTGGCCCTTATGCCCGAACTTGCGCTGGAAGGGCGGCAAGACATTCACGCCCTCGGCATCTCCGACCAGACCCTCCATCGCTCGCTCGGCCTCGTGTGGCGCAAAGGCCATTACCTCAGCCCCGCTGCCCGCGCCCTCCGCGAATTCATCATCGCCAAGGAATAGCCCCGTGCGCCGTCTCTTGCTCTTTACTCTTTTTCTTTTTGCATGCGCAGCTACTCCCCAGCCCGGCCCCACTCGCCTCTCCGCGCCCGCGACCGCCTCCGCGCCCCCACGTACAGACGCGCCAGGGCGCGCCTCTACCTCGCCCCCATCGCCGACGCGGCCTCCTGCTCTCACGCCCACCCCAACAATCACTCAATCTCCCACACCCTCACAAACTTCGTCGCCTCCGAAAGCCAGCCCTGAGCGCAGTCGAAGGGTCGTCATCATCTCCATTGACGGCCTGCGCCCGGACGCGTTACTACAAGCCGACGCGCCGAACATCAAGGCCCTCGCGCAGCGTGGCGCGTATACATGGCAAGCGCAAACCGTTTTCCCACCCGTCACGCTCCCTGCACACGCCTCGATGCTCTCCGGCTACCCTCCCGAAGCGCATGGCATTACGTGGAACGACTATCAACCCGCGCGCGGCGCGATCACCGTCACCACCCTCTTCTCGCTCACACACGCCGCCGGGCTTCGCACCGTGATGGTCGTCGGCAAAGAAAAGCTCGCGCACCTCAACGCCCCCGGCTCGGTGGACGCTTACCTCTTCGCCACTCGCGGCGATCAAGACGTGGCCGATCAGGCCATCGCGCAAATCCAATCCGGCTTTGACCTCATGTTCGTCCACTTCCCCAACAACGACTACTTCGGCCATCTGGCGGGCTGGATGTCAGAGACGCAAATCGCGCAGCTCGCGCGCACCGACGAGGCCGTGGGCCGCCTCTTCGCCGCTCTCCCTGAGAACACCACCGTCATCCTCAGCGCCGATCACGGCGGGCACGGCCTCGTCCATGGCGCGAACATCCCCGAGGACATGACCATCCCGTGGATTATCGCCGGCCCGAACGTCCTATCCGATCACGAACTCACCGCGCCGGTCAGCGTGATGGACACCGCCGCCACCGCCGCGTACGTTCTGGGCCTCACCCTTCCGCCCGATGCCTTCGGCCAACCTGTCTATGAAGCCTTCGGCAAATCCCCGCCCGACCTGCTGCATGGCCGATGGAATGAGGGTGCAACTCAAACGCCCGCGCGCTCCGAGATGCCCGCCGCCGTCCTCAACGATTTGATCTATATCCCCGGCGGTTTTGGCGGCGAGACCGTCTTTCAGGCCTACGACCCCGCGCAAGACAAATGGATTGACCTCGCCCCGCTCCCCACTGGTCGGCATCACCTCATGGCCGCCGTGTTCGATGGCAAGGTATACGTATTTGGCGGCGCGGCTGCGGGCGCGTGGGATCCCACTTCAACCGTTTTCGGCTACGATCCCGCGCTCAATACGTGGACTGCCCTCACCCCCATGCCCGAACCGCGCACATCCGGCGTTGCCGTCGCGCTGGATGACACGATTTACATCGTGGGCGGTGTAGGAGTCTCGAGCGCGCTGCTCGAGTACGATCCACGTGCAGACAGTTGGCGTTCACTCGCGGCGTTGAACCAGCCGCGCGAACACCTCGCCGCCGTCGCGCTCGATGGCGAAATCTACGCGCTCGGTGGCCGGTGGGGCGGCGTCGGCGAACTCAGTTCGGTCGAAATCTACAACCCGGCGGACAACACGTGGCGCGCCGGCCCGCCGCTCCTCCAGCCGCACGCAGGATTCAGCGCCGCCGTCCTCGGGGGCCGCATCCTCGCCGCCGGGGGCGAGATCATCATCAACGGCAGCGCAACGCTCAGCGCGTTTGAAGTCTTCGACCCGCAAACCCAAACGTGGTCAGCCGCGCCGGACATCCCACATCCCATTCACGGCGTCGCCGCCGCCGTCGTTGGTGACCGCTTCTATCTCCTCGGCGGCTCGTCGCGGGCCGGGGCGATTGAGAACGAGGGAAGGGTATTGATTTATAATCCATGAACGGATATTGCTTGGGAGACGGAGATATGGATTGCCGAGGCGCCTGACCATTTGATTCATTACAACGGCGACAAGTTCATAGGCCCGCGCAAACCTCCCCAATCCAAGCGTAGGGCCAGATAAACGACAACCGCCCCGGTGATGAGCCGGGGCGGTTGTTTATGTGAAGAGGCTGACTTCAGGCCTGCGCCTCCTGCCGCTTGAAGCGGACTTCGCCAAACTGGTGCGGGAACTTGGCCGTGACGCCCGCGTAGAAATCGCGGATGAGTTCCAGGTCGGCGTCGGCGTCGCCCGACGGCCAGATCGTCGGACCGAGGCCGCCGACCCGGCGCGCGTAATCCAGATAGGCCAGCACGATGGGGACGCGCGCTTTCAGGGCGATGTGGTAAAAGCCCGATTTCCAATAAGCGGTCTTCTTCCGGGTTCCCTCGGGCGTGATCGCCAGCATCAGACGTTCGTGCTGCTGAAAGGCGTCCGCCATCTGGTCCACCACGTTGTTCGACGCGCTGCGGTCAATCGGAATGCCGCCAAGCCAGCGCATGAGCGGGCCGACCAGCGGCCAGCGGAAGACGGGCGCTTTCACCATGACGCCATACGGCCAGGGAAACAACAGCCCGAGCGCGTAGGCGCACAACAGCCCGACGGGGACATCCCAGTTGGAGGTGTGCGGCGCGACGACGAGCACGAATTGGGGCACGTCCGGCAGGTCGCCCTCCACGCTCCAACCGACGAGCCGGAGCAGGAACCGGGCCACCTGTTGGACGGGGGGTTGGCCGTTGCCGGTGATGGAAAGCGGATACGGGCCTGTTCGCATGGTCGTTTCCCTGGGAGCTGGCGTAAGAAGCGCAGATTATACAGGGAATCAGAACACCCGGGGGGCGGAAAAGTTGCTCGGCTGAGGTTTTTTCGTTTTGCGCGATGCACGGCGGCAGGCAATCCGGCGATGCCGCCGAGGTAAATTGGCAGCATCGCCGGGTATAAAGCAACCGCCCCGGTTCATTACCGGGGCGGTTACTTTCCCCATACGCTGCTTTAGAGAATGGGATGGATTGCCAGCATCCCCAGCCGGAACCAGTCCGTGCCTGCGAGGATGGAGCAGACCAGCGCAACGAAGATCAGGAACAAGATCAACCCGCACCCGCAACCCAGGCAGCCGCCGCGTCCAAAGCCGGACCGCCGCTGCAAGCCGTCGAAGAGCCAGCGGAGCAGGAACAATTCCAAAAGGCCAGCGAGACATCCCTGTCGTCTATGCATTCCAACCTCCCTTGAGCCAATCACTGCCCTGCCGGATCGTCCGGGCAGTCAGGCTTACCACATGATCTTACGCAGCCTGCGCCGTGGAGGTTGCGACCTGTTCCATAAATAGATCGGGGCGCAGTAGTGCGCCCCGAATTCATGTTATGCTGTGAGGGCCGAGACGTCTTCACGCCTCTCGGCGACAGCACTTCCAAGCAACTCTCAGTAGGATCAGAGGAGGTTTACTATGTATCGCTTCCATTTGACATTCGGGTTTGCCCTGGCGGCCCTGGCCCTGGCGGCGTGCCAATCCCGGACACAACCCACCGCGGCTCCCACTCAACCCCTGCCTGCTAACACAGCGGCGGTGACTCCGACCAATCCGGTGATCCTCCCGACCGTCACGCCGCTGCCGCCTCACACGCCCACCCCCGCGCCGCCGACGGCCACCGCGACGCTCCTCCCCACGGCGACACCCACCGTTCCGCCGACGCCTGACCCGAACGAAGGCGTGGGCGACGTGGTGTTCGCAGACAGACTCGACGGCACAGGCGGCTGGCTCTGGACGTTTGAGGACGACGCGGCCAGCTTTGGCGTGTCCTCCGATGAAAAGCAGCTCAACAGCACGGCAAAGCAGAGCGGCACGTGGCGCTTCAGCAGCAGCCCCGACACGGTGAAGGTGGGCGACCAGCAAATCCGCGTGAGCGCACACACCAATGTCTGCGCCGAGGCCGACGAATATGCGTTGATGTTCCGGGGCACGGTTGACGCCGACTTCAACTACAGTTTCTATGTCTTCAAATTGCGCTGCAACGGCGCGGCCCGCCTTGAATTGCTGGAAGGAAATAACGTGACCGTCCTCGTGGACTGGACGCCGTCCACTGCCATCAAGCCCGGCCCCGACACCGATAACACTCTGCTGGTCTGGGCCAATAAAGACCAGATGCGGTTCTACGTCAACGACCAGTATCTCTTCTCTGCGCAGGACGCGACGCTGGCTGAGGGCTTCTATGGCTTCTTTCTGTACGACCGCACGAACGGGAATATGTCGGTGAGCTGGAAAGGGTTGGAGGCAAAGGCGGTGACGCTGCCGTGACCTCACCCCCTACCCCCTCTCCTGAACGACAGGTTCAGGAGAGGGGGGCAGGGGGGGCGCGAAGCGCCGGGGAGGGGGGTGAGGTAGCCGCTAATAAAACTCCGATGCGGCGCTGGCGAAGTTCTAATGGGGCGCAGGCTAAGATAGTGGCAACATTCTCGGTAACCAAATGGAGGAAACCATGACCCTTTCAATCTATCGCCCCATGCGCCTCATTGACGCGATGAACCGCCTGTTCGACGAGTCGGTGCTTCACCCGTATGATCGCCCATACGTGGCGGACGAGCGGGCCTATGCTCTGCCGCTCGACGTGATCGCCAAGGACGACGAATACGTGATTACCGCCGCCGTCCCCGGCCTCAAGCCGGACGACCTGAGCGTGGAAGTGCTCGGCGAGACCGTAACCATCCGCGGCGAGATCAAGAGCGAACAGAACGGCGAACAGGACGGCTATCTACTGCAGGAGCGCCGCTATGGCAAGTTCAGCCGCACCTTGAACTTCCCGGTGGAGCTGGACGGCGCGAAGGCGGAGGCCTCCGTGGAGAACGGCGTGCTCACCCTGCGCGTCCCCAAGGCTGAGACCGCCAGGCCGAAGATGATCAAAGTCAAAGCCCGGTAGAGATGCGGCACATAGTCCCCGAAGCGTAGCGGAGTGGGATGCCGCGTCTGTGCGTGGGTGTGTAAGTGCGTAAGTGAACCCGCCGCTCTCATCGAGCGGCGGGGTTTTGTTTCTCAGTCAACTGGCCGTCCGGTGACGCGAGAGTTGGCGCTCCAGCCGAACTTGAAGACAAGATATGCTCTTGTCAACTGAATTTCCTTTCTATTGCTTGGTGGCCGTCCAAGTGACGCCTGTCAGAGTTCCACATGGTGTGACCACTTCCAGAGTCCCTGACGCAGAGGAGTTAGTATCAAACGTGCCGTTCACGTAAATTGGTTGAGAGTACGACCCTAGCACCAGCGAAAAGGTACTGCCCGTAATCGGCCGGGGGGTTGGCCAAGTCGTTGTCGAGTTGCCCCCACAACCCCCGTGCACATAAGCAGTGTAAAAGCGGGTAAAGCCGCGCGAAAGGATAGTGAAAGAGATTGATTGGCCTTGTGATGTTGTCCCATTCCAGTTTCCATCCAGTTCGCTAGCTGGTGTTAACGTGGCGGTGGGTGTGCTGATCGGCGTCGGTGTCGCCGTCGGCGGGAGCTGTTTCATAACCAGTGGCAAATAGCTCTTCCCTCCACCGGAGACTGGAATGACGGGCGTCGACGTTGGCGTGCGAGTTGTGGTCGCCGTAAAAATCGTCGTGGGTGTTTTGGTTGCGGTGGGTGTTGACGTCAGGTTTCCGGTGCTCACATCGAGAGTCACATCGTCAATGGTGATGCCAATGTCGGGGACGCTGCTATCACTTACAAAGGCAAAAACGATCCAGACCTGGCTTTGGCCGAGACGGCTGCTAAGATCGAGTATACCCTGATAATAGCCATTACCCTCAGTTCCGCTTGTCCAGGATCCACAGCGAGCTTGGCCGGAGAAATTTGTCCCATTGATAGAACTGCCTACAAAAAAGACATCAAACGGGCAACCACTTCCACCCTCGGTGCTTCCCCAAAAGTAAAATGTCAGGCTGGCAGCAGTCGCATTGCTCAGGTTGAACGGGCCATATATCGCATTAGTATTGATGTCGTTCGGGTAATTGGCTGAACAAGGGAGTGCACCCCCTTGCGCGCCGCCGCCCACAGACCAACCCCCAAAGCTCCCGGTGTGAGGATGGCAATTGCGCTTACCCCATAAATACTCACCGCCATCAGTGGTACTCACGTCATTGAGTTGCCATCCTGATGCGGGCCACGCGCCTTCAAAGCCCTGCGTCATAATCAGGGAGGCAGGCTGCAGGGAGGTGATGTCTCGTGGAGGGGGATCTAAGGTAATCGTTCTATTGACAACCTTGGCTTCGCCGGACAAAGGGTCGGATGTGAGGGCCAGCCGACCTAGGACAGGAGGCTTGGCGGCCACATCGGGGGCGCTACCCAGCGCAATGAGCAAGCCCACAAGGATGGCAACGATTCCCAATTGCTGGGTAGAAGACTTGCCCATGTTTACCTCCTATACGAAAAAGAACAGGGCTATTCAATTGAGAGCAAAAATTTGGCCAGGATGGATACTCAGAGTATAGGAGAATTCGGGGGCGATGACAATACCCATTTGGCTCTTGTAGCACCCCCAAAGCCGACATGAGCGACCCATTTTGTCGTGATTGTTCGGTGATTGGTGGAGATTGGCCTAGTGCCGCAGTGCAACTGCGGCACGAACCGTAGCTAACCCCGCAATCTGCCCCGCATGGCCGGGCTAGTCAATTCGCGCAGCGCGTCCGCCGCCACCCACCGCGCCGCACGAGAGTCGAGTTTTTGAATCTCGCGCGCCGTCCTGATCGCCTCCCGGTTCAATTTGCGGCTGCGCTTGCCGATCTGCCGCAGCGCCCAGTTCACCGCTTTCTTCACGAAATTGCGCTCGTCCGTTGCGCCGCGCTGGATGGCGGGCAGGAACTTCAGAAAGGCGGCGTCGCTCGCGGTTTTGTCGTGCCAGGCCAGCGAGGCCATGAGCGCAAAACCGGCGCGCTTCTCGAACTCCGGCTTGCGCTTGCTCCACGCCAGCGCCTTGCGATGCGACAGCCTCGTTTTGTCAAACAGGTTCGTGCAGACCTGATCGCACACGTCCCACGAGTCGAAATCTTTCACCCACCGCTCCATCTGCGCGCTCGTCACCTGCGCCGGGTCGTCAATCATGCCAGCGAGGATGCGCGCCTCGTGGATGCCGGAGGCCCACAGATCGAGAGCGAGTATATGATCCGCGCCGATCTCCTTTGCCAGCGCGCGCAGGCTTGGGATGGAGACGCCGAGGGTGTTCTGCGGATTGATGCCAAACCGGGCCATCCCTGCCACGTTCCCCGGATTGGCCCATGTCTTCAGCCGCTTGATCACTTCCCTGGTTTGCATCGTCATTCCTTCACTTTCATGATCTTTCCCCCGGTCAGGCCGACCAACTCCTCCGGCGTCAGCCTGAAGACCGCGTTCGGCGTCCCAGCGGCGGCCCAGATTTCGACATATTGCAGCAGGTCTTCGTCAATGAAGGTGATGAGCGACTCGGCGTGGCCCACGGGCGGGACGCCACCGATTACGAAGCCGGTGCGCGCGCGGACGAAATCGGCATCCGCTTTCGCGAGCGGCTCGCCCACGAGCACGGCCACCGCGCTCTCGCTCACCCGGTTCACACCGGAAGTCAGCACCAGCACCGGTCGCTGACTACGCGCCGCGCGGAAGACGATGGACTTCGCAATCTGCGCGACGGTGCAGCCAACCGCCGCCGCAGCCTCCGCCGAGGTGCGCGTGCTTTGCGGCAACTCGACCACCTGCAGGGTAAATCCCCGCGCGGCGAGGGCGGCCTGGACTTTCTGAGCAGAGGGGGAGAGGGACATGGGGCTGGAGGTTGGAGGTCAGAGGTCGGAAGCCAATGCCGTTCTCTGATTTCCAACTTCTGACCTCTGACTTCCAATTTCAGAAAGGCTGTGCACGCCAGTGCTTCTCGAACTTTTGGATCTGCCGCCGGATGTACCACGCCTCCGGGTGCGCGATCGCGCGGCGGTCGCGCAGCAGCCGCATCGCCTCGTCGGCGGAGTAGCCCATCGCAATCAGGATCGCCGCCGCCATCGCCACGCCGCGATGCCGCCCCCGATGGCAATGCGTCAGCACACGCCCGCCGCTCTGGATCACCGGCAGCGCGGCCTGCACGCCCTCCATCAACTTGTGGATCGGGATAGGGGTGAAGAACGTGTCGAAGGTTTTCAGCCACAGCACGTGGAGAGGCGGCTCGGTGAACACGGTGGGCGGGCGCTTCTCGCCGCGCATCGAGATGATCAGCCGCACACCCAGCGCGCGCAGATCGTCGGCGTGCACGGGCTTGGGTTGCGCGCCGACGTAGAGGTAGTCGGTGATTTGGGAGATGTCCATAAATCAGTAGGCAGTCGGCAGAAGGCAGTTGACTGCTTTCTGCCTTCCGCCTTCTGCTTTCTTGATCACTTGAGGGGTGTCTTCGCCGGAACCCCCACCCGGCGCGGGTAGGCAGGCGGCGTGGCCGCGACCTTTTTGAAGACGACGAGATAGCGCGTCTCCACAATCCCCGGCAGCTCCACCGGGACGATCTGCTCCAATTCCCCGCCCAGCCGCCGGACTGCGCCCTCGGCCGTCTGCGTTTCGGCGGGCGCGTCCTGCCCTTTCTGCGCGACGGCGTGCCCGCCGCGTTTCACCAGCGGCAGGAGATATTCGGCCAGCGTGGGCATCTCGGCCACCGCGCGCGCGACCGCCCAATCGTATTTCTCGCGGTGCGCCGGGTCGCGCCCAATCTCCTCCGCGCGCGCTTTGATTACGCTCACACCGCTCAACTTGAGGGCCTCCACCACGTGCTCGCAGAACTTCACTTTCTTGCCGGTGGCCTCGACCAGAGTGAGCTGCATCTGCGGGCAGACGATCTTCAGCGGCAGGCCGGGGAAGCCCGCGCCCGTGCCCACGTCAACCAGCTTCGTCCGCAGCCGTCCGGCCTCGGAGGCAGGGTGGGAGGAGAGCACTTTCAAGATGGAGAGCGAATCCAGAAAGTGTTTGACTTGAATCCCTTCCAGGTCTTTGATGGCCGTGAGGTTGAACCGCTCATTCCACGCCCCCAGCTCGTCGGCGTAAGATTGAAAAGCCGCCAACTGCGCCGGGGCGAGTTTGAGATTGAGGAGGGCGCGCGCGCCCGCCGCCAGAGAGTCCATCGGGGATGATTATACCGGGTTTCACTCCGCGCCCGGGCTGTCGGCGCGATCCCCGCCTTGATCGGGACGAAGCCGGCGTCCGATCGAATGGGATTGAGGTCTGTTTGACAATCGAAGTTGGCTGCGTTACTCTCTAAACCGGAGTGAGCTGCCCCGCGGCTCTAACTGCCGCTTAACACAGCCCGAGAGTGACGCTCATGCCTGAATCCTTTCTCCTCTCACGCTTCCTCGAGCTCGTGCGCGCCGAAGCCCGCTCGCGCCGTTTCGCCGTGCTGGGCACGCCGCACCTGTTCATCGTGCTCACCAAGCTCGGCGGCGCCACGTCGCAGGCGCTGGACGCGCAGGGTCAAAGCCCCAAGCGGGTGCGCGATGCCATCCGCACCGCCATCGGCATGGGCAATTCGCCCGAGGGCAGCGAGCCCCGCCTCACGGCGCGCGCCACTGCCAACATCCGGCGCGCCGAAGCGCTCGCCAAAAACGAACGCGCCGAGGCCGTGGAAGAGCGGCACCTGCTGACGGCGATTCTGGAAGATGACGAGGGCGTGACGCTGCGGACGCTGCAAGAACTTGGCGTGGATCTGGCCGCGCTCCAGTTCGCCGCCGCGAGACATTCGACCACCCCCACGCTCGATTCTTTGAGCCGCGACCTGACGCAGCTCGCGCTCAAAGGCAAGCTCAACCCGCTCGTCGGGCGCAAGCCGGAACTGCGCCGCCTCGTCCGCACGCTGGCGCGGAAATCCAAAAACAATCCGGTGCTCGTCGGAGCGGCCGGGGTGGGCAAGACGGCCATCGTCGAAGGGCTGGCCCAGCTCATCGCGGCGGGCACGCTGCCGGATCTCGCGGGGATGCGCGTCGTCGAGGTCAACCCCTCCGTGCTCATCGCCGACACCAGCTCGCGCGGCCGGTTCGAGAAGCGCCTGCCCGAGCTGCTCGAAGAGATCAAACGCGCGGGGAACATCCTCCTGTTCGTGAACGAACTGCACACGCTTTTGCGCGCCGGCCCCACCGACGCCAACCTGCTCGAAGCGGCGAACATGCTCAAGCTCGCGCTCGCCCAGGGCGACGTGCGCGTGATCGGCGCGACCACGCCCGAGGACTACGAACGGCACGTCGCCGCCGACGCCGGTCTGGAGCGCCAGTTTCATCCCATCCAGGTGGACGAGCCTTCGCCGGAGGAAGCGGTGGCGATTCTCACCGGGATGAAAGCCAGCTACGAGGCGCATCATAAATTGAGTATCACTCCCGAGGCAATTGAAGCCGCCGTCCGTCTCTCCGTGGAGCGCCTCCCCGACCGCCGCCTGCCCGACAAGGCGTTCGACCTGCTCGACGAAGCCTGCGCCCGCGCGCGCCTGCCCACGGTCAGCTCCGCCAGCCTGGCCAACAGGGCGACCGTCACCGCCGACACCGTCGCGATGGTCCTGGCCGACTTGATGAACCGGCCCGCTATAAGCGCCCCGTAAGCTGGAAAGCGCGCCTGCTCACGACCGTGTTGGTATCATCCCGACCTTACCTGGCGCCCGAAGATGAACCCGTCGGGCAGAAGCCGCGCCCTGTGTTGCGGCGCGTACTCGTCGTCATCTACAATCCCCGGATCAAAGCCGAGAAGAATCGCAAGCTCGCGGAGGCGATGAGATGGAATAACCCCGACGAGTTGACGGCCAAATACATCGCCGATCTGCGCGAGTGCAGCCACGGCTACGCCAACTTTGAAGTCGTCGAGCGCATCGAGGTGGATCGCATCCCGGTCAAGATTGACGGCTTCGTGTACGACGGCGACGAGTACGTCAAATGCCTCCGCGCCGGTTCCGGCTTCCACGATCCGGACGCCGTGGACTATCACCGCATCCTGGCTGACTTCGACGTCGTTGACAAAATCAACCGCAGAGCGATTGACGAGGTCTGGCTGTACGCCTTCCCGTACGGGGGCTTTTACGAGTCCATCATGGCCGGGCCGGGCGCGTTCTGGTGCAACGCGCCGGAGCTTAGAGGCACGGAGCGCGCCCAGCGCCGTTTCGTCATCATGGGGTTCAGCTACGAGCGGGGCGTCGGCGAGATGCTGGAGGACATGGGGCACCGGGCGGAGTCCATCATGGAGTACGTCTTCCGTCACCAGCCGGGCGAGGCGAATCTGTGGAAGCGGTTCACGCGCTTCGATAAGGCTCATCCCGGCCAGGCCGAGGTGGGCACTATACACTACGCCCCCAACAGCCGGACCGACTACGATTGGGGCAACAAGACCAAAGTTAGGAGCCGCTACCACACGTGGCAGAATTTCCCCAACCTGGACGGCGAACCCCAGAGCGTGGACGACGGCCACTGGGGCCGGGGTGACACACGCGGGCATCACCGATGGTGGTTCAGCCTCATCCCGCACGTCACCGGCTCGGCCAACGGCATCTCGTACAACTGGTGGAAATACATTATTGACCCCAACACCGTGCGCTGACAGCGCCCGCCTGTCTGCACAGAAACCCGTTTGAGGAAACGGGTTTCTTCTTTGGCGCCTTTGGTTTCGCGTTTGACAACTCATAGGCCGTGCGTTACTCTCTAGCCCACCCGCCTGAGGAGACCGCTATGCCCAAACCCGCCGTCTGGGACGACGAGCCGGAGTGCGGCCACACAGTGGCCTGCGCCTATCAGACGCACTACTGCACGTACATCCGCGTCCCGCGCCTGCTCACCCTCCAGCAGCCCCAATCGCCTGACGAGCTTCTCCTCATCACCGCCTACCAATGGCACGAACTCTGGTTCAAGGTTCTGCTCACCGACCTGCGCGCGGCGTTGGCTGACACCAGCCAGACTTACGAGCCGATTAAGCTCTTGCGGCGGGGCATTGAGCTGTTGAAGCTGCTCGATACGCACGCCGACTTCGCCGAGGCGGCGCTGGTCCTCGATCTCGGGTTGGCGCGGCCCGTGCGAGA
>Ga0209109_10001139_pt1 | contig 14583 bp, 15 predicted proteins | sample Rifsed10ft2_FD_184004 | JGI IMG/M metagenome (GOLD analysis project Ga0209109, IMG submission 184004) | Soil microbial communities from Rifle, Colorado, USA - sediment 10ft 2 (version 2) | ecosystem: Environmental > Terrestrial > Deep subsurface > Rock core/Sediment | place: Rifle, Colorado... | reverse complement strand
CTTCGCGCTCCAGTCCGCAATCATTCTGATATTGCTCTCGCTAAACCCGGAGCTGGACTTCGTGACGGCGCTGTTTGTGCTGCTGTGCTACCAGGCCGCGCTCGTCTTCGCCGGCCGGGCTCGCTGGTTCTGGATCGGCCTATTCATCTTGCTCACCGGCGGATCGCTGATGTTGTACTTGGGGCCGCTCCGGGGCCTGGCCCTGGGATTGACATCCATGGCCGCCGGCATCATTCTCCCGGCATACGTCATCGCCAACCGGGAGGTCGAAGCCGCTCGCGCCACAAGCCAGGCGATGCTCGGCGAATTGGAGGAAACGCACCGGCAGTTGGAAGCGTATGCCGGCCAGGTAGACGAATTGGCAACTATGGAGGAGCGCAACCGGCTGGCGCGCGAGTTACACGACTCGGTCTCGCAGACCATGTTCAGCCTCCTCCTCGCTACCCGGTCAGCGCAAATCCTGTTGGAAAGAGACCCCGCTCGCGTCAGACCCCAACTGGAACAACTCCAGGGCTTGACGCAGGACGCGCTGGCGCAAATGCGCGGCCTGATCGCCGAGCTACGGCCAAAAAACGACTGACTCGGCCACAACCAATCGCGCAGACCCTAAAGGTCTTGGAGACCTTTAGGGTCTATTTTTTCTTCTATTTCCAAGGGGGGAATCCTACCTCCGCCCTACGACCTGAGATGTAGGGCCATCCGCCTCCAGTCTTAGACGGCAATACAACCTGACGCCCCCAAGAAATGCATCGCCGGCTCGATGCGCGCTCGCCTCGCGAGTGGCATGATAAGGCCATACTCGCCTTCAGGAGCGCCTTATGCCGACTCAAGTTTCCCCTTCTATCACAAGTCGCCGCTGTGTGCGGGTGCTGATCGCAGATGACATGCCCCAGGTACGGCAGGAGTTGCGCGAGGCATTGCAGTTGACGGGCGAGTTGGAAGTCGTGGGCGAGGCCGCGAATGGCCTGGAAGCAATCTCACAGGCCGAGGCGCTGCGCCCCGACGCGGTCGTGATGGACCTGGAAATGCCGGTCATGGATGGTTTCGAAGCGACGCGCCAGATCAAGGAACGCGGCCTGGCAGAGCGGGTCGTCGTCCTGAGCATCCACGCCGATTCCGAAAACCTCCAACGCGCCCGCCAGGCTGGCGCTGATGTCGTGATTGACAAGGCCTCCCGCTTCACGACCCTGATGAGCGCAATTATCGTGTCTCGCCAAACCATTTAGTCCAAATGAGGAGAAGCTATGAACACATCTCAACGCCGCTACGATTTCGACTGGCTGCGTGTGCTGCTCATCCTGACTGTCCTCGTCTTCCACAGTATGCGCTTTTTTAATCTGGAAGGCTGGGGTATCAAGAACGCAACCACCTATCTGTTTCCTGAGGTGCTGGTGATCTTCATCAGCCGCTGGCTAATGCCGGTCATGTTTGTCATCTCTGGAGTTGCCACGTTTTATGCCTTAGGAACGCGCCGGGTAGGCCGGTTTGTCAAAGATCGCTCGCTGCGCCTGCTGGTCCCGCTGCTGGTCGGCCTCTTCACGCACATCCCGCTGCAGGGATATCTTGCGCAGGTCAGCCAAAACCAATACAGCGGCTCCTTCTGGGAGTGGTACCTCAATATGTTCAACAACGTGGCCGGGTCAAGCAGCAGTTTCAACTGGCGCGGCGGCCATCTCTGGTACCTGGAAATGCTGTTTGTTTTCAGCCTGGTCTGCCTGCCGCTATTCATCTGGCTGGGGCACGCCTCCGGGAAGCGTGTGCTGGCCTGGCTGGGCGACCGGTTATCTGCGCCTGGCGCATTGTACCTGGTGGTTCTGCCAATCCTCCTGCTGTCGGCGACGTTAAATCCTGAAAACGGTAGCATCCTGACCAGCGAGGAATTTGGGGGTTGGAACCCGCCCTCTCACCTGATCTTCTTCTTGAGCGGCTTTGTTATAGCCTCCAGCCAGTCAATGCAGGCCAGCATCCGCCGGATACGGTGGATCTCCTTGGTCATTGGGGTGGTGGTCTTCTTCGCCGGCGCTGGCCTGATCATGGCGCTGGGCGGTGGAGATGCAGCGTTCGGTACACCGTTTTACCTGCTGTGGACGGTCATCTCAAGCCTGTCATGTTGGGCCTGCACGCTGGCGATCTTCGGGTTTGGGATGCAGCGGCTTAACGTCCGCACCCCGGTATTGGATTACGCCAATGAAGGTGTGCTGCCCTTCTACGTCCTGCATCAATCCGTCCTGTTCGTGGTGGGCTTCTACGTGTTGAATTGGGCCATCCCCGACCTGGCCAAATGGGCCATCATCCTGATCAGCTCATTCGCCATCATCATGGCGCTGTATGAGTTCGGGGTGCGGCGCTTCAATGTGATGCGCTTTTTGTTCGGGATGAAGGTGCTGAAACAAGCAGCGCCGGCTACAGCCATATCTGCCCAGCCAGTGCCTAAGAAAACCTGATCTAAATCAGCGGATTATCTGGAGAGCCTCGTGCCGCCTCAACTTTCCTCTTCCAACCCTAACTGCCGTTCTCGGCGGGTGCTGATCGTAGACGATGTGCCCCAGGTGCGGCAGGAGTTGCGCGGGCTGTTGCAATTGACCGGTGAACTGGAAGTCGTGGGCGAGGCCGCGAATGGCCTGGAAGCCATCTCACAAGCCGAGGCGCTGCGCCCGGACGTGGTGGTGATGGACCTGGAGATGCCGGTGATGGGTGGTTTTGAGGCCGCGCGCCAAATCAAGACCCGGCGCCCGGCCTGCCGGGTCGTGGCGCTCACCATCCACGCGGGCGAGGCAGAACGGCAGCAAGCGCTCCAAGCTGGGATGGCGGACGTTGTCGTGAAAGGCGCGCCGCTGGAGGTGCTGCTGCGGGCCATCCGGGCGGCAGCCGCGGATGGGGGGGCGCCGACAGGAGATTCGGCATGAACAGCTACGTTCGGAAAGACGCAAAAAGGAGCAAAACCATGAACACCAAATACCTGTTGGCAGCCAGCCTGGTGGGCGGCCTGATCAGCACCGTGCTGGTCAACACCCCGTACGTCAACCTGATCAACCTGCTGGTCTGTGCGGGCTTCTGGATCGGGCCGATCGTGGCGGTCTGGCTCTACCGGCGCCTGGGCGGCACGCTGACGCTCGGCCAGGCCGTGGTCACCGGCCTGCTAGCCGGCGCGTGGCACGGGCTGTTCGGCCTGGTGCTAAGCCCGCTGGGCCTGGCCGGGGTGGGCAGCCTGCTGAACGAGGTGCGGCCGTTCGTGCCGGCCCAAGACTGGCCGGACCTGGAGACCGCCCTGACCGGGGTCGGCGGGATTCTGTTCAACCTGGCCGGGGTGGCGGTTGACGTCGCCTTCGGGTTCATCGGCGGGCTGATTGGGGGCGCGGTCTTCGGGGCGCGCCGCGCGACCGCATAGCCGCCCGACCGGCAGCGCGCCCTCGCCGCCGGGATTGACATTTTCGTTGTCAAGGGCGCGCCCCTACTCCAATAACACACAGGAGGTGTGCGATGAAAACAGCAAATATATCAACAATAAAGACAACATCAAGAAACTCAACATGGTTGAGGAATGTAATACGCGTGACATTGGCCATCATTGGCTGGACAATACTCATGCTGGCAACATTGCTCACCGGATTCTTTTCCGGGTGGGCCTTGCTTGCAGCCAGTCTGCTGGGCCGCGTACCCCAAGACAAAGTAATCACTGTACTGTCAGTGGTTTTAGTGATCACCATTGGAACGGGATGGCTGGTTGCCAGATTTATCGCCTCCGCCCGCAGCGTTGGACGGGTCGTTGGGTTGACCCTCGCCCTCATACTCGTCGTCTGGATGAGCTGGAGTGTGATTTATCCTGACCGGGCGCTTTTTCTTGCAAGGGAGGTCGGATGGGGCGACTCAACCGTGAAAGATTACGAGGGATTCCCTGAGCGCGCCGTCAGTAATTCCGCGCCCGCATTCCACTTCAAGCAGAATCTGTCGCCGGAGCTATTTCAAACTATCGAATATCGCTCTGAGGGTGAATTGAAGCAAACGAACTTCGAAGACTTCCTCCGGTCCACACAGACCACATCATTCATCGTCATCAAAGATGACGCCATTCTGTATGAGGGTTATTTCAATGGGTACAGCAGGGACTCCATCGTGACTTCTTTCTCGACGGCAAAGTCATTTACGTCCGCGCTGGTTGGGATTGCCATTGACGAAGGTTATATCGGGAGTGTGGACGATCGTATGATTGCTTACATCCCCGAACTGAAAGGCAAAGGCTTCGATGATCTCACGATCCGGCATCTGCTCACTATGTCGTCAGGGATCCAATACCTCAAAGATGATGAGCTGTCTCCGTTGGTGGAGATCTTTCAGTTCACCGATGATGGTATGAGTTATTCCTATCCGGACCTCCGCAGTTTGGCCTTGCAGGTCAGGCCCGATGGCAAGCCGCTGGGAAGTGAATTCAACTACAACAACTACCACCCAGCCCTCCTGGGCATGATCTTGGAACGGACGACCGGACGGTCACCATCCGAATATTTGCAGGAAAAAATCTGGAAACCGCTGGGGATGGAATATCCCGCCTCGTGGAGCCTCGACAGCGAAAAGGGCGGGTTCGAGCTAATGGGAGGCGGCATCAATGCCCGCGCCATTGACTTTGCCAAGTTCGGCCGGCTCTTCCTCAACAACGGCAACTGGAACGGCCAGCAGATCATCTCCGAGCAGTGGGTGACCGAGTCCACCGCGCCCGACCCCAACGACAATCGCCCCTGGCACTCCTACGCCAGTTGGAAGGAGGCGAACGGCTACTACAAGTACCTGTGGTGGGGCAAGCTCAAGCCGGACGGCAGCTACGATTTCATGGCGCAGGGCAAGCGGGGGCAATGGATCGTCGTGTCGCCGCAAGCGAGGGTGGTGGTGGTGCGCTTCGGGATAGATGATGAAGGCGTGGACGCGTGGGAGGATATGTTGGAGAGTGTGATCGCCAAAGTGAAGTGATCAAGCGACCGGAAAACCGATTGACGTTGCGCCTGGGGCGATCATGCTGCCGGAGGCTCCCGTTGGGAAGGCTGCACTGTGAGCAAGCCAGGCACAGTGTGAAAAGCTCACGGTTGCATCAAGCGCGTCAACGCCTCAACGAGCGCATCGGCGTCTGCGCGAGAATTGTACCCTTGAAACGATACCCGCATGAACGGCTGATCGTTCCATTGGAACAAGGGCACTTCAACGCGATAGTCGTTGTAGAGACGCTCTTTGAGCGCATTAACATCAACGGGTGGCAGGCGAATGGCGGCCATTTGGCTAAACCAATCGCGTGAGTCGGGACAAATCGGGGCGAGGCCCGTCAGGTCACTAATCCGGCGACGAGTCTCGCTCGCCAATCCATGACACTCGGCGCGCACAGCACCCCAGTCGTGCTCAGCCTGGAATTGAATCGCCGCCGGAGTCGCTAAAAAGGCGGCCACATCGCGCGTCCCCTGCCATTCGTGATGATCCACAAACCGAGAATCGCTGGGCGTCTCACTTTCCCATCCCCAACTGACCACCAAGGGTTCCAGCCAGGCCTGCACCTCGCGTCGCGCGTAGAGGAAGGCTGATCCCTTTGGGCCGCAAAGCCATTTGTGACACGCACCTGTGTAGAGGTCGGCCCCAAGTTCTGCCAGGTTGAGCGGGATTTGGCCGGGAGCGTGTGCGCCGTCCACAACGCTCAGTAACCCGGCTTCCCGCGCCCGGCGACAGATTTCCTGCACCGGAAAAATGAGGGCCGTGGGGCTGGTGATGTGGCTGATAAAGATAGCACGCGTCCGCTCGGTAGTACCCGCCCAAAACGCCTCGACAAACTCCTCAGGCGAAGTCACCGGCAGGCGAATGGGATGATGAATGTATCGTGCTCCGGTCCTGTTGCACACAAATCGCCAGGTCCGATCCATCGCACCGTACTCATGCCCGGTGGTAAGGATTTCATCGCCGGGCTTCAGGTTCAAGCTCCGGGCGACCATGTTGATGGCCGTGGTTGGATTGGGGAAATACACCACTTCATCCGTCGCAGCCCCCACAACCTCGGCCAGTTTCGCGCGCGCCTCGGCTAAAAGTGTGGTCACTCGTCGCCCCAAGAACTCGACCGGCTGACGCTCCAACTCCAACTGCCAGCGTTGATAGTCGTCAAAAACTCGTTTGGGACACGCCCCGAAGGCGCCGTGATTCAGAAAAACAACGTTGGGATCAAGCAGGAATTCAGACTTGAGCGAGTCATGCATGTTTTGAATTTCCACTGATGGGCATATGACCTCCGGCCCTATTTTCCCATACCTTTTCGCACATACGCCATTTGGCTTGTGCACAGGCCGCCGTTTGGCCCTCGCCCATGCGGACAATGTGGCGTAGAATGCCGGGAGGAGGCATAGCCTGATCATGATCGACAAGCCCCTTGTTGCCCCTCTCAACCGCAGCGGTGCGCTAGCGGCTAATCGCGTGCTGCATTGGTTGAGCAAGCACTGGCTGCTCGTCATCAGCCTGCTGTTGGGGCTGTACATCGGGCTGCCGTGGCTCGCGCCACTGTTCATGAAGCTCGGCTGGATCGGCGCGGGCAACGCCATCTATTCGATCTACTCAACGCAGTGCCATCAACTCCCGCAGCGCTCGTTCTTCCTGTTCGGTCCCAAGTTCATGTACGGGCTCGCCGAAATTCAGGCGGCGTGGAAAGTGACGGACAACCCGCTCTTCTTGCGCCAGTTTGTCGGCAGCCCGGAGATGGGTTGGAAAGTCGCCTGGTCGGATCGGATGGTTTCGATGTACGCCGGCCTCTTCTTTGCCGGGCTGCTATATTGGCCGCTCCGCAAACGATTGAAGCCTCTCCCCTTGTGGGGCTTTGCCTTATTAATTCTACCGATGGCAATTGACGGCGGGACCCATTTCATCAGCGACCTCGCCGGTATCGGGCAGGGCTTCCGTGACAGCAACGCCTGGCTGGCCGCCCTGACCCGCAACGCCTTTCCGGCAACCTTTTATGCCGGGGACGTGCTCGGTTCCTTCAACTCATGGATGCGGTTGATCACGGGCATACTCTTTAGCATCGGCATCGTCTGGCTCGCCTATCCTTATCTCGAAAGCGCCTTTGCCGACCTCACCCGCGAGATCGAAGCCAAACTCTCCCGCGCAGGATTGATCGTATGACCAAACCTGGCCGGCCCATCCGTGTCCTCCTCGCCGACGATCATGCCGTCGTGCGCAAAGGCATCCGCGAGTTTCTCGAAACCGGCGGCTCCATCGCCGTCGTGGCGGAGGCGGCGGATGGCGTGGAGGCGATGAAGCTGATTCGCGACCACCAGCCCGACGTGGCCGTGCTGGATATCCAAATGCCGGGCCAATCGGGGATCGACGTCACCCACGCCATCCGCGCCGAGCGCCTGCCGGTGGGCGTCTTGATTCTCACAGCCTTCGACGACGAACCCTACATTCGGGCGGTGCTGCAAGCCGGGGCCAACGGCTACGTGCTCAAGACCGCCGAGGCGCAAGACATCGTCGAGGCCGTGCAAGCCGTGAACGAGGGCCGGTCGGTGCTCGACCCGATGATTGCGCGCAAACTCATGGGCCAACTGGCCCGGTCTGAAGCCGCCGGGATCAGCGCCGAACCGCTCACCGAGCGTGAACTCGAAGTGCTGCGCCTCACGGCGAAAGGCCACACCAACAAAGCTATCGGCGCGCAACTGTCCATCAGCGACCGGACGGTGCAGGGCCACCTGGCCAAGATTTACGACAAACTGCACGCCGGCAGCCGCACCGAGGCGGTGATGCGCGCCGTGACGCTGGGCCTGATCCCGCCCGTGCTGGACGAAGCGGATCAGAACTGACCTCCGCGTTCGCCACCTGTCCATGCCTCGCGCTCCAAGGATTCAACCGCAACCTCCAAGCCTGCGCTGGCGGGGATTGACCCTGCAACTGTTCCTGTTCATCGTGTTGCCGCTGACTGCGCTGTTAGTGGTGATCGCCTTTGGCAGTCTTACCCTGCACGCGCGCGCGATGCGCTCCCTCGTGGGCGAGCGCGATGAGCGCGCGGCCCGCTCGGCCGCCGACGCGCTGACTGAACAACTGCATCACCTCGCCATCGCCATACGAGGCCTGGGGTTGCACGCGGCTGAGGCCGCCTCGCCCGAGCACGCGCTCGCGAACCATGATTTTCTCCTACGGGATTTTGAAGGCGGGCTGGCGCTCTTTGCCTCCGACGGAACGCTGCTCGCCGCTTCCAACTCGCCCGAGGCCTGGCGCAATCGGCCCGTCGCCGAACTCCTGACCCGAGCCGCTGGCCAAACGGAGCCGCAGTTTTCGCCGGCCTTCAGCGACTCGGCCAGCGGCCAATGGGCGATACTGGTCGCCGACGTCGAACACAACCCCATCGCAGCGGGCGTGTTTTTCCCGGGCAGCCTCGGTCGCCGTTCCCTCGGCGGCGTGGTGGCCCCCGGCGAACAGATCAGCGCCTGGATCGTAGATCGCCGAAACCAATTACTCTATCAGACCGGCGTACCCCGCGCCGAATCAGACCTGACCCAACATCCGGGAGTCGGCAATGCTTTGCGCGGCGAAACTGGCGCTCTATATTTTGCGGTCGAAGACAGCGAACACGTCGTCGCCTTCAGCCCGGTGCCGCCGCTGGGCTGGGCACTGGTCGTTGAAGAACCCTGGGAGGCCGTGGATAGTCCCCTGCTGAGTCGGACGCTGGCCGCCCCCCTGATCCTGATCCCCGTTTTGCTCTTCGCGTTGATGGCCCTGTGGTTTGGGATCCGACAAGTGGTTCAACCGCTGCAAACCTTGGAGCGCAAGGCCGCCGAACTGGGTTGGGGACATTTCGACGCCATCGAGCAACCGGCAGGTGGCATCGCAGAAATTCGCCACCTGCAGGCCGAACTCATTCGCATGGCACATAAGGTCAAAGCCGCCCAGCAGAGCCTGCACGACTATGTCAGCGCCATTACCACCGGCCAGGAAGACGAACGCCGTCGTCTCGCCCGCGGCTTGCACGACGAGACCGTCCAGTCACTCATTGCGCTCGACCAGCGCGTCCAGATGGCGCAACTCACCGCGAAAAGCAGCGTGCCTGACGCCGCCGACCGCCTGTCCGAAGTCCGGCGCATGATCGCCTCGCTCATCGAGGACGTCCGCCGGATGATCCGCGCCCTGCGCCCCCTCTACCTCGAGGACCTCGGCCTGCTGCCCGCGCTTGAAATGCTGACGCGCGATCTGGAAACAACCCCGGGCTTACAGGCGACCTTCACGACCGACGGCCCGGTGGCACGTCTCGCACCCGAGCGCGAGATCGCCGTGTATCGCTGCGCGCAAGAAGCCCTGAACAACATCGCCCGCCACGCTGGAGCGAAGGCGGTTCGCATCAGCGCCACATTTGGCGCGGACGAGTTCGTTCTGCAGGTGCAGGATGATGGCAAGGGATTCAGTCCGCCCGAGCGGGTGAGCGACCTCGCCGCCGCCGGTCATTACGGATTGATGGGAATGCAAGAACGCGCCGAACTGATCGCCGCGCGGTTGACCATTCAATCCGCGCCCGGAAGCGGCACGACGATTGAATTGCGCGTGCCGGTATCATAGGGCGAGGCTCAGACTCGCCTTACGAAGGCCTGCCTGACTCGGATGGGCTTTTTTGATTCCCCACCCGCCAAATTGCCTATGCCCATCCCCGCCATTCGACGCTAGGTCACCCACTGTGTTCCCGATATACTCAGGGTTGGAGGATGCGATGAACGACAGCCTTCTCTTTGACTGTAACGGGGAAACCGCCGCGCGCGCCGCAACTGAGGCGCTCATCCGGCACGGTTTTCGCGTCGTCCGCAGTTTCGATCTGCGCGCGGCACTCGCTCCGCTCGCCGCGCATGCGGGATGCGACTGCCCCCATCACGGCACAGCGCAATGCACATGCCAGTTCGTAGTGCTGCTCGTCTATGACGAGAAAGGCGCGCCGGCCGTTGTCACCGCGCACAGCCGTGACATACAGGCGCAGGTGCGAATTGTTCATGACGCTAACACCCAGCCCGATCCGCGCCTGGTCACGCCTGTGATGGCCGCGCTATTTGAGGCCGCGCTCACCATGCAAGCCACATTGCCTCGTCCGACGGAGGTATCGGCCAGTGCCCACCCCCTCCATCCGTGATTGGAAGATCGCCAGATGAAAGGAGGTGAAGCCCCGATGGCAAGAGACCCTGTATGCGGCATGCAAGTAGACGAAAAGACTGCCGCCAGAAAGTCGGAGTACGAGGGGCAGACGTATTACTTCTGCTCGCCCGGCTGCAAGAAGTCCTTCGACAAGGAGCCGGAAAAGTACGTCGGCAAGGCGCAACCGCAGGCGCATGGCGGCCATCATTAGGCCGTCACTTCGAGGACGGGCAGCCAGTCCAAACGGCTGCCCAAGCGGTTAATTGCACAGGATGCTGGAAATGTTTCTGGCTCATCGCAATCTGTTCAAAGACAAAACCCGCCTGGCGCTGAGCATCGGCGGCGTGGCGCTGGCCGTGATGCTCATCCTGCTGCTCAACGGCTTCCTCAGCGGCATGAATCGGCAGATCACCTCTTATCTGGATCACACGCCCGGTTCGCTCGTCGTCGCCCAGAGCGGGGTGAGCAATCTCCTCGGCTTCAATCGGCTGGCCTACTCTTCATAGACCCCTTAGCTCATCTTCACACCTTCTTAACAGGTTTCCGCTATCATGACGCTAGAAACCGTCAATACATCTGACAAACGACAGGAGACAAAATGAGCAAAGTACTTCAATGGATCATCGGCATCAGCGTAGTTTTGATTGTCTTCGCGGTCATCTTCTCGACTGTCTGGCCGTTCTTCGCATCGCGCACCGGCTTGGGCGGCGGATATGGCTACGGGATGATGGGGCCGGGGCATATGGGAGGTGGAGGCATGATGGGCGGATTCGGAATGCCGTTCTTCGGCATCGGCATGTTGCTGTGGCCGCTGCTGTTCATCGGGCTGATCGTGCTCGGCGTGGTGTGGCTGGTGCGGACGGTGGCGACGCCCGGCGCGCCGCAGCCGCCCGCGGTCACGGCGGCCTGCGCACACTGCGGCAAGCCCATCCAGGCTGGCTGGAAGGCGTGCCCGTACTGCGGCGAGAAAATCTGAGCCGGACAACTGAACGCGGTCGAAGGGCCGGGGCGGAAATGCTCCGGCCCTTTGGAGTTCATGCCCGACAAGCCCGGCGAGTACGGCTTTCAGCGCCAGATGGGAATGCTGCGTGGGAAGCTAATCGTGGAATAGTTCGGCGGCCTCAGCCGGACTGCTCGGCTTGTTTGGATGGGCACGGCCGGCTCCCATACGAGCAGAAGACACAGCAATCGCCCGGCTTGGGGCGCAGGTGCGCGCCACAGTGGGTGCACTGATAGAAAAACTGACACGCATCCGTCGGCATGGTCTCTTCTTTCTCGAAGCCGCATTGCGGGCAACGCAAGACGGAAGCGAGTTGAACCGGGGTCGCCATATTCGTCTCACTCGGCGCCGTCGCAGAGTATCACGACTGACGACCAGCGGTCTGCCCCGCCCCTCGTCACCCGGCACGCGTCGCGATCACTTGAGGATGAGTGGAAGCACGAAGGACAACACGACCAGAATGGCAATAAAACTGCCCGCCAGCACGCCGATGCGCGCGAGGTCTTTCCGGATGTGGGTGTAGTCGAAGGTAACTTGTGCGGACTCGCTCCGGCTGGCCGGAATATCCCGACTCATTTCCAGGCCGCCGCCCACCGCCGTCGTCCCGGAGGAATGCTGCGCGATCGACGCGGCGGCCAGAGGAATGTTCGGGCGGCGCAGTTTCTTGGCTTTCTTGGTCTTGCTCATGTTGACTCCTGATCTATCTCCGAGGTTGAAATGGGCACGGCTAGACTCGAACTAGCAGCCGACGGCTTATAAGACCGGCGCTCTCACCATTGAGCTACGTGCCCCATCCCCTCTTCAGCCCGCCATCCGCTCCATCCGTTGGCGAAGAATCTACGGCGTCTTCAAATCCGCGAACACCACAATCCGTTGATCATCCACCAGGTAAGGATAACACGAAATCAGGGTAAGGGAAGGGTGCGCGGTCGGGGCCATCACGCTCACCTCCGTTGGCTCCACCACTTTCGCGCCCGTGATGACGTACACGACCATCTGGCTCGCAGTGTGAAGCTGCACCTCGTCGCCCGGCGCGAGCTCGTCCAGCCGCCGGAAAATCTGCCCGAAGATATCGTTGTGCGCGGAGAGAACGATGTTGCCGGGCTGGCCCGGATCGGGCGTGCCGAGGTGCTGAGCCACGCCCTTCTTCAACTGCTCCCAGCCGTCGCCCTGCACCACGGGTGCGTTCACGTCAATGGCCGGAATGACGATCTGCACTGCCTGGGTCGGGCCTTGTGTGGGGATCACGGGTGCTGGAAAGGACTGCACCAGCGGGCGCAGGTTCTCCGGGATTTCGGCGTCGTTCGGGCGCGTCTCGCCGGTCGTCGGGTCCGGCGGGGTGTGGCCAGAGGGGAGCACCACCGCCGTCACCAGCGGAGTCGGGACGGGCGTGGGCACGCCCTCGGCGATCACCTGCGCCGCGTCCTCGTTCAGCCGCTGCAGGATGTTCGCGCCGTTGTAGAATACGTAGATCAGCCCGACCACCGCCCCCACCTCGACGACGAGCAGGAAAATGTCGAACAGCCGCCGCACGAGGCTGCGAGGCGCGGGCGCAGGACGAGCCTCGTTCAACCGAAAGTCTGGCCCCGTGCCAATCGCGGGCAGCGCCCGGCCCGTTTCGCGGTACTTCGCCAGCCGCGCCTCTCGCGCCGCGCGCTTCTTCTCCGCCAGCACGCGCTGGAGCTCATCAATCGAGAGATCGTCAACGGAACGTCGGTCTTTCATAGCCAGTGAGCATCACTCTTTGAGGGTGGGGCAAGTATACTCTAACTCCCGCGCGCCCAGCGCGGCGATGGGCCTCTGCAACTTTGGTGTGTGAAGTTGGGATTTGGGATTTTCCTTTCATCGTGCTAAACTCCCCTGCGTGATTCGCGGCAAGGGCATCTGGATCAGGCACATCACCGCCTGCGAGAACGGCGATCTCGACGCCATCGCCGCGCGCGCGCGCGCGGCGTCGTTCACGCACGTCCTCCTACAAGTCGCCGACGGCGCGGACGCGTACAACCTCGACCCCGCCGCCGGCTTCGATCATGCGCTCGAACTCACGACCCGCCTGACCGAGGCCGGGATCGACGTGTGGGGCTGGCAGCAGGTCTACGGCGACACCCCGCTCTTCAAAGGCGCGCTTCACCCCGACTATCACCGCTCGGAAGCTGCCTGCGCCGTCCAGCGCATGGAACAACTGCAGGCCGCGGGCGCGCGCGGCTTCGTCGTCGTCGCGGGCGGGGATTACGAGCGTGCCCACGACCGCGCGCGCAAGGCCGGCCAGTACAGCGCCGCCGTCCGCACCGGCCTCGCCGGCCTCCCCATCGCCCTCTCCGCGTGGAAATATCCCCAGCGCCACCCGCGCTTCCCGTGGGCAGACTTCCGCGCACACTGTGACTTCGACCTGCCACAGATTTTCTGGATCGGCAAACACGGCGAGGCCGCGAAACAACTCGAAACCTCCACGCAGAAATTCGCCGCGCTGCAACCGCGTCTTCCCTACGTCCCGGCGGGCCCGGCCTTCTTCGAGCACAACTGGCGTCCCGCGCCGGATGACCTCGTCGCCTTCTTCGAGAAAGCCATCGCGCTGGGATTGCCCGCCGCCAACCTGTGGGACTGGGACGACCTCGGCCTCACTGGCGACGAAAGCCACAACCTGCACCATCTCGATTTTCGGGAGCACTGGAAAGCCGCCGCTGATTTTGAATGGACGGAGCCGGCGTTCATCCCCTTCTGGCTGCGCGAACCCGAACCCGTCGAGGCTGTTCCGCCCGTGACGCAACCAGAGCCGCCAACCCCAGCCCCGTCTCCCAAGCCCGAGGAAGAATTCGAACCCGTCCGGCCCTATCATCCGGACGACGAGGAATTCGAGACCGATCTCGACTTCGCGCCCGCTCTCAGCTTCGCCCTCGAACCCGAGGCCGACGAGTTGCCCGCATGGTTGCAGGAACCCGGCCCGGCCATCGAGTCCGAACCGGCGATCTCGTTCGGGATTGAAGCAGAGGAAGACTTCGAGCCGGTGCGCCCTCATTACCCCGAGGCCGAAGAGGGCGGGTCTGGCCCCGAGCTTGCGCCCTCCGTCGGACTGGTTGAAGAGATCGGCCCTGTCGCATTCTCGCTCGAATCTGCGCCCGTCGAGGCCGGAGAGGAATTCGAGCCGGTCAGACCTTATCACCCCGAGGTCGAGGCTGAGCCGGTCACGGACTCCGAAGTGCGCTTCGCCCTCGAAATCGAAGAGGCCGCCCTCCCCGAATGGCTGCAAGAAGCTGAGGCCTCGGACCTTTCCTCTGCGCCATTGTCTCCCGCCGAGTTCGCGGAAGAGCTTGAGCCGGTTCTGCCCTATCGCCCCCCCGCCGAACCCGGCCCCGTCTCTGAACCGGAATGGCGCATCGCCCTCGAGGCTGAAGAGGCCGCCCTTCCCGATTGGCTGACAGAGCCGGGGTTTACGCCTGCCGCGCCGGAGCCATTGCCTCCCG
>Ga0209109_10001138_pt1 | contig 14587 bp, 8 predicted proteins | sample Rifsed10ft2_FD_184004 | JGI IMG/M metagenome (GOLD analysis project Ga0209109, IMG submission 184004) | Soil microbial communities from Rifle, Colorado, USA - sediment 10ft 2 (version 2) | ecosystem: Environmental > Terrestrial > Deep subsurface > Rock core/Sediment | place: Rifle, Colorado... | reverse complement strand
GCGGCGATGAGGCTTTTGGCCGCGTCGGACTCGCCGCCGGCGTAGATCGTGGGACGCGGCCAGCGAACGGGCTTCGGCTCGGCGATGGTCTCCTCGACGCGGTAATACTGTCCTTCGAAGCTGAATGATGGCTGCCGCCAGATGCCGTCGACGACCGCCAGCCATTCCTTCGTTCGCGCATAACGATCGTCGTGCTCGTCGAAGCGGACGCCGTAGCGACGCGCCTCGTCTTTCCACCACGAAGAAACGACGTTTAGCGAGAGCCGGCCGTTCGAGATGCGGTCGACGTTCGCGGCCTGCTTGGCGAGGATCGCCGGGTTGTGGAACGTCGGCCGGACCGCGACCATGAGCTCGAGCCGGTTCGTAACGGCTGCGAGGGCGGCCGCGGTCGACCACGCGTCGAGCGACGGCGCCTCGATCCCCTTGATGTCGTTCAGAAAGAGCTCGGCGATCAGCGTGAGATCGTAGCCGATCTGCTCGCTGCGCTGCGCCAGGCGTCGCACGTACTCCCACGACGCTTCCACCCGCTCATCGTCGACGTTCCGCAACCACCCGCCGAAGACGGGGAGCCAGTAGCCATATCGAATCGCACTCATACCGGCGCCACCTCTGCCACTGAAGGAGTGAAGCTCGTAGTTGTGGATTGCCGTCTCGGACCTCTGACCTCCGACCTCTGACCTCGCCATTCCAGGTAGTCGACGAGGTTCACGAACGGATCGAAGCCGATCACGTTCTGCGCGTCGGCAACGAAGTTCGACAGTGCATTGATGTCGTAGAAGTAGTGCTTCCCGTCGCGGTCATCGACGAGGAACTCGATGCCGCCGACATCGAGCTTCGCGGCCCGCGCGATGCGCTCCACCTGGTCGATGATCTCGGCCGGCGGGCGTGTGCCCTCCACGCGCAGGCCGGTTTTCGGCGCGTCGATCGCGCAGGCGCCGCGCACGAGCTCGACGCCGGTCGTCGTCTGGCAGGCGTCGGCCGGGCAGAGATCGAACGACCCGGGCGCCGGGAAGACGTTGATGGCGTAGAGGTACTCGCCGCCTAACGTTTCCGCACGCGTGATGTGCCCATGGCGGAGCGGCGCGGCTTCCTGCACGAGCGCCGTCCCGTCCACACCGAGCGACACCACACCACGCTCCACGGCGTCGGCCAGCGCCTCGGGAGTGTCGTAGCGGACGATCCCCGCACCGCTCCCACCCACGTTGGCTTTCACCAGCACCGGGAAGCGGAGCCGGCTCGCGGCCGCCGGCGCCTGGGCAGGATTGTTGATCACGAACGCACGCGGAAACGGCAGCCCGAGCTCCCGCAGGAGATCGAGTTGCGACGCCTTCGAGAGCTCGAGCGCATACACGGCGCTGCCATTGACGACAGGAACGCCGAGGCGTTCGAGGTGGCGGATCAAATGCAGCGTGTAGAACGTCGATTGCGCGTGGCCGCGCAGGTACGCCGACGGGCTCGCGCGATTGAAGACGAGCGAGTATGGCGGATCCGTCTCTCCCGGGTCATAGACGTGCGACGCGGCGTCGAGGCGGACGTACTCGTGTCCCCGGCGGTCCAGCTCCTTGAAGAGCGGGCGGAACCAGTCGGGATGCTCGTGATAGACCGCGATCGGCCGGGCGCCGTTGCGAGATGGCGAAGTCATGAAGAATGCTCCTCGTTAGGGTCATGGGCTCACGGCCAGGATTCCGGCCGTGCCTGGGATCTGTGAGCGTTCGGCGAGCAGGACACTTTCGGAGACCGCGCGCTCGATTCGCTGGAGGACGTCGGCGTGCGGAACACCGGCCTCGAACTCGGCATCGACGGCGTACACGCCGGTGGGCACGACGACGGCGCCGACACTCGTGAAGAGCGGTCGCAGGCCGTGGTCGAGGACGAGCTGGTGTCCGGGTGCGCCGCCGGTCGCGATGCCGATGCCAACCTTGCCGACAAGCGCCCGTGGTGCGAAGAGATCGAAAAAGACCTTGAGCAGTCCGGTGTACGTGGCCCGGTAGACGGGCGTGCTGGCCACGACGATGTCGGAGTTTCCGACCGCTGCGAGCGCACGTTCCAGCTCGGCAGAGGTGCGGCGACCGAGCAATGCGTCCGCGGGAAACTCGTTCAGGTCGATGAGATCAGCGACGACGCCACGCGTGGCCAGCCCGCCGAGGGCGTGTTCGAGGAGGATGCGCGAGCGCGATCGCGCCGACGGACTCCCCGAGATCCCGATTGCTGTCAACGTTTTACTCACTCGTTCCTCCTCCCGGGATCTCCCCGTCGTGTAGTTCACTCGCGAATCGCCAACAAAAAACCCGACCCTCTCGTGGAGAGGGCCGGGTCTCAGAACTCGAGCGCGACTTCGCTCTAGCTCGGGTCGCGCCTGTAACGGACGGCACGCCCTGACCGCTCTCCGGTGGAAAGCCGCCACGGCGTACACATGCAGACCTGCAATGATTGCGCGCTGAACGCGAGCATCGTCAGGATGTGAAGGACCCAAAACGAAAATCGCCCGGAGGATGAGGCCGCCGGGCGCAATCGCTTTTTAGCACCTTGTTTAACGTGGCGGCAATAGGCGGCAAATCACCACGGTCGATCGATTGTTCTCCGATGATAGGACAGGGATCGGCGGTCGTCAAGGCGGGGTCCGCGGTTTGTGACCACAGGCTACTGGAATGGCGCCGTCGCCAGCGCCACTTTCCGGGAACCATGATCACCCTCGACCCCATCGCCCGCGCCCTCGTGGCCGCGGACTCCGCAGCCGCCGACAAGCTCGGCGCGCCTAACTACGACGAGTTCCAGAACGACCGCGAGGTCTGGGAACTCCTCCGTGAACGCCCATGGTCCGTCCTGCGGGTCACGATGCCGCATTGCGACGTGCGCACGCCCGAGGACATCGGCGACGAAGGATCCAAGGCGACGCTTGCCCGCGCCGTCGCCAACATGGCCCGCCTCATGAGCGACCCGATGGTCCGCAAGGCGATGCACATCCTCTGGGTCTACGAGATCACGCGCCCCGGACATGAAGACAGGCCGCAGATCGGGCTCGGCGGCCTGGCGCGCACGGACGAGATCCGGACCCCGGAGAATCCGAAGGGCGGCGTCATCCGCAACGAGGGCATTCGTGAAGTGAAGGCCAAGGGCCGGGCCACACTCACCCAGGTCACGCACACCGACATGGGCACGGTCAACCTGGCCGTCGACGACACCAGCGGCGAGTTCCTTGGAGCGTTAGGCAGGTATGCGGCGTCGCGCCCGCCAACCTTCGAGACGCACGATGAATCGCGCAACCGGCATCGCGTCTGGCTCATGGACGACCCGAAGGACATCGAACGCTTCCAGGCCCTGCTGGCCCGCGAACCGCACGCCTACGTGGCCGACGGCAACCATCGCAGCGCCGCTGCCGCCATGCTGGGCCACGACCACTACCTCGCCGTCGTCTTTCCAGCCTCCACGATGACCATCGCATCGTACAATCGGCTGGTGGACCTGGCGCGAGACCAGCGGGCCGGGCTCGTCAGTGGCGTGCAACGCTCGTTCCAGGTCGAGCGGCATCCCGGTCCGGGCGCGTTTCAGCCACAGGCCACGCACGAGATCGGTCTCTACGACGGCTCGTCCTGGTGGGCACTTCACCCGAAGCCCGGCAGCTTCGACCCAGGCGACGCAGCTCAGGACATCGACGCCGATATCGCCCAACGCCGGATCATTGAACCCGTGCTTGGGGTGACCGACCCTCGAGACGAGCGGATCATCTATGTCGGCGCCAACCGGGATGCGGTCTGGCTCCAGACACAGGTCGACCAGGGCCTTCACGGCTGCGCAATCACCTTGCCACCCGTCACCATGGAGCAGTTCATCCGGGTCTGCATGCAGAACAAGCTGATGCCGCCCAAGTCCACGTGGTTCGTGCCGAAGATTCGAAGCGGACTGGTGATGGCTATGGTTTGAAGCGATCCGTTCTCGATAGACATGCAGCCGGTGCTGCGAGCGTTTCACCAGGCGCCGCGCGCCTGACGGCAAGGTATTGCACCCTGGGCGGTACCGTCGGTGCCAGCGTGATCGACACTCGCAACGCCCCTCGATCGCACGTCATCATCCACTGACCGCGAAGCGCGTTCTCGACGGCGAACGGTTCGTCGTTGCGGCACGACCCGACCTCCGTCAGCAACGCGGCGATCGCACGCTGTCGGCGATCCTTCGACTCGTCGAGGTACAGGTTCATCGCCGCCACGCTGTCCGCGAGCTGATCATTCCACGACACGACCAGGCGTGAGACCGCGTCGCGCGCCGACGTAAGCGCCGCCGATGGCGACGGCTCGCGCGGCTGCAGCGCGCCCGTGCGAGACAGTGCTTCCAGCGCCTGCGTGATCACCCCGCCCCAGCCCGTGTAGGTCAGGTTGCCAAGCGCGATGATGCCGACCCCGTAGTCCGGGAGCCATCGCATCTGGGAGCCGTAACCGGGTAGTCCGCCGCTGTGAGCAACCACATGCCCGAAGTCGCAGTTCTGCGTGATGCCGAGTCCGAAGCCATAGCCACCTGAACTCAGTTCGATCACGCTGTCGCCGCCCGTGGCCGTCACCCGCGAAGGACGAGAACGCCAGAGCTCCTGCATCTCTCGCACCGATGCGCGCCGAACGGGGCCTTCCTCGGGATCGCTTCGCGGCGGCCAGGCCGACATAAGGAATCCGACCCATCTGCCGAGATCGTGGATCGACGTGAGCATTCCGCCCATGGCGCCGAAGGCGCCGTCAGGCAACGGCGGCTCCTCTTTCCACCGTTCGTCCTCCCACCGATAGCCGTGTGCCAGGCGATCCGGCGCCACCTGCGCCGCCTCCATCGTCGTGGATGACATCCCCAGCGGCGTCAGGATGTTCCCCCTGACGTACGTCGCGTAGGGCTGCCCTGAGACACGGGCCACAATCCGACCAAGAATGGCGAAGCCGTAGTTCGAGTACTCGTATGCGATGCCCGGCGGGTTGGAGAACGGGATTCCGCCTCGGATCATCGCGCCCATCTCGTCATCCGTTCGGTTCAACTGCTGGTCGCCCCAGGGGTTGTCCTCGGGAAAGCCACCGGCATGCGACAACAGGTGCCGGATGGTCAGGCGGGGCGAGTCGGTCGTCGGATAGGCGAGCCCGGCGAGCTCAGGGATGTAACGCTCGGCGGGATCGTCGAGTGCCAACTTCCGCTCATCCCGCAGCTTGAGGATGGAGAGCGCCGTGAAACTCTTGGTCATCGACGCGATGCGGAAGACACTCGCCGAGTCCACCGGCGCGTTGTTCGCCAGGTCGCGCATTCCCGCCGTTCCGGTGTGGACCAACTGACCGTCGATGAGCACGCCGTACGCGATGCCAGGCACGCGACCGTTCCTTGCGAACGCATTGAACAATGAGTCGATCCCGGGCAAGGCGGCGCTCAGCCTCGTGACGCGTGCGGAGTCACTGAAGCGAGCTGGCGCATAATCCGCCGGCTCGTGGGCGGCGTCGGTACGGCGGCAGCTGGCTGCCGCCACCGCGAGGGTCAGGACTGGTCCGACACGTCGAATCCAGCGCATGAGTGCGGGACTGAGGTTGTCCCGAATGTACGGCGAGGCGTAACCCGCTGGCGAGTCCGCCACTGGCGTGAAGAAACGGGCTCCCGCACCTTCGAGGGCAGGAGGCTCAAGCCATCCGACATCCGACATCCGACATCCGGTCTTGGAAACTCTCGAGCACCTGACTTCCGCCCTCGGTGGCCGCTACCAGGTCGAACGTGAACTCGGCGTTGGGGGCATGGCTACGGTGTACCTGGCGCGCGACATCAAGCATGACCGCCACGTCGCCATCAAGGTGCTGCGGCCGGATGTCTCACATTCGCTTGGTCCGGAGCGTTTTCTCCGTGAGATCCAGATCATCGCGAAGCTGCAGCATCCGCACATCCTTGGCCTGATCGATTCCGGCGAAGCCGAGGGCATGCTGTATTACGTCATGCCGTACGTGCAGGGCGAGTCGCTCCGGACGCGTCTTGCCCGCGAGGGCGAGCTGCCGATTTCCGAAGGGGTCTGGATCCTGCGTGAGGTGGCCGATGCCCTCGCCCACGCGCACGGGCACCAGATCATCCATCGCGACATCAAGCCGGAGAACGTGATGTTCGCGTCGCGGCACGCGCAGGTGGCCGACTTCGGCATCGCGCGCGTGGTCACCGAAGCCGTCGCCGGAGGGCCGATCACGGCCACGGGCATCGTGGTCGGAAGCCCGGCGTACATGGCGCCTGAACAGGCGGCCAGCGATCCGCAGATGGATCATCGCGCCGACATCTACGCGTTTGGCGTGCTGGCCTACGAGGTGCTGACCGGCGTCCCGCCGTTCACCGCCCCGAGCGCGGTGCAGCTCGTGTCGGCGCATATGATGCGCCCGCCTGATCCGCTCACGCGCCACCGGCCGGGAATCCCGGAGGCGCTCGAGGAGATCGTGCTGCGCTGCCTGGCAAAGCGGCCGGCCGATCGCATCCAGCACGCCGAGGAGATCGTCTCGAAGCTCGACGCGCTGCTGACGGGTCCCTTGAGCCAGATGATGGGCACCACGCAGGAACATGCCGTGGCGCCTTCGAAGTTCCGGATCGCCGAAGGACTCGCCAGGCGTCTCGATCGCCAGGTGTTCGATCCGCGCATGGTCGGTGATTCGATGGAGTACCTCGACAACCACGCGCGGTCGGACACGCTGGTCTGTCTCTTCCCCGCCATCGGCCTCGATGCGGCCGAGTACGAGGACCACCTGCGGTTGCTTCCCTGGCGGTGCGTGGCGGTGACGCCCTACTCGCACGAGCCCGTCCGGCATCGCCGCTACACGCTGTCACTCACCGATCATTTCACGCTGCTGCGGCACTTCCTGAGGCACGTGGCGGAACGCACCGGCGCCAAGACGGTCGTGCTCGCGGGGTTCTCGTCAGGCGCCGACATCGTCATGCGGTTCGCCTCCGGCCGGCCGGCTGGCGGCGCCAGCGTGGATGGCATCCTCTCGTTGGGATGCAACATCACGCTCGAGACCTGCGCGGTGACGTCGATGCTCGCCCGCATGAGCTCACGCCATCCGGAGCGCCTCCTGGCCGACCTCCGCACCGTGGGCGAGTCGGCCACGGAGCTGGACTCCTGGCTCAAGGTGCACACGTACCTGGTGTCGATGCTCGGCAAGTTCCGCGGCTCGGTGGATCCGCTCCGCCAGCTGGCGCGGGAAATCGTGCGGCCGTTCGAAGTCGGCGAGTCGCCGTTCTACTCGTGGTACCGCGACGCCTCGACAAATGTCCGTGGCGTGAGGTGCGTGTTCGAGGACGATGAGCGCCATCGTGCCTTCGTCAGCGACCTGGCTCTCAAGCAGGCGGAATCCAACCGGCTGGGTGATCGCTATCGCCAGGACACGATCGTCATTGAACCCGACACCGCGCACTTCGACATCGAACAGCCTGACGTGGCCTCGAAACACCTCGAAGCGCTGCTCGCAGCGCTCGACACGCAGCAAGCCGTCGCTCGCTGAACCAGGGGTTGCCGCTTACTGCCGGGTCGCTGAGCCACCACTGATCGGTGGCAAAGGTGCAAATGCCGCCGTAGCTTGGCGCGCGATTCCTTCGTCAACCTGAACCAGAAACCACCCGCCATGCGCATCCCCATCCCGTGCCTGACCCTGCTGCTGCCAGTCCTTTCCATCCAGGCGCAGGGGCCCGCCGCCGCGCCCGCACCCGTGGTGGTACGCGCCGCCCGGATGCTGGACATGGTCAGTGGACAGATGATCCGCGACGTGAGCGTGGTCGTCACGGGCGACCGGATCACGGCCGTCAATCCGGCTTCGCTGCCTCCCGGCGCGCGAGTGATGGACCTTGGCGACGTCACGCTCCTCCCCGGGTTCATCGACCTGCACACGCACCTCGCGGGAGAGATCAGCGCGACGAGCTTCATCGAGCCCGTGCTCGAGACGAGCGTGGACGCGGCGTACAAAGCGGCCCGGCATGGGCGCATCACGGTGATGGCCGGGTTCACGACCGTACGCGACTTCGGCGGCGAGGTCACCGTGGCGATGGGGAAGGCCGTGGACCGGGGCGACGTCGTGGGCCCGCGGATCATCCCGTCGCGCAACGCGTTAGGCATCACCGGCGGCCATTGCGACGTCACCGGCTTTGCACCGGGCGTGCTCGAACAGGACACAAAAGCCGGCATTGCCGATGGCCCCTGGGAGGTGGTGGAGGCGGTGCGCTATCAGATCAAGCACGGGGCGCAGGTCATCAAGACCTGCGCGACGGCCGGCGTGCTGTCGCTCGAAGGGCCGGTCGGTGCGCAGCAGTACACCTACGAGGAACTGAAGGCGATGGTGGATGAAGCGGCGCGCCATGGGGTGAAGGTGGCCGCGCATGCCCATGGCACCGAAGGCATCAAGGCGGCCGTGCGCGCCGGTGTCGAGACGATCGAGCATGGGTCGATGCTCGACGACGAGGCGATCGCGCTGATGAAGGAGCACGGGACGTATCTCGTGCCGACCGCGTACCTTCGTGATCGCATCAACCTCGCGGTATTACCGCCGCTCGTGCGCCGCAAGGCGGAGACCGTGCTGCCGCTGGCCGCGGAGAGCAATCGCAAGGCGATCGCGGCGGGCGTGAAGATCGCGTTCGGCACCGACGCCGCGGTCTACCCGCACGGGGAGAACGCGAAGGAGTTCGCCGTCTACGTGAAGCTGGGAATGACTCCGCTGGCCGCGTTACGCTCGGCGACCACAGTGGCGGCCGAGGTGCTGGGCAAGGATGATCGGGGCTCGATCGCGCCTGGCAAGCTGGCCGACCTGATCGCGGTTCCTGGCGATCCGCTCATCGATATCACGGCGACAGAGCGGGTGCTGTTCGTTATGCAGGGAGGGAAGGTGCTGAAGGACGAGAGGCCCAGGACGAGAACCTGATGGGAGATGGGAGATGGGAGATGGGAGATAAACTGCAAGGCGATAAGAACGGAGTCGGTTGGGAGAATATCCGGTCAATTCCGATGTGATCGCCGTGCAGCTTATCTCCCATCTCCCATCTCCCATCCAGCCTCTCAACGCACCGTGACGACAGTGACGCGATGAATTCTGTCGAGGCGAGGGTAGACGCGATCCATGTACGCATTCCCTCCTTCGAGCAGCGGTCCCTGCTTCCCCTGCCTCATCCCGCCACCTGATTCCTCGCCGTAGCCGGCGTACAGGCTGTCCACCACCGCCATGCCTTCCACAACGGTGCCGAGCACCGTGAACGCGTCGGCGTCGCTGCGCGGGTTATCGGTCTTGTTGATGTAGATTTGCGTCGTGCGCGAATTGGGGCGCGCCGGGAATGCCAATGCGAACGTGCCCCGCCGATTCGTCGAACGCGGCGGATCGTCGGGCAACTCCGCCCCCCTCCACGCCGCGTTGACGGCCGGGTCTCCGTGAATTCCGAAGTGCGCGATGTCGGCGCGTACGCGGTGCAGTCGCGTGTCGTCGTAATAGCCGAGCCGGGCCAGGTTGTAGATGCGATCGGCGCCGATCGGTCCCCAGGCGCGACGGAGCTCGAGGACAAAAACACCCTTCGTTGTTTCGAAGCGAAGGTGCGACACCGCCGGAGCCGGCGTGCGCCAATCCGCGCTGGCGGGGTCGAGCCGAAGTGCGCCACGCGACACACCGCCTGAACCGTCGAGCTTTGCCACAAGCCAATCCGCGAGAGCACCAAGAACCGCGGCACTCACGCTGTTGCTCGCCAGCTTGTCATACGCCCGAAAATCCCCGCTCGAATCGTGGACGAAGAGATGGTTGGTCGCGGGAAAAACGCGGACCGTTACATCGCCATTCTCGCCGGCCCGAATGAGCACGGCGAGCTTTTCAGCCTGGTCGACCGGAACCTGCCGGTCTGTCGCGCCCTGAAGAATGAGAGTAGGCGCCTTCACCAGCCGCGCGGCGGGCGCTGGGTCGTACGACATCCAGGATTTCACCCAGGGATCGGCCTGCTTCGCCGGATCGAGCGAGCTGCGCGCGGCACGAAGCAATGAGTCACGCTGCAACGGCGTCAGGCTCGTGTCGCGATCAACGAGGTACTTGTTCTGCGCCATGCTGATCTCGATCCCCGGTTCACCGGGTGCGGCCATTGCAACCATCGCCCTGAGTCGCGGATCGGTCGCGGCGATCATTGGCGCGATGGCGCCGCCTTCGCTGTGTCCAACAAGGCCGATCCGGTCGGGGTTGATGTCCCGCCGCCCCCGGAGGTACGCGATCGCCGCGCGGATGTCATCCGCGAAATCAGCGCCCGTGCTGCCGGCGGCCACGCCACCCGATGCGCCCACGCCTCGATCGTCGAGTCGCAGCACGGCGACGCCGCGACGACCAAGGGTGTCCGCCACCTGGCGAAACAGCCTGATGCCACCGGCGAACGGGATGTACTCGTCGCGGTCCTGTTGGCCCGAGCCGGTGATGGTGACAATGGCGGCGAAGGGCGCGCGTCCGCGTGACGGCACTGTGAGCGTGCCGCCGAGCTCAATCCCGCGTGGGCCATTCACGCGGACCTCCTCGGCGGTGTACGGCGCGCCTGCGGGAGCCGAGTAGTCCGGTTTCGGCGCGATGGCGGTATCGCGCAATGTCGTGATGAGGCCCTCGGCAGCTTCGGGACCCAGTCGCGCGAACTCCAGGTTCGGGCCGACGATGACGCCGCCGATTACTCTTCCCATCGGATCGATCTTGAGTCGCTCAACCTGCTGAGCGATGGCTACTGTCACCGAGTCCGCGCTCACCGGCCGCACGCGAACGTCGAGCGTCACACCACCGTTTATTGCGAAGTACGGAATGTCGGCAACGCCGCCGGTCGCGCGCGCGCGGCGCGTGAACAGTTCGCCGATCGCGAGCGCGTTGTTGAACGACGGCACCGCTGCGGCTCGCGTCGGAACACGCTGGGTGCCGGCGGCTGTTTCGACGATGGCCGTATCTCCCGACATGACCACGCGGACTCGCTGGAGTGGCGGGGCGTCGGGCGCTGCGCCCGCGGCAAAGACTCCGAGCAGCAGCGAGCGAACCGTCTCGCCGGGTCCGAGCATTACGAGGTAATCGAGGCGTGGCTGCCCCCTGACCTGCACCGATCCCCTCAGCGTGTCGGCCACGCGAACGAACCGGTCGACCACCAGCGTGTCCGGTCCCCTTCGGATGATCAGGGCTCCGCGATCCGCCGCCTGCTGCGCGGATACGCCGGTGACAACAGTGGCCGCGATGAGCCCGCCGATCGTTGCGATGAACACTTGTGCCGGATTGGAGTGCCAACCGAAAGCCCGCCACCGATTGGCTGCTCTGGAAGGAAGTGACTTGTGGTGGCCCTGGGAAGCCGATGAAGCCAGCCGACTTGCATTGCATACCTCGGCTGGGGCCGGTAGGTTGAGGCGCTTTTTCACGGCTGGGGAAATGAAGCACCTGTTCGCCGATTTGGTCCGTAGCAACTCGCCTTTCGCGCTGCGCGCAACACTCCTGATGGTCGGGGCCATTGGGTGCGCGCGTCTGCCGGAAGTCCAGGCCAACGACAATCGCACGACGGCAGGCGCACTTCGCGGCGATACGCTTGTCGTGCGAATGGTGGTGCGGGCGGCGCGCTGGCATCCCGAAGCGCCCGATGGTTCGTACATCGACACCGAAGCGTTAGGCGAGGAGGGGAAGGCGCCCAGTGTTCCCGCACCGCTCCTGCGAGTCCGGACCGGGACCGTCATCTCCGCGACGGTGCGAAACGCACTGCCCGACTCCACGGTCTGGCTGCACGGGCTCTACACGCGTCCCGCGGAGCACGACGACAGCGTCGCCGTACCGCCGGGCGAGTCGCGCTCGGTCACCTTTGCGGCTGGATCGCCGGGGACGTACGCGTACGGCGTGAACGTCGGTCACGTCGACGAGGAAGTGCGCGAGCGCGAACAAACCGTCGGTGCTTTCGTCGTCGACTCGGCCGGTTCGACGCCGAATGACCGCGTCTTTGTCATGAACATCTGGGGCGAGTTGGTCGATTCCACTCGCTACCGGAACATCCTCGCCATCAACGGCAAGTCCTTTCCGTATTCGGAGACGATCGAAGCGTCCACCAGCGACACGGTGCGCTGGCGATGGGTGAACGGAACGATCCGGCCTCACCCCATGCACTTGCACGGGTTCTACTTCACGGTCGCGTCGCGAGGGTCCGTGCTGCGCGACACGGCGTACGACGCACCGCGGCAGCGAACCGTCGTCACGGAAGTCATGGACCCGTTCAGCACCATGGCGATGTCGTGGGTTCCGGATCGTGACGGGCGCTGGCTCTTCCATTGCCACATTGCGTTCCACGCGATCGCCGACGGGGCGCGGTTGGATCCGCCGGACAGTCACGCCATGATGTCGGGCGATCCCCGCGAGCACATGGCCGGGCTGGTGCTCGGCATCAACGTGACCGCCTCACCAGGATGGAGTTCGTTGGCTCGCGAAAACCCACGCACGCTGCGCCTGTATGTGCAGGAAGGTCCGAAGCTCGGCAGGTCCGACCGCACGCTCGGGTACTCCATCGAGCATGGCACGGAAGAACCTCCGGAATCACTCACACGTGTGGGAGGACCGCCGCTGGTTCTTACACGAGGACAACCTACCGATATCACAGTCATCAACAGGCTGAAGGAGCCCACCGCGGTGCATTGGCACGGCCTGGAGCTCGAGAGTTACTCGGATGGCGTTGTGGGCTGGAGTGGACACCCCGGCCACGTGGCGCCGCGCATCGCTCCCGCCGATTCGTTCACGGCACGGCTGACGATGCCACGCGCCGGCACGTTCATCTATCACACGCACCTCAACGACCTGGAGCAGCTCACGTCGGGACTCTACGGCGCGATCATCGTTCGAGAGCCGCGTGAGCCTTTCGATCCCGCGAACGATCACCTCTATCTCGCGTCGTGGGACGGGCCGGAGGATCCGGCCCATCTGCTGGTGAATGGCGATTCGTCCCAGGCGCCCATGACCTGGCGCGCCGGGAGCCGGCACCGGTTGCGGTTCATCAACATCGGGCCAGCCGGGGTGATTCGAGCTACGCTGTCATCGGGTGCGGATACATCCACGTGGCGCGCCGTGGCCAAGGACGGCGCTGACTTGCCGCGGTCGCAGGCCCTGGAGCGGCCGGCCACGGCCGTGCTCGAGGTTGGCGAGACCGCCGACTTCGAGTTTGTGCCGCCGCGGCGCGGCGAGTACACGCTCACCATCCACCGGTCGCTGCGGAAGCCACCGGTCGTCCAGCGGATCACCGTGCGGTGAGCGCGACGCGGGAAACCTGAAACCCTTCCATCCCCAGCGCGTAGAGAGCACACCGCTTCCCATCCGGAGGTGTTGTGTCGCGTCCATGGTTTTCACCGGCTCTCTTCGTGCTGGCCCTCTTCAGCCAGCCCGGGCAGGCCCAGGACTCCCGCCGCAGCCTTGACCTCACCATCGGCGGCGTCGGCCTCTCAATCGGCGACTCGCGCGAGGCGAAGGGCCTGCGACTCAACTTCCGCGACAGCCGGCTCGAGAGCGCGACCGGCATCAACGCGACGATCTGGACGCCGTATCGCCATGGGCACGGCGACATCACGGGACTTGCGTTAGGCGTTCCTGCCACCGGGGGCAAACGGATTCAGGGACTGCTTGTCGCCGGATTTGGCGCCGAGGTGACCGATCGTTTCAAAGGGCTGAGCATCGCGGGGCTCGGCATCGGCGTCGGGGGTGAGGCGAGCGGAATCATGCTGAATGGACTCGGCATGGGCGTGGGCGGTTCGCTGCGCGGCATCACGGTGAATGGCGCCGGCGGCGGCGTCGGTTCGGACCTCGAGGGACTGGCCATCGGTGGACTGGGCTTCGGCGTTGGCGGTCGCGCGAAGGGCATCCTGATTGGCGGAATGGGGGCCGGTGTCGGGGGTGACCTGACCGGGTTCGCGCTGGGTGGACTGGGATTCGGGGCCGGCGGACGCGTCGAAGGCATCGTGATCGGCGGACTTGGCGTGGGCGCTGGCGGCGATGGGAGGGGCGCGCTGATCGGCGGGCTCGGAGCCGGTGTTGGCGGCGCATTCGACGGCCTTCTGGTGGGCGGCGTTGGCGCAGGCGTTGGTGGTGCGCTACGCGGTCTGGCCCTGACCGGTGTTGGCATGGGTGTCGGCGGCGCCTTCAGCGGAATCTCGATCGCGGGGGTCGGCGCGGGTGTGGGTGGCAAAGCATCGGGCGTGCTGATCAATGGTGTCGGGATGGGCGTAGGCGGCGACGCGACAGGGGTCTTCATCAACGGCTTCGGAATGGGCGCTGGCGGCAAGATCAGCTTCGTGACGCTGAACGGCTTTGGTGTCGGCGCACCGAGAATCGAGGGAGTAGCGCTTGCGGGCGCCGTCATTGGCACGCCTCACGCAAAGGGGCTGATGCTGGCCGGTGTGTGGTTGAGGATCCGCAATGAAGAGGACGGCCGTGGGCGGCGGTTTTTCGATCCCGACGGAGCCCGACTCGAGGGGATTGGTGTCAGCGCGTTCAACCAGGTGAAAGGGCACCAGAGCGGCCTAACGATTGGCCTGCTGAACTACGCCTGGTCGCTGAACGGGGTGCAGATCGGGTTACTGAACATCGTGCGCGACAACCCGCCGGCGCGGCGGGGG
>Ga0209109_10001137_pt1 | contig 14589 bp, 15 predicted proteins | sample Rifsed10ft2_FD_184004 | JGI IMG/M metagenome (GOLD analysis project Ga0209109, IMG submission 184004) | Soil microbial communities from Rifle, Colorado, USA - sediment 10ft 2 (version 2) | ecosystem: Environmental > Terrestrial > Deep subsurface > Rock core/Sediment | place: Rifle, Colorado... | reverse complement strand
CCGGCGAGTCGCTCGTCGGCAGCGCCCTGATGAGCGACCACGATCCGTCGGCCGCCACCGTGAAAGCCATTCTCGATGCCATCAACCGGAGACTCACCACCGTTCTTCTCTAGAAGTCTCTCGCCAAAGCTTCATTCCTTCTCGAGGTCTTGGCGTAATTGAACTCTGGCCCGCCGGCGTGTCTCCGCTTCCCGCTGCCGACGCCGTTCCTCGTCCGTCTCGGGCCGCACCGGGGGAACGGCCACCGGTCGACCGTGCTCGTCGAGCGCCACCATCGTGAGGTAGGCGGTTGTCGTGTGGTCCTGTTCGCCCGTCATCGGATCCTCCCGGTGGACGGTGACTTCGATCTCCATCGATGACGTCCATGCCTGGATCACACAGGCGGTCAGGCTCAGCACATCACCGATGTGGACCGGGGCATGGAAGCTGAGTGAGTCGACCTGAGCGGTAACCACCCGCCGTTGGGCGTGCCGCATCGCAGCAACGCCGGCAGCCGAGTCCACCAATACCATGATTGAGCCACCATGCACGAAACCGGCCGTGTTGGCATCGGTGATCTGCATCACCTGGGCCATTCTGGTGAGTGACTCGGAGGGGGTCTTGGCAACTATCATGTTTCCTCAAATCTGATAACATTGGACTTAGATTTATTGGAATCAATTGACTGCGAAACGTGTTATCTCCATCGAGACGAGACTACAGGAGCGAACCGCATGGCCGTCGACTTCGACAAGTTCACCCACCGATCTCAACAGGCGATGTTGCGCGCCCAGGAACTCGCCAAAGCTCACGCTCACCAGTACGTGGAGCCCGCTCATCTCCTGCTGGGGCTGTTCGATCAGACGGATGGCATCATCTATCCCCTTTTGGCCAAGCTGGATATCCAGCCGCCCCAGCTGCGACGCAAGATCGACGAGCAACTGGAGCGCTTCCCCAAGGTATACGGGGGCGAGGTAGCGATCTCCAAGGGCCTCCTGGAAATCTTCGAGGCCGCCGAGTCGCGCCGCACGGAGATGCGGGACGACTACCTATCCGTCGAGCACCTGCTCCTGGCATTGGCGGAGTCGAAAACACCGACCGGCGAAACGCTGCGCGCCGAAGGAGCAACCCGGCAAGCCATGCTGGAGTCATTGACGCAGATCCGCGGCAATCAACGCGTGACCAGCCAGGATCCCGAAGCCACCTTCAATGCCCTCGAACAGTACGGACGGGACCTGACCGAGATGGCTCGCCAGCAGAAGCTCGACCCGGTCATCGGCCGGGACGATGAGATTCGACGGGTTATCCAGGTGCTCTCGAGGCGGACCAAGAACAACCCCGTTCTGATCGGTGAGCCGGGTGTCGGCAAGACTGCCATCGTTGAAGGTCTCGCCCAACGCATCGGGAACGGCGACGTCCCCGAGGGTCTCAAGAACAAACGCATCGTGGCTCTCGACCTGAGCGCCATGGTGGCAGGCGCCAAATACCGGGGCGAGTTCGAAGAACGCTTGAAGGCGGTGCTCGGCGAAATCAAGGCATCGGACGGCCAGATCATCACCTTCATCGATGAGCTGCACACGATGGTCGGCGCAGGCGCGGCCGAAGGTGCCATGGACGCTTCCAACATGCTCAAGCCGATGTTGGCCCGCGGCGAGTTGCGGATGATCGGCGCCACCACCCTCGACGAGTACCGCAAGCGTGTCGAGAAAGACGCCGCCCTGGAACGACGGTTTCAACCGGTCCTGGTCGCGGCACCGAGCGTGGAAGACTCGGTCGGGATCCTACGCGGGCTCAAAGAACGGTATGAGGTCCACCACGGAGTCCGCATCAGAGACTCCGCCCTGGTGGCGGCAGCCGTTCTCTCCGACCGGTACATCACGGGGCGCTTCCTCCCCGACAAGGCGATCGACCTCATCGACGAGTCGGCCTCCCGGCTCCGCATTGAGATTGACTCGATGCCGGAGGAGATCGACGAGCTGGAGCGGCGCATCAAGCAGTTGGAGATCGAGCGAGCAGCTCTGCAGAAAGAGACCGATGAGGCCTCCCACGAACGACTGGCCGTCCTCGAGCAGGAACTGGCCGACGTGCGGGAAGAATCACACGGCTTACAGGCGCACTGGAATCTCGAAAAAGACGAGATCGGCCGCATCCGGAGCATCAAGCAGCACACCGAGGAGGCCAAAGCCGAGGCCGAGCGTGCCGAGCGAAACGGCGACCTGGAGACCGCCGCCGAGATCAGGTACGGCACCATGCCCGATCTCGAGCGAAACCTGGTCGAGCGTCAGAAAGAGCTGGAGAAGCTGCAGGCACACCACAAGATGCTGAAGGAGGAGGTCGACGAGGAGGATGTCGCTGAGGTAGTCAGCCGCTGGACGGGGGTTCCGGTGGCGCGTTTGATGGAAGGCGAAATCGAAAAGCTGATCCGTCTCGAAGACCACCTGCACCGGCGGGTCATCGGACAAGACGCCGCGGTTACCGCCGTGGCCAACGCCATCCGCCGCAGCCGGGCCGGATTATCGGACCCACACCGACCCATCGGGTCGTTCATCTTCCTAGGCCCCACCGGCGTCGGAAAGACCGAGCTGGCCCGGGCACTGGCCTGGTTCATGTTCGACGACGAGCGGGCGATGGTCCGGGTCGACATGTCCGAGTACATGGAGAAACACAGCGTGGCGCGGCTGATCGGGGCTCCTCCCGGTTACGTCGGATACGACGAGGGCGGGCAACTCACCGAGGCTGTACGCCGTCGCCCGTACTCGGTGATCCTCCTCGACGAGATCGAAAAGGCACACGCCGACGTTTTCAACGTGCTGCTCCAGGTCATGGACGACGGCCGTCTGACGGATGGTCAGGGACGCAGCGTCGACTTTTCCAACACCGTCCTGATCATGACTTCCAACCTGGGATCCCAGTACATCGAGCCGACCAGTTCCGACGATGAGGTACGCCAACAGGTCATGGGGGTGGTGCAGTCTCATTTCCGTCCCGAGTTCTTGAACCGGGTCGATGAGGTGATCGTGTTCCACCGCCTGACGAGAGACGACCTGCGCGCCATCGTCGACATCCAGCTCGAACACGTCCGGAGTCGCCTGGCCGCCCGCCGGCTCAGACTCGAGTTGACCGACGCCGCCAAGGACTGGCTGGCCGAGGAAGGGTACGACGCGGCCTACGGCGCCCGCCCGCTCAAGCGGCTCATCCAGACCGAGATCGCCGACAAGTTGGCGTTGCAGATCCTGGATGGGACGTTCCGGGAAGACGACACGGTGCAGGCGGATGCGGGTGGCGGCGGACTGGTGTTTGCGGTTGGCGGTTAGCAGCCGGTAGTCGGCAGTCATCCACCAGCAGCCAGGGTGGGTATTTCAGGTCGGAACCAGGGGCTGGAAGTCGGCGGCTGGAAGCGGCCTCAATTCCCGGCGCTGTGACGGTTTCATCTGCGATAATCAAACCCATGGATAACGAGATTTGGCGCTGGTTGTGGACAGGTCTGGCAGTGGTCTTGGCAGTTGGCGAGATCTGCACGGCAGGATTCTTCCTCCTGCCCTTCGCCGTCGGTGGCGCCACCGCCGCCATCCTGGCGTGGGTCGATGTACCGGTCGCCTGGCAATGGGTTGCATTCTTTGTCGTTTCGATAGGCACTCTCCTGTATTTGCGGCGGTTCATCCGCAAACAGGACATCGCCGACACCAAGAGCATCGGGGCGAACCGGTACCTGAACATGCAGGCGATCGTGCTCGAGCAGGTCGATCCGGTTTCTGGCGCCGGTCGAGTCCGGGTCGAGTCGGAAGAGTGGCGGGCCACCAGCGATGGAGACATCATCGAGCCGGGAACGCCGGTGACCATCACCGAAGTGCGCGGCACCCGCTTGGTGGTGCACGAGACCGCGCCGAAATCCTGATTTTGGCTAGCAGCGCGAAAGAGAGGGTCTGAATGGAACCATTTATCATCCTGTTCGTAATCCTGGCGATCGTCCTGATCGTGTTTGTCGGCGCGGGCCTTCGAATCGTTCGGCCGTTCGAGAAAGGGCTGATCGAGTTCCTGGGCCGATACCAGCGAACGGTTGATCCCGGGCTCCGTTGGGTCCTTCCCTTCGTCAAGCGCCTGCTCAAAGTCGATATGCGTGAGCAGGTGATCGACGTTCCTCCCCAGGAAGTCATCACCAAAGACAACGTGGTGGTCACCGTCGACGCGGTTATCTACTTCGAAGCCACCGACCCCGTGAAACTGAAATACAACATCAGCAACTTCGTGCTGGCGGTCACCAAACTGGCACAAACCAACCTTCGTAACGTCGTTGGTGATCTGCAGCTGGACGAAGCGCTCACCTCTCGTGAATTGATCAATGCCAAGCTGCGCGAGATCCTCGACGATGCCACCGACAAGTGGGGCACCAGGGTGGTGCGGGTCGAGATCCAGAGGATCGAGCCGCCGCCGGATGTAACGGACGCCATGCACCGGCAGATGAAAGCCGAGCGGGACCGCCGGGCGGTCGTCACCGAGGCCGAAGGTCAGAAGCGATCCGCCATTCTCCGCGCCGAAGGTGTCAAGGAGGCCCAGATCCTCGAGGCAGAGGGTCAGGCGGAGGCAATCAAGCGAGTGGCAGACGCCGAAAAGTACCAAAAGCTGACGGTGGCGGAAGGTGAAGGACAAGCTATCGAGCGTGTGTTCGGAGCCATCCATACCGGCGACCCGACTCCCGACCTCATCGCCATCCGCTACCTGGAAGCGTTGCAGGGCATCGCCGACGGCCAGGCCACCAAGGTGTTCCTGCCGATGGAGATGAGCGGGATCATGTCGAGCATCGGAGCGATCCGCGAGCTATTCACCCCCGAAGGAGCGACCGGCGAGAGCCGAGCCACGCAAACCGCGGTCCGGCGCCCGGTCCCACCACCGGAAAGGTAGGGAGCTCGAAGCAAGAGTTTCGAGGTTGGAAGGAGGACGTGGTGACTCCCTTCTCGGAGGGGATGACGGCTTTGTCACCGCGAACTTCCTGCGGCAATCGAAGATTGGCTTAGAGCTCTCCCCATTTGTCCTGGACTGCCAGATCGATCACCGTCCAGGCCATGGCCAGCGCCCCGTCGCGGATGGCCTGCTCCCCATCGGCGGTCACCGTGTGGGTGGCAAACTCGGGCTGATGATTGACGGCATCACCCGGACTAATGGACAGGAACGGATGGATCGAAGGCACCACCTGGCTCACGTTTCCCATGTCGGTCGAACCGGCCGCCCCCGGTTCCTCGCCGGCGCCCCGCTTCATGATCCGCCCGAGCGCCGCGGCATTGGCGGCAAACAGTCCGACCATGACCGGGTTGCTCACCATGTTCTCGAATGGATGACCGATCTGCTCCAGATTCCACGTGCAGCCGGTGGCCGTAGCGGCAGCTTCGAAACAGGCCATCACCCGGTCGTAGAGCTCCTCCATCCGCTCACGCGTTGCAGCCCGCACATACCAGGACGAGCGGGTGTAGCTGGGAATGATGTTGGCTGCATCCCCGCCGTGGGTGATGATCGCGTGGATCTTGTCGGTCGGGTAGAGCGCCTGACGCAGGGTCGAGACGTTGACATAAGCCTGGACGAAGGCGTCGAGAGCGTTGATGCCCAACTGGGGAGCAAGAGCGGCGTGAGAGTCCTTGCCGTGGAATTCCACGTCGATGTGGCGGACCCCCAGCACATAGGGATCTACCACATCTCGATCGGCGGGGTGCACCATCATCGAAGCAACGGCTCCGGCGAAGGCACCGGCATTGATCAGGTCGACCTTGCCACCCATCTTCTCCTCGGCCGGAGTACCGAGCACCGTCACCCTGATTCCCAGCTCATCAGCCAGAGGACCGAGGGCCACGCCGGCGCCCAGGGCGGACGTGGCAATGATGTTGTGCCCGCAGGCGTGACCAACGGTGGGAAGCGCATCCATTTCAGCACAGATGATCACCTCCGGTCCCCCGGACCCGACGCGGGCGGCAAAGGCCGTTTCCAGGCCGTAGGCCGGGTACTCGACCGCAAACCCCCGCTCGGCCAGGAAACGCGCCAGACGCGCGGAGGTGTTGTGCTCTTCGAACCCGACCTCCGGGTTTTCGTACATCCACCGATTGATTACGGCCAGTTCGCTTTCCGCCTCTGCAAGAGCCTGTTCAGCACGGGCTTTCAGATCCATGATGTCCTCATTCGAGTAGTCCTGGTGAGGCCAGACACCGTACCACCGCTGCAACGGATCCGATTGCGACCTCTAGATCCAGCACCAAACGGGGAGAATCCCGGCCCTTCCGTATCTCTCAGGTACGCTGCGGCCCGTGTTGGCCGCTCGATCCCTGCTTGCCGTGGCGCTGATGATGATGGTGGCCGCCTGCAGCACGGCAGGCGATTCCCCCACTACTCCCACAACGGTCACCATCCCTATCGCCACCTCGACGACCAGCCCGATCACAACGGGGTCGACAGAACCGACCCCCGTGACGTGTGATCCTCCCTTCTTCTTTCCAACGGTCCTTCCTGAGCGAGTGATCGACGACCAACCCGACCTCTCTGCAATGCCCCTCGACCAGTTCACCCTGCAACCGGGCACGATCGTCACCGGCTGGACGGACGAGAGCGGCACTCCAGTGGTCGTGTTCGTGCGGGGAAGTCTGCCGCCCACTCGCTGGATCACCACGCCGGAGCCGGTCGAGGTGCGGGGAATCGAAGGGGCTGTGGGAGATCTCGGCAAGGGGATCTGGGGAGTGGCCTGGTTCGAGGGGCCCGATCGATGCGACGAGTACTACCTGGTGCTCTATCCCCCGACCGGGCCGGAAGAGGCCAGGATGGTGGCGGAAAGCCTGACGGGAGGCGGCTAGCGCCCTACGAGATCTGGCTGAGGAACAGCTTGGTTCGGTCCTCGTCGGGGTTCTCGAAAATGTGCTGTGGCGTTCCTACCTCAACCACCTCACCGTCGGCCATGAACAGCACCCGGTGGGCCACCACCCGGGATGAAACGACCATAGCTATCGCGCCCGGTCCGAATCAACTGACAGAACGCTCGCTGTCGCTCGCCGGCCACCGGCAACCAGCGGGCGGCCACCAGAGCACTTCGAGGAGTCGGTCTTATTGCACGAGGTCCTACGTACGAGGTACGACTAGCCGCCCCGCACGATGAAGGCAACCCGCCCGGTGATCGATTCCGGGTCGAGTTCGACGTCCGCCTGGACATCCGAGGGGGACCCCGACGGTAGGAAGCGATCGGGGAGACCCAGCAACGACACCCTGCCGGCCAATCCGTGCCGCGACAACTCTTCGAGCACCGCGGCTCCGAAGCCGCCCGCCACCGCGTTGTCTTCCAGCGTGATCACGTGTGGATACTGGGCCGCCCATTCAGCCAAGCGCTCGTCGAGGGGTTTGACCCAGCGGGCGTTGACGATCCCACACGAGATTCCTTGCTGAGCGAGCATCCCCGCTGCCTTGACGGCCGGCTCGACCATGCTGCCGAGCGCCAACAGCAGAACATCCTCGCCATCCTGGATCACGTCGCCGACACCCACCTCGACTGGCGCTACCGGCAGGGCAGGCACCGAAGACGCCGCCCCCTTCGGGAACCGCACGGCGATCGGACCGCCGAAGTCCCAAGCGGTCTCGAGCATTCCGCACAGCTCGTCGGCGTCGGCGGGAGCACCAACCGTCAGGTTGGGGATCATCCGCAGGTAGGAGAGGTCGAAGGCGCCGTGGTGGGAAGCTCCATCGGGCCCGGTGATACCGGCCCGGTCGATCATGAAGACGACCGGCAGGTTGTGCATGGCCACGTCGGTCACGATCTGATCGAAAGCGCGCTGCAGGAAGCTCGAATAGATGGCAACAACCGGCCGCATCCCGGCCATCGCCAATCCCGCCGCCAGGGTAACGGCGTGTTGTTCGGCAATACCGGTATCGATGACCCGATCCGGAAACTCCTCCGCCATGGCAGACAGGCCGGTGGGTGAGATCATGGCGGCGCTGATGGCGACCAGATCCTCCCTACAACGCGCCGCGTGGAGAAGTGCCTGTCCGGCCACGTTAGTGAGTCTCAGCTCCGATTTGGCCGGGCGGCCAGACTCGATATCGAACGCGCCGACGCCGTGCAACTTGTCCTCTTCGTTGTTGAGCGCCGGTTCGTAACCACGGCCCTTCTCCGTCACGATGTGCACCACCGACGGCTCGTCGAACGATTTGGCGTGCTCGAGCGTTTCCTCGATCAGGTCGATATCGTGCCCGTCGACAACCCCCGAGTACTTGAGTCCCAGCGCATCGAAAACGGTGCCCGGTTCGATCAATTGCTTCACGGACTCCTTGAGGCGATGGGCCAGCTCGTCGGCTCCCTCGCCGATCGCCGGGATACTCCGCAGCAGTTTTCCGATCGTCCTCTTGGTCCACTCATAGCGCGGGTCGAACCGAAGGTGCCCGAGGGCGGCGATCCCGCCAACCGTCGGTGCGTAGGAACGGCCGTTGTCGTTGACGACGATGATCAGCTTGGGTGGTTGCAGCACCGCGATGTGGTTGAGAGCTTCGTAGGCCATGCCGCCGGTGAGAGCGCCGTCGCCGATCACCGCCACTGTGTAGCTGTGGTCTCCACTCCGCTGCTTGGCCAGCGCCATGCCCAGGGCGTAACTGAGCGAGGTCGAAGCGTGGCTGTTCTCGACGAAGTCGTGCTCGCTCTCAACCCGGCTGGGATAGCCGGTCATGCCCCTGTATTGACGAAGCGTCTCGAACTCATGCTGCCGGCCGGTGACCAGTTTGTGGACGTAGGCTTGATGACCGACGTCCCAGATGATGCGATCGGTGGGACTATCGAAAACCCGGTGCAGTGCGAGCGTCAACTCGACCACCCCGAGGTTGGGCGAGAGATGGCCGCCGGTTCGTGAGATCGCGTCGACCATGAACGACCGGATCTCGCTCGCCAGCTGCGTCAACTGGTCGTGGTCGAGTTCACGCAGATCGGCCGGGCCGGTCACACGAGCAAGCAGGTTGTCGGTTGTAGTCACAGATCAACCCTCGGATCGAATATGCGATGGCCCGCCGACCGGACAACCGCTCCTGGTGATCAACCAGATTAGTGATCGACGTGAATAGACCAACCCGCGACCGTTTGGGCAGGCCGTCATGGAACCGCCTAACATCGGCGGGGGGGAAACGGTCGGAGGGGCCGAACCCTCGACCAAATATGAGGAGGAAGGTCATGACGAGAAAGACCAACGCCGCGCTGGTGCTGGTGCTGGCGTTCGCATTGATTGCCGGCGCCTGTGGCAGCGGGGAGACAACCGAGTACGACCTGGTCGAAGAAGGCACGCTAACAGTCTGTTCGGACATCCCGTATCCCCCGTTCGAGGATGAAGTGGGCGGCGAGTACGTAGGCATCGATGTTGAGATCATGGCGGCCATCGCCGAAGAGTTGGGGTTGGAGATGGCGTTCGTCGGCACCGGCTTCGAGGCCATCACCACCGGCACCGCCATGGTGGCCGGCAACTGCGACATCGCGGCTTCCGCCATTACCATCAAAGCCGAACGGGAAGAGAACGTCGACTTCTCCGATCCGTATCTCGAAGTCGACCAATCGCTGCTGGTCCCGGTGGACTCCGGGTACTCAACGCTCGATGATTTCGTGGGCCTGCGGCTGGGCGTCCAATCAGGCACCACCGGCATGGACTACGCATTGGAGAACGCTCCCGAAGGGGTCGGCCAGATCGTCGATTTCCCAACTGGTGGAGACCTGTTCGTGGCACTCGCGGCAGGAACGATTGACGGGATACTCCAGGACAAGCCGGTCAATGAACTCCGCGCCGAGGCCGACGCCTCGGTCCAGATCGTTGAAACCTACGAAACGAACGAGTTGTACGGATTGGCCGTCCAGGAAGAAGGCAAGGAAGCCCTGCTCGCCGACGTCAACGACGCCTTAGCCAAGTTCAAGGGAGATGGCACTCTCGACGCGATCTTCAACAAATGGTTCGGATAAACCAGACAGCCGGAGCATGTACGAGGGGGACCCTGGGGTCCCCCTCGCCTATATGAGGCAACGGCTATGAAAAAGACCACCAAGCAGCGACTTCGCCGGGGCATTCTCTACACGGCGTTCATTGTTGGGATCGTCCTGATCGCAGCGTTGGCGGATTGGTCCAAGATACAGAGCTCCTTTTTCAATCTCGAGATTGCCGCCGAGATGTGGCCCCGCGTGTTCACGGTCGCCGCCAAGAACACGATCGTCTACACGTTCACCGCTTTCGCCTTCGGGTTGGTGCTGGCACTGGTGCTGGCACTGATGAAGAGATCAGACGTGAAGCCTTACCGGTGGCTGGCAACCTCGTACATCGAGCTGTTTCGAGGTCTGCCGGCGCTGCTGACGATCATCTTCGTCGCCTTCGGGCTTCCCATCGCGCTGGGTGTAAACATTCCCGGCGGCCTTCTGGGCCAGGGCACCGTTGGGTTGGGTCTGGTGGCCGCTGCCTATATGGCCGAAACGCTCCGCGCCGGGATCGAAGCCGTGCCCCGCGGGCAAATGGAGGCCGCCCGGTCACTGGGAATGCCCAAGGGTGCGGCGATGCGGTCGATCGTACTTCCGCAAGCCTTCCGGATCATCATCCCCCCGCTCACCAACGAACTGGTTCTGTTGATCAAGGACACCTCTCTCTTCTTCGTTCTGGGTAGCACGCCAGTGAACAAAGAGCTCACCAAGTTCGGTCGTGACCTCATGACCCAGAAATTCAACGGCACACCGCTGATCGTCATCGCACTGGTGTACCTCATCATTACGCTTCCACTCACCAGGTTGGTAGCTCAGCTCGAGAAGCGAGCCGCCCGTGCGAGGTGAAACCATGAACCCGGGTGTATCTCCCATCCAGGTCCTGGAGCTGCATAAACACTTCGGCGATCTGGAAGTACTGAGAGGTATTGATTTCCGGGTGGACACCGGGGAGGTGGTTTGCGTGATCGGACCATCCGGGTCTGGCAAGTCGACGTTGCTTCGCTGCATCAACCTTCTCGAGGTTCCAACCGCAGGCAAGGTGCTGATCGAGGGCATCGACATGACCGACCCGGAAATCGATGTCGATGCGGTGCGTGCCCGAATCGGGATGGTGTTCCAGCAGTTCAATCTTTTTCCCCACCTGACCGTGCTGGGCAACCTCACCATCGCGCAGCGGAAGGTGCTGAAGCGGTCTGATCAAGAGGCTAATGAGGTGGCTCGCAAGGTGTTAGAGCGGGTCGGCTTGCTCGATAAGGTCAATGAGTACCCGATTCGCCTGTCCGGTGGTCAAATGCAACGGGTGGCCATCGCCCGCTCGTTGTCAATGAACCCGTACATGATGCTGTTCGATGAACCTACGAGCGCCCTTGATCCCGAGTTGGTCGGGGAAGTACTGGATGTGATGCGCGGCCTGGCCGAAGAGGGCATGACCATGATGGTGGTCACCCACGAGATGGGTTTTGCCCGCCAGGTGGGCGACCGAGTTGTGTTCATGGACGAGGGCATGGTCGTCGAGGATGGCCCGCCCGACGATGTTTTACTCAACCCCCAGCATGGGCGAACCCAGCGGTTCCTCCAAGCCGTGCTTCACCAGTAGGAGAGGCCATGGACTGGATCGTCGGAGGGTTGGCGGCGACAACCAGGGAACGTGCGGTCCCTCAGACCGACCGCCGCCGTCCGCTGCGCCAAAGTCCGGCTGTGCCGGGCGGCCGCCCAAAGGCCGCATGTCAGGCGTTGTCCCTGCTTGGGGGCGCCTCACTGGGGTCCTTCGCCGTATGGAGCGGACGGCACCGGTCTGATCTCCGCCAAACTTGTCGCATCTGTCAAGACCCTACGGAACCAAGGTTCCCTAGGACCTAGTGACAATCAGCGCACTGGCCAGCGTCTCGGCCAGCATCCCGAAGAGCGGTCGGCGCACCAGGATGTCGGGACCACGGCCGTGGCGGCGGAGGGCTGCCGCAGTCGCAGGACCAATGGCAGACGCAACGATTCCTGACAATTCACGCGCTTGCATCCAGCCATACACCGCCAATGAGGACTCGAACACGGCGGCCTCAACAGGATCGAGCGCCGGTGCTGTAGGAATCCACCCGTACACCGCAACAGCTACCAGATCTCCCGCCGCGTCTGCCAGCGACACGACGACGCGCGGATCGACCCCTTCGGCATGCGGATACGCAACTCGTTTGCCTGCCGCCTTGCGGCCCAGATAGGCAATGAAGTCCGACGGGTTGCCGTTTCCGACGTGGACCACCCGCCCGCCGCGCTCTTCCACCCGGGCCGCCCCCGCCGCCGTCAACATCGCAATCGGAGTGGCCGGGATCACACCGTCCGGCCAGAGCACATCGAGCGCCCGTGAAGACGTCAACACCACGAGGTCGGCCTCTTCCACTGCGGCGCGAGCGCGCGCCAGATCCACGTCATCGGCTTTCCGGATCCGCACACAGGGAAGGGCGACCGGACGCAGACCGACCACCACCAATTCGGCGGCCATCCCCGCCGACGCTTCGACGCTGGCGGTCACTGCTACCCGGGGCACGGCACCTTCCACCCAACCAAGCGTACGCCTCCCGCAGGGCGAAGGCTCGCACACAGGTCTCTATGATGCGGCCAACGCCGGCGGTGGGAGAGGCCGGCCGACCTTGGTGCGATCTTGACCGAAGAAGCGACAACCAGGCGCCATATCCCGGTGAGAGTCCGCGTGGTGCTGGTGCTATTCCTTCTCTACCTATTCCTGGTGGGAGTCAAGGCAATCGAAAGTGGCATCCAGGGCTTTGGGGAGGATTTCACCGACTCGCTCTTCGAAGGTGTCTCCAATCCGTTGGCGGGTCTCCTGGTCGGCATTCTGGCGACGGTCCTCGTGCAATCCTCATCTGTTTCGACCTCGACCATCGTCGGCCTGGTCGGGGCGGGCACACTCACCGTGCCCTTGGCCGTTCCGATGATCATGGGGGCCAATATCGGGACGACGGTCACCAACACGCTCGCCTCGCTTGGCTACTTGCGCCGCAGCGCCGAATTTCGCCGGGCCTTCGCCGGGGCAACCATGCACGATTTCTTCAACCTGTTGACGGTGGCGGTTCTCCTGCCCCTCGAACTCGCCACCAGGTTCTTGTCGAAATCCGCCCAAGCATTGGCGGGTTTCCTGGGGAGGTCGGCGAATCTCGAATTCGAGAACCCGGACAGCCCTGTCAAGACGGCGGTCAAAGCGCCGGTGAAGGCCTTTGAGAACTTCATCGAGGGACTGGGCGCACACAACACCGTGCTCGGCTTCCTGCTGCTCATCGTGGGGCTTGCTCTGATTCTCCTCGCCCTGGCCTACATCAGCCGCAACATGAAATTGGTCGTGGCCGGGCGTATCGAACGATCAATGAACGCGGTACTCGCCAAAGGTGGCGGAGTGACGGCGATAGGGATCGGTCTCATCATGACGGTTGCGGTGCAATCCTCGAGCATCACCACCTCAGTGCTGGTTCCGATGATCGCCGCCGGCGTCCTCACGCTCACCAACGCCTACCCCATCACCCTGGGAGCCAACGTCGGAACGACGGTCACTGCTCTGCTCGCCTCCCTCGCCACCGAACGGCCGGAGGGCTTGGTGATCGCCTTGACGCACACGTTGTTCAATATCAGCGGCATCCTGCTGTTCTATCCCGTGCCCCAGCTCAGGAAGATCCCCCTATACCTGGCGGGGAAGCTGGCGGCAGCCGCAGAAGTCCGGAAGTCGCTGGTGTTCGTTTACGTAATTGGGGTCTTCGTATTGGTGCCGTTGGTTGGGATACTGATACTGCAATGAGATGGGAGTGAACCATGGTACTTGACTTCTTTCGGGGAGGCGGAGACGCGCAACTCGAGCAAATAGAAGAGCAGATCCGCCAGATGCTCGTCGATGACCGACATACCTTCGACAACGCCATCAACGCGCTGATTGGGGGGACCGACCCGGCGCTGGTCGGCAAGGACATCCGCAAGACCGACAAGGGCGTCAACAAGGCCGAGCGTGCGGTGAGACGGGAATTGGTCGTGCACGTCAGCGTGCGCGGCACCTCGGCCGACATCCCCCTCGTTCTGGCCTCGATGAGTGTGGTCAAGGACGCCGAACGGATCGGCGATTACTCGAAGAACATCTGGGACATCGCCAACAGCGGGGTCGACCTGTCGGAGGCCGAAGATATCGACACGTTGATGCGATACCGGGATCTCATCTCGAAGCTCATCGGTGAAACGGCCCGGGTGTTCGGAGAAAAGGACCAGGTGGCGGCCCACACGATGCTGCAGGCCGGCGACCATCTGCAGGATGAGTACGACGAGTTGATCGACCAGCAACTCCACACCGACCAGCCGGCCCGGGAAGCGGTACCGCGTGCGTTGCTCTACCGGTACTTCAAGCGAATCACCGCCCACTTGATGAACATTCTCACGTCGCTCGTCATGCCGATCGACCGGCTCGACTACTACGACGAGACCAAAGCGGACCGCGAGTAAGCACTGGTCCAGGCTCTCCAGGACACCTCCCGGCACGGATGGGCGTTCGTGGTGGCTCTGGTCTCTTGGGGAAAATGGATGCTCGCCGCCGGAGCAGTTCTCCAGGTGCCATCGGCCTCGCCCGACCCGGCACTCCGACGTTCAAACGGCCACAGCAGTGTGATCAGTCG